>Ga0070684_100000639_pt1 | contig 24067 bp, 21 predicted proteins | sample KBSC723LmetaG_FD_65653 | JGI IMG/M metagenome (GOLD analysis project Ga0070684, IMG submission 65653) | Corn rhizosphere microbial communities from Kellogg Biological Station, Michigan, USA - KBS C7.2-3L metaG | ecosystem: Host-associated > Plants > Roots > Rhizosphere ...
CGCCATCCGATCGGATCAGGGCCATACCGCTTCGTGCGCTGGGTTCCGCGCGCGGTCGTGGAGCTCGCTGCGGACACCGACAACTATCGCGGCAGGCCGAAGCTCAATCGGGTGATCTGGACCATCAGCTCCGACTTCCAGACGGCGGTGACCAGATTCCTGAGCGGTGAGGCAGACTTCTTCGAGCAGCTGCGACCGGAGAATCTTCCGGAAGTGGCGAAACACCCGACACTGGCGACCAAGCCGTACCACGCGCTCACCTACAGCTTCGCGCAGTTCAACCTGCGTGATCCGGTGAACCACGATCGCCCGCATCGGCTCTTCGGCAGCCGGGAGCTGCGACGCGCGCTGACGATGGCTACCGACCGGGCGACCATCGTTCGAAGCCTTTACGACACTCTCGCTTTGCCGGCGCTGGGCCCGACGCTGCGCGTCTATCCCACCACCGATCCGAACCTGCCGCAGATCCCTTTCGATCCAGTCCGCGCGCGACAGATTCTCGATTCGCTGGGGTGGCGGATGGGCGCGGACAGTGTGCGCGCGAAGAACGGCCGGCCGCTTCGCTTCACCCTCTCGATTCCCGGCACGAGCGATGTTCGGGTGCGCACCGCCGTGCTGTTGCAGGAGCAATGGCGTCAGGTCGGGGTGAAGGTCGACATCGAAAAGCTCGAGTTCCCCGCGCTGGCAGAGAAGGACCGCAAGCGAACCTTCGACATGGCGCTGGGACAGTGGAACACCCAGCCGAGCCCGGGCGCAGCGCTTGGCTCCTGGGGAATTCAGGCTTCGCGGGCGAGCAGCGGCAATAATTTCGGCTCCTACGAAAACCCCGCCTTCGACGCCAACGTCGACAGCGCCCTCACGTCGTTCAATCCCGCGCAGAGGAAGGCGTATTTCAGCAAGGCGTACGAGACCATCATTCAGGACGCGCCGGCAATCTGGATCGCCGAGCCGCTCGCCATTGCCGGATACCATTCGCGCCTGCAGCTCGCGACGCTGCGCCCCGATTCCTGGTGGATGCACATTCCTGATTGGTGGATTCCCGCCGACAAGCGCATCGCGCGTGACAACGCGCCGGTTGCGGCGCCCGATAGCGCGGCTTCCTCAACTGCTTCAACGGCCCAACAAGCGGGTCAGAAGAGTCCGTAGCGGGTGATCCGCTACATCGCGCGAAGGCTGGGGCAGGCCGTGATGATCGTTGCGATCGTCGCGGTCATCACCTTCGTCCTGATCCACCTCGCGCCGGGCGATCCGTTCAGCGCAGTGTTGGACAATCCCAACGTCAGCGAGAGCGTCCGCGCGACTCTGCGCGCCCAGTACGGTCTCGACCGGCCGCTGCCCGAGCAGTTTCTCAGGTACGCAGGCGCGCTGGCTCGCGGCGAGCTGGGTTGGTCCTTCTCATACGAGCGGCCCGTGCGCGAGGTCCTGGCAACCGCACTGCCCAACACTCTGCTCCTCATGGGAGTCGCGCTTGTCGGCAGCTTCGCCCTCGGAATTCTGGTCGCCCTCATTCAGGTAGCGCGCCGCGGCTCCTTCACCGACCACGCGCTGAGCGGCATCTCGCTCTTCTTCTTCTCGATGCCGGATTTCTGGCTGGCGATTCTCACGCTACTCGCCTTCACCTACTGGCTGCCAATTTTCCCGGTCGGCGGAGCAGTCGATCCGGTAATGCACGAGTACCTGAGCTGGGCCGGACGCGTCGCCGATCGTCTGCGCCACCTCGCGTTGCCAGCGCTAACCCTCACGATCCTCGCGTCGGCGACGGTCGCGCGATTCCAGCGCGCTGCCCTCCTCGACGTTCTGCCCGCTGATTACATCCGCACCGCGCGCCTCAAGGGTTTGACCGAGCGCCAGATCCTGCGCCGCCACGCCCTCCGCAATGCGCTGCTTCCGATAATCAGTCTGATTGGATTGTCGTTCCCCGCGCTGCTCACGGGCGCCTTCTTCATCGAGAAGATCTTCGCGTGGCCCGGAATGGGGTTCGCTGTCGTCAGCGCCATCGGCACCCGCGACTATCCGCTCGTCGTCGGCGGCGTGATCATCGGCAGCATCATGGTCGCGCTGGGAAGTCTGCTCGCCGATCTCCTTTACGCTTGGGCAGATCCGAGGCTCCGTGGCCATTAGCCTCGCGCAGCCGCGTCAATCGCCGCTGGGACTCGCCGTGCGCGGAATTCTGCGCAAGCCTTCGTCGCGGGTCGCCGTCTTCATCCTCGGCGTAATCATCCTCGTCGGTCTCTTCGCACCGCTGATTGCGCCCTACGATCCTGCCGCGCAGCCGGACATCGTCGCGCTCAAGAGTCTGCCACCATCGCTGGCGCACCCCTTCGGCACCGATCCGTACAGCCGCGACGTTTTGAGTCGCGTGATTTATGGCGCGCGGCTATCGCTTTCGATCGGGATCCTCGCGACTGTGGTCAGCCTCACCTTCGGGGTTGCATACGGGGCGATCGCGGGTTACGCAGGTGGGGTGATCGATGCCGTGATGATGCGCGTGCTCGACGCGTTTCTTTCCATTCCCCGGTTGCTGCTGTTGCTGGGCGTGCTGGTCGCGTGGCCGCGTCTCTCCGTACCGGCGCTGGTGGTGTTCCTCGGACTCACCGGATGGTTCGGCCTTAGCCGCATCGTCAGGGGTCAGGTTCTTGCGTTGAAACACGCCGAATTCGTCACCGCGGCTTTGGCACTCGGCGCAAGTCGGCGACGAATTCTGGTGAGGCACCTGCTCCCGAATCTGGTCTCGCCGATCGTAGTGGCGGCAACCGTTGGCGTGGCCCACGTCATCGTACTCGAGGCGGGGCTATCGTATCTTGGCATCGGCGTGCCGCAACCGCTGGCGAGCTGGGGCAACATTATTCAGGATGGGGCTGATCAGGTTGCAACGCTGTGGTGGATGTCACTCTTTCCCGGACTCTTCATGGTCCTGACGGTGATGACGCTGAATGTGCTCGGCGAGGCGCTTCGAGATGCGTACGAGCGGCGATGATCGATGACTGAGCCGCTGCTCTCGGTTAGAGATCTCCGCACCTGGTTTTATACCGAGGCAGGAATTGCCCGCTCGGTCGATGGCGTCAGCTTCGACGTCGGCGCCGGTGAGACCGTCGGTATCGTCGGCGAGTCGGGCTGCGGCAAATCAGTAACCGCGCTTTCGATTCTGCGGTTGATCCAGCCCCCCGGTCGTATCGAGCCCGGCAGCGTCATCGAGTTCGAGGGTCGTGACATCGTCACCCTCGACGACCATGCGATGCGCGACATCCGCGGCAATCGCATCTCGATGATTTTTCAGGAGCCGATGTCGGCGCTCAATCCGGTGTTCACCGTCGGCGATCAGGTTGCGGAAGTGGCGCGCGTCCACGGCGACATGAGCCGCGGCGATGCGTGGAAGCGCGCGGTCGAGATGCTGGCGATGACCGGCATTCCGGACGCGGACGTCCGCGCGCGTCAGTATCCGCACCAGTTGTCGGGCGGCATGCGCCAGCGCGTGCTGATCGCCATGGCGCTCATGATGAAGCCGGCGCTCGTCATCGCCGACGAGCCGACCACCGCGCTCGACGTCACCATCCAGGCGCAGATCCTCGAGCTTCTCGTCGATCTTCAAAAGAAAATCGGCACCTCGATCCTCATGATCACCCACGACCTCGGCGTTATCGCCGAGACGACCAGTAGGGTGATCGTCATGTACGCCGGCGAGATCGTCGAGGAGACGAGCGTCGACGAGCTCTTTGCGCGACCGCATCATCCCTACACCGAAGGACTGATCGGATCGATGCCGCACATCGGACACGACAAGGATCGCCTCAATGTCATCCCGGGCACCGTACCCGCGCCGACCGACTGGCCGCACGGCTGTCGCTTTCGCGACCGCTGCCCCTACTCGTGGGATCTCTGCGCGCGCGAGCATCCTCCCCTCTATGAGATCGGGTCGCGCGCCCACGTGTCGCGCTGTCACCTCGCCATCGAGCCCGAGCGACGCAATCATCCGCATCCGCCGATCGTGGTTCAGGAAGGAGTCGCCGCCGCATGAACGGCGTCCAGCCGCTCGTCTCCGTGCGCAATCTCCGCAAGGAATTCCCGATCAAAAAGGGAGTCTTCGCGCGTCAGGTCGGCTCCGTGAAAGCAGTGAACGATGTATCGCTCGACGTCGCTCGCGGCGAGACACTCGGCGTGGTTGGCGAGTCGGGCTGCGGCAAGACCACCACCGGCCGGACGATCCTCAGACTGCTCGAGCCGACCTCGGGCGAGATCATGTTCGAGGGCCGCGACGTTCGCGCCATGAACACTTCCGAGCTGCGCGCGCTGCGCCGGGAGATGCAGATCATCTTCCAGGATCCGGTGTCCTCGCTCAATCCGCGCATGACCGTCGGCGCCATCATCCGCGAGGGACTGACGATCCACAAGCTGGCGGAAGGCGCTGCCGCCGATGCGCGCGTGCGCCAGCTGCTCCAGGAAGTCGGGCTTCGGGCCGAATACTCCAATCGGTATCCGCACGAGTTCTCGGGGGGCCAGCGCCAGCGCATCGGGATCGCCCGCGCGCTGTCGGTCGAGCCCAAGTTCATCGTCTGCGACGAGCCGGTGTCCGCACTCGACGTATCGGTCCAGGCCCAGGTGATCAACCTCCTCGAGGACCTGCAGCGCGAGCACAACCTTACCTACATGTTCATCGCGCACGACCTGTCGGTCGTCGAGCACATCGCCGATCGCGTCGCCGTGATGTACCTCGGCAAGGTAGTCGAGCTGGCGACGTCCGAGGATTTGTATGGAACTCCGCTGATGCCATACACCCAGGCGCTGTTGTCGGCCGTACCCGTCGCCGATCCGAAGGCGCGCAAGGAGCGCATCATCCTCCAGGGTGACGTTCCTTCGCCGGCCAACCCGCCTTCCGGCTGTGTGTTTCATCCGCGCTGCCACCACCCGGCAAAAGACGCAGCCTGTGCGGCGATCGTCCCGCCGCTCGAGGAAAAGTCGCCCGGACATTTTGTCGCCTGCATCAAGCAGCCGCCGACGACGGTGAGCTGGGAGCAACAAAAGCAGGCCGGTGGCGTACATCCACCTGAGAGGTATCTTCCGCTCGCCGCGCTTCACGCCTGACGACTCCAACCACTGGGACAATGGCCAGAGACTCGAAAGATGTTTTTGATCAGCCGCAGGCGGGGACCGTAACGCATGACGAGCCACCGCCGGGATTGAAGCGGGGCGCCAGCACCCGGACATTCTTCGGACAGCCGATCGGGCTCTCTACACTCTTCCTGACCGAGATGTGGGAGCGGTTCTCGTTCTACGGGATCCGGCCGCTTCTGATTCTGTTCATGACCGCCGCGCTCGCCACCGGCGGTTTTGCGTTCTCACGCGAGACGGCGGGCGCCATCGTCGGCATATACTCGGCTTGCGTCTATCTCTCCGCGCTGCCCGGCGGATGGATCGCCGACCGGCTGTTGGGCCTGCGGCGGGCGATCTGGTACGGCGCGATCCTCATCGCGCTCGGCCACATCTCGATCGCTCTCTCGATCGTATTTGCGCATTCGGCTTTTTTCATCGGCCTCATCCTGATCGTGCTGGGGACCGGTCTGCTCAAACCCAACATCTCCGCCATCGTCGGCGATCTGTATCCGGAAGGCGGCTCCAGACGCGACGCGGGGTTCTCGATTTTCTACATGGGCATCAACCTCGGCGCACTCATCGCCCCGCTCGTCACCGGCTACCTGGGCGAGAAGATCGCGTGGCACCTCGGCTTCGGAGCCGCGGGCGTCGGCATGCTGATCGGCGTCTTCACGTACTGGGCGCGCGCCGACAAGACCCTTGGTGATGTGGGTGTCGCGCCGGCATCTACAGATCCCGCCGAACACCGCCGCATCAAGCTCGTGATCTGGATCAGCGTCGCGATAATCGTGCTGCTGGTGCTCCTCACCATGACGGGTGTCATGGCAATCAACCCCGTGAGCATTGCGCGGCGGATGACGGTTGTCATCGTTGCACTGGCGTTGCTGTACTTTCTTTACGTCTTCGCCCTCGGCGGGCTCGACGGCGCGGAGAAGCGGCGGGTACTGGTGATTTTCCTGCTTTTCGTTTTCGCCTCGATCTTCTGGTCGGCCTTCGAGCAGGCTCCGACATCGCTGAACCTCTTCGCGCACGATTTTACCGATCGGGTGGTGTTCGGCTGGGAGATGCCGACGCTCTGGTTGCAGTCGGCGAACTCGGTATTCGTCATCGCGCTGGCACCGGTCTTCGGGATGCTTTGGATCGCGCTCGGCAAGCGTGGTAAGGATCCGTCGAGCGTTGCGAAGTTTGCCTGGGGACTTTTTTTCGCGGGCCTTGGATTCGTCGTAATGCTGATCGCCGCCAACATCGTCATCAAAGGCGGCGGTCACGTTCTGGTCTCGCCGTGGTGGCTGGTGCTCAGCTACCTCTTCCAGACTTTCGGCGAGCTGTCGCTGAGCCCGGTCGGCCTCAGCTCGATGACCAAGCTGGCGCCGCTCAAATTCAAGGGACAGATGATGGGCGTCTGGTTCATGGCATCCGCGCTCGGCAATCTGATCGCGGGCCTGGTGGGCGGACACATCGATCCCGAGAAGCTCGAGCAGATGCCGGCGCTGTTCAAGCAGACATCGTTGTCGCTGTTCGCCGCCGCCGTTGTTTGCGCGTTGCTGGTGTTTCCGGTGCGACGTATGATGCGCGGAGTGCCGGCAGGCGATCGTTAGAGCGGGGTAGCAGAGCGGTGTAGCCGGAAATCGCCGGGCCTGTGCAAAGGGCGGCAGGGTGCGGCGTCCCGCCTTTTCGCCCTTCCCATCGGAGGAGAAAATGCGCACCCGTCTCGTCATTTCAGCACTTTCGATTTGTCTTTTCTCAGCGAGTGTTTTTGCCCAAACGCCCGCCAATGAGCCCAGAGAATCAGAGCTCAACACGACTGGGCGGGGCGAGACGAGACTGACGCCGGATTACGCGTATGTAACCATCGGCGTCACGAACCAGGCGTCCAACGCCGTCGACGCTGCGGCGGAGAACACTCGGCGGTTCGGCGCGATTCTCGACGCACTCCACGCATTCGGGTTGACCGATCGCGAGCTGCTAACGTCGCGGTACAATCTCGAGCAGGCTTACGAGTATCCGAAGAATCAGCAGCCCAAGGTCGTTGGCTTCACTGCCCGAAGTAGCATCCGCGCCGAAGTTCGAAAACTCGCCGACCTTGGTCGGGTCATCGACGCCGCGATTGGCAGCGGTGCGACAAACATCGGCGCCGTGCAGTTCCTGTCGAGCAACACTGATGACGCGCGTCGCACTGCGATGACCGAAGCCGTCCGGCAGGCAAGGCTCGATGCGGACGCGATGGCTCGCGCGGCGGGAGGTAGCGTCGGCCGCCTGCTTTCACTCGGTTCCTCTCCTTCGATCCAGCCCTTCTACAGCGGTCGAGACATGGTGCAGTTGACCGGAGCTCTGGAGTCCCGCGTTGCTGGCGGAATGGCCGCGCCGCCTCCCCCTCCGATGCAGCCCGGCGAATTGGTCGTTACCGCGCAGGTATTCGCGCGCTGGCAGTTCGTTCCCGGATCGACACGCTAGAGCTGCGAGCTACGGCCAGTTGAAGACCGACGACGGAATCGACCGCTCGCGGTTGTTGTAGATGTCGCGCGGCTCGACCCGGAATGTCCTCGTCCAATCGATCACCGTCACCCGCGCCTCCCAGCCGTGGCCGCGCGGGCCCCGTACCGGAAACGCCAGATCCGCCCGGAAAGTACGGCGCGACTGCGGCGGTGAAGCCGCCAGCACACTGAGACCGGTCGATGCATAGATCGGCGTGTTGACGCCAAACGGAGAGTCGCCGGCCCATAGCTTTCCCGCCTCGAAGAACGGGGCGACGGCGAAGGTCGCGAAATCCTTGTAGCGGCCGACGAGGTAGCGATCCTCGAAGTGAGCGACCACCCGGCGCGCTCCGCCGACCTCGGCGGAGCGGAAGCCACGCATTCCGCCGTCGCGATCACCGAAGGTCAGCTGGAATGGAATGCGTTGCTTCCAGCCGCCGCTCCACTTCACGTCGGTGATCAGGGTCTGCCGGTTGAACGGCTTGAGGTAGAGTGCCGCCCGTCCGTGGGTCAGAATTCCGTCCCACTCACCGGCCGGACTGCGCCTGCCTTCGGCCGCGGCCTCGATCGCGGCGTAGGCGATCGGGGTCGCCATTCCATAGTAGAGATCGCTCGAGACGAACCAGTCGCGCTCCTTGCCGCGGAGAATCTTCATGCCCTTGCCTAACAGGGTCGCGAGCTGGAATCCGGTGCGAAGATCCTGGGTTCCTTCGAGAGCGTCGAAGCCGCTGGCTCGCACGAATCGGACGTCGCGAAAACCCCAGAGGGCGTTGATCCTCGCCGTCTGGTGAATGCTGTACCTGTTGATGAGTGCCGTGCTCGTGTCGGGTATCAGCCCGGCATCGGTAACGAGAATCGGCGATTGCGCGGGTCGTTCGTCCTCGAAAGAGATCGACGCGCCAAGCATAGCCAGTTTCCCGAGCGGTGGTCCGATGCGCACGACGCCGCCGATGTCACTGTACGACCGCGCGATCCTGATTGCAGCCGGATCGGCGCCCGGCCGCCGAAAATAGAAGTAAGTGTTGAGATTGCCGGCCGTCGTACGCCAGGAGACCCGTTGTAGATCCGTGAGAAAGGGATGGCTGAGCTCCGTCGCCCAGTCGCTTCCCAGCTCGCGCCGACCGCCCTCCACCATCATCTGGTAGGGCCGCCCGAGAAACTGGTAGTCGACGATGCGTGCGGCGTAGATGTCCCTGAAGCGCGCGCCTTTCTTCCACCCTGCATCGACGTGAAACGCGCTGCCGAGCAGGTTGTCCTCGCCAAGCAGCAACGAGTGAATCGCAGGCGACCCGCCGCCAATCCCCATTCCGACCAGTATCGAGACTTCGTCGACCGTCGTGACGTTGAGCGCTACGCCACCGTTGCCGTCGGCGTAGGCAAGCACGCTGGCGTCGGCGATGAACGGCTGCGCGCGAAGAATGCGCTCCGACTCCGATCGCCGCAGCTCGGTGCAGCGATCGCCTAGTTGCAGGGCGAGGTAGCGACGGATGACGGCGTCGCGCGTGGTCACGTGCTGCTTTGCAGCGTACCTTCCCAGACGCTGCCAGACGTTGTTGCCGGTGATCCGAAACGGTGGATTCGCATTGATGTCAATGCGACTGATGCGTTCCCCCTTGCAGGTGACGGGCAGGCCGCTCAACCTTTGGGGCTGTGCATCTGTCGCCGACGCGGCGGCGAGCAGCAGAATCAACCCACCCTGTCGAAGAGAGATCACTCGTGTCGTCCGCGCGCAAGCCGGTTCCAGCCTGCACAGTTGCTGTTACCGCTGGCATCCGCCCCGATGGCGATACCAGTCGTGTCCGGCTAACCGCCGCTTACGTAACTGCCCTCGAAAACGCAGGGCTCATACCACTAATCGTTCCGCCACTCTCGAGTGAAAAAGCGGCGGCCTCGGTTCTCGATTCCGTTTCCGGTCTCGTGCTGACCGGCGGCGAGGACGTCGACCCCGCCCGCTACGGCGAAGACCGGCATGAAAAAGTACGCTCCGTGAACCCCGCGCGCGATGCAACAGAAGCCGCGCTCATCCTTGCCGCCCGCGACCGTTCGATGCCCGTCCTCGCCATCTGTCGCGGTGTCCAGATCCTCAACGTCGCCCTCGGCGGCACCCTCGTGCAGGACATCCCTTCGCAGGTCGAAACCAGCATCGACCACGATGAGAACGGTCCGCGTGACGCAACCTCGCACGACATCACAGTCGAGCCCGGTTCGTTGATCGCCCGGGCGATCGGTACCGAGCATCGTACGGTCAATTCCTTTCATCATCAGTCGGTGAAGGATGTCGCCGCCGGAATGCGCATCACCGCGCGCGCGTCGGATGGAGTCATCGAGGGAATTGAATCCACCGATCGAGACTGGTGGGCGATGGGCGTACAATGGCACCCTGAGGAAATGACGACTTCATCGGAGCCGTGGGATCGGGGCTTGTTCCGGGCATTCGCGCGGAAGCTCGAAGCATAGTGGAGCTGCCCCGGATCCTTCACGTCGATTCCGGGCGCAGCTGGCGCGGCGGCCAGCGCCAGGTCTTTCTGCTCGCGACGGGTTTGCGCGACCTCGGCTATCGCACCCTCGTCGTCGCCCCAACCGGATCTCCACTCATTCGCCGCGCCGAACACGCCGGCCTGCCCACGTATCGACTCACGCTGCGTGGCGAGTGGGATATCCGCTCAGCGCGCGAGCTGCGCGCCGTCGCCAGAGAATGGAACGCCGGGATAGTCCACGCCCACGACGCGCGCTCTCATTCCATCGCCAGAATTGCGCTGATCGGCAAGCGGAAAACGAAGCTGGTGGTGACGAGACGCGTGGTTTTTCCGCCCAAGCAGGTTCGCCTCAAGTATCGCTACGGAGTCGACGCATTCATCGCGATCTCCGAAGCGGTGAAGACCGTCATGGTCAAAGCCGGAATACCGTCGAGGCTCATCGAAGTGGTTCATTCGGGCGTCCCCGCGCCACAGGTGAGACGGCCGCGGAATTGGAGAAAGGAGCGCGGCTGGCCGATGAGTGCAGTCATCTGCGGCGTCGTCGGCGCGATGACCCAGGAAAAAGGACTCGACATGGTCGGTGGCATCGCCCGCAAGCTTCCCGGCGAGGTCTTTCGTCGCACCCGACTCGTACTCCTCGGCGGTAAAGGCAAAGGAGGGACGACGGTCTCCGGTGTCGAAGGATTCGACGCAGGGTTTGTCGAAGAGATCCACGACGCTATGGCCGGCCTCGACGTGCTCTGGCACCCGTCGCGATCCGAGGGCCTGGGCACCGCGGTGATCGACGCGATGGCTCTCGGGGTTGCCCCCATCGCCTTCGCCGTTGGGGGGTTACCCGAAGTGATCGAGGACGGAAAGAGCGGACTGCTGGTTCCCGCCGGCGACATCGCGGGGTTCGTGCGCGCTGCTGCGGCGCTTATCAGCGACGACGGGTTGCGGGCCATGCTCGCTGAGGGCGCGCGGCTCCGGGCCCGCGAATTCGACTCAACCCGGATGATCCAACGTACCGCTGAGGTGTACAACAGAGTGATTGCGGGGTAGCGGCTCCTCGTTAAGCCCTCCTATCTTGCGTCAGCAGCACCATCGCACCCTCTCAGCGCCGGACTTCAGCTTGATCTACATCTGCATTCCGACCTACAACGAAGGCCCGACCGTAGGCGTGCTTCTCTGGCGCATCCGGCGGGTGTTTCAGGACTACTCCCGCGAGTACGAGATCGTCGTTTACGACGATGCGAGTACCGACGGTAGCCTCGACACCCTGGAGCCGTACGCTGAAGTAATTCCACTCACGGTAATCCGCGGCGAAAAGCGCGGCGGTTACGCGTACGCGCTCGAGCGTCTGGTGCGCGAGGTTTCTCGCCGCACCCGCTACGCCCGCCGCGATGCGCTGATCGTGATGCAAGCCGATTTCACCGACCAGCCCGAGCACATTCCGGAGCTGGTGAAGCGGTTCGAGGGCGGTGCGGACATCGTCGCGGCAAAACAGGAGATGGCCGAAGCGCCGGCGCCGGTGCGCAGGCTGCACGTTTTTGCGAATTGGATGCAGCGCGCCGGACTGCCGCGCACCGACGCCACGGATCCCTTCACCACCTTCCGTCTTTACCGGATCTCGGTTCTCCGTGAGCTGCTCAAGTCGTTGTCGGACAAGCCGATAGTCACCGGCAGCGGATGGGCGGCCAACGTGGAGCTGCTCCTCAAGGCCCGGCCGTTTGCGCGTCGCGTCGAGAACGTGGACCTCGCGCCGCGGTACGATGTTCGCACTCGCGAGTCCCGAGTCAGACCATTCGCAGACGCCATGAACCTTTTTCGTTTTTCCCGCAAAGCCAGAACCCTCGTTCCGACGACCGGAGGTGCAGCGTGACATCGCGCACCCTCCTGTCGCGGATCGCGCTGCTGCTCGCTGCAACCGCGACCGCTTCCTCTGCCCAGACCCCGGCCACGGGAACCGCGCAGACTGTCGCCGCGTCGTCTGTAAAGCGCGCAGCGGTGCCCTTCGGCCCCGGCGAGCGCATGGAGTACGACGTCAAGTTCGGCGCGCTACACGTGGGCAGCGCGCACATGGAGGTCGTCGCCCTCGACAACATCCGCGGCCGCGCAGCGTGGCATACCGCGTTCTGGGTGCGCGGCGGCAATTTTCTGTATCGGGTGAACGACGTCTACGAGAGCTGGATGGACGCCGAGACGCTGTCTTCGCTCCGCTTCGTCCAGGATCTCGAGGAAGGCGGCAAGGACACCGAGCGCCGCTTCGAGATCTATCCCGAGCGCGCCATCTTCATTCAAACTTCGAAGAAGCCGCCGAAGGAAGAGAAATCGGTCAGTCAGCCGCTCGATGATGGCTCGTTCCTGTACTTCCTGCGCACCATTCCGCTCGAGGTCGGGAAGACCTACGACTTCGACCGGTACTTCCGGCCTGACCGAAATCCGGTACGGATCAAGGTCGTTCGCAAGGAGCGCGTCAAGGTACCGGCCGGTACCTTCAACGCGATCGTCGTTCAGCCAGTGATCAAAACGAAGGGCATTTTTTCCGAGAACGGGCACGCCGAGGTCTGGCTGTCGGACGATGACCGGCACATAATGCTGCAGCTGAAATCACAGCTGAAGTTTGGCTCGCTCAATCTTTATCTCAAGTCCTACCAGCCATCGCCGAGCGCGTAAGCGGTAACCAGGACCGAAATCCTCGCCGGAAAAAGGCGGCAGCGAAGAAATCGAGCTCGCCCGCTTCGACCGCGCCGGTGCGCGGTACGTCACCAACGGCGGAAGTCGATCTGTCCAGAGTCCGCACCGTTCCAATCGAGCGGCGACCCAACAAGGTCGCCGCTTCCGAATTTGCGTCGCCCCCGGGCAGGGATCGCAGCTTCGCCGCATTTCTCGACTCGCTGCCCGATGTTCTGGTCGCACGCGATTTCCGCGCGGTAGTTGCCGCGATCGCAAGCGCGGCAAGGAAAAAACGAGCCGTGGTGGTGATGCTCGGCGGGCACATCGTGAAGACCGGCCTCGCCCCCCTGATCATCGAGCTGATGGAGCGCCGCGTCATCACCCACCTGGCAATGAACGGCTCGGCGGCAATTCACGACTACGAGATCGCGAGGTTCGGCGCGACATCGGAGGACGTCGCGCGTGGTCTGGTCGATGGAACCTTTGGGATGGCGGAGGAAACGGGGCGCGGCATGAACGAAGCGTTCATCGCCGGGATGAAGAACGAGTGGGGAATGGGTGAGTCGCTCGCCCGCGCGCTCGAGAAGCTTTCTCTCTCAAATCCCGAGTTGTCGGTGCTGCTCGCCGCGTACCGCCTCCGCATTCCCTGCACCGTTCACGCTGCGCTGGGCGCCGAGATCATCCACCAGCATCCCGTCGCGAATGGGGCCGCAATCGGCGACACCAGCCACCGCGATTTCCGTCGCCTCGCCGCCTCCTTGCCGGCCCTCGACAACGGCGGCGTCGCTCTCAATCTCGGCAGCGCCGTAATAATGCCGGAAGTTTTTCTGAAGGCGCTGACCATCGCGCGCAATTTGAACGGTGGCAAGCCCACCGCCTTCACCACCTGCGACCTCGACATGCAGCGCCACTACCGCCCGCGCGTCAACGTCGTTCAGCGCCCGACCCAGGGAAGCGGCAAAGGCTACGAGATCACCGGGCACCACGAGATCATGGTGCCAATGCTTGTCTGGGCGGTCATCGAATCTCTGGACGCGGATTCTGAGACCTGATCACCGACGACTGGCACCCCTAGTCAAAAAGGTGGCAGGTGGGAGAGGTGCACAGAGATGCTCCGGTAGCAGTTGTTTTACTCGCCTTCTCGCTGCGTCACGTACGGTTAGAACGCGCCGGATAAACTGATACCTGTGCCTCCGACCACGTCTCCCACCTGCCACCTTTTTGACTTCAGTGGCCAGCCATAAGCAATCAGGTCCCAGACTCCGAGGCCTTAGTAACGAGTGAGCCTCGTCCCCGAGAACCTGTCCCTCAACCGCGCGGCAGTGCCAGGCGAGAGGATCCGGATTCCGAAGTACAGCAGACCGCCCACGATGAGTACCTTGAGCGCGAGGCCCACAATAAAGAAGGTGAGGCCGATGATTCCGCCGAATAGCTTGAACACCATGCCTACGGCAAAGAGGCCCAGCATGGCGAATAGGCCGATCATGAAGATGGCGCGTAACATGGTATTCTCCGATACAGTGTCTGGAATCACTACGATAGCCCACTCGCTGTTGTTTCACGAGAGCGAGAAAGCGGACTTCCAAGCTGAGCGCTGACGTCATCGTTGTCGGCGGCGGCCTCATTGGCCTTGCCGCAGCCGCCGCCATCGCCGAGCGCGGAATCGACGTCGCATTGCTGGCCGAGTCACGTCCAGGTGAGGCCTCGCCAGCTGCCGCGGGGATGCTGGCGCCATCGGTTGAGCGCGCAACCGGTGCCGCGCACGACTTCGCGATCGCCGCCCGCGACCGCTACCCATCTTACGTGAAGCTTCTTGCCGAGCGAACAGGGATCACAGTTCCCCTCAACCGTCTTGGCATCCTTCAGGTCGCCACCAGCGAGAAGGGCATCAAGGGTCTCAGGAAGACCGCGCTGCCTTCCACGCGCTGGCTCGACGCGAGGGAGCTCCGCGAGATCGAGCCGTCGCTCTCGCATGCCCTGGGCGCGATGCTGAATCCTGACGACGGCTCGGTGGACAACACCATCTTGCTGACCGCGCTCAACCGGCTCTGTGATGCGAGTGACCGGATCGTGAGAACGGTTGCGGCGGTGACCGGCATCGCTGCTGCAAACGATTCCTGCACCGTCGTCACTGCGACGGGTGAACGGCGCACCGCACGACGCGTCGTAATAGCGGCCGGTGCGTGGGCAGGCCAGATCGGCGGTGCACGCTTCGCGCAAAGAGTCGAGCCCGCGCGTGGCCAGTTGGTATCGTACGGATCCGCTCCACTCAATCACGTCGCATACGGCCCGCGCGGCTACATCGTGCCGCGCGGCGCTACGACGATCGGCGGCAGTACGATGGAAAACGCGGGCTTCGTCTCCGAGACCACCGACGCCGGAATGAGGAAGGTTCGCACCGCCGCCGAAGAGATCTGTCCGGCGCTGGGCGCCGCGCCAATCGTCGCGGCGTGGGCGGGACTGCGTCCGGTTACTCCCGACATGCTGCCGATCATCGGTCCCGACCCTCAGCACCCATCCGTGCTTTACGCGTGCGGCCATTCACGCAACGGCGTGCTGATGGCCCCCCTTACGGGGGATTTAATCGCCGATCTCGTGACAGAATCATCACTTAGCCACAACCTGTCACAATTTCGCCCCGACCGCTTTTGATGTAGATTCAACAGGTCGACGGACTCTCTCCTCCCCGTCGGCCCCTAACGATGCCAGACACTCTCTATCAGATCATGGGGCGACACCGCGTGGAGCCCCTTCCCGAGCGGAAACCGTCGTGGCTCAAAGTGAAGGCGCCCGGCGGCCCCAACTATATGCGGCTCAAGCACTTGATGCGTGAGCTCGACCTCCACTCGGTTTGTGAGGAGGCGCACTGCCCCAACGTCGGCGAATGCTGGGAGCACGGCACCGCCACCTTCATGATCCTTGGCGACGTCTGTACCCGCAATTGCGCCTACTGCGCAGTCGCCCACGGCCGCCCGCCGAAATACGACATCGCCGAACCAGAGCGCGTGGCGAGGGCAATCGCTGAAATGCAATTGCGACACGCGGTGATAACCTCAGTCGACCGGGATGACTTGCCGGATTTCGGCGCCTGGGTTTTCGCGGAAACGATTCGACAGATCCACGACCAGGTCCCGGACTGCTCGGTCGAAGTTCTGGTGCCGGACTTTCAGGGGAATGAGGAAAGCATCCGAACCGTCCTCGAGGCGCGACCCGAGATCTACAATCACAACACCGAGACCGTGCCGCGGCTTTATAAGAAGGCGCGCCCTGGCGGCCGTTATCCACGCGTGATGGAGATCTTCCGCTACGTCAAGCGCACCGCCCCCGACATCCCGACCAAAACCGGGCTGATCCTCGGCATGGGTGAGACAATCGAGGAAGTCGTGGCCGTCATGCGCGATCTGCGCGCTGTGGACGTCGACATTCTCACACTGGGACAATACTTGCGGCCTTCCGACGCCCACATCGCGCTCGACCGCTATTACACCCCACAGGAATTCAGACAATTGTACGAGACAGGAATGGAGATGGGCTTCCGTCACGTTGAATCAGGTCCGCTCGTTCGCTCCAGCTATCACGCCTGGGAGCAGGTGCAGGCGGCCGGCGTATGAGCACCGAAGCCAAGCGCGCGCCCGCGCAGAAGCAGAAGGACACCAAGCCGCAGCAGAAGGACACGAAGCCGGCGTCGAGGAACAACGGCTCCGATGGCTCGACCCCGCTCGACCGCGGGATGGCCGATACGACTCCGGAGCTGCGCCACGAGCTTCTGCACTCGATGATGGTACAGCGGCGTTTCGAGGAGCGCTGCGCCGAGGCGTATGCTCTCGGAAAAATCGGCGGTTTCTGTCACCTGTACATCGGGCAGGAAGCGATTTCCACCGGCGTGATGTCGATGATTCGACCGGACGACTACGTGATCACCGCCTATCGCGATCACGGTCAGGCGCTCGCGCGCGGCATGAGTCCGCGCGCGATCATGGCCGAGCTCTTCGGACGTGAAGCTGGCTGCTCGGGGGGAAAGGGCGGCTCGATGCACCTCTTCGACGCCGAGACCAACTTCCTCGGCGGACATGGCATCGTCGGCGGGCACGTCCCCATCGCAGCGGGCGTCGGCTTCGCAATCAAGTACCGTCGCGGCAATCAGGTCTGCGTCTGCTTCTTCGGTGAAGCGGCGGTGAACATCGGCGCGTTCCACGAAGCTCTGAACATGGCGTCGTTGTGGGATCTCCCAGTCATCTTCATCATCGAGAACAACCGCTACGGCATGGGCACCGCGATCTCTCGCTCGACGGCGAACGAGGATGTCGTCGTGCGTGCGAAGGGCTATCGGATGGATGGCGAGTCGGTCGACGGACAGGATGTCTTCGCCGTTCGCGAGGTGATGGCGCGCGCCATCGAGCGGGCCCGCAAGGAGAAGCGCCCGACCCTGATCGAGATGAAGACCTATCGCTTCATGGGTCACTCCATGTCCGATGCGGTCAGTGGGACTTACCGCACCAAGGACGAGCTCGAGGAGAACATGAAGCGCGATCCGATCCTCCTGCTCCACAACAAGATGTTCGAGGCGGGCGAGCTCACCGAAGGTGAGATGCACAAGCTCGACGACGAGGCCAAGGCGATCGCCCAGGACGCGTGGGATTTCGCCGACGCCAGCCCCGAGCCGCCGCTTGAAAATCTTTACACCGACGTATACTCGGACACGACTTCCTGATGCCCGTAATGACCTACCGCGATGCGCTGACGCAGGCGCTCCGCGAAGAGCTGCAGCGCGACGACCGCGTTTTCCTGATGGGCGAAGAGGTCGCGCAGTACAACGGCGCCTACAAAGTCTCGAAGGGGCTGCTCGACGAATTCGGCCCGATGCGCATTGTCGACACCCCGATCACCGAGCTCGGCTTCGCCGGCGTCGGAGTCGGCGCCGCGATGGTCGGCCTCCGTCCGATCGTCGAGTTCATGACCTGGAACTTCGCCCTGCTCGCCCTCGACGAGGTCGTCAACGCCGCGGCGAAGATGCTCTACATGTCTGGCGGCCAGTTCAAGATGCCGATGGTGTTCCGCGGGCCGAATGGGGCCGCGCTGCAGTTAGCGGCGCAGCACTCGCAGGCGTGGGAGAGCTGGCTCGCGCACATCCCCGGTCTCAAGGTCCTGACCCCAGGCACTCCCGCTGACGCCAAAGGCCTGCTCAAATCCGCGATTCGCGACGACAACCCTGTCGTGTTTCTCGAGGGAGAGATGCTCTACAACACCAAAGGCGAGGTGCCAGAAGGCGAGCACGTCGTTCCGATCGGTGTCGCCGAGCTGAAGCGCGAGGGCGACCACTGCTCGCTCATTACCCACGGCAAGATGGTCCTCGTGGCAATGAAGGTGGCTGACGATCTCGCCAAGGAAGGCATCAACATCGACGTCGTCGACCTCCGCACCGTGCGGCCGATGGACGTCGAGGCAATCTCGCGCTCGGTGCAGAAAACCAACCGCGCCGTCGTGCTGGAGGAAGGCTGGGAGATCTGCGGCATGGGCTCGCAGGTCGTCGATTTCATCCAGCGCGAATGCTTCGACGACCTCGATGCGCCGGTTCTGCGCGTGCACCAGGAAGAAGTGCCAATGCCTTACGCCAAGAATCTGGAGCGCGCCGCCAAGCCCGACGCCGCGAAGGCGGTGAAGGCGATCAAGAAAGTCATGTACCTCGACTGAGCGACTATGGCAACGAAAGTGGTGATGGAGGCGCTCTCGCCGACCATGGAAGAAGGTCGCCTCGTCAAGTGGAACAAGAGCGAAGGCGATCAGATCAAGACCGGTGACGTGCTCGCTGAAGTCGAGACCGATAAGGCGGTGATGGAGCTCGTCGCCAGAGGCGACGGTGTTCTCCGCAAGCGTCTCGCGAATGAAGGCGATGCATCTCCAGTCGGGACTCTACTCGCGGTGATTGCCGCACCCGACGAAAACATCGATTCGATCGTGGGTAGCGCCGGCGCCGGCGCTACGGCGGGAAGCGCCCAGGCCGCCCAGGCGGGTGGCGCTCCGACTCAAAGTGGGGCGCCGAACCAGGCTGTCGCTGAAACAAAAGAAGCTCCGGCCAAAAGCCCGGTCCCCCAGGCGCCCAAACAATCGCAGGGCGAGGCGTCCACCCCACCGCAGCAGAAGTCAGGCGGACCCTCAGGAGCTGCGCCAAGTCCACCTCCGCGCCCGGCACCACGACCACCGGCTGGTCCGTCCGCTGCAAAGGGGAACGGCGCATCACACCCGGCGGCTGGCACCGACGGTCGCCGACGCTCCTCACCACTCGCGCGCCGCCTCGCCAGCGATCGCGGCATCCAGCTCGGCTCCATTCAGGGCACCGGCCCCGGCGGGCGCATCGTCAAGCGTGACATCGAGAACGCAAAAGCCGCGGGTACCGCGGCTGGAAGATCTGCCGCCGCCGAAAGGCTCGCGACAGAAGGTGATTTCAAGGACGTCGCACTTACTCAGATCAGGAAAACCATCGCCAAGCGGCTCACCGAGTCCAACGGCCCGATTCCAACTTTCTTCCTTACCGCCGAGTTTGACGCAACCCGCGCGGCTGAGATGCGCAAGCAGCTCGCCGAGATGGGCGACGAGTACAAGGCATCGTTCAACGACATCGTGATCAAGGCCGTCGCGCTCGCGCTCGCCGAGCATCCCGAAGTCAACGCCCACTGGCTCGGCGACAAGATCCGGCAATTCAATCGGATTCATGTTGCGATGGCGGTGGCGATCGAGGATGGCCTCATCACTCCGGTGCTGTTCGATGCCGACCGGATGACGCTGTGGGACATTTCCGCGAAGGCGCGGGATCTCGCCGGCCGCGCGCGCGAGCGCAAGCTGATGCCCGAGGAGTACACGGGCTCGACTTTCTCCGTCTCCAATCTCGGGATGTTCGGGATCGATCAGTTTACCGCCATCATCAATCCGCCCGAGGCCGGGATTCTTGCCATCGGCGGCGTCGAGGAGAAGCCCATCGTCGTCGACGGCCAGCTCGAGATCCGCCAGCGGATGCGGGTGACAATGAGCTGCGATCATCGAGTGATCGACGGAGCGACCGGCGCGAAATTCCTCCAGACCGTGCGTCGCTACATCGAGAATCCGCTTTCACTGCTGATCTAGCTGCTGCGGACGAGGACCGAGGCCTTCCGTGAATAACTAGATTTAGGGTAGACCTTAATCCCGAAAGAAATGGCAAGCTATGATGTGATTTTTATTGGCGGCGGCCCGGCTGGCTACGTCGGCGCCATCCGCTCTGCTCAGCTTGGAATGTCCGTCGCCGTCGTCGAGCGCGAAGGACTCGGCGGCACCTGCGTCCTCTGGGGCTGCATTCCCGCAAAGGCGTTGCTCGAATCCGCGTCCCTCGCAACCCGCATCTCTCATGGCGCCGACTTTGGCGTCACCGCCGGCGATCTCAAGCTCGACTACGGCGTCGCGATGAAGCGCTCGCGCGCGGTCAGCACCCAGAACTCCAAGGGCGTCGAGTTCCTGTTCAAGAAGAACAAGATCACCTGGATCAAGGGCACCGGAAAAATCACCGGGAAGAACTCCGTCACCGTGAAAGTCGACGGAAAAGAAGAGAAGCACGACGCCAAAAAGGCGATCGTCGTCTCCACCGGCTCGCGCGTCAAAGGCCTCCCGCAGATCGGACTCGAGCTGAACAAGACGATCGTCCTCTCCTCGGACGAAGCGCTCACACTCGAGAAAGCGCCGAAGACCATGGCGATCGTCGGGGCTGGTGCCGTTGGCTGCGAGTTCGCCGACGTCTTCAACGCATTCGGTACCCAGGTCACCCTTATCGAAGCGCTCCCCGGCATTCTCCCCCTCGAGGACGCCGACTGCAGTGCTGAGCTGACCAGAAGCTTCAAGAAGCGGAAAATCGATGTCCTCTCGGCTGCCAAGATCGGCGATGTAAAGGTCGGCAAGAATTCCGTCAGCATGAGCGTGGACGTCGGCGGCAAGAAGCAGAGCCTCGAGGTCGAAAAGGTTCTCGTCGCCGCCGGGCGTGCTCCCAACATCGAGGACATCGGCATCAAGGAAATGGGCGTACAGCTCACCGAGCGCGGCTTCATCAAGATCAACGAGCGGATGGAGACGTCCGTCAAAGGCATCTATGCGATCGGCGACGTCGCCGGGCCGCCGATGCTCGCGCACAAGGGCGAGCGTGAAGGCATGGTCTTCGCCGAATTTCTCGCCGGTCAGAAGCACGTCCATCAGGTGAACTACGGCAACATCCCGAATGCGACCTACTGCCACCCCGAAGTCGCCTCCATCGGCATGACCGAAGCGCAGGTCAAGGAGAAAAAGATCGACTACAAGGTCGGGAAATTTCCATTCTCCGCGAACGGCCGCGCGCGCACATCCGGCGAGACCGAAGGCTTCGTCAAGATCATTCGCGACACCAAGTACGGCGAGATACTCGGCGCGCACATCATTGGCGCCCATGCCACGGAGATCATCCACGAGCTCGCGGTCGCGCGCGAGAATGAATTCACCGTCGAAGAAGTCGATCTGGCCATCCACGCGCACCCGACCTTGTCGGAAGCGATCGCCGAGGCGACCCTCGACTCGATGGGCAGGGTCATCCACATCTGATGCGGTTGCGGGATGGCTGATCGGGAGCTTTGGACGGTCGCCCTCGGCAGGATGGGCTACGCCGAGTCGCTGGAGCTGCAGCGGAACATCGCGCGCGACAGAATCTCAGGCGCCATCCCGCAGGATGTGCTGCTTCTCGTCGAGCACCCCAACGTCGTCACCCTGGGCCGCGCCGCGAAGGAGAAACACCTCGTCGCCTCGCCCGAGTTTCTGCAAAGCAAGGGCATCGAAGTCTTCGAGGTCGAGCGGGGCGGTGACGTCACCTATCACGGCCCCGGCCAGCTCGTAGGTTATCCGATCATCGATCTCAAGCGCCACCGCCAGGATCTGCACTGGTACCTGCGGAAGATCGAGGAAGCGCTGATCAACGCGCTCGCTGACTACGGCATTCCGGCGGAGCGAGACACGGCATACACCGGCGTCTGGACGCGCGGCAGGAAGATCGCGTCGATTGGCGTGCATGCGCGCGACTGGGTCACCTGGCACGGCTTCGCGCTCAATGTCACCACCGACCTCAGCTTCTTCGACCTCATCGTGCCGTGCGGCATCGACGGCGTGGTGATGACGTCGATCGCGCGCGAGATCGGCGCGGCCGACGTCCCGATCCAGGATGTGCGCGACCGCATCACCGCCGCGTTCGCCGCTGCCTTCGACCTTACTGCCGTCGTCACTTCCCGATCGGCGCTGCTCGAAACAGTGGCGTGACGGAGACGCTAAAGGTCTATCCGCCGCGACCACGGGTGGAGGCGCCGAGCGCGCCGCGGGATTTTTCGTCGGAGCTCAATCCGGAGCAGGCGGCGGCGGCGACCCACGGTGACGGCCCACTGCTCATCATCGCCGGTGCCGGAACCGGCAAGACCCGCACTCTCGTCTATCGCGTCGCTCATCTGATCGAGCGCGGAGTCGCCGCCGAGCGCATCCTGCTCCTGACCTTCACGCGTCGCGCCGCGCAGGAGATGCTTTCGCGCGCGGAGCGACTCGTCGGCAGCAACAGCAAGAAGGTGCACGGCGGGACGTTTCACGCTACCGCTCATCGTTTGCTTCGCCGCTACGGACAGGCGGCCGGACTGGCAAAGGATTTCACCATCATGGATCAGGGCGACGCCACTGATCTGATGCAGCTCTCGCGAGCCCAGCTCGGCTACGCCGCCAAATCGAAGCGGTTCCCCAAGAAGGAAACGCTCCAGTACGTGTACTCGCGCCACATCAATACCGGCATCTCCATCGACGACATCATCCGCGACGACTACCCGCAGTTCGTCGACTACATCGAGGATTTCGGCAAGATCTACGCGGATTACACCCGCCGGAAGCAGGAACGAAACCTCGTCGACTACGACGATCTGCTTCTGTTCTGGGCGCTGCTGCTCGAGGCGTCGCCGGAGCTGGGCAAGAAGATTTCAGGGCTTTACGACCACATCCTCGTCGACGAGTACCAGGATACCAACGTGCTGCAGGCCCGCATCCTGGCTGGCATGTGCAAGGCTCATCGGAATCTTACTGTCGTCGGCGACGATGCGCAGAGCATCTACTCTTTCCGCGGCGCCAATTTCCGTAACATTCTCGACTTCCCGAAGCAGTTCGCCGGAGCGACGGTCGTGGCGCTCGAGCAGAACTATCGGTCCACCCAGCCGATCCTCTCGGTAACCAATTCGCTGATCTCGCGCGCGGCGGAACGTTTCACCAAGAATCTCTGGACCCAGCGCATCGGCGGCGACCAACCGTGGCTCGTCGCCGCGCGCGACGAGCAGCAGCAGACTCAGTTCGTCGTCGACCGAATCCTGGAGCTACACGAAGAAGGAACCCGGCTCAGCGAGATCGCGGTCCTGTTTCGCGCCGGCTACATGTCGGCCGATCTGGAGATCGAGCTGACCAATCGGAAGATCCCGTTCGAGAAGTGGGGTGGGCTCAAATTCCTCGAGGCCGCACACGTGAAGGATGTGCTCGCGTTTCTCCGCATTCTGGAGAATCCGCGCGATGAGGTGAGCTGGTACCGATTGTTGTTATTGCTGCCCGGCATTGGCGATGTAACCGCCCGTGCGGCGATCGACGCAATGGCTACCGCAGCGTGGGAATCGACGGCGTTCGGCAGGTACAATCCTCCGCCCCGGGCAAAGGCAGCTCACGCAGCCCTCGTCAATCTCCTCGACGCACTGCGCGGTGGGCCGCTAGAGGATAAGGCGCAGGTGGCAGCGGAGATCGCGCGAGTGCGCCTCCTTTACGACAGCATTCTGCGCGAGCGCTACGACCGCGTCGAGCCCCGCCTCGCCGATCTCGACCAGCTCCAGATCATTGCGGCCGGCTATCCGGATCGCGCGACTTTCCTATCGGCGCTGGCACTCGAGCCACCCCAGGCGACCCAGGATCTCGCCGGCGGCAGCAAAGAGGAAGACGACTGCCTCGTCCTCAGCACCGCGCACTCGGCCAAGGGCAAGGAATGGGATGCTGTATTCGTCATCTGGGCTGTCGATGGCTGGTTCCCTTCGGCGCGGTGTCTCAATAGCGACGAAGAGACTGACGAAGAACGCCGGCTGATGTACGTCGCGCTCACCAGAGCGCGAAATCACCTCAGCGTTACGTATCCGCTCAACGCCTATTCCACCCGTCGCAGCGCCAACTATTCGCTCGATCAGCTCTGTCGCTTCATCGACCGTGGCGTGCGCGATCAAATGCAGCGCGTCGCACTCTCAGACGACCGCGCGCCGGTTGCCGTCGACGAAGTGAGGAAGGAGCCGCTGCTGGACCTGCGGGCTCTGCTCCGCGCCAGGTTCAGCTAGATAC
>Ga0070684_100000640_pt1 | contig 24063 bp, 24 predicted proteins | sample KBSC723LmetaG_FD_65653 | JGI IMG/M metagenome (GOLD analysis project Ga0070684, IMG submission 65653) | Corn rhizosphere microbial communities from Kellogg Biological Station, Michigan, USA - KBS C7.2-3L metaG | ecosystem: Host-associated > Plants > Roots > Rhizosphere ...
CGCGGCTAGTCTGTCGAAGGCATCATTCATTGCTGCCTTGACTGCCCGATCATGTGCTATGTCGCAACGCCCATTTGCCGGGGTAGGCTCGCCCCGTATGTCATGACCAAGCGTTAGAATGAGGAATTCGCCATGGATGTTCGTGCCGCTGTCGCCATCGCCGCCGGCAAACCGCTGGAGATCACGACGGTCCAGCTTGAAGGACCGCGGGCTGGCGAGGTGCTGGTCGAGATCAAGGCGACCGGCGTCTGCCACACCGACGAGTTCACGCTGTCCGGCGCCGATCCCGAAGGACTGTTTCCCGCCATCCTCGGCCATGAGGGTGCGGGCATCGTGGTGGATGTCGGCCGCGGGGTGACCAGCGTGAAAAAGGGCGACCACGTGATCCCGCTCTACACGCCGGAATGCCGGCAGTGCCCCTCCTGCCTCTCGCGCAAGACCAACCTGTGCACCGCGATCCGCGCCACCCAGGGCCAGGGCTTGATGCCGGATGGCTCCTCGCGCTTCTCACACGAAGGCAAGCCGATCTTCCACTACATGGGCACCTCGACCTTTGCGAATTACACCGTGCTGCCGGAAATCGCGGTCGCAAAAATCCGCTCCGACGCCCCTTTCGACAAGGTCTGTTACATCGGCTGCGGCGTCACCACCGGCATTGGCGCCGTCATCAACACCGCCAAGGTCGAGGAAGGCGCCAAGGCGATCGTGTTCGGGCTCGGCGGCATCGGGCTCAACGTGATCCAGGGCCTCAAGCTCGCCGGCGCCGACATGATCATCGGCGTGGATATCAATCCGGCGCGCAAGGAATGGGGCGAGCGGTTCGGCATGACCCACTTCGTCAATTCCAAGGAGCTCGGCAAGGACCTCGTCCCCTACCTCGTCAACATGACCAAGGCGGGCGAGGACCAGATTGGCGGTGCCGACTACACCTTCGATTGCACCGGCAATGTCACGGTCATGCGGCAAGCGCTGGAAGCCTGTCACCGCGGCTGGGGTCAGTCGATCGTCATCGGCGTGGCGCCCGCGGGAGCGGAAATCTCGACCAGGCCGTTCCAGCTGGTGACGGGACGGGTCTGGAAGGGCACGGCCTTCGGCGGCGCGCGTGGCCGCACCGATGTGCCAAAAATCGTCGACTGGTACATGCAGGGCAAGATCCAGATCGACCCGATGATCACCCACGTGATGCCGCTTGCCGACATCAACAGGGCGTTCGACCTGATGCACAAGGGCGAGTCGATCCGCAGCGTCGTGACGTTCTAGTAGAAGCCTCCGAGCCTCAGGCAGATGGAAGGGGAACCTTCCGGCCTGCCAAGCCGTTGGCTCCCGTCTAACGGGGAAGCGGCGAATGCGATGGAGCCATCTCCGGTCGCTAATTTGGGCAGCAATCGCAGTTCTGTTGACGGTGACGGCGGCGAATGCTGACGGCGAGAAGGCCTCGCATCCGTCCGAATTCCTGCTGCTGGTCCAGATCGCGCTCCTGATCGCGGTTGGCCGCGGACTCGGCGAGCTGATGCAGCGGATCGGCCAGCCCTCCGTCATCGGCGAGCTCCTGGGCGGATTGCTGCTGGGACCTTCCCTGCTCGGCTGGGTTTGGCCGCAGGCGCAGCACGCGATCTTCCCGCCCTCACCCGAGCAAAAGGCGCTCATCGACGGCATCGCCCAGTTCGGCATTCTCCTGCTGTTGCTGCTGACCGGCATGGAGACCGACCTCAAGCTGGTGCGTCAGGTCGGCAGGTCCGCGGTCGCGATTTCGATCACCGGGATCGTTGTTCCCTTCATCTGCGGCTTTGCGCTCGGCCAATTCCTGCCTCAAAGCCTGTTGCCGCATCCGGAAGCGCGCCTGGTCGCTTCGCTGTTTCTCGGCACCGCGCTCTCGATCTCCTCGGTGAAGATCGTGGCCGTCGTCGTGCGTGAGATGAACTTCATGCGGCGCAATGTCGGGCAGATCATCGTGGCCTGCGCCATCATCGACGACACCATCGGCTGGATCATCGTCGCCATGATCTTCAGCATCGCCTCACATGGTACCCTTGATCTCTCCTCCGTCGCGCAAGCGCTGTTCGGCACCCTCGCCTTCCTCGCCGTCAGCTTCACGATTGGCCGGCGGCTGGTCTTCCGGCTGATCCGCTGGGCCAACGACAATTTCGTAAGCTCAGCAGCCGTCATCACCATCATCCTGCTCCTGATGAGCGTGATGGCCTTGATCACCCAGCTGATCGGCGTCCATACGGTTCTCGGGGCGTTTATCGCCGGCGTGCTCGTCGGCCAATCGCCCATTCTCACCCGGCAGATCGACGAGCGGCTGCGCGGATTGATCAGCAGCCTGTTCATGCCGGTCTTCTTCGGCCTCGCCGGACTGACCGCCGATCTGACGGTGTTGAAAGATCCCGAACTCCTGCTGCTGACGGCCGCTCTCGTCCTCATCGCCAGCATCGGCAAGTTCGGGGGCGCCTTTGTCGGCGGCGCGCTCGGCGGCCTGACGCGCGGCGAGTCCTACGCGCTCGCCAGCGGCATGAACGCGCGAGGCTCGACCGAGGTCATCATCGCCACGATCGGCCTCTCCATGGGCGTCTTGAGCCAGAACATGTTTTCGATGATCGTCACCATGGCGATCCTGACAACCATGGCGATGCCGCCGATGCTGCGCGCGGCGCTGTCGCGGCTTCCGCTGAAGAAGGAAGAGCAGGAGCGGCTCGAACGCGAGGAATTCGAGGAAAGCGGCTTTGTCGCCAATCTCGAGCGGTTGCTGCTTGCCGTGGATGAGAGCCCGAATGCGAAATTCGCCTCTCACATCGCCGGCCTGCTTGCGGGCTGGCGTGGGCTGCCCATCACCGTGCTGCACGTCGATCCCACCACTCATGGTAAGGATCCGAAGCGGGAAGACAAGGAAAGCCTGGAGGCGATCGTGAAGAACGCCGCCACCACCATCGCCGAAGCCGGTGACGAACACAACGGCACGATCGACGTCACGACGCGCGCGCCCATGGAAGAGCCGGCAGATGCCATTGCGGAGGAAGCCGAGAAGGGTTTTGACCTGCTCGTCGTCGGCATGCACAAGACCCTCGAAGGCAAGGATCGCTTCGACAAGAAGATCGAGGACATTGCCAGCAGCTTCAAGGGACCGATGGCCATCGTCACCGCGAAGGGAGCCCACCTTGAGCAGCCTGCCGCGAACGGACTAAGGATACTCGTTCCCGTCTCCGGAAGTGCAGTATCCCGACGCGGCGCCGAGATCGCCATCGCGCTGGCCCATGTCAGTCCGGAGCCCCTGAGGGTGGTCTACGTTTCGACGACGCGGGACAAGGGCGCAAGGCGCGGCCGCGCCAGCCTCTCGCTCGCCAGGGAGGAAGCAATCCTCAAGGATACCGCAACCGCAGCGGCGCGCTACAATGTCGACGTCAGCACGTCGCTACGCGCCCATACCGCGCCCGAGCAGGCGATCCTGCAGGAAATCCGGTCCGGCAATGTGGACCTGGTGGTCCTCGGCGTCGACCGCATCCAGAGCGAGGCGCTGGACTTCGGCAGCGTTGCGCACGCAATCCTGAGCAAGTCGAAAGCTTCGGTGTTGCTGGTCGCTGATGGCGAAGCCGTCCAGAAGGGCTAGAGCATGATCGGGCTTTCCGAAAAGATCATGCTCCAACAAAGAGCTGAGACCATCATACGATTCCGCTTGATCGCATCATGGCCTTATGACTTCACCACTCGTCCGGGCAGGGATCGACGATCTTCCAGAGATCTACGCCGTTCTTGATCTTCTTCATCTCGGTGGTGAGCCCACCGTTCCGGCGTATCCAGTCTTTCAACGGATCGGGATAATAGGACATCAGGTCGGCTGTCCCGTCCGCGCTGGTCACCTTGATGCCGAAGGTGAAGGCCTTGTCGTAATAGGCCAAGTGCACGCCGATGCTGGCCTTTGGCGTCACGCAGATCTTGTTCATCGGCACGATGCCGAACACCAGCGTGCAGGCCGAATTGCAGATGCCGTCGATCACCACGCGCTCGCCGCTATCGCGAATGCGTTTGTACTTGGCCTTGTATTCGTCGACATAGCCGCCGTGATCGCGTGTGATGTGCAAAACGGCGCGCGCCGGCGTGGCGGCAAACAAGCCGAGCAGCAGCAAAGCGAGGGGCGTGATGCGCATGGGAAGGCGGAGACCCGGATACCCTTTGTGATGCGGGCAAGACCGACTGAGGTCGCCGGTCCGCCGAAACTGTCGCTTGACTGTGTTGGGAAAACGTTAAGCATCAGGAAAAGGGCAAAAATTGGCGCAGCCAATCGAGCTTTTACAGTGATTTTCTCCCGTTTCGGGTTACATTGTCACCAAAATGGGTTTAGCTGGGTTGTCTTAGCGGGATTTCCGGAGAATCGAGATGAACAAGTGGAAGCTTTTCGCTGCCGTCATGTTGTCAGCGGCCGTCCTGGCGCCAGGGCTGGCGGGTGCGGCGGACCTGGGCGTCCACCCGCGGCATCACCGTCATTTGGCCGGCTACGGTCTGCCCTACAAGATCAGCTATCTCCACAATTACGGCCCCGGCTTCGTGCCCGGCACCTTCGCCTTCTACGACGGCCCGTCGAGCAATTACTGCTACCAGGGCTCGGCCGCCTATATCGGCCAGGACCACCGCCGCCATCCCTGTTTCTGATTTCCGCTGGTGGAATGGCGCGGATATCTTTGGTATCCGGGCGCCCACGCGCTCGTAGCTCAGCTGGATAGAGCATCGGATTTCGATTCCGAGGGTCGGGAGTTCGAATCTCTCCGAGCGCGCCATTTCGAAATGTGTCCAGACCGGACACATAGGTGACGGAATGTACCTAAGACATGGGTGACAACCTCGTGCCGAACGGGTTGTTGAGAGGTTGCAAGGTCATTTACTCCAGAATCGATTGGCTAGGCTGGTGGGTTACAGCGTGACGCACTCATGGCATGGCCATTATTGCTCGGCCCGCGCTGTCGCCGTCAACCTCGCCCGCCAAGACCCTGCCCCAGCGAACGCAAGGGGATCAAAGCCCGCCCAAAAGCGCGGAAACCCACGCAGAGTTCCGGAAAGACTCCCGGACAGGTTGTCGGGATGTTCCGCGTGACCAGGCGCATCATCTGGCTCACTTTCGCGACCGCAGCCGCTTTTCTACCGATAAAAGTCTTACTCTGGACCGCTGGGTCGATCGTTTTCACGCTGCTAGCTTGTGGGGGCGCAGCGGCCGCCGCGTTGCTTTATGAGGCATGGAAACCGATTCCCTGATCTTGTTTGCTAGTGTACTGAGCAGGGCGGGGGAAAAGCACTCCGGACGATCTTGCCGCGAAGTCAGCCAAAGTTTAGGGCGCAGAGGGCGGTGCCGCTCAACGGCCAACGCCTTCCGCACCTCGATGCCTGCGATCACGTTGTCGATTTCGCCGCCATCGATCGTACCTTTTTCGACGCAGCACGGTGCTCAACGCATCTGCGGTACCTCTTCAAACTTCTGCATGAGGCTCCTTGGGCCGCCTGACCTAGCGTTACGCTCGGGACATTGAATCAAGGACATGAGTGCTTTTGCCAGCGATATCGTGGCAAATCACAGGAAAGCGTGTCCTCGACAGCTCTCGATTGCCGCCAGAGCTGCGACAGGCACAAATTCCGATAGAGCCGCCGACTGATCAAGAGGCGGATGGTTTCACAGGTAAATCAATGGAAATTCCGACAGGCTCCTCGTGAGACCTGCGCTGGATCTGCAATTGGATTTCCTCTTGTCGGAAGGGCGCGAATGCTGCACTCGCTGCGCTGACCAGCGCGACGTGATTGCGCGCGGCGTCGCCCGCTGCCTGCGCATCCGCCCGGATGATCGCCTCGACGATCAGGTCGTGCTCCTTCCAGGATTTCTCGAGCCGGCCTTCCAGGCGAAACTGGGCGCGACGGAACGGTGCAAGCCGGCTGCGGGTCGAGGTGGCGAGCTCGTAGATGTGCGCACTGTGCGCACCCCGGTAGAGCCGGGTGTGGAAGTCGGAATTGAACAGCTCGTAGTCGGCCTCCTTGCGTTCGCTCACCAGTTGAGCTGCCGCGCGATGCTCGATCTCGAGCGACCGCCGCTCCTGCGCCGTCATTCGCTGAGCCGAGAACCGCGCACAAATCGCCTCGAGTTCGGCCATGCCTTCGAACATTGACGCGAGATGATCGGGCTTGACCACGGCGACGATTGCGCCGCGGTTGGGGCGCCGGTCGACCATCCCCATGGCGGCAAGCTGGCCTAGGGCCTCGCGCACCGGGGTGCGCGACACGGCGTAGCGGTTAGCGAGCGAGACCTCGTCGAGTTTTTCGCCGGGGCGCATTACCCCCGTGACGATGCGATCCGAGATCGCGCGCACCATCTGGTCGACCGTGGTGCCGGCGCGCACCAACTTGCGCCGACGGCGCGGCTCGCCGGGTGGATCGGCCAGTGCTGGTCGCTCAAGCGTCAATCGATCTCCTTCCAGGGTTTGCGTCTTTGCGCGGCTGGATTCCGTTCACTGACTAATTTTCGAGCAACAAACTGCATGCACTTGCTATGCCTTTAGGCAAATCAGATTCCTAATACCCTGTCATGGTTGAATAAATTGCGCTTTCCGCCTTGGCCTGTCAATTGCATGCACTCTCCTGACCACACTTCAATTTTCCCGGGGGAGAAATTCGATGATCCAGCGACCGGCCATCAACCGCAGGCAATTCCTGAAGACCTCGACAGCCGCTGCCGCGCTCGGCGTGCTGGGCGGCAGCGCTGCGGCGGCGACTGCGACGCTCGGCTTCATCTATGTCGGGCCGAAAGACGACTACGGCTACAACCAGGCCCACGCCGAAGGCGCCGCAGCCCTGAAGGGTATGGCGGGTATTACCGTGGTCGAGGAGGAGAAGGTCGCGGAGACCGTCGACGTTCTCAAGACGATGGAATCGATGATCAATATCGAGGGTGCTGGTCTGCTATTCCCGACCTCGTTCGGCTACTTCGATCCCTTCGTGCTGCAGGCATCGACGAAGTATCCCAAAGTCCAGTTTCGTCATTGCGGCGGCCCGTGGACGGACAAGAACCCGAAGAACGCCGGCTCCTATTTCGGCTACATCGGCACCTGCCAGTACCTGAACGGCATCGTCGCCGGCCACATGACCAAATCCAAGAAGCTCGGCTTCGTTGCTGCCAAGCCGATCCCGCAGGTGCTGCTCAACATCAACTCTTTCCTGCTCGGCGCGCGTGCAGTCGATCCCGCCGTCACCTGCCAGGTCATCTTCACGGGCGAGTGGTCGCTGGCGGTCAAGGAAGCGGAAGCCACCAACGCGCTGCTCGACCAGGGCGCCGATGTCGTCACCTGCCACGTGGACAGCCCCAAGGTTGTGGTGCAGACCGCGGCCGGACGCGGCTCCTATGTCTGCGGCTATCACACCAACCAGGCGCCACTCGCACCAGAGAAATACCTCACCGGCGCCGAATGGAATTGGGCGAACGTCTACAAGATGTATGCCACCAAGTTCGTCGGTGGCGAGACTTTGCCGAACTTCACCCGCGGCGGCCTCGCCGACGCCTTCGTCAAGATGAGCCCACTGGGCAAGGCGGTCAGCGAGCCCGCGCGCAAGCAGTTCGAGGCTAAGATGAAGGAGATGATGAAGGGCAACTACGCCGTTATCAAGGGACCGCTCAAGGACAACAAGGGCAGCGAAGTCGTTGCCGGCGGCACGGCCTATGTCGAGACCGCAATCGAACTGGAAAGCATGAACTACCTGGTCGAGGGTGTGATCGGCGCGACCTCCTGATCTGGCGCAAGGACTATGAGCGAGGCAGCGAGCGAAACCGCATTCGAGGCGGTCGGCGGTCGACGCGGCGGTAACCCGCGGGCTTGGATCGCGCGGCGCGCGGAGGGCATTGTCCTTCCGCTCGCGGCCCTCTTCGCCGGCATGGTGGCGTTCAGTATCTTCCTGCTGGTGATAGGCAAGTCGCCGCCGGAGTTGTTCGACCTGATGTGGCGTGGCGGCTTCTCATCATGGTTCTCGATCCAGAATACGCTGTCGCGCACCGCGCCGCTGCTGCTCGCGGGGTTATGTGTCGCGCTGCCGGCGCGGCTCGGCCTCGCCGTGATCGGCGGCGAGGGCGCCATCGTGCTCGGGGGCGTCGCCGCTGCGGCCATCGGCGGGGTGCTCGGGGGCAGCGGTTTGCCGGGGCCGCTCGGCATCGGTATCATGGCGCTCGCCGGCATGGCAGTCGGTGCGCTGTGGATCGGCAGCGTCGGCGCGCTGCGTCACTACCGCGCCGTCAACGAAACCATCTCCGGCCTGCTCTTGGCCTATATCGCCATCGCCATTATGAATCATCTGGTCGAGGGCCCACTGCGCGATCCGGCCTCGCTCAACAAGCCCTCGACCAGGCCGCTCGAGGCCGCCTACCGCATCGGCTCGATTCCCGGCACGGACGTGCAATGGGGCCTTGCCGTCGGCGTCGTCGCCTGCATCCTGTGTTGGGTGCTGATCGAGAAGAGCAGTTGGGGCTTTGCCGCGCGGATCGCCGGCGGCAACATGCGCGCCGCCCAGATCCAGGGCTTGCCGGTCGGTCCACTGATCGTCGGCTTCTGCGCCATTGCCGGTGCCTGCGCCGGCCTCGGCGGCATGCTCGAGGTTGCCGCCGTGCACGGTGCAGCGAACGCCTCGCTCGCCGCCGGCTACGGCTATACTGGGATTCTGGTCGCTTTCCTGGCGCGGCAGAATCCACTTGCCATCATTCCGGTCGCCATCCTGCTCGGCGGCATCGACGCCTCCGGCGGCCTGATCCAGCGCCGCATGCACCTACCGGACGCCACCGTACTGGTTCTGCAGGGCATGATCTTCATCGCAATCCTGTTCAGCGACACTTTCTACGGGCGCTTCAAGGCTTTCAATCCCGAACTCTGGACCGAGAAGGCATAACGACCATGGCAGGCAGCGATATCGGGCTGTGGGGCGTGCCGCTCGCCATCCTCGGCGGCGCCATCCGCGTGTCGACGCCCTTCATCTATGTCTCGCTCGGCGAGACCATCACCGAACGCTCAGGCCGCATCAATCTCGGACTCGAGGGCATCCTGGTGTTCGGCGCAATGACCGCCTACGCGGTCGCTTACATGACGTCGTCGCCGTGGCTCGGGCTGCTCGCTGCATCCGGGGCTGGCGCCTGCTTCGGGCTGTTCCACGGCTGGATCTGCAAGTTTCCCAAGGTCAATGACATCGCGATCGGCATCGCAATGATGCTGTTCGGCACCGGCTTCGCCTTCTTCCTCGGCAAGCCCTTTATCCAGCCGCTGGCGCCGCATCTACCAGCGCTCCCGTTCGGCTTCTGGTCGGACATCCCGCAGGTGCGCGCCGCGCTCGACGTCAACGTGCTGTTCCTGATCGGTGTCGGGCTCGCCGTCGTCCTGTGGTGGGCATTCCGCAACACCCGCATCGGCCTGATCATCCGCGTGGTCGGCGACAGCGCCGACGCCGCCCGCGCGATGGGGGTCGACCCGGACCGGGTCCGGCTGCTTTCGACCGCGGCCGGCAGCGCGCTGGCGGCGATCGGCGGCGGCTATCTCTCGCTGTACTATCCCGGCAGCTGGAACGAGGGCATCTCATCGGGCCAGGGACTGATGGCGGTGGCGCTGGTAATCTTCTCGCGCTGGAATCCGCTCGGCTGCCTCGCCGCGGCGATCCTGTTCGGCGGCGCCGGCGCGCTCGGGCCGGCGCTGCAATCGGTCGGCCTCACCCACGGCTACTACCTGTTCTATGCCGCGCCTTACGTGCTGACGCTGGCAATCATGATCGCCTCCTCGTCACCGGGGCGCACGCTCGCCGGTGCGCCGGGCGAGCTCTCGATCACGAAATGAGCACGACTGATGCGACCCGACAGGAGAAGCCGCCCATGAACGCCCCCGCCGTCATCGTCGAACGCCACATCGACGCCGATCCCTATCGGTGGCCATATAACGGCGCGCTGCGGCCCGACAACACCACTCTGATCGTGATCGACATGCAGACGGATTTCTGCGGCAACGGCGGCTATGTTGATGCGATGGGCTACGACCTGTCGCTGACACGCGCCCCGATAGCGCCGATCAAGGCGGTGATGGCGGCGATGCGCGTCAGGGGCTACCACATCATCCACACGCGTGAGGGCCACCGCCCCGACCTCGCCGACCTGCCGCCGAACAAGCGCTGGCGGTCGCGACGCATCAATGCCGGGATCGGCGATCCCGGGCCGTGCGGTCGCATCCTGGTGCGCGGCGAGCCCGGCTGGGAGATCATCGAGGAGCTGAAGCCGCTGCCGGGCGAGCCGATCATCGACAAGCCCGGTAAGGGCTCGTTCTGCGCCACCGACCTCGAGCTGATTCTCAAGCAGCGCGGCATCGAGAACATCGTGCTGACCGGCATCACCACCGATGTCTGCGTCCACACCACCATGCGCGAGGCCAACGACCGCGGCTTCGAGTGCCTGCTGTTGGAGGACTGCTGCGGTGCTACCGATTACGGTAACCACCTTGCCGCGATCAAGATGGTCAAGATGCAGGGCGGCGTGTTCGGCGCGGTGTCGAATTCCGCGACCTTCGTCGCGCAGCTGCCTTGAATCGCGCGATGAAAGACGCGATCCAGAGGGCCATCGAGGTTGAGGCCGTCGGCATGACCATGCGGTTCGGCGGCTTCACCGCCCTCGACGACGTCTCAATCAAAATTCCGGCCGGCTCGTTCCACGCGTTGCTCGGCGAGAACGGCGCCGGAAAGTCGACTCTCGTCAAGTGCATGATGGGCTTCTACCGCCCGACCGCGGGACAGATGATGGTCCAACGGCGCGAGCAGGTCATCGATTCGCCGCGCGTCGCCTCGGCGCTCGGACTTGGCATGGTCTATCAGCACTTCACCCTGGTGCCTTCGCTGACTGGGGCGGAGAACCTCATCATCAGTCGCGCGGACACGCCCCAAATAATCGAGTGGGGCAAGGAGCGCGCCGCGCTCGCCGCCTTCATGCAGACCATGCCGTTCCGGGTGCCGCTCGATGTCCCGGTCGCCATCCTCGCCGCCGGCGAAAAGCAGAAGCTTGAGATCATCAAGCAGCTCTATCTCGGTCGGCATTTCATCGTGCTCGACGAACCAACCTCAGTCCTGACCCCGGGAGAGGCCGAGGAGGTGCTCGGCCACGTCCGCCGCATGACCGACCGCGGCGAACTTACGGTGCTGATGATCTCGCACAAGTTCAACGAGGTGATGAGCTTCGCCGATGACGTCACCGTGCTGCGTAAAGGCCGCCGCGCCGGCGGCGGTAAAGTGCCGGCACTCGATCACCAGGCGATGGCGGCGATGATGATCGGTGACCAGAAGATCGCGACGCTCGGCGTTCGCCAGCCGGTGGTGTCCGACGCACCCGAGGTGTTGACGGCGACCGGCATTAAGGCGCAGGACCGCAGCGGGCTGAAGTCGATCACCATCGCCGGGCTCACAGTGCGCGCCGGGGAGATCGTCGGTATCGCCGGCATTTCCGGCAATGGCCAGAAGGAGTTCCTCGAGGTACTCGCGGGCCAGCGCCACCGCGAGGCCGGCGAGATCACGGTCAAGGGCGAGCGGTATGACGCGACCCGCGAGGAGGCGCATGCGCTCAACGTCCGCTTTATCCCGGAGGAGCCGCTGCGCAACGCCTGCGCGCCGCGCATGACGGTCGCCGAGAACCTGGCGTTCCGGACCTTCGACATCGACAAGCGCGGCCGCCGTTCGTTCTGGATCGACGGCGGGGCGATCCGGCGGAATGCCGAGCGGTTGATCGCGCGCTTCAAGGTCAAGACTGCCTCGATCGACACCCCGATCGCCGCGCTATCGGGCGGCAACGTGCAGCGCGCCGTGCTGGCGCGCGAGCTGACCGGCGCGGTCGACGTGCTGATCGTCGCCAATCCCTGCTTCGGCCTCGACTTTGCGGCGGTCGCCGATATCCGCGCGCGGATCATGCAGGCGCGCAACGCCGGCGCCGCCGTGCTGCTGGTGTCGGAGGATCTCGACGAGCTGCTCGAATTGTCCGATCGCATCCTAGTGATGTCCGAGGGATCGATCGTCTACGAGACGCCGATCATGGCCGCAGATTCGCGCATCATCGGCCAGCACATGGCGGGGCATCACTGATGGGTGCCATCGCGGCGCGGCCGTTTCCCTTCACCTTCCAGTTGCCGTCACTGGCACTGATCGTCATCGACATGCAGCGCGATTTCGCGGAGCCGGGAGGCTTCGGCGAGAGCCTCGGCAACGACGTATCGAGGATCCAGCTGATCGTGCCGACGGTAGAGCGCCTGATCGACGGTTTCAGGACCGCGAGGTTGCCGGTCATCCACACCATGGAATGCCACCGCCCGGACCTGTCCGACTGCCCGCCGGCCAAGCGCAACCGCGGCCAGCCGCGGCGATCAGGGTCCGATGGGGCGCATCCTGATCGCAGGCGAGGCGGGCACCGCAATCGTTCCCGAGCTTGCACCGCGGGACGGCGAGATCGTGATCGAGAAGCCGGGCAAGGGCGCCTTCTACGCCACGCTCCTGCATGATCATCTGATGCGGCTCGGCATCCGCCAGTTGGTGTTCGCCGGAGTCACCACGGAAGTTTGCGTGCAGACCACCATTCGCGAGGCCAACGACCGCGGCTTCGAGTGTCTGCTGGCCGAGGACGCCACCGAAAGCTATTTCCCGCAGTTCAAGATGGCGGCGCTCGACATGATCCGCGCCCAGGGCGCTATCGTCGGCTGGACGGCGCGCGTCGATGAGGTTCTGGAAGGTCTGCGCAATGGGTAGCCGAAGCTTTTCTGACCTGCTCGCTGGCGGCTGGCGCTCGCTTGCCTTCGAGCCGTTCCACCACGACGTCGAGATCCATTGGCTCGAAAAAGGTGTCACCGACATCGACCCCTCGCTCGCGTTGCTGCGTTATGCGCCCGGCGCATCAGTGCCGCGCCACCGTCATCTCGGCCTCGAGACCATCGTCATCCTGGAAGGAAGCCAAAGCGACGACAACGGCAACTATGGGAAAGATAGCGTGGTGCTGAACGCAGCCGGCAGTGAACACGCGGTATGGTCGGGGGAAGGATGCGTCGTGCTGATTCACTGGACGCGGCCGGTCGTCATGTTGGGAGGCGACCAATGAGCGAATTGCCATTCGACCTTCACAGCCTGCACCAGGCCTATGAGGCCGGCCTATCGCCGGCGACGGTGGTGGAGACCGTATTCCAGCGGATCGCCGCGGCGGCGGACCCCGGGATCTTCATCCATCTCGCCGACCGCGAGGCGTTGCTGGGGGAGGCAGCGGCGCTCGGCCCTTTCAATCCCGTAGCCAAGCCACTGTGGGGCATCCCCTGCGCGGTCAAGGACAACATCGACGTGGCCGGCATGCCGACTACCGCGGCCTGCCCTGCCTTCTCGTATCAGCCAGGCGAGGATGCCACCGTGGTTGCGCTGCTGCGACAGGCTGGCGCGCTGATCGTCGGCAAGACCAATCTCGACCAGTTCGCCACCGGCTTGGTTGGTGTGCGCACGCCCTATCCGGTGCCGCGCAACGCCGTCGACCCTGACCTGGTCCCGGGTGGCTCGTCGTCCGGCTCGGCGGTGGCCACCGCGCGCGGCATCTTGTCCTTCGCGCTCGGCACCGATACGGCGGGCTCGGGACGGATTCCCGCCGGCCTAAACAACATCGTCGGGCTGAAGCCGACCTTGGGCGCGTTGTCCACCCACGGCGTCGTCCCGGCCTGCCGCAGCATCGACTGCGTCTCCATCTTCGCGCTCACGGTCGAGGACGCTTACCGCGTGTTCGCGGTCGCGGCCCGCTACGACACACGCGACTGCTATTCCCGGCCAATCCCCGCACCGGCGCTCGGTGTACGCCCGCCAGTGCTCAGGGTCGGCGTGCCAGCCCGTGCGGATAGGCGTTTTTTCGGCGACACCGCAATGGAGCGGGGCTTTGAGGCCGCGCTGGACCGGCTCGCGCGTATGGGGTGCGTCCTCGAGGAGCTACCGTTCGCTGACTTCTACGCTGCTGCCTCGCTGCTCTACGAAGGGCCGTTCGTTGCCGAGCGCTATGCCGCCATCGGCGATTTTATGGGCGCACATGAAGATGCGATGCACCCGGTGACTAAAACCATCATTGCCGGCGCGCGCAGCTTCACGGCCGTCGATGCCTTCAAGGGGATCTACGCGCTGCAGGCACTGCGCGCCAGGCTAGCACCGGCGATCGCCTCGGTCGACCTGATCTGCGTGCCCACGGCGCCGTCACACTATTCCCTAGCGGCGCTCGAGGCCGAGCCGATCGCAGCCAACAGCCGGCTCGGCACCTACACCAACTTCGTCAACTTCCTTGATCTGTGCGCGATCACGGTACCTTCGGGGCCTCTCGGTAAGGGGCCGTCGATGAGCGTGACCCTGCTCGCTCCTGCAGGACAGGACGCCTTCGTTGCTGCGGTCGCCCGCGACCTGCATGCCGCCAGCGACCTACCGCTCGGCGGCACCGGCTGGCGATCGCCGCCGCGCGGCGAGACGGACGCAGCCGACCACGGGACCATTGAGATCGTGGTAGTCGGCGCGCATCTGTCCGGCATGCCGCTCAACCATGAGCTGATCGGAATCGGCGGGCGCTTTCGCCGCGCCGCCCGGACCGCGCCGGGTTACCGCCTCTACGCGCTCGCCGGGCAGCAGCCCCCGAAACCCGGGCTCACGCGTGACCCGGCGGGTAGCGACACCATCGAGGTCGAGGTCTGGAGCTTGCTGCCGGAGGCGTTCGCGCGCTTCGTGGCCACTATCCCCTCGCCGCTTTGCGTCGGCACCGTGCAGCTTGCGGACGGCACGGCGCCGAAGGGATTCCTGGTCGAGGCCGCCGGGCTCACGGATGCCACCGACATCACCAAGTTCGGTGGCTGGCGAAGCTATGTCGCCGCGCGGTAACCGCTAAGCTCTAGTAAGCTACATGGCTCTTCATCTCGCTCCGATCGCATACCCACTACGCAGCATGTCGGCCTGGCTGCGGGTCTTTTGGGCCCTATCGATTTTGCCGCCATTGATAAGGGATCTGACCGCAGCACCATGAACGTTTTTTTCAAGGATTTCGCAGGACCGATTGCTACAATCGTTGCTGCGCTAGCCGCTGTTATCGTCACGGTCATCTTCGGCTTGAGACAGGCGGCGACAGCGGACGCACAAAAAGAGATCGCACTCGATAAGCTGAAGCAGGATGTTTTCGAGCGACGCTACAAAGTGTACGCGACGGCGCGCCTGCTTCTCAAAGAGGTTCTGCATCAGCACGATTTCGAGAAAATAGACCACAACAAAATTCTGGAATTTAGGATGGTGTTGGATGAGGCATGATTTTTCTTTGGCCCCTCCATCCGCAAATTTCTTTCCGAAATGGACGCCGCAGCCGAGTCGCTTCTCCAAGCTTTAGCCGCCAAGTGGCAAAACGACGCGCGACAAGAGCCAGCTTGGTCACAAACCATGCAACAACTAGGCGATGCCACCAAGAAGTTGTCAGCAATCTACACTCAGTTGCCCGAGAAATTCGAAACCTCGTTGCGCTTCGATCAACTCGCGAAAGATTAGGACAAACGAAGGGCGCCGCGTTCGCGAGAGTAGCAGGGCCGGCACGGAGCGCGGTCCCGCGGGATTGGCGTCGGTCGAAAAAATATTTGGTGGGCTTCTGTTTGATACCCGGGCCAACCAAAAGCAGCGCGGCCTGACGCGGGGTATGCGTCAAGCCGCTCCAACGGTTGCGACGGCCCGAGGGCTACTTCACCCCAGATTCGCGCTTGTTGCGGGCATACAATGCTTTATCGGCGTCACTGACTACGAACAAATGCGTCGGGGCGGGCGTGCTCGCCACGGGCGCTTCAGCTGGCTTTTTAACATGGTGCTTCGCGGCGAAGGCCGCCGACGTCGACAGACTAACAATAGCAAGGCTGACAATGATGGCTTTGTTCATGCTGGAACTCCTCTTTGGGAACGTGCCCGGGATCGACGCTCGCCGCTGCCCACCACGGGCAGATTTAGTAAAAGGCCGCCATTGGCGACGGCCCAGGTTTAGGGAGGGCCGCTCGAAAGTGGCAACTGCGACGCTAAGGTAACTCGCTCAACACGGCTGTAGCGTTGCCCACACAGTCATCAAAATTCGGGATAGCTACCGCCCTGAAAGGAAGCAAGAGAGCGCTCGTTGCCTCCAAAAGCCGGCGCTGCTGCCGCTATCGCAGCGCGCTTACGAGATACTCTGGAGCCTGCGCGGCCACGACAAGATGCACGTTTTCACGTTCATCGCTGAGCGCACCCCGCAATTGCCCCAAGACCGGCCGGCAATTCGTCAGAGGCGAGCGCTACCCAATGACCTATTACGGCATCGGCACTAACCGGCGCCGCAAGTTCCGAGGGTCGGGAGTTCGAATCTCTCCGAGCGCGCCATTTCGAAATGCGCTATTTCCGCCAAACATCGCCGATTTCCCGATGTCAGCGCGAACGCCAGAACCGGACGTTTTGGGCTTGAGACGGTGACGCCTCATCGCCGATCGCCCTGAGATCGGCGATGCGATTTTTAAGCGCCGGAGCCCCGGCCACACGTCGCGGCTCTAGCGCGCCGCTTGCGCTGCGGCAGGCGCCGCCTGGATGAGCCCGATCAGCGCGACCACAGCCCCCGCAACGTAGATGATGGTCCCAACGTAGATCGGCCCGAGGTGGCTCACCCAGTCGTAGTTGAAATGCCCCATGTAGTGCATTGGCAACGCCACGACCAACGCCACGACGGGGACGATCACGCCCGTTATCCACGCCCACCACACGCCGTTGCGGACGCCGTACCACGCTAAGCTACCGGCGGCGATCGCAGTCGCGGCGATGAACCCGGCTGTGGCCACGTGAAGGTGCACGATGTAGTACATGATTGCCGGATTAAGCCCGTCGAGCTGCGGCGGCGTAACGCCGTTAAGCGTTTCGACACCAATCTCGAACCCGCTACTCGCGAAGGCCCGGAAAAAGAACACGACGGCGTACACGAGGAAGATCAGAGCCCCAAACACCATGAGGCCTGCGCCATTGCGCAACAATTGCTCTCTGGACATTGTTTCCTCCCTGGTCTCGACGACATTGCGCTGGATGACCACGGATGAGCATGAAGTCTAGCATTCTGTCGGGTTGGTCGGTAGCCAAAACTTGGTCGGTAGCCAAAACGCATCGAGTGGCGCCGCACAATTTCGGATTTGTCGCGTACGCGACGCCGCGCGCCAACTAATGTCCCCGGAAGACGGGAAGGGAACTGCGGCACCGATCACGGATCGAAGGAACCGGACCGCCCTGCGATGTCGGGAGGCTCACCACGCGTAGTGCAAGATCGCGGGACGCTGCAAATTTGCCGATTGGAGCGTGTGGCGGGCTGCGGCATGGGGCGAATGACCCGGACCCGACTTCAGTCGGAAGAATCTGCCCAGACACCGATGCGAGCCAAAACGTCAGGCAGATTTTCCGGCCAGACCTGTTCAGCGGTGGAGCGCAGCTCAACAGCCGACCACCAGCGGTGGGTGGTCATCACTTCCCGCTCTAGACCGGACCATCGTTCCGTTGAAAATAGCTGTGCGGCTTCCACTCGAACGAGGAAAAAACGCTCGTCTGCACGCACTGTTTCACCCTCAGGCGTTTGAAAGGTAACGATACGACGATCAACCTCCGGTCCCGGATCATCGATCAAAAGTCCGATTTCTTCAAACAGCTCGCGACGTGCGGCCTGGACATAACTTTCACTCGGGTCAACTCCGCCGCCAGGGGTCGCCCAGAAGCTTTGTCCCGCGAGCGAGCCCCTCTTGTGCTCAAACTTGAACAGGAGAACGCGATCCAACCGATCAAGGACCAGCAGTCGAGATGACGGGCGTTCACGCATGATGACCTCATGGTAGGCAAGCTCGCGCAGAGCTGCCATGTCGACCTCGGCTTTGCCTCCCCGAGCGCTCTCCGCTCTCGCCGGTGAAGCCGCGCCGACCAGCAAAAGCGCGGCGACGCAGGCAAACATCACCTCGCGCAATTTTTCCGTTCGGCAACCTTCCTCCAGATTGAAACAGCCGATCCCGAACTTTCCGAACGAACCAATCCTGCGAAGACGGCCTATTCTTCCTTCATGCAGTTCTTGATGAACTCCTTGCGTTGGGGTCCGACGACTTTCTGGTCGATCGCCTGCTTGAGGCAATCGACATGGCCCTGCGCCATGCAGAGTTGCATCCCGTCCCGGCGATCCTGGCCTTTCTTGCCCTCGACTGCGACGAGGCAATCGCCCCGCTTGCCGACACTTGCGGGAGTGGAAGTGGAGGTGGAATTGGCGGCAGGCGCAGCGGCTGGAGCGGGCGTGGGACTCGGCGGCACCGATGGCGTGCTGGATTGTGCAAAGGCGGCCATCGCGAAGCAGAACCAGCCGGCGGCCATGGCAGCGCTCAGAAAATATTTCATCGGGCACCTCCGTAGAGCGCGGCAATTTCTGGAGGGGCTGGCCTGAATGGGTCATGAACAGCGCGCGCCAAGCGGACCGTTACACCTGCGCCTTGAAGCAGCCATGCACGAACGAACGCTGCTGCGATCATCATGACGCTAGTATGAAGGTTGCTTCGGAAGAGCGCGAGATGCTCTTGAACACCACGCTCAAGAGCATCCAAGAAGCGCTGCGGCCCACAAGGCGTTGCTTACCAGATTTGAAATAGGCCGAAACGCGGCTGCTGGGGCTGTTGGGCGACCATCATCATCGGACGGGCACTGTGGGGCTTGGCGGCCACCTTGTGCTTCAGCGGCGGACGGGCGGGATACATCTTCGGCTCCGGCACCACGACGGTTGCCATATCGCTCATCTTCGGTTGGAAGGCGTCTTCCTCCTGGGGAAGCTGCGCAAAGGCCTCACGCACCCGCGCCTTCGCCGACATCGCAGCGACCGGCGTGACAGGAGCCTGGGATTGCGCGCGAGCTTGTGGCTGCACCTGCGGCCTGGCTTGGGCGATCACAACCGGCGCCGCAGTCGTCTGGCCGGGCAGCGAAACACGGGTGTCGAACACCACCCGCTCAGGTAATTTGCGTTCGGAATGGATGCGAATGGGGGGTAGGTCCGAGGCCGACGTCAGGGTGTCCGGGAGCGGGACCGTCGGATAGGCGGCGTTCACAACGAACAAAAGGGCAAGCAAAGCCCCGCCTACATAGAGGAAATAACGCAGCAAAGGCATGGCAATCCGTCCCCCGCGCCCACGCAGATCAATCGGCTGAAGCGGCCATATATCGATTGGTTCCGGGAGGGTCGGCCCGGTTCAAAGCGACGGATAACTTTTACGCGATTAGGTATTAAATCCGGTTCGCGGCAACCGGCATACATTTAGCCCTATTTGCATTAATGTTTACGTATCCGATGTGTAGGCGGGCAAAAGTCTTGCGGCTCTTCATGTTAACCACGACGTCGGGGATGACGCGCTTGCGGTCGGTCAGGTGGCTGCCGTCGCTCCGGCTGAAGGCGCAGGCGATCTCGATGTTCTTGACCGCATAGGCGTTGTCATTGCGCAGCGTGAAGGTGACGAGCGCGTTGGATCCGAGCCCTCCCCGCCGCCAGGATTGCGAGGAGATCTTCAGGCCGTCGATCGATGCTGGCTCGATAGGCGCTGGAGACGCGGCGCTGGATGATGGGGTTGCTGCCTGTTCGACCGGCCTCGCCGGCGGAGCCAGATTGAGCGGCACGGCTTCCTGCAGGGCTACGGCCACGGCTTTCCCGGAGGACTGGCCTCTGGCGCTGGTCGGCGCCGACAGCATCGTCCAGGCCGTCAGCCCCGCGATGGCGAAGACGGGCAGCAGCACCGTCAATTGCGTTGCGAGATGACTGCGACCGAGCAGCCTCACCCTGCCGAACCACGACTTCGTATCGCCAGCCATCGCCAAGTCCTCGGCCAAGTCCTCGATTGCCGATGCACGATCCGCCACGTCAGCTAATCCGCTAACGCGAAAATGGTTGCAGGTGAAGCTGGCAAATTTTCGGGTGACGGGACGGACGAGCAAGGGATGGCCATGCGGCAATGCGGCCGCTAACATTGCTTCCGCCGCGGAAAGTCGCGGCCAACGCGCGGGCGCGCCGGCGAAGCCGCGCCTCGAACAACCAAAGGAGAGTTTTGCCATGCCGATCGTCACCTGGGATCATGTCCACTTGCGCAGCCCCGATCCGGAGGCGACCGCGGCATGGCTTGAGCATATTCTCGGCGGCGTCATCATCCGCGGCCCCAATCGCATCGACGTCAAGCTTGGCGGCGCCAACGTATTCATCGCCAAGGTCGAGCCGGGCGACGGCGTCAATTCGCCGCCGGCCACGCCCTATCAGGGGCTCGACCATTTCGGGCTCACGGTGAAGGACATCGACGCGGTCGCGGCCGAGATCAAGGCCAAGGGTGTCGAATTCACCCGAGAGCCCACGACGATCCGCCCCGGCGTCCGCATCTGCTTCATCCGCGGCCCGCAGGGCATCTCGATCGAGTTGCTCGAGCGCGACAAGAAATATGCGTGACGCCGACGGTCCGCTTGCGTCAGGCCATGTCATGGACCCGGCATGAAGCAGCGGATCGAAACGCCGGGATAGCCGCGGATCGGCCAACTTCCTGGCGGAACCGATTCGCTGTCGCCTTCGTATCTGCCAGAAAAATCTTCCGAATCGCTGTTTTCGCGCCGATCGCGAGCTCGGCGGACGACCTGCGCGTTGCGCCGGGAGGCCACGTTTGGCATAAAAGCCTGACCGGCTGCCCGCGGGCGCGGGAGCCGGCACCGGGGCGTCATGAAGAACGGGCTGTATTCGATTCACGTCAGCTTGCAGGACGGTCGCGTCGGCAAAGGCAGCGGCGTGATTGTATTCCGTGACGGCAAGATCGTCGGCGGCGACGCCTATCTGTTCTATACCGGCACCTACACAGTGAAGGACGACACCTTCAAGGGCGAAGTGCTGGTGCAGCGTCACACCACGCCCCGCGACAACGCGAATCCGCTGTTCGGCGGACCGGCCCCGGTCGGCATCGGCGTGTCCGGCACCTTCACCGAGACGCGCGGCGTCATGAACGGCACCGCGCTGGTCGGCAAGGCAAGCCAGATCTTTGGCGCCACGCTGCACAAGCTCGCTGACATCGACTAGCGAAACCATTCGGCGAAATCACTCCGCCGCCTGCTCCAGCGGCGCGACGCGCGGCAGGATGATCTGGATGCGGGTGCCGTTGCCGGGCGCGGAATCGAGATCGAGGCGGCCGCCGAGGCGGTTGGTCACGATGCTGTAGACGATGTGCAGCCCGAGCCCGGTGCCACCCTGGTCGCGCCGCGTGGTGAAGAACGGATCGAAGGCGCGGCGGCGAACATCGAGCGACATGCCGCAGCCGTTGTCCGCGAAGATGATCTCGACATTGTCCTTGCCGGACGCGCGCGCCTGGATCTCGATGGTGCCGGTGCGGCCATCCGGAAAGGCATGCGCCACCGCGTTGAGGAACAGGTTGGTCAGGACCTGACCATAGGGTCCGGGATAGCTGTTCATGGTGAGATTGGGCTGGCAGTCGACGTTGAGCGTCAGGTTATGCTTGCGCAGCCCGGGCCTCAGACTCATGACCACCTGCTCGGTGAGGTCGGCGAGATCGAAACTGCGCTGATCCGAATAGTTGCGGTCGGCGGCGACCTGCTTGAACGACTGGATCAATTCGGCTGCGCGATTGAGATTGGCGACAAGCTGCGAGGACGCGTCGCGGCTGGTAGCAAGAAAATCGTTCAGGCTCGAGCGGCGCAAATCCCCGCGCGCGACCTCGGCCGCGAAGTTCGAGGCCTTGCGCTCGAGCGCGGACGCCACGGTAAGGCTGATGCCGACGGGATTGTTCACCTCATGGGCGACGCCGGCGACAAGCCGCCCGAGCGCGGCGAGCTTTTCGGCCTCGATCAGCGAGGCCTGGGTCTCGCGCAGATTGCGCAGCGCGGTCTCGGCGGAATCGCGGGCCTTGCGCATCTCCTGCTCGCTGCGCTTGCGCTCGCCGATGTCGAGCGCAACGGTGACGATGTTCTCGATCTCACCGTCGACATCGAGCAGCGGCAATTTGTTGACCAGCCATTGCCGCAATTGGCCGGAGGAATCCAGATATTCCTCCTCGTAGAAGCCGAGCTCCCGCTTCAGCTTCAGCACGCGCTGATCGTTGTCGTCGGTCTTCTGCGCGCCGTAGCGCGACATCAGGTCGGTCGTGGTGTGTCCGATCGCTTCCCTGGGGTCGATGCCGAAAATACGGGCCATGTAGCGGTTCATCAGCACGTAGTGGAGATTGCGATCCTTGACGTTGATCACCGCCGGCACGGTGTCGATGACCTGCTGCAGCAACCGGCGGCCTTCGGCGATTGCATCTTCGGCGCGCTTCTGATCGGTAATATCGCGTACCGTCCCCTCGTAGCGCACGGCCTTGCCGCTGCCGTCGCGCACGACGGTCGCGCTGTCCGAGAGCCAGCGAATGTTGCCGTTGCGCTGCCGGACCTGATATTCGAATTCGCGCACCATGCCGTCGCGCTCCATCAGGCGCTGGAATTCCTCGCGCGCGGAAGCATGGACATAGACGTTCTGCGCGATATCGCTGGCGCCGGCAATGAGCTGCTCCGGCGTCTCGTAGCCCATGATCCGCGCCAGTGCCGGATTGGCGTTGACCAATTCGCCGCCCGGCGTCGTCACATAGATGCCGTCGATGGAGGTTTCGAACAGCTTGCGATAGCTCTCTTCGGCGAGCCGCTGCTCGCTGAGGGCGCGGACCGCCGCCTCGCGCGCGCTGTCGGCCTCCGAGAGCGTGCGGCGGAACACCTCGGCGGCGCGGGCGATATCGCCGATCTCGTTCTGGACGTCGGTATCCGGGATCGAGGTGTCCTTGTTGCCGGCGGCCAGCGCCCGGATCGAGCGGGCGATTTCGGCCAGCGGACGCACGGTGCGATGGACCACGAAGCTCGCTGCGAAAATCCCGATCAGGATGCCGAGCGTTCCGAGCACGATGCTCTGCCATTTGGCTTCGGCGAGGGTGCGCGCAAAATCGTGCGACAGCACCCGGCCGCGGCGCGCGCTGAGCTCGCGCAGCAACTCGGTCACCCGCCCGATCAGACGGCCCTCGGTGCCCAGCACCTCCTTGTCGAGGGCGGCGATCTCGGCCTCGGTGCCGGCGATGGCAATGACGGCGTCGGCATATTGGTTGGCGGCCGCCCGCAAGGCGGGATCGTCGATCTGCAGCGCGCGCACGCGCTCGGCCGCCTGTTCGGCGCCGGCCGGATCGTGCGCGAGCAGCGCGGCGGATATCTCGTTCTGCGCACGGAACAGCGTCCGGGCGGCGCCGCGGTCCGACACTCCCGCCATGGCGGCCTCGAATTTGCTGCGCGCTGGCGGCAGTGCCTCGAGCAGCCCGGTGCGGCGCGAGATCAGGCCGCTGACGCGCTCGATGCCGTCGCGGTAATTTTGCAGGCGCCGCGTGACGCCATCGATCATGTCCTGCTGCTCGGGAAGCAGCTCGAGCCGGGTCTTCTTCAAGAGCGCACTCAGCTCGGACGCGGCCTCCCCGACCCGTTCGGGCCGTGCCGAGGGATCGGTGACAAAGTCACGCGCCGCGAGCCGCAAGTCGTTCATGCGGCGATCGATCTCCTCGGCCAGATCGCCGACATCCTGCAGCCGCTGCAACTCGGCAAAGGTGGCATCGAGATGGCGGATGGCGATGACGCTCGCCATGCTGGTGGCAGCGATGACGGCGAGCAGCAGCAAAAAGCTGCCAAAGGTCAACTGGCCTATCGACAGCGAAAATGGCCGGAATTTTTGCAAAATCGCCGCAACCGCTGCTGGCATGATGGATGAGCCCGGGCCTCCAGGGCGCAATATACAGATTATTCCGTCCCATTGGGAACGGGCGAAAACGGCTGGCAAAGGGCCAGCGCCTCAATATTAACCAATCCGGGCAGGACTTTCCGGCCGGACCATGGCGGTCGTCCCGTGACCTTCATACAGGACGAAGCTGTCAGCCCAGCGCGCCGACCTCGAACAATTCGCCGTCGTAGCCGGCTTCCTTCGGAATCCGCAGCTGCCGGCCGCCGTTGAGCCGG
>Ga0070684_100000643_pt1 | contig 24031 bp, 20 predicted proteins | sample KBSC723LmetaG_FD_65653 | JGI IMG/M metagenome (GOLD analysis project Ga0070684, IMG submission 65653) | Corn rhizosphere microbial communities from Kellogg Biological Station, Michigan, USA - KBS C7.2-3L metaG | ecosystem: Host-associated > Plants > Roots > Rhizosphere ...
CTGATGTGCCTGGCAGAGCTACTCAGTCATGAGCGAACGCACCACCACGCTTCGCGTTCTCCTGGCCGACGATCACGTCACCGTACGGCATGGGTTGAAACTGCTGATCGACAGCCAGCCTGACATGAAGGTGGTCGCAGAAGCCAGCGACGGCAAGGCTGCGATGGAGAGAGCCCTCGCGGTGAAGCCGGACGTAGTGGTCATGGACATTTCGATGCCCGGGATGAACGGCCTGGTGGCGACGCGGGCGCTCAAGCAGAAGCAACCCGACACCATCATCGTCACCCTCACCAGGCACAGTGACGATGCCTACATGCAGGAACTGCTGCGGGCGGGTGTGTCCGGGTACGTGCTGAAGCAGAGCGCGCCGAACGAACTGCTTCAGGCTATCCGGTCGGCGGCAGCCGGGGGGCAGTATCTGGACTCGGCGCTGACGCGGCGCGTGACGGCGAGGCTGCTCGGCAGATCGGACAAGGCACACAAGCCGCCTGGGACGCTGAGCGAGCGCGAAGCCGAGGTCCTGCGCCTCATTGCCGCCGGCTACAGCAATAAGGAGATCGCCGGCCGGCTGTCACTCAGCGTCAAGACCGTCGAAGCGCACAAGGCGAACGGTATGAGGAAGCTGGAGTTGCGCGGCCGAATCGACATCGTGAAGTACGCCGTCCTCCAGGGCTGGCTGGAAAACCAATAGCCAACGGCCTTGCCCGAGATTTGTACTGTTGACTTCTAAGTTCGATTTTTAACTTTTAACTTTAACTCTCCCTCAGTAGTGTTCTTCTCGTTCCCCTTTGTTTCATATTGTTTCCCGCTTGTCACTGCTGGCCTAGGGATCTTCCCTAGTCGTACTACTCCCTTCTCCCGATAGCGTACCGGTTGACGCGTGGGTACATTCGGCGCGATCCAGCGATTCCCGCGCCTCAAGGAGGCACCCCATGGAGAACCGAACGAATGCCCTAGCCGACGCTGTACCTGCTCCTCCGATCCCGACGCCAGAATTCAGAAAGCCGCGTCGTGTCGCCGCCTCGGCTCCGCGCAAGGATCTTCGCAAGGATCTTCAGTTGGGCCTCATGCCTCGGACGAATGTTCTCGTCGTCGGAAGTTCCGAAGCGACCCGGATCGTCCTGGATCTGCTGCGCCTCGATCTCCGTGGCCCGGTCCTCAAGTGGCGGCCGGGACAGCCGCTGGAGCTTCCGACGCGAGGCCGCGCCGCGACGATCGTTCTCGAGGATTTGACTCGACTGACTCAGGATGAGCAGGTTCGAATAGTCGGCTGGCTCGAGGAGGTTGTGGGGCAAGTCCGGGTGGTGAGCACAACCACTGTGCCGATCTGGCCGCGCGTTGGTCGAGGCGAGTTCAACGAGGTTCTCTACTATCGGTTGAACACGGTTTACGTGGACGTGGGTTCGTAATTTCTCGCGTCGCCGCGCTCGCTCACTTTATCCAGTACGTTCGCTCTGGAGACCGCGGCTCTTTCATTTTTTCGGCGTACGGTCTCTAATGCGCGGATGCGTGTTCCCCGCATCCTGTTCCCGGTCTCCCTCTGGCTGCCCGCATTTTCGATCGACTCGCGATCGACACCGCTCCCTCAACCGACTCCATTTGACGTCAAGGAAGGTCCCGCGCCCCGCTTTCGCACCGCGATTGACCGGTGCTACGGCGAGGCACAGCAGCCTAAAGCAAGACGCGAGCGAGCGCAGCGAAGCGAGCCACGCGAACGGAGCGAGCCGGCGAAGCGGCTCGCGAGAGAGCGTGTGGGGGAGTCCGAGGGGCGAAGCCCCTCGGAGTGAGATTCGTGCGAAGGTTTCACCTGTTCGAGATTGAAGATCAGTCGTGGTGTCCGGCAACGGTTCGCGATCTGGCAACGGACTATCTGCATTTCATCCAGACCGCGCTGCCGCTTCATCGCGCCATCACGCCGTTCATCCGCCAGGCGCTCAGCGCTGCGGGGACGACGCGCATTGTGGATCTGTGTTCGGGAGGATCTGGTCCGGTGCCGGCCGTCCTGGCCGACCTTGCACAGTCTGGCGTCCCGGCAACCGCTATCTTGACCGATCTCTTCCCGAACACGGCGGCGTTCGAAGCCGTCGCAAGTGCGTCACATGGTGCGATCGATTACGTGCGCACGCCCGTGGATGCGAGGGCGGTTCCGCGCGAACTGATCGGCCTGCGAACGCTGTTCAACGGATTTCACCACTTCAAGCCCGAGGATGCGCGAGCAATCCTGCTGGACGCCGCAAACGCGCGCCAGCCGATTGCGATCTTCGAAGCGTCACGGAGGACGTTCAAGACGATCCTGCCGGTGCTGCTGATGCCACTCTTCGTCTGGGTGTTCACGCCCATGATGCGGCCGTTTTCGTGGAAACGGCTGCTGTTCACGTATCCGCTTCCCTGTGTCCCGCTGATTTGCCTCTGGGACGGGCTCGTCTCGCAACTGCGCGCCTACACTGCCGACGAGTTGCTGGCACTTGGGCGCCCGGCGGGAGACACGATGAACTGGCAGGCCGGGTACACCCCGCTCATCGCGGGACCCGGGCTGTTGACGTACCTAATCGGATGGCCGGCATTAGCGGCTCCAGTTGGGCCCGATGAGAATCCAACGCAGGTACGATAGGAACGGCGATCGGATCCCGGATAACGGATAACGGATCCTGGATCCCGGATAGAACGGAGCACCGAATGAGCGATCAGTCTGTTCGCGAACTGCTGGCAAAGATGCTTTCGTGGGAGGATGCCCACGCGGGCTTCGACGCGGCGGTCGAAGGGATCCCTGAGGACTTTCGCGGCAAGCGTGCCGGCGCGCATTCACCGTGGGAGTTGGTCGAGCATCTGCGCCTTGCGCAACACGACATCCTGGACTTCTGCCGGAACAAGGACTATCAGGAGATGGAATGGCCGAAGGACTACTGGCCTCCTTCGCCGGCACCGTCCTCGACAGCGGAGTGGGACCAGAGCATTGCCGCATTTCGAAAGGACCGTGACGGATTGCGAGAACTTGCGCTCGACAGGAGCGTCGATCTCGCCGCCACAATTCCACATGGCAGCGGCCAGACATACCTGCGTGAGATCGTCCTGACCGCCGATCACACCGCCTATCATGTTGGACAGCTCATTCTCGTTCGGCAGATGCTGGGTGTCTGGAAATGAGCGAACAACAGTGGGCCACGGTCGATCGGTATCTCAGCGAAACACTCGTCAGACCTGACGCTGCGCTGGACGAGGCGCTTGCAGCGAGCGACGCCGCAGGGCTGCCCTCGATCAACGTGTCTTCCAGCCAGGGCAAGTTTCTCCACATCCTGGCGCGGCTCGTGAGCGCACGTTCAATTCTGGAGATTGGCACGCTCGGCGGCTACAGCACGATCTGGCTCGCGCGCGGGCTGAATCCGGGAGGGCGGTTGATCACGCTCGAAGCTGACAGCAAGCATGCCGAACTCGCGCGGGCGAACATCGCGCGAGCCGGACTCGGCGAGGTCGTTGATGTGCGGCTGGGACCAGCGCTCGAGGCGCTCCCGAGGATAGCCGCCGAGAACCGTGGTCCTTTCGACCTCGTGTTCATCGATGCCGACAAACCGAACACGCCTCAATACTTCACCTGGGCGCTGAAGCTTTCGCGCGTCGGATCGATCATCGTCGTGGATAACGTCATCCGCAACGGTGAAGCGGCCAATGCTGGCACGACCGACCCCGCTGTCCAGGGCATGCGGCGTTTTCTTGAAATGGCAGCAGCCGAACCGCGCGTGAACGCGACGGCGATTCAGACCGTCAGCTCGAAGGGCTACGACGGATTCTCGATCGCACTCGTCACCTCTTAGAGTCGCGGCTCGCTGGAAGCGGGAAGCTGGGAGCCGGAAGCTAAGAATGCACACATTTCATCAGTACTGGTACTCGCCGCGGCTTGGCCACGACATGGGCGTGTCGGTTTTCGGCCATTGGGGTCCTCCCCTGCTCGCGTTTCCAACAAGCCATGGCGACGAGTGGGAACTCCAGCGGAACAGCCTGATCGCGGCGATCGGAGATTTCATCGATGCCGGCAGGCTCAAGGTCTTCTGCGTCGGCTCGAACAACCACGAGTCCTTTCTCAACAAGTCGGCGCACCCGTTTCATCGGAGCTGGCGCCAGCGGATGTTCGACGACTACATCCGCGACGAAGTCATCCCCTACATTCACTCGAGTTGTCAGACACCCGGCATTCCCATCGCGACCGTCGGCGCATCGCTCGGCGCCTACCACGCGGCGAACACGCTGTTTCACTATCCTCACCTGGTCAAGCGGTGCTACGCGCTGTCTGGCATCTTCGACCTTCGCGATTTCATGAGCGGGATGTACGACGACACGTTCTATTTCCAGAATCCGGTCGACTACATGTCAAACCTGACGGATCCGTGGTATCTCGAACAACTCGCGACGTGCGAGATCAGGCTGGTCACGGGCACGGGGCCGTACGAAAAAAGCGGATATTCGTACGCGATGTCGGGTGTGCTCGCGAAACGCGGAGTTCGTCACTCAGTCGATGACTGGGGACCGCGCGGTGGCCACGACTGGCCCTACTGGAAGGACCAGCTCCGCGAGTACATCTCGCGGTGGTGAATCGTGTAGGACCTAGGAGACCCTCGACGAACCCGGTAGGACCTGATCGAATTTCTCCAGCAGATATTGTCCCTGCGCGATGACCTGCTCATCGTCGATCCACACATCGCAGCGGCGCGTGAGCACGTCGACGTGGGTGCGGGATTTCCAGTCTGCGTGCGTCTGGCTGCCGTACGGATCGCCAAAGGCAAGGTGCACGCCGGGCACTTTCTCATCCTGTAAAAGGATCCCGATCATCTCGCGGAGACCCAGGTTCGTGCCGAACGCCAACTCGCCGACTCGATCGCTGTTCTCGTCGGTATGGCAATAATTCCAGAAGTCGCGCTCGAGATCGGGCCGATCGCAGCGGGCGGAGACGAGCCGGGCGTCTCGGATCTCGAGCACCAGCGGCGTCGCATCGAGTCGGCCATACTTCGCGTTGAAGTAGTCGCCGGCGGTTCCGTCGCAGACGAATGTTCCATCGACCGACGCCGGCGTCGTGAATACCTCACCCGCCGGAAGGTTCGACCAATAGCGTGGATTGATCAGGCCGCTGGTCTTGACCCAGGCGAGCGAGGGGTCGAAGCTGGCACGAAAGTCGGTCCCGTTCGCGGTACGAACCGTCAGCGACTTGGCGTGCTCCATCCGCTCGCAGAGCTGCGTGCTCAAACGATCGACTTGCTGGTAGTCGGCGCGCATGCCTTCGCGCATAATCTGCGGCGTCACGCCGACCATATGCGCATACCGAATGCGGCGCCGTTCGATCTCGCCGACGATCGCCATGCGAGCCGGTAACTCGCCTTCCTGAGGCTGCACGCACAGAATGCCGGCTTCGGCGGTTTCAAACGCGCGAAGAATCTCTGCCGGCGCTGATCGAATGGGGCGCGATGCGACCGACTCGATCAGGAGGCACCGGGCATCGGCGCCAGCATCGAGCAACGCCCGCTCCAGGCTGGCAGCAACAGCGCGGCTCGCTTCGTCTGCCACCAGCGCCACGTGTTCGCCGCGGCGAACCGCCAGGCAGGTGTTGACGGCATTGTGTGCACCGGGGAGCAGATCCTCGCTGGCGTCGCCAAAAATCATCGCCACAATTGTATCAACCTGGTAGTCGCTCCCCTCCGACGACGAAGGCGGGGACTTGACCGCCACCCGACGTCACGTTCGCGAGCCCCGTCGAACTGAGTCGGGTCAGGTAACCCGTCATTCGGCCTCTCACCAGGTACGGCGCCAGGTCCACCAGCATGTCGCGCATCGTGATGGCGCCAGCCGCATCGAACATCGGAAACGTTTCTCGCCGGATCGGAATCCGCTCCTGCAGTACCCACGTGCCAATCGGCGCGCTCAGCGCCTCACCGAGTGCGCCGGTCCATTCAGACGATGTCATCTCCCAGCCGAGCTGAACGCCGGATCCGCCGTATTCATCGTTTGGCTTCAGCACGAGGTTGTCGCGATAATCTTCCGCCAACCGCATCAGCGACTGTCGCCGGCCGGCCATGACCGTCTCCGTGTCGGCGACAACCCTGGTCCACGGGACGTGCGACCGGATGGCACTGCGCTCCGCATCTGAAAACAGCGCATCGTTGCGCTCGTCGGTCAACACCGCAAAGAACGCCTTCTTGTGCGGAAGCTTGCACCGGAACGTATTCGCAACGCAGACGGCCCTTTGCTCGTATGCCTCCACCAGCGCGGCGCAGTCGGTTGGCCGCGCAACAATGTCGTTGATGAGCACCCGGCGGTAGACGATATCAATCCGCGATTCCCCGCAGGACAAGGCGCCCTGGTCGAATGTCAGCTCCCGTGGATCGCAGACGAACGTCGGCACTCCCAGCGCGGTGAACGCGTCGCGAAGGATTTCGAACTCGGACCATGTCGGGACGTCCCGCCAATCGACGATCGCAATGGTGGGCGGATTGGCGCGCCCGCCCCAATCCTTATAGCTGGCCAGCAGACCCTCCAGCATCGGCTCGATGGTGCGGTTGAAGCGCACCTGAAGCTTCCCGCGAAATGCGTTCATCGCAGGCGTTTCCTCGAACAATTCGCAGAGCCGCTGCGTATACCCAAGCCCCGCAGGCGACTCCGCGTTGTACTCGGCGAAGTGCAGGGAGTCGGGCAGCAGGAATGCATCGAGGCGTGATGCGGTGCTCGCAATGGTGTAGCCAGGGTCGATACGAACGAGCCGCTCTTCTGCCTCCGTCACTCCAAGCTGCGAAAACAGTGACGGCGTGGTGAGCGCGGCTGAAACAACGCGCTCTCCGAGCGCCGCGATCGTCTCGGCGGCCGCGCGCATCCGCGATTCGTCCTCAGCGGTGAGAAAAAAGGGACGGAGAAACGGGCAGTGCACGCGATCGCCAAACGTGAGCTTGCGCGATCGCATCGAGGCCGCGAATTCTTCGCAGTATCGCCGGCTCAGCTCGACATCGGGACGCAGCAGCGAATGCCAGACGTCGATTGTGTCCATGTTATGTCGTCGCCGGCGATCGGGGAGCACCGGTGAAACCAGCGGCCCCTCCGATCCCCAGCATCTCTTCCCACCGGGGCCAGCTCCGGGTTGGATCGGGATTGAGCGCGCGATCGATGACCAGGTCGCTCATCTTCTCGATGACGTGCGAGAAGTAGAAATCGGTAATGCGATCACGCTCGAAATCCGGCGCAGGATTGAGATAGTCAATCGCGTACGGCACCCCGTCGCGCACCGCAAACTCAATCGTGTTCATCTCGTAGCCGAGCGCCGTATTGATCGTCTGCGCGTCGCGGACGATGCGCGCCCCCAGATTCGCCGGCAGGTAGGCGTGATCCACCAGATATCGCCGTTCGTGCGGATCGTACCGCACCGGTGTAATATCCGTCTTTCCGAACGTGAAACACCGAACGTACCCGTCGAAGTCGATGAACTCCTGCAGCGTCATGCAGTACGGCGCGGTTCCGTCGTAAGCCTCGATCAGCTCCCGCGCGTCGCGCACTTTGTAGACGTGCTTCCAGCCACCGCCCGAGTACGGCTTCAAAATGGCCGGACGGCCGATGTAGTCGAGCAGGCCGTCCCAGTCGATCGGGTACTGAAGATTGCGCAGCGACTCCGGCGTGAGGTCGATATCCTTCGGGTACGCCTTCTGCGGAAGCAGGACCGTCTTCGGTATCGCGCACCCCAGCTTCGACATGACCGCGTAGTTGAAAAACTTGTCGTCGGCCGTCCACCAGAACGGGTTATTGATGACGTAGGTGCCCTGGAGCACGGCCTGCTTCAACGCGCCGCGGTAGTACTCGACCTCGTGGGAAATGCGATCGACAATCACCGAGTACTTCGACGGCTCATCGAGCTTCGTCCCGCCCCAGCTCACCATCTCCGCGGTGATGCCGTGCTTCGCTCCTTTTTCGTTCACGAGCGCAATGAAGGCAGGAGGAAAGCTGTACTCGCGGCCCACGAGCAACCCAATCGGCTTCGTCTTATTCGATGCAGGACTCATGGTCTCGCTTCTCCTCAGCGATCGACGCCCGCGCGCGTTTCATTGACGATGTATCGAACGACGGCCTTCAGATCGCCGGTTTCGCGAAACACCGCGAGCTGCTGATCCGCGCTCGTACCCTCGGCAAGGACGGTGTGAACGTACGCGACCGCCTCGCGGCTCTCCAGCTCATCGACCACGTCGTCGATGAATTCCAGCAGTTCGAGCGCGAGCTGACGCATCGGCACTTCCGATCGCTTGCCGAAATCGATCAGTTTGCCGTCGATGCCCCAGCGCGAGGCACGCCACTTGTTCTCCTCGATTAGCGCCCGTCGATACAGCCGGAATCCCAGGTTTCGCGTGTAGAGCTTGTATAACTTCACAATAATCGCCTGGGCGAGCGCACCAAGCATCACCGCGGCTTCGGGCCGGGACGGGACGTCGCAGACGCGAAATTCCAGCGTGCCGAACGTCGGGTGTGGACGAACGTCCCACCAGATCTTCTTCGCATCGTCGATGCAGTGCAGCTCGACGAGCAGCTTGATGTAGTTCTCGTACTCGCTCCACGAACCGAAGTGATCCGGAACCCCGGTTCGCGGAAAGCGTCGGAAAATCGTCGTCCGGTAGGACTTGAGGCCCGTGTCGCGCCCCATCCAGAACGGCGAGCTGGTCGACAGCGCGAGAAGGTGGGGCAGGAAATACCTCGCCGCGTTCATCAGCTCTATCGCCGTCTGGTTGTCCGGTACCGCGACGTGAATGTGCAGCCCAAAAATCAGGAGCGACCGCGCCAGCTGCTGCAGCTCTTCGACGATGCTGTCGTAGCGAACGCCGGGAGAGAGAATCTGATCCTTCCAGTGGGAGAACGGGTGGGTGCCCGCGGCCGCAACCGCGAGGCCAACCCGTTCAGCTCCGCTCGTCAGCTCACGCCGGGTTCTGAAGATTTCGTCTCGAAGCTCCGGCACGTTCTGACAAATGCGCGTGCCGACCTCGACGATTGACTGGTGCAGCTCCGGTTTGATCTGTTCGCCGAGCGCCGGTGAGCTCGAGGCCAGCAGCTCGGAGACGTGCGAGCGCAGCTCACAGGTCTCGGGATCGACGATTTGAAACTCCTCTTCGACCCCCACCGTGAATCGGTGTGTCATACAGCGCGATAATACTTCAGGGGTTGATACTGCCGTGATCCGGGATCCGATCGGATCCGGGCCCCGGACGCGGCTCTCGGACCCCAGACTCCGGATCCCGATACTCCTGACCATCCAGACTCATGCCAATTGAGCGAGGGCAACCTGACGCATTTCTTGAAGATGCGGCCCATTATCCGGGCGGCCACGCGTCGGGTGTCGTTTTTCCACGGAGCATCAGCGACATTGCGGATGCGCTCAGGTCAGCGCCCGCGGTCCTGCCGATCGGCGCCCAGTCGTCGTTGACCGGCGGCGCGACGCCGATGGGGGAACTGCTCATCGCGACGTCGAAAATGACTCGCGTCGTTGACCGATCGAGCGATCGGATCACGGTCGAAGCCGGGCTCACCGTGGCGGCGATGCAGGAGCTGTTGGCGACGACTGGCGCCTGGTTTCCTCCCTCACCGACGTTCACGGGCGCGTGTGCCGGCGGCATCGTGTCAACAAATGCCGCGGGGGCCGCGACGTTCAAGTACGGCAGCACGCGAGAGTGGGTCGACGGACTCGTGGTCGTGCTGGCCGACGGTACGATTCTCGAGTTGAAGCGCGGCGACCGCCATGCTCATGACGGAGCGATCGAGGTACGGACGGCAACCGGTCGGATCTCGATTCCCGTCCCGCGTTACGCCATGCCAGACGTCGTGAAGCATTCGGCGGGTTATTACGCAGCGTCCGGAATGGACCTCATTGATCTCTTCATCGGCGCCGAGGGCACGCTGGGCGTGATCGCGCAGGTGACGTTTCGCATCCTCTCGCCGGTCCCCCAGTCAGCGCTCGCGCTCATTCCGTGCAGGTCTGAGGATCAGGCGATCGAGCTGGCGATGGTCCTCCGGAATGCCTCCGTCGAAACGAGACGCACGCAGGACGCCGCGGGAATCGACGCGGCCGCGATCGAGAACCTGGACGCCCGCTCGATCGCTATTCTGCGCGAGGACGGCGCCGACGAACGGAATGACGTGTCGTTTCCGGCCGACTCGGCGGTCGCGCTGCTCGTGCAGCTGGAACTGCCCGCGGACATCAGCGCGGCGAGTGCGTACGATCAAATCGGTGGCGCGCTGGCGGCCGGCTCGATCGATTCTGCGCTCGTGCGTTTCTGCCGAATGCTCGCCGAGCGCGACCTGCTCGATGCGACCGAACTGGCGTTGCCGGGCGATCGGCACCGGGCGGAACAGCTGATTGCCATTCGCGAGGCCGTTCCCGCTGGCGTCAACCGGCGCGTCGGCATCGCAAAACGCGACATTCATGCACAAATCGCCAAGACCGCCGCCGACATGGTGGTGCCGTTCGAGCGGTTCGCGGAAATGATGAAGGTGTATCGCGGCGGCTTCGAGACGCGGGGGCTCGACTACGCGATCTGGGGCCACATCTCCGATGGCAACGTGCATCCGAACGTCATCCCGCGGTCGTATGCGGACGTCGAGCGTGGCAAGGAAGCCATCCTCGAATTCGGCCGCGCGGCGGCAAGGCTGGGAGGCTGCCCGCTCGCCGAACACGGCGTCGGCCGCAATCCCGTGAAGCAGCAGTTGCTGCGCCAGCTCTACGGAGACGAGGGCGTTGACGACATGCGCGCGGTAAAGCACGCGCTCGACCCGGGGTGGAAGCTCGCCCCCGGCGTCATCTTTGACGCATCGTAGAGCAGGAAGAGATCGACCGTTCGTTCAGCCCTTGACGTACTTCGCCGGATCCTGGTCGAACTTCGTCTTACAAATCTGCGCGCAGAAGTAATAGGTCTGCCCCTTGTACTCACTCTGTCCCTTGGCGGTTTTCTCGTCGATCGTCATGCCACACACAGGGTCTTTAACCATGGAGCCTCACAAATGCTGAATGTTGATTGCGGAATGCTGAAGGAATAGGCGACCAACATCAATTCAACATTCAGCACTCAGCATTCAGCATTTCACCTTTCATTGATCGCCTTCTTCAACAGGGCGATCTGTCCAGCGTGATACGCGTCGTGTTGAAGGATGCCGACGATCGTCTGATAGTAGGTCACGGGATTGCCCATCGCATCAACCTGGGCGCGGCCGACCTGGCGGCTCAGGTCGGCGTCTTCGGCAACCTCGACGGTTCGCGCCAGATCTTCATGCGCGTGGCGCAAACGCGCGAGCGCGTCCGCCCATGCCTCTCGCGTCGTCGACTGAACCGCCGGCCAGTCGCCTTCGGCGGGCGTGCGGTGCGGAGCGCCCTCGAGGCGACGCTTCGTCTCGTTGACCCAAGCGGTCATGTGCACGACCAGCTCCCAGATCGAATGGGCACCCTCGATCGGACGCGCCGCCGCCTGGTTGGCGTCGATTCCGTCGAGGATGTTCCACACCGCGGTTCCGTACCAGGGGTCGCCGTTCAAGGTGGCCATCAGCTCGCGACGAAGCCGTTCCACTTCACGCACTGCGGCCTCCTCAATCAGGCGACCGATCGTCAGGCGATCGGGCGAAGTTGCCGTCGTTCAGCAGAGACGGGCAGGCAACCCGCCAGCCGGCGGACGGCATCCTCCATTGTCGCAGGCATGACGCTCGAAAAGCAGAGTCGAAGCTCCGACTCCCCCGCGGGATCCGGATAAAACGCATCGCCGGCAATGAACGCAACGCCCGCGCCGAGCGCCCGGTCGAGCAGCGCCCGTGAGCTGACGCCGGGCACGAGCCTGCACCACAGGTAGAGACCGCCGTGCGGGCGCGTGAAGCGCAGCGCGCCGGGCGAGACATGACGCTGTATCGCGGCCACCATCTGTCCGCAGCGGCGCGCGTGTTCCTCGCGGAGGGTCTTCAGATGGGTGTCGAAGCTGCCCTGTCGAATCAGGCGCGCCATCGCGAACTGGACGAGGTTCTGGGTATGCGGATCGAGCCGCTGCTTGATGATGGCGATTTGATCGATGATCGACGGCGCGGCCGACAGCCATCCGAGCCTGAGCCCCGGCGCCATCACCTTGGAGAAGCTGTTCAGGTGAATGACCAGGTTCTGCGCGTCGAGATCGCGGAGCGACGGCGGCGGCGCCTCGTGAAAATACAGCTCGCCATAGGTCGCGTCCTCGACGATCGGCACGCGATACCGTTCGGCCAGCTTCAACAGTTCTCGTCGCGTTCGGATCGGCATTGTCGCGCCGGTCGGATTCTGGAACGTCGGGTTCGTGTAAATGAGCTTGGGGCGATACCGGAGGAGCAGATCCTCCAGCTCGTCGATCTCGGCCCGTGCGACATCCCACCCGATCAGCTTCGCGCCGGCCGCGCGGAATGACTGAATCGCGCCGAGATAGCCCGGGCGATCGATGATGACGGCATCGCCGGGATCGACGAGGCACCTGGCAAGCAGATCAAGTCCCTGCTGCGCGCCGGCAAGGATCAGCACGCTCTCGGCGGGCACTCGAAAGCGCTCGGCGATCGCTTCGCGAAGAACCGGTTGTCCCTCGGTCGGTCCGTGGCTCCAGACGGCGTCGGCGTCCCGCTTCAGCGCGTGATCGATCGCGTGCTGAAATGCCGCCGTGGGAAAGCAGTCGATTGCCGGCTCACCCGCGGCCAGCGACAGCAGCCGCGAGTCGGAGGAGTGACGGATCGCATCACGGAGCGTCGAATCGCTCGAACGCAGCGCCCCCGACGCAATTTTTCCGCGCCACGCAAAGGGCGTCCCGCTTGGCTCCGGAGCGGCGCAGACAAACGTGCCGCGTCCGACATAGCCGCGGAGCAGCCCGCGCGATTCCAGCTCACGGTAGGCACTCACCACGGTGGTACGGCTGATGCCGAGCCGTTCGGCCAGTTCGCGCTCAGGCGGCAAACGCGATCCAGAGGGAAGTTCGCCGCGCGCGATCGCCGCCTCGAACAAATTCACGAGATGGCCATAGAGCGGCCGCGCGGTCCGCATGAACTGACGCTCGATCTGCTGAAACATCGTTCCTCCCGGACCTCGAAGTGTGGACCGGTCGCACTCCATTATGCGATGTCCAATCAGCGATTGGTCGCACGGACCAATCGTTTTAGGGCCAGTTTGTGGGATGAATCGCCTAAAAATAGGAGTCCAATAGCGAAACAGGCAGTCCAATTTGAGCTGCCATCAGCGCCTGCCCGGCCTCCGGAAGGAAAGGAGAATCGCGGGCGAACTCTTTCGGGCACGAAACGGCGGCGGGAGAAGGGCCGGATTTCGGGCGCGGGATCCGCTAGGCAAGATCCTCGTTAATCAGGTCTGTATTGATCGCAAAAGCGGCTTCCGCCCCTTCAGCCGCCGCGACAATCACCCACTGCACGGCCCGCGACGCGTCGCCGGCAACGTAGAGGCCTGGAAGGTGAGTGGATTCGTACTTGCCGGTCCAGACCGTTCCCTTTTCGCTCACTTCGCATCCGAGGCGCACGGCCAGCTGGGAACGCTGGAACTGGCCGGCGCTGAAAAACATCGCGCGGCGCGGCAGCGGCTCGCCGCTCTCGAATACGATGCGCTCGAGCATTCCGTCTCGTCCCTCGAGCGCGGCCACGCGCTCCTCGCGGATCCTGATCCCGTTGCGCGCAAGACGCGCGCGGTCGTCGCCGCCGATCCCGCCAGGTCCGTCGGTGCACAACACGAGATCGCGGCTCCACGCGGTCAACTCCAGCGACAACCCGATGCCGCGGTGCTCCTGTCCGTAGATCGCGATCGGCTGATCGCGAATCTCCCAGCCGTCGCAGTACGGACAGTGAAAGACACTGCGACCATACATCGCCTGAATGCCCGGGATCTCGGGCAGGTTGTCGCAGACGCCGGTGGCGAGGAGCAGCTTTCTCGATCGCACGCTCGTGCCATCGGCGAGCGTCACCTTGAAGCGCCCATCGGCTTCACACGCCGCGTCGGCCACTCCGATGTCTCGCAGGCTCACGGTCGTGTAGGGCGTCAGTTCCTTGCGACCGATCGCCAGGAACTCGCGCGGGTGAATCCCATCGCGTGTGAGGTAACCGTGAAGCGCGTGCGACGCCGCATTGCGCGGGCGGCCGTTATCGCAGATGAGCACCGTCCTGCGCGCGCGACCGAGGATGAGCGCCGCGCTCAGGCCAGCCGGCCCGGCACCGACAATGACGACGTCGTAGAGGGAGCTGGGGGGATCCAAAGTTAAAAGTCAAAAGTTAAAAGTTAAAAGTAATGTGACTCTTGCCCACAATGCTCGCCTCCTAACTTTTACCTTCTAACTTTTAACTTCTAACTTCTTGCTTCTCCTGCGATCAGCGCGCGAAACCGCGGCTCCTCCCGCAGGGAGGCCAGGTCCACGTCCACTTGCGCGCGGGCTGCGGCGAGCGCCGGCAGGCTCCGCGCAACCCGTTCAAGTGAATCGAGCGCGCGATTGGTGTCGCCGCGAAGCGCATGGAGGCAGGCGACGTAGTAGCGGGTGAAGGGATCGTCGGCGCCATTGGCGACGCGTGCGTCAAAGCTCTTCAGCGCCCGTCCGAAATGTCGCTCCGCGTCGTCCTTGCGCCCCTGGCGGAGATACACGGCTCCGATCTTGACGTTCAATTCGAGAAGCGTGCGATCTCGAAGCGCATGATCCCCGGCGCCGATGAAGGCCAGCTCGCGTTCGTACTCGCGCAACGCATGCTCGTAATGCCCTCTCAGGTAGTGCACGTATCCAAGGCGGGCATGCGCCCCGACGATCTGGAGACCCAGGTTGCCGGAAATGTACTGCTCCTGAAGGTCGACCGCGTGCCGGCTGATCTCTTCGGCCCGATCCAGCTGTCCTTCCCAGGCAAGCAGCAGTGACAGCTGCAGGTATGAATAGCCGGCTTCCGGATTCAGCGCGATGGCGCGCTCGAACAGCGGGATCGCGGCCTTGAAGTCTCCTTTGCCGACCCAGTAGGCGCGTGCCAGCGCCTGAAATGCCTGGCCGTTCTCAGGATCCAGTCGGAGCGCCTCGCGGATCGCGAGGATTGCTTCTTCGGTGCGGCCCAACTCCAGCAGACCGCCGCCCAGCCACATGTGCGCGTCGGAGAACCCTGGATCGATCGCGAGGGCGCGACGCTCCAGATCGATCGCCTGGTTGACCATGTCCTGGATGCCGAGGAAGCTGCCTTTGAGGCCATACGCATTTCCGAGCGCGGCCCAGGCGTGGGCGTATTCCGGATCGTGCTTCGTCGCATCATCGAATGCGGCGATCGCCCGGTCGATTGACTCGCGCGTCGCCTGCCGGAGATTCATCATCCCGCGCGCGTAGAGCTCGTAAGCCTTGACCGAACGGGTTTCCTGCCGCTCGATATCGGCGATTTCGGTGCCCCGAAGCGCGACGTTCAAGCCCTGACTCAGTTCGAAGACGATCTTGTCCTGCAGCGCGAAGATGTCGTCGATGCGACCGTCGAGCTTCACCGTCCGCCGTACCGCGCCGGTCGCGACTTCGACGAAGCTCGCGGTGATTCGCACCATCGCCCCGAGACGTTGATAGCCTCCGACCACGACCCAGGTGGCGCCGAGCCGCCGGCCGATGTCGATCGCCAGCGAATCGTTCAGGTGCGCGTCGGTGCTGAGATTCCGCAGCGCGTCATAGACGCGAGCGCGCCCGATGATCGTCAGGCCATGAATGTTCTTGAGATCGGAGCTGACGGTTTCGGCGATGCCGGTGCCGATCCAGTCGTCCGCGGGCTCGCGCGTGATGTTCGAGAACGTCATCACCGCGACCGAGTTCTCCACCGGCCCGGCCACTGCCGCCGCGCTGATCCGGCTGGACGGGCGAACCGGCGCGCCATCCATCTCGTCGCCGGCCTGACGCAGATCCTGAGCGATGTCGGCCGCGTGCTGATACCGAAAGACCGGATCCTTTTCGAGCGCCCGCGCGACGATGGCATTGACGCTGGCCGGAACACCGGTGGCATACCGTGACGGCGCCGGCGGCACTTCGTGGAGGATCCGATCGATGATCTCCGTGGGCGTCGATCCGTCAAAGGGCATCCGCCCGGTCAGCAACTCGAACAGCACCACGCCAAGCGAAAAAAGATCGACGCGATGATCGATCGGCCGGCCGAGCGCCTGCTCGGGCGCCATATACGACACGGTGCCCACCACCATCCCGGCCATCGTCATCTGGGCCTGGGTCACATCCTGAGACGCAACGCTCGACACGAACTTCGCCAGACCAAAATCCAGCACCTTGACGAGCCCGCGTTCGGTTCGCATCAGGTTCGCGCTCTTGATGTCGCGATGGACGATCCCGCGTGAGTGCGCTTCGTCGAGGGCGTCGGCCACCTGGATCCCGATTTCGATCACCTCGCGTACCGGCAACGGTCCGCGAGCGACGCGCGACGAGAGCAGCTCGCCGTCGACGTACTCCATGACGATGAAATCGGTGCCGTCTTCCTCGCCGATATCGTAGGTAACCGCAATGTTGGGGGACCGCAGCATCGACGCCGCGCGCGCCTCGTTCAGGAAACGGGCACGGCTTTCCGGATCGGTCTTGAGAGACGACGGGAGAAACTTCAGCGCCACCGGCCGGCCGAGCCGCGTATCCTCGCCGCGATACACTTCGCCCATGCCGCCGGCCCCGAGGCGCTGGTCGACACGATAATGCTGGATAGTTGAGCCGACCACCTTTAGTCTGTGACGCGGGAAATCAGTTTCCAGTTTCCAGTTTCCAGTTCCCAGTGTTCGAGTCCATACAAGAGTTACTGAACTGGAGACTGGCAACTGGGAACTGCACTCAAGAGCGCCCTATTTTCGCCGCGATCCAAGCCACGCGTCCCGCATCGCCTTTTGATCGGCCGACAGTGTTCCGCCAGTCGACTCCAGCGTCACCACCTCCATCGTCGGATCCTCTTCGACGGTCATCGACGCCTTGACGGTCGCGCCGTGACGGCTGAACTCGATCGGAATCGCGTCACCGGGCTTGTGCGCACGGATCGCTGCCTGCCAGTCGTCGAGGGTCGCAATCGCCTTGCCGTCGGCCGCGGTGATGACATCGCCTTCCTCAACGCCCGCGCGGTAGGCCGGCATTCCCCAATTCACCAGGCCAGGCACCCTGACCCCTGGCTCGATCGCGTTCGACGCTCCAGCACCGCTGGCTCGACGCCCGCCGCGCCCGCCGCCGCCGGCGAATGATTGATCCAGGAGACCAGCCCATGCTCCGCCCGGATTGCGCTTGCGGAGCACCAAACCCACGCGCGCGAACAGCTTCTGGTAGTCGGGCAGCTCTCGCCCCTCGATGTACTTGTCGAAGAACTCGTCGGCAAATCGACGATCTCCCGACACTTCCGCCAGCCGATCGCGGGCGTCCTTCAACGTGTACGGTTTGGCGATGATCGCGGGGCTTGGACCGCCAGGTTTTCCGTGCGCCAGCCACATCGCCCGCATGAAGTCATCGAGCGTGATCGTTCCGTTCGATCGATCGCGAAGGCTCAGATCGAGCGCCGCTGCAATGGCCGCCCCGTAGGTGTAGTAGGAAATGAACGTGGTTGACAGGTTGGTCTCGTCGATGGCGACAGCGGCATCGCTGAACGGCGCCATCTGACTCATCTCGACCGCGGAGCGAAACCGTCGTGCCGGACTATTGATCACGGCCACCGCGTTGCGCACGAGACCCGCGGGGTCGGGGGACGACACGCCGGCGCGCGCCATGATCAGTGGACCGTAATACTGCGTGAAGCCCTCGGCCAACCACAATTCCCCTGAGATGTTCGCCTCTTCGAAGTTGAACGGCTCGAGCGTCTTCGGACGAATTCGCTCGACGTTCCAGCAATGAAAGAACTCATGTGCGACGGTTCCGAGAGCCGCACGGGCAGCTTGCGGATTCTTGAACGAGGTCGGCGCCGCGACGACGGTGCTGTTGCGGTGTTCCATGCCGTCGCCGCCGCCCCACGGAACGTAATCACCGAGAAAAGTGTAGGTGCCGGTATCGTAGGCCGGAAACTCGCCAAACACGGCGGCCGCTTCGTTCACGATTTTCTCTGCTCCTGCAGCGTAGTCGTCGATGACGGACGGATCGCCGTCGTGATGGACGGCGGTTCGAATCGTGTACTCCTTCCCATCCGCGTTGTGGACCTTGAATGATCGCAACGTGTAGTCGCTCAGTTCCGTCGGACTATCCATCAGGTACTGCAGGTTCGGAGCGGTAAACGTCCAAGGCTCAGCGGTTGGAAACAGCTGCGTCGCCGTTTTCCAGGGATAGTTCGCCGGCGGCTCGAACTTGATCACGATCGGACGCATGTCGAACCCGCGCGCCCACATCAACGTGGCTGGCATGTTCATGTGCGCGTGCGATTCGTCGACGGCGAGATACGTCCCATCGACGTGATTGCCGAAGACCTTGTAGGTGATTCGAACGGAGCCGTCGTGGCCACTGACGTTCCACTGGTAGGGATTTGGCCGTGCGGTTTTCAGTTCTTTTCCGTGGCCGTCGAACGCATGGACGTCGTACACGTTCTTCGAGAACTCGTGGACCGCATATCGTCCCGGCGACGATCGGCTCATTCTCGCCTCGAGCGTCGTCGCGGCGCTCACGCCGGCCCAGGTGACCTCGACCGCGACGTAGTGATGTTCGGGCTCAGGAAAGGAGAGCCTGTATTGAACCGGCGACTGCGCCGCAGCACTGGACGCGATCAGAAGCGATAGCGCGCACGCGGCCAGAGCCGATCGTGCTGAAAGGGGACGCAAGTCCATCCGGCGATCGTAACAGAATTGCCAATTGGCGTTCGCTGATTGACCCACTCAACAGTCTTCAATCAACAACCGGCAAATCCTCACTTTGCCATCACCCACCTGAACATCTCGGCAAACGTCGCCGACTTGCCCTGCATCAGCAGTCCGGTGCGAAAAATCTTGGCGGCTGCCCAGACCACCGTGAGCGCCGTGCCGGCCATCAGGGTGAGCGACAGAACGATTTGCCACAGTGGCGGGCCCGGCTGAAGCGAGATGCGAAGGAGCATCAAAAACGGCGCCGCGGTGGGAACCAGCGACAGGATGGTTGCCAGCGTCCCGTCTGGCGCACGCATCACCGATCCGGCCGTGAACACCGGCACCATCACCAGCAGCATCACCGGCGTCATCATGTTCTGCGAGTCCTTCAGATCGTTGCACGCGGCACCAATCGCGATGAAGATCGATCCGAAGATACAGAGCGACAGCATCAGGAAAAGCAGGAACCATCCGACAATGGCGGGCGTGATCGCGGTGGCGTAGCCGCCCCAGTACTGCGCGACGATCAGCCCGCCGGCAATGTAGATGACGCTCAGCAGCGTTGACGCCGCGGCGCCTCCCATGAGCTTGCCCATCATCAGTTCGAACGGCGTGATCGAGCCGACGAGCACCTCGCTGATCCGGCTCATCTTCTCTTCAATGACGCTGTTGAGAAGCTGCGGGGCGCTGGTCATGATCGTCATGTACATCAGCACCAGCGCGGCCAGCGGAATGCCGATCGCCCGCGCGACGCTCACCTCCTCGGCCGCTTTGACGCCACCGCTCGACCCGCGCTCGAACAGCCCGCGTTCGTCGATCGGCGCCTGTTTCGTCAGCCTGACCACCAGGGCGCGATCGACCGACGCCTGCCGGAATCGCTCGTTGAGGACGACGGCGTTGATTGTGGCTCTCAGCCACTGCGGCAGCGCGTTGTAGGACGGGTGATCCGAGTAGTACCTGATCGTCGCACCAGAGGCGGGATCCAGAATCTCCGGCGGCACCTCGACGAAGGCGAAGAGTTCCTGGCGGCGTACGCGATTCGAGAGTTCGAGACGCAGGGCGTCGGGATCGCGGTCGCCCGGCTTGATCTCGAGCGGAATGAAACGCGGACCTTTCCGCGCCAGCACGCCCTCGATGGCTGACGGCGTCGACGAGTTGTACAGCGCCGCGACCGCCTTCAGCGGTTCGGCAATCACGCCGGTGTGGTCCACCAGCGCGAACGTTCGATCCTTGCTGTCGGTCGCGTCACGGGTCGCGCGCACGAGCATGATCGATCCACCCATGACGAGAGGCATCAAGATCACACTGATGAGGAACGCTTTCGTTTTTACGAGCGTCGTGAATTCGGATTGGGCAACGATCAGCGTTTTATGCATGCCTGTGCCTTGTACGCATGGTCATGGTCTCGCGATCCGCACAAAGATGTCCTGCAGCGACGGACGGGTCACCTCGAAGTGATAGACGGACGTGCGCGCCGCGAGGCGGGCGAGAAACGCCTGCGGGTCCCCCTGCAGGCGAACGTCCTGCATCTGGCCGAAGTCGTTGACCGACTCGATCTCGGGCATGTCGGTCAACGCCGCCAGCCCGGTGGAGGTGCGGATTCTGACGGTATCGGCGCCGTACTGATCCTGGATGCTCTCGAGCGAGCCGTCGAGCACCTTGCGCCCGCGGAAGATCATGAAAATTCGATCGCACATCCGCTCGGCGGTCGTCATGTCGTGCGTGCTGAAGACCACCGTCGCGCCGCGTTGACGCATCTCGAGGACTGCGTCCTTCAGCACCTGCGCGTTCACCGGGTCGAGACCGGAAAACGGCTCGTCGAGAATCAGGAGCGAGGGATTCGACACCACCGCGGAGATGAACTGCACTTTCTGTGACATGCCTTTCGAGAGCGTCTCGATCTGGCGGTCGAGCAACCCGGGCAGCTCCATTCGCCGCATCCAGTCTTCGATCGAGGCATCGATGTTCGCGAGCGTCGCTCCCTTCAGGCGCCCGTAGTAGCGAAGCAGCCGGCGGATCGTCATCTTCTTATAGAGCCCACGCTCTTCCGGCAGGTAGCCGACCCGGTCGCGCGCCGCGGCCGTGTCGCGAGAGCCAAGCACTTCGATCTCGCCGCGATCCGGCAACAGGATGTGCATGATCATGCGGAGCGTGGTGGTTTTTCCGGATCCGTTCGGACCGATGAAGCCGTAGATCGAACCCGTCGGCACCGTCAGCGACAAGTCGTCGACGGCAAGGGTGCCGTTGAATTGCTTGGTGACGCGGGTCAGTGAGATGGCGTTGGACATTGAAGTCGCCAGTTACCAGTTGCCAGTTTCCAGTTCGATCGACCGGGAACGTTCGAATCAGATTCGCTTCGCGCGCGCGATGAGGGTAACAGTGTCTGCCCGTCGCCGTATGTCCCGGCCATCAGAAACTGGAAACTGGAAACCGGAAAGTGGGAACTTCCATCATTTGACAACATTGTGAAAAGTTTCACATTATATGGGCGGGTTGCCGGGGATGGGGCGGCTGGCCGGGGCGATGAGAGCCGGCAAACACGCCCGAACCTTCACACAACTCTGCTTCTGAAAACGCCCCGGTTTCGAGTAGGCTCTTGGGAGTACGGACGCGGCGGGCTTCGATACGATGAGCCAGATCTTTCATCGCACCACCAATATCTACTCTCGACTGAGTATCCTGGCCGTCATCGCCGTCGGCGGCATCGTCGGTGGCATTGTCGCAATGCTTCACCTGTCCGGGTACAACACCAACCAGGGCACGTTCGTCGAGCAGCCCATCCAGTTCAGCCACGCCCATCACGTCGGCGGCGAAGGCATCGACTGTCGTTATTGCCACACCTCGGTCGAGGAGTCGGCCTTTGCGAACATTCCGCCGACCAAGACCTGTATGAATTGCCACGCCCAGCTCTGGACCGACGCGCCGATTCTCGAACCGGTTCGGGCGAGCTATCGCGACAACAAGCCGCTTCGCTGGATCCGTGTGCACGATTTGCCCGACTTCGTGTACTTCAACCACAGCATCCACGTGAGGAAAGGAGTCGGCTGCGCGACCTGTCATGGACGCGTGGACAAGATGCCGCTGATGTATCAGGAGTCGAACCTCCAGATGAATTGGTGCATCAATTGCCACCGGGATCCCGCCAAATACGTGCGTCCGCGGGATCAGGTCTACAACATGGCGTGGGAGCGCCCGTCGAACGATCCCCATCTGGGCGAGCGGCTGGTGCAGGAATACAAGATCGCAGGCCCACAGCAGCTAACGAGCTGTTCGACGTGTCATCGGTAGATTGCCAGTTTCCAGTTACTGGTTCCCGTTTTCCAGTAAGACCGGAGCCAGTAACTTGTTCGATGACATGAGCTTAACTGGCAACTGGCGACTGGCAACTGGAAACTGAGATTCATGGATTCTTCTCCCATCAAATCCCGACTGGCTGGCTCCAACGGCCGCCTGTACTGGCGCAGTCTCGGCGAACTGGCCGATACGCTCGAATTTCGCGAGTACCTGCATCGGGAATTTCCGGAACAGGCATCCGAGTGGAATGACCCGAAAGGGCGCCGGCAGTTTCTGAAGCTGATGACGGCGTCGCTCGCCCTGGCGGGTGTCGGTGCGTGCACGAAACAGCCGCGAGAGGAAATCGTTCCGTACGTGAGGCAGCCCGAAAACCTGGTTCCGGGGCGGCCGCTGTTTTTTGCCAGCTCAATCCCGTTTTCCGGCGTTGCCCAACCGGTGCTGGTCGAAAGCCATATGGGGCGACCGACCAAAATCGAGGGGAATCCAGAGCACCCGGCAAGCCTCGGGGCAACCGACACATTCACGCAAGCCGCCGTTCTTGGGTTGTACGATCCCGATCGTGCGAAGACGATCACCAATCGCGGGGAGATCAGCAGCTGGGGCGTCTTCCTTACGGCCGCTCAGGGTGCGGTGTCACGGCAGAAGGGCCGTCAGGGAGCCGGACTCCGGATTCTGACCGGACCGATTACTTCTCCCTCGCTCGCCGAGCTGATGGCGACCGTCCTCGCCGAACTGCCCCAGGCGAAATGGCATCAGTACGATCCGATCTCGCGCGATGGCGCACGCATGGCGGCAGCCGCTGCTGGACCGGCCAACGAGCCCATCTATCACTTCGACAAGGCTGACGTTGTCGTCGCGCTCGACGCCGACTTCCTGACCTGCGGTCCCGGAAGCGTTCGATACCAGAAGGACTTCGCGGCGAAGCGCCGGGTGACGGACGACAAGAAGGAGATGAACCGCCTCTATTCCGTCGAAAGCACTCCGTCACTGACCGGGACGAAGGCGGATCATCGGCTCGCGCTGAAGGCGGCTGAGATCGAAGGCTTCGGGCGTCAGCTCGCGGGTGCGGTTGGCGCGCCGGCGGCGCCCGCTCCCGGATCGCCGACGCTCGATGTCTCCAATGGTGACGTCCCGAAGTGGGTGAACGCGATCGCGAAGGACTTGCAGGCACACCGCGGGCGTTCGCTCGTCATCGCCGGCGAATACCAGCCCGCGTCGGTGCACGCGCTGGCGCGCGCGATCAATCAAACGCTCGGCAACGTCGGCACGACCGTCACCTACGGCGCGTCGATAGAGGCATCACCCACCGACAATGCCGCGTCGCTGAACGACCTCGTGCACGCGATGGATGCCGGTCAAGTCGAAGTGCTGCTCATGCTCGGCGGCGTGAATCCGGTGTACACGGCACCGGCAGACTTGAAGTTTTCGGAAAAGCTTTCCAAAGTCGGCCTGGTCTTCTATCACGGCCTTTACACCGACGAAACGGCCTACCTCTCACACTGGATTCTTGCCGACACACATCCTCTGGAATCCTGGGGTGATTCACGGTCGTACGACGGCACGGTCACGATGACGCAGCCGCTGATCGCGCCGCTGTACGAGGGACGCGCCGCATGGGAAGTGCTCGCCGCGTTCACGTCACAGCCTGATCGACGCGTCTACGCCATCATCAAGGACTACTGGACGCGCGCCTTTTCAGCCGGCAATACCTGGACGATTCGCACGAGCGATGGGCAGCCTTTCAAGAACGCCGACGCGTTCTGGCGTCACGTCGTGCACGATGGATTCATCCACGGAACGGCCATTGCCGACGGCGGTCCGGCGACGCCATTCGTATCGGCGGCAACGGCAGCAGGCGTGGCGGCAACCGCGGCGGCGGCAGCTGCCGCAGCCGGTGCCACCCGGACGACAACCGTGACGACCGGCGCTCCGCCGGTGACCCCACCGCCTGTATCA
>Ga0070684_100000645_pt1 | contig 23997 bp, 25 predicted proteins | sample KBSC723LmetaG_FD_65653 | JGI IMG/M metagenome (GOLD analysis project Ga0070684, IMG submission 65653) | Corn rhizosphere microbial communities from Kellogg Biological Station, Michigan, USA - KBS C7.2-3L metaG | ecosystem: Host-associated > Plants > Roots > Rhizosphere ...
CTCAGCCCTGCTTTTATCAGCCTTCTGTTATGCATCAGCTCAATCTAAGCAGATCCATATACAGTATACCTTTGTCAGGTCACCTGTTGCGGTACTGAATGAAAACCTGTACATCAAAAACAATGAAGTAATTTCGATACAGGACTCCGTATTCACCAAACCTGTGCAGGAAACCTCAGAATGGATATCTTAAGTCCAGGTCAAGGCTCCCGGTTCAGGAAAGCCTCAGAAACGCTATTATATTTCAGACCTGAAGGAGGGCGGAACAAAACATTTCTTTTTCACTTTTTCCCCTTATTCATTGAAAGACCAAACCAATTATTTCATTCATGACGAAGTCCCCAAACCCGTATGGAATATTGATGAGAAAACTACCAGGAAGATATTGGGTTATACATGCATCAAAGCAACCACTGTATTCAGAGGGGCTAACATTACGGCATACTTTACCCGGGAACTTCCCTATCCGGCCGGTCCTTTCAAATTTTTCGGGTTACCGGGATTAATTTTAGATGTCAGGGAAGACAGGCTCCCGTATATGATATGGAAGGCAACGGCTGTTGATCCGGATGATACAACAAACATTAACTTCAAACCGGAATTCAGGGATGATACTAAAATCACTATGCAAGAATTTGTCCGTAAGAATGATGAGCTTTCAAGCCAATTCAAGAGTGAGATCCTGAAAAACCTTCCGGCAGGCGCAAAGATGGAAAGCAGTAAGAAAAGAGTTCAGCTGGAGAAAGTCTTTGAATGGGAAAATCCAAAATAACAGATGACAGACAGGGTTGCATAAAAAAATCCCGGGAAAATCCGGGATTTTTTTTGAGCCAACTACGGGACTTGAACCCGTGACCTCTTCCTTACCAAGGAAGCACTCTACCGCTGAGCTAAGTCGGCCTGAACCAAAAAAATCACACTGTGAGCGTGATTTTTATGTGAGCGGAAGACGGGGGTCGAACCCGCGACATTCAGCTTGGAAGGCTGACGCTCTACCAACTGAGCTACTTCCGCAATTCTGTTTCCAAAATTATTGGTAACGCTGTGCAAACTTAGGAAAATCCTGTGAAATCTGCAACATTTTTTTCTAATATAAAATGTGGGGAGAGCAGGATTCGAACCTACGAAGCCGAAGCAACTGAGTTACAGTCAGTCCCATTTAGCCACTCTGGAATCTCCCCAGATATTTTATATTAATGAGCCTCCAGAGGGATTCGAACCCACGACCCCGAGATTACAAATCACGTGCTCTGGCCAACTGAGCTATGGAGGCAAATTAAAAAGAATTCAAAAGATCGCTGTTCCTTTTTGCGAGTGCAAATATAGAACGGATTTTTTGAATTCTCAAATTTTTTAGGGCTTTTTTTTGAGTTTTTTATCTAAGCCATTTCTTTTTTCTTGATTAGTAGCTTTTTAGCAGCATCTACACAAAGATCCAGGCTTTCTTCAAAGGTGGTGCTGGTCTTTTTTACCACGATATCCTCTCCCGGAACCGCCAGGATCACTTCGGCAGTTTTGTTGGCCCTGTCCGAGGTATTTTCTACTTTAAGAAACACTTTGCATTCATGGATCTTGTCATAGAATGTTTCCAGTTTCGTTACTTTTTTGTCGATGTGCGTTTCCAGTGGTTCGTGAGGAGTTAAACCAATTGATTGTACGGTGATCTTCATAATTCATCTTTTTTAGACGCTCTTGGATGAGCCTTATTAAACACTTTTTTCAATTGTTCGATATTGGCATTCGTATAGACCTGCGTGCTTGCAAGGCTGGAATGTCCCAATATGTTCTTTACTTTAGAAATTTCCGCCCCATTGTCCAGCACATGGGTTGCAAAACTGTGCCTGAGGATATGGGGGCTTTTTTTCTGCTTGGATGTTATCAGACTAAGGTACTTATTAACCACAAGATAAACAAATTTTTCGGTGAGTTTTTTCCCCTTGCCGTTGACGAAGAAACAGGAAGCATACTCTTCCTGCGGCTGCCGTACCAAGAGATATTTTCTAAGCAGGGAGGCCAGCGATTCAGATATGGGAACCATCCTTTGTTTATTTCCTTTTCCCAGGATCTTCATCATGCAGCCATCCAGGTCAACATGCTCAAATATCAGGCCACAAAGCTCGGCTTTCCGCATCCCGGTCTGGTATAAGACTTCGATGATGCATTGGTCCAGTATATCGTATCCGCCTTCTGAAATCCGGTTTCCGAGCATAACCATCTCTTCTTCAGAAATGGGGATCTGTTTTTCAGGGTAAAACTTTAGGGAAGCAATGCCTTCAGCCGGCGAAACGGTGATCTCCCCTATTTTGAGGAGGAAAAGATAGAAACTCCGCAAAGAGGAAAGTTTCCGGTTGATGCTTCTTTTGGAAATGTCTTTTTCGCTGAGCTCAACGATGAAGTTCCGGATGACTTTCTTGTTGACGACTTTAAGGTCTTCCGAAGACTCGGTTTCCAGGCAGAAACGGGAAAAGTCTTCCAGGTCTTTTTTATAGCTTGTAATCGTATGGGGAGAATACCTTTTTTCCAACTGCAGGTATTCCAAAAATTTATCCAGCATCATCATGATATCAAAACAAAAAATTCACTCCTCAAATATAGTATTTAAGAAGTGAATTAATATGTGTTTAAGAAAATTTTTCTTAAGCCTGCTCCTCTTTGCTAAGCTCTCTTTGTTTGTGAGCCGCCTTTAATCTGGCTTGTCTCAAAGTTACAGAAGGTTTAACAAATTGCTGTCTTGCTCTTAGCTGACGAACAGTTCCGGTTTTGTCAAATTTTCTTTTATATTTCTTTAATGCTCTATCGATGGATTCACCATCTTTTACAGGAATTATTAACATAGTTTACATCTCATTTTGGACTGCAAAAATAATGCTTTTTTATATCATGGCCAAATTATGTGAAAGAAAAAACACATTCTGTTGTAGGCAACTTAATGCATATAAGGTAAAAAAACCTTTTGATAAAGCTATTTCAGAACAATATATCCTTTATAAAAATGTTGAATATAAGTTTTACATTATCACAACTATTTAAATGCTTCCGATCGTCTATTCTAAAAGCCATCATCCATATGAACGCTATTTAAACAAAATTCCGTATATTTGTAGTCAATTTACTTATGGGGTTGACTGGTTTCGACAGCAAGGTCAATGGGTAAGTAAGCATGCAGAGAACCGTAGCGCGATCTCTATAATCCCTTGCTACAAAATTTTAACTGGCAACGAAGAGTTCGCTCTTGCAGCTTAATATCGAAGTATAGTAGATCAAGCGTTTTCCCGAAGATTTCAGTAGGGAAGCAAGATGTCCCACAAAAGCCCTGTTCTGCGGCGTTTGATTCTGGGATATAGGAATGCAGGAATAAGGCTTTAGATGCTTCGGCTAAAGTTCGAAAACCTCAGAAGATAAGCTGGAAGTTGGGTGTCTGCTCTCTGCCTCCAGTCGAAAACCAATAGCAGAATAAGCATGTAGAAATCTTATGTATTGCTTGTTTGGACGAGGGTTCGAATCCCTCCAACTCCACTGAAAAAAAAGAGAAAATGTATTTTGCATTTTCTCTTTTTGTTTTTAAGAACGTCTTCATCCATTATATGATATAATGCGATATCTTCTGCTGGCTTGAGCACCTCGTTCGTAACGGTGTAAAAAACTATGCTCTATGGATATCCTTTATTTAGATGAATATAATTATAAAATAAAGTTCATAAACAAAGGTACTCAGAGGATTGAAGCTGCATTAAATTTTAAACAACTTTTATAGACCAGCCTTACTGGTCTTGAATCTATTGCATTATTTTATATCACTGCTTCAAGAACTAACTTATTTAATTATATTTGCAAGAAAAAAATTGAATATGGTCAGAAAATTACTTTATATTTTTTCTTTATGCTCTTTTTTGCATTCAAATGCGCAGATTCTGGATCCCACTTTCGGTATTGCTGGATATAACTATACAAATCCGTCAACAGCATGGGACAGTGCCGGAGATATTTTCGTGGAGCAGGATAACAGTTTGGTTATTCTGGGAAACATAGGGCCGGGAACAAAACGTGCAATATATAAATTAGACGCTGGTGGGAATCTTGTCACCTCTTTTGGGACTAACGGCATTACCATCAGCCAGAACCAGGCCTCCCATTCTCAAATTATTAAACTTAGTTCAGGTAAATACCTTACTGTTGGAAGTGTGGGCTACATGTACAATCAGAATTTTTTTGCCGAAAGATTTAATGCAGACGGGACTTTAGATACAAGTTTTGGGAACAATGGCAAAGCAGCAGTAGATATGGGCTATCCCGCCACAGTTGAAACTATTGATATGGCTTACACGGCTATTGAACTGACGGATGGAAAAACAATCCTGTGCGGCTGGGCAGAATATGGCTATCCCAAAAAAAGGTCCTGTTTGCTTAAGCTGAATCAGGACGGCACTGTGGATACTACATTTGGAACCAATGGAAAAGTGTATTTTACATTGAATCCAGGAGCATCTCAGGAACGGGCTAACGGAATGAATATTTTTTTATGGAACAATAAAATAATTGTCAGCGGTACCGGAAGGATTACAGATACAACAGAAAATACTACAGGAATAAATGACATGTATGTAGTAAGGCTGAACCTTGACGGGACTTACGATACAACTTTTGGAACCAATGGAAAACTGTTATTTAACCTTGGGTATTCTTCCGAATATGGAACGGCAGTCCAGGATTCAAATGGATATATTTATATAACCGGTTCAATGTATTCAAATTCTGTATCTGAAACCTGGGTAGCTAAAATAAGTCCGCAAGGACAGCTTGTTGCCAATTTTGGAAATAATGGGATTACGAAACGCAAGATTATTCCCGGGAGTCAATATGAGGTCCCTAAAACTATTGCCTTAGGTAATAATGGAATATATGTGGGCGGGAACTTCTATTTTCCTAATGCATTATCAAACTATGAATGGATGTACATCGGTAAATTTAATTTTAACGGAACACCGGATTTAAGCTTTGGTACTAATGGACTATTCAGGCTTCCAGGTGATTATACCGTCCGCAGATTGTTTGGAATGAAATTCGACAACAACAAAAGACTGGTGGTCGCGGGAGATTCCAATCATAGTGACAGGCAATTTGCATCAGCCCGAATTACGATTAACGGCGAAACCTTATCTACAGAAGATATTAAAGCAGCTAATTCAGGACTACACTTTTATCCAAATCCTGTTTTAGATTTTTTACACGTTCAGGTGAGCAATATAAAATCAGTGCAGAAAATAGAATTATGTGGGATGGATGGACGCATGATGACCGGACCGGACTATACCTTTGAAGGAAATATTTTAAAAATTAATCTTCAAAATATTTCAGCCGGAAGCTATTTATTAAAAATAGTTTGCGATAACAGAATGCAAATAGTAAAAATTAATAAAAAGTAATTTAAATCATGCAAGTTATCCACTGAGAAAATGAGACTCTGCCTGTTTCTTGATTTAACTTGTAATCTTATAAAATCCAGTATTTTAATTGAATAAAAAGAGAAAATGTAATTTGCATTTTCTCTTTTTTTTCTGGAATTACTCTGTTATAGGAGCATCCCACTTATAAACCAATAAAAAAACGACTGCCGCATTAATCCTCCAGGTACATACTCCACAAACAACACCCACAACACCCACCACATCCTCAAAATAATTACCTTTGCAACAGACCAAACTTAAATTCCCGGCAAGTCAGGATTTTGTACACACCTGAAATAAAACCCCATAAAATGCTTAACCCAAGGGATCAACATATACAACCGATAGCAGGGCTGCAGCCTTACATCCGTCATTTCGGAATGCTGGAGGATGATATTCCGTGCGGTGAAACAAAGGCTTTTAAAGTAATTGCTGACGGTTGTCCGGGACTGATCTTCCAGGAAAATGCCAATAGTTTTTTAGATAACAACGGAAATAAGCTGCCACAGCTTTTTATACACGGTTTAACATCATCCAACTCGCAAAAAACAGCCACAGGAAAATACCGTAATATAGGTGTTTACTTCCAGCCGACTGCCATAAAAGCCATTTTCGGCATTGATGCCCATGAACTGACAGATCGTTATCTTGATTTAAATGAGGTTGTTAAAAATGACCTGGCGGACCAGCTTTTAAATGAGGATGAAACGGATAAGAGAATTGCCATCCTGTCTGACTTTCTTTTCCGTCAAATTGAAAAGAATAAATATCCTGAAAACAGGAAGTCTTCGTATGCCGTTGCCAAAATAAATACGGATAACGATGATGGACTAGCTGCAATCCAGTCAGATTTAAACCTGTCGGAACGTTCTTTGGAAAGGATTTTTAAAACGGATATCGGTATTTCACCCAAATTATTTTTCCGGATCTGCCGCTTTCAGGCTGCTCTTGACGGCGTTCGCAGCCGGACGTTCAATTCCTTGACGGAAATTGCTTACCAGCATTCCTATGCAGACCAGTCACATTTCATTCGTGAGTTCAGGGAATTTACAGGTGCTACGCCAAAACAGTTTTTGACCTGCGAGGATGAGCAGGAGTTCAATTTCCCGGAATGGAAACTTTAGCCTGTCGGTTTTGTTCTATTTTCCGTTTTTCCCGCCCGATACCTTTGCCCTGTCATTAAAGATTAAAAAATGCAGAACAAAAAAATTACCGTATTCGGTGCCACAGGAAAAATAGGTTCGGAACTGATGGCCCTTTTATCAGCGGCAGGCATTGAAACCATTGCCGTAAGCCGTAGCCTCGACAAAGCCATCCAGATGCCTTGTGTACAATGGGTACAGGCAGATATGTCTTCCCGGGAAAGCCTGCACAAAACCATGGAAAATAGCGACTCCGTCTTCCTTTTGTCGGGCCATAGTCCGGGTTTTGTGGAAGAACAATCCAACGTCATTTCCGTGGCCCGGGAACTGGGCGTAAAGCATATCATAAAGCTGTCGTCAGCAGCGGCTGACAAAGATTCTCCATTTTCAATTGCCAGGGTTCATGGTAAGGTGGAAGAAATACTCAGAAATGCGGGTATTGCCCATACGCTTCTCCGCCCAACAGGGATGATGCAGAACTGGCTGGGAGAACTGGCACATTCCGTGAAAACAGAAGGTAAAATCTATGACGCTACCGGCGAGGGTAAGCGTGCGTATGTGGATATCCGGGATATTGCGGAAGTAGCATTCCGTATACTCTTGCAGCCAGAGCCGCATGTCGGCCATTCCTATTTTTTAACAGGTGGAACAGCGGTTAATTACGGTGAAGTAGCAGAAACCATCAGCCGCATAACCAACCAAAACGTTTTCTTTGTATCCCTGAACATAGAAGAACTCCGGCAGCGGATGCAGCAACAGGGGAAGCCTGAGTGGGTCATCAATACCTTGCTGGCTTATACCCAATTGCAACGGGATGGCAAAACGGCAACAGTAAGCCCAGATGTGGAAACCGTGTTGCATCAACCCGCCCGGACCATAGACGACTTTTTCAGGGATTATAAAAATGCCTTTCTGAAATAAATGGCATTGTTCAGGCGAGGGTTTGGATCCCACTACTCCACTGAACAAAAAGAGAAAATACAGCTTAACTCTAACTGAACTTTTTATCTGTATTGTGAATAAAATTAATTAAGTTTATCATCAATATATACATTCAAAAATGATTGGAAATATAAAAAACTATTTGCTTTTATTTGTTATGATATCGTGCCATCTTTTAGGGCAAAAATCAAGCTTTATATATGAGTTAAAATACAAGCCCCATACTGACAGCATAAGTCTTGACACCATTACGTATTATCTGGATAGAGATAAAGACGTATCATTATTTCGTTCTGCAATGTTCCGGAAATCAGATTCATTAGCGGTTAAAAGAGGATACCCTAATGGGTTTGATACTGAATTTAATAATAAGCAACTGTATGTGAAAAAGGACGTCAAAGAAAATACTGTTTTAAAGTATGTTTTCATTCCTATAGCATATTCAACCTTTGCGATAAAAATAAATGAAAAGCCTGAATGGAAAATATTACCGGAAAAACAAACAATTGGAAAATATCTTTGTCAAAAGGCAGAAGGATCTTATGGCGGAAGGATCTGGAATGCATGGTTCACCTCCGAAGTTCCAATTTCCGACGGACCATATATTTTTAATGGTCTACCTGGATTAATTATAAAAATAACTGATGAAGGGGGAGATTATGATTTTGAATTGGTACAAATCAAAGATTTCAAATGGAAAGAATTATATCCGGCAAAATATCAGAAGTTGATTTCTTGGGAGGATTTCCAGAAAATACAGACCGATTTTTATAACAATCCTTTATCTACACTTAAAAAAGGAGATATTTTAAATGAGGATGCTTCCGGAACTCTTTCTGAAGCAAACCACAGAGATGTAAAAGAGTCTATCAGAAAAAATATTAGGAGTAAAAATAATCCCATAGAGCTAAATTATAAAGTAGATTTTAAATCCAATTAATAATATAATCTGTAATGTATTTTATTGATTTTGAAATATCCCTGCGATTAATGTTAGTGATGATACTGCTGAAGAGAGATTAGCAAACAAGCTGGTAACACTGATTCATTTTTCTAATTACAATGATTGGATAAAGCAAAAAAACTAAATAATATGATGATTTCTTTTTTTAATTTTCAATTTGGTGAATTTACAGATGTAAGTCCTAATTGGTTTGATTGGTTCTCAATCTGTGTAACATCCTTAAGTATCTTTGCCGCATTCCTTATTGCAGAAAATATATATAGTAAAGGGAAGAGGGACAAAAAAGAAAGTGATAAAAATCTAATTGCTTCAGAAAATGATTTATTTGAAAATAACCTCAATGAGCTAAAAGAAAGCATCGGTGTTCAAATAACGCATTTGAAAGAATATTTAGTAGAAAAGGATTTCAAACTTAAAATCAATCCTGCTTTACAAGTTAATTTTCTGCAATTTATTGATATTAAATGTTTATACCTAAACTTTCCTAATAATCAACAAAAAAAAGAAAAAATAAATTCACTTCTAACTTCATTATATGGCATGTATGATTTTAAGGATAACCTTATTTCAGAATTAAGAAATTATACTAAAAAACACAACGAATTTCAAGTTAAATTTAAAAAATATCGTGAAATTTACTATAAAAAATTTCATGATTACTCCAATTTAAGGGCTATCGACATTAAGGAAGAAGCAGGTGTGAAAAAATGGAGATACAATGTTGATGATAAGTTTATGAATGAATTTGCAAAATTAAGATTAGTCTCTATAGCAAATGATGAAAATAGTGCAGATAGGAAAAAAATAGATGAGAATTTCTTATTACCACTTATTTATTTGTCAAACAATTTTATTCCTGAAGATTATCATGCTATAGAAACTAACTATATATCAAACGATTGCCATGCTTCTTATCTCGATATTGAGAATCTTAACGAGTCACATTTTAAATCTATGGAAAGTTATTTAAAAGTTTTAAAGGATTTGAAAACTGAGATAGAAGCTTATAAAAAATAAAAGATGTCTAAGGTTGTTTTACCAATTCTAAACATCTTAATGTAATACTTTATAAAACTAGTTATAAAAAACCTTTAACATTAGGTGAATTAGTCAATACTTAGTCTGACACTTATTACTAAAGAAAACTCTAATATATTCAAATATTTAATACACAAAAAAGACCGCCCTCCCAGACAGTCCTATAAAAATTTTACTTTTAGTCTTTAATCCCCCTGCTGGCGCGAGCGTCTCGCTCGTGCCAAAATAAAAAATAACGCTTTTGAGCATTTTTCATTGATTTTGATACCCATATTATCTAATAAATATGAGCGTGAAATAATGTGGACGAGCGTGACGCTCGCGCCAGCGAGGGGCTGAGAATAATTTGGTTTAAATTATCTTAGATTTTAATACATGGAATTCCGTATACTCAAACTTTCCAATGAAACTATATATTATCTTTGTTAAAACTTAAACATGAAAGATTTAGATAAAGAAACTGAGGAACTGGAAAAACAAGTACAGGAACAGTTGAATGAACTGAATAGTATCATTGAAGAAAGTGAAAAGACATTAACTTCTCTAGAGAAAAAAGCATACGATGGTGTAAGAGATATTTTCAAATATTTTGATAGAATAAATGATAAACTTTTCAATTTTAACAATATATTGATAGCTGGTTTTTTCGCAATAGCAAAGTTAAAAAATGATGTTACAATGTGGCTAATAATTATCCCAATTGTTAATCTTGGTTTTTTCATATTTATAGAATATATGATTATGGAGAAAAGCAGAATGGAAGCTTTTATACTAGAATCATTTGATGAGAGTAAATACAGGAAAAATATTAATCGTACTAATTTATATTCTCTGCTAATGATTTTATCTACATCAATTGTTACTATTTGCTTTCTGTACAATCTGTTAAAATAAAGATTCTAAACAATTATCGATCGGCATTTTTATATTCTCAAGCACCTTGTTGTAATCATCCATGGACTGAAAGTAAATCGGGATCTTAATATTATAGTACATCCGACTGCATTTCGTTGATTAGGCTCAATAGATACTATGTGATTTATACTAACCATGATAAATATGCCGATTCCCTCTCGCTGGCGCGAGCGTCTCGCTCGTGCCAAAATAAAAGATAACGCTGTTGAGCATCTCTTATTGATTTGGATACCTATTATTATATCTAATAAATATAAGCGTGAAATAATGTGCACGAGCGTGACGCTCGCGCTAGCGAGGGATCAATTACATTAAAAATTTTCTAACCGATAGAATATTTTCGTGATTTAATACAAAATGACGTTTTTCACCATTCCTTAAGAGACAATAAGCTTCTATATAACAGTGTAAATCACCAAGGGTCTCTGATTTAGATTTTTGAGAGGCCGTTAATGTTACTTTTGTAAAAGATTTATTAAAAGCAATAATATCAATAACGTAAATTATTCTTTCAGTTATTTTGTTCATTTTGTCTTTATAGACAATCTTATAAAAATTATTCTTTTTAAATGTAGATGGCATCAACTGTTTAAAAACTCTTTGTTGGTTTATACCAATAAGTTCACCTGAAAATACATCTTCTTTCTGTAATTCTTTTATCGCTGAAATATTATACGTCGTTAATATTAAATTGTTGATTTTTTGAGTGAAAATATTCCTATACACAAACTCGTAATAATACGTATTAAAAGAAATATTCAATAGCTCAACAACATCTTGTACTTCATAAACTTTATCTTTTATAGTACTTTCGGGAAACAGATATAAATTTTCTTTATCAAAAGAAAAATCGCTGTTCGAAATATCATATTCTTCAATACTTTTTAGGACATTCGATGGTAAAGTCTCTTCTGAAAACACCTGCTTAGCGGAATTATACCACTTACATTTCAACAGGATTTGTGAGCGTAATTTTGTGCCAGTAACAGTGTCAAAAACCTTTTTGTTTTCATTTGGCAAAACTTCTAAGACTGTTAAAATAGGTGGTACAAAATCTAGATTTGCCGTAATTTTTGTTTTAACATTCTCGGTTTTTTCATAATTGGATTTTAATTTTTTAAGTTCGAAATCTACCGATTTTAGAATATATTTCTTATTAACATATTTTTGAACGTCAGTTAGACCTTTTGTATCAGCATCAGAATTGTTATGCCCGTTTTCTGCAATAAGTCTTAGTTCAATCTCTTTAAACCACTTTCTTTCAAATAAGCAGGTTTTTGTGTTGAAAAAAATACAGTTATATTGAACATCTTTTTTGCCAGTTTGTTCATTAAAATTCTTTGCATTACTAATTTCGAAAACGACAAGGATTGGAGGCGTATATTCTGATTTAGCTTTAACAATCAATTCAGAAATAGAATTAAGAAAAGGGTTTGTTATATATGTAACTAAGTCCCCCAATTGATAAAGGGGCTGATCTAATTTTACTAATTTTTGTTCCAAGTTATTAATTTTATTACAAATATATAATTATATTTGTAATGCTTACTTCCGAAAGAGGATTTTTACAACTAGCAAGGATAGAAGAATTTTAATTAATCATTAAAATTTTACTTACCGTAAGAAGACGGTACAGGACTGTAATTTACTAATCAGCAGCATCAACCCTGTTAGGGGGCAAGGCAACAAGCCTGTCAGTTCTGCCGATAGAAGAATTGTTTCAAACCATAAAGGTAGTGATTTCAGATTAATTTCTGACATATCTATTGATTTAGATGTTATTTTACTATAAAGGTTAAACAAATATTTAGGAAAAATAAACAATGACTCAGGAATGGGTACTTATCCGAAAATTTATGTATGTAAATGCTATATCCTCTATTGTAAATTTCAGAAGTAAGTTTTTTTATGATCAAAAATAAGCCCGACTGGCTAAAAAGTAAAGGTTATATCCATATTACACCCTCTTTATCTGTCGAAAAAGATTGGAGAGTTTATGAACAGAAAATTACTAATAAAAAGTATATTGAAAAATATGCTTTTTTTCCTTTGATGCACGATTCAATTAGTGAGAGAAAATATAAAAAGTATGATAATAGCAAACATTTAAACACGAATAAATCAGGTCGCACACATTGTTTTAAGATAAGAAAAGGAAAAAGCAAACAAACGATTAAATCACGGCCTATTCATTATGCCAGCCATTTTGACTCTCTCATTTATAGTTATTATGGAGCTATTTTAAATTCAAAATATTTAGACGTAATAAAAGAAGATCCTGAACTTGATAAAAGTATAATTGCCTATCGGAAAATTAATTTAGAAAATCAGAATAAGGGCAAAAGTACAATTCATTTTGCCAAGGAAGCATTTGATGAAATTGAAAGTCGTTCACATCAAAAAAATGTAGCTGCGTTAACATTTGATATTGAAAATTTTTTTTCTGGATTAGATCACAAAATACTATATAGTAAATGGTGCGAAATAATCAAAGAGCAAAATCTTCCGGACGACCATTATAAAATATTTAGAGCTTGTACAAATTTCAGTTACATACTAAGGGATAATCTTCGAAAAGAACATTATCCTGGATCTAGGAAATCCGGATTTGATGAGAAAAGACTTCATTTGATAAGAAAAGCAAAGGGATACAAATGCTTTTTTAAAGATGTAAAAGAATTAAGGGAAGAAATAAAGAACGGTAATCTTAAAGTTTATAAAAATCCATTTAGCAAGAAGCTTGATAATGGGAAAGTTGTTAAAATCGGCATACCTCAAGGTCTTCCATTGAGCGCTGTACTAGCAAATATTTATCTACTAGATTTTGATAGGAATATTATTAAAGAGATTGTTCGAAAATATAGCGGATACTATAGAAGATATTCTGATGATTTATTAATAATTTGTTCTTCCGACGATGTTGATAACATAAAACAGTTTGTATTAACTGAGATTCTAAAATATGGGTTAAAGATAAGCTCTCACAAAACTGAGGAATTTTTATTTGAAAATCTAGTTTATAATAAGAATTTTGACAAAAGACTTACATCAGTTAAAATTGAAAATAATCAAAGAAGAATTGCAAAACCTCTTATTTATTTAGGATTTGAATACAGAGGATTTAGTACAAGTATAAAATCAACAAACCTTTCAAAATATTATAGAAGACTTATATATATAGTTAAGAGGAGAGCTAAAAGGGCGTCCCAAAATATAACTCCTGAAAGCAAAAAAGCGATTTATAAACATCAAATAAAGAAGTTATATAATGCTCCACTAAAAAACATTGATAGTGACTCTAAAGAATTAAAGCAAAAATTCAGAATGAGATATCGGTTTGTTAAAAACGATTTGGGTGAATACGATTTGGAACCTGTAAAAATGCCAATTAAAAAACAGTCTAATTATATTTCCTATTTGAAAAGATGTGATCATATTTTTAATAGAAATAAAAATAACTCATTCTTGAAGCAGGTTAGAAAAAGAAAAAATATTTTAAACCACGCCATTAAGAAACATTTGAATAAAAATTTTTAGTTTAACTGTCAGATAAAGTCGTGGCTATTACACATTAATACATCCAAATATTAATGCACAAAAAAAGACCGCCCTCCCAGACAGTCCCATATAAAAAAATCAATTTTAAATCACTTCATCACCTTCCTCACCAGCTCCTCAATCACCCTACTCTTCTCCTTCTCCGTTTCCAGCAATCGCTCATATAATTTCCTGTTCTCTTCGTAAGATTCCATCAGTTTATCTATTGGATTGAAAGTAGGATAATAATTCAATGAACTGGCGATCAATGTAGAATTATCATTACTGGTATTATTATAAGTATTAGCAATCACATTAAAAAAAGCATCCTCAGAAAAATTCTTCAGCGCTTCCAACGGGATTTCCAGGGCTTTGGCGATGGGTTCCAGTTTGTGGTCTTCCAGTTCTTCGGCATTTTCCAGCAGGGATACTTTCTGCTGGCTGACGCCTAAAATTTCGGCCAGGGTTTCCTGCTTCATGCCGCGCATTTCCCGGATTCTTGCGATGTTTCTCCCGATATGTTTCTTTGCTGTAGCTGTCATAGGTTGAGATTTGAAATCAAAGATATACATTATACGAGATTCTGCCAAGACTATATTTTACATTCTGTTATAGTTCGGTACACCAATCCTTGGTTGGCTACGTTGATTTTTCGGCTCAATTTGCGGTAAAAATCAAGATGATGAACACACAAATCCTTATTCCGGAACGCCATCCGCAGTCTGAAAAGCTGTCGGAACTCCTGGCTTCTTTTGCCGGCAGAACCGCCGTGCAATATGTATTCCTGAGCTATTCACAGACCGCTCAGAAGCACCTTCTGATCATCCACCTCAGCAGTTCCCATCTTCCGGAGGGTATCTACAACGGTAAATGGATCCGTAAAGCACTGCACCAATGCAAAACCCACGTCATCCTGCTGGCAGGACTGGACGTCAGAAAGCACCTCAGGCTCGGAAGCCTGTTTACGCTCCGGCATTGCCATGCTTCCACCCTGATCCATACTGCGAAAGGCCATGAATTATCAGCGCCGGAACCTGGCAGGCAGCTGAAAAAGTTTAGGCAGTTCAGGGAAGCGTATTACCACACCCACGACCTGCTTAGCACAGAAATCAGTAAAGCAGAAAACAGCCATTCCCTGGCGATGGCTTATCATCTGTATACCAGCCTTTTCCAGCATCACCTGTTCTACCTGGAATTCCTCCATCTGGGCACGTATTTCTATCAGGACAGCCTGGATCAGCGGTTCCTCAGGCTGGAGCCACTCCTCCCACAGATCAGGAGCCTGATGCTGAAAAAGACCGGCACCAAGTATTTTATTACCGATGCGCTCCTCAGCGTAGCCAAAGCAGACCGGCAGCAGGATCCCATGTGCCTGAAAGACGAATTCAAGGAAGCCATTGCCGAAACAGAGCGCCAACTGTACAGCATGGTGACAACAACATTCCGGGAAATGAAAAAGGCAGTCAGGCATCAATCCATAACACCCCAGATCCTGACTGAGAACAAAACTGTTTCGCCTTACGAAACAGTCATCGGCATCCTGACGCGCCATTTCTGCATCGAAGAAATTTTCCTGTTCCATGAGGAAGAAGTTCATGCTGCCGGACAAAAAACCAAGGTGCTCTACCTGCTGCTGATCAGCAAAAAGATCAGCAACCAGGACCTGTTTGAGATGATGCAGATTGTTGCTCAGAAGACCGGCGGAACCTATGCGGTCGTTCCTATTGCCCATTCAGCAACGTGGATCCAGGACTCCCTTTGGGAATGCCAGTCGTTTTTCCGCACCATCATGATTCCGGAAAAGGCAATCTATACCGCAGAAATCCCTTCCGTTATCCACTGGCATACCGGAGAACAGGATGCAGGTTTGGATATCGACCTTGACTACCATCATTTTTGCGGGCTCCATGAAAAATACCGGCTGGTGCGTTCCGTGGAAAAACCGGATTCCCATGCAGGAACCGGACTGATCTTAAGCGGCATTTTCTACCGCGCCTGTTCTGTATTCATTTATGCTACGCTCCATTACCGCCCGAACAGGATCAACATCCGCATCCTCTGGAAACTCTGCGAATACGCCGAACCCAAAATAAAAACCTTGGGTTACCTCATCGAAAAGCTGCCATTCGATTTCTTTACCTTCCTGAATCCCTCCGAAAACCTGCACAGAGATGCTTATCTCCTGAATGAGGACATCCTTGAGACCATAGATGAGTTGGTGCAGGCCTTTGCGGAACTGCTGGAAGAACGTTGTAAGTAGTAAACCTCCTGGTTCCGGAGAACAGATTTTATACCTGGAGATTTGTTGATGACCGAACCTTACGTGTTACCGCTCCACCCATTCCCGGAATGCAGCCGTGGTATTCTGGCTGGTTTTAAGAGAGGTCTCACTTCCTGTCAGCTGTAGGGCAAGGATATTTTTATTATAGCGCTGTATTTTTTCCACATACATTTTATGAACGATCTCACTCCGGTTGATCCGGAAAAAATCTGCCGGGTTCAGCTGTTCTTCGATCTCCTTTAAAGTGGATGCGGACAGCAGGTGCTTCTTCCCTGTTTTATCATGCGCGAAAACAATTCCCTCATCAGCTTCAAAATAGGCAATCTGCACGGTTTCCAGGAAATACGTCCCCTGAGTACTGTTGATTGCGAAGCGCTTTTTATACGGTTGCCCTGATAGATTCTGCCTGATCAGGTGGGCCAGGTCATCTATGGCTGTTTTTTGTTTTGGCGGTGATTGCGTCAGCAGGATATATTTATCCCAGGCTTTCCGGAAACGTTCCTGGGAAAACGGTTTCAGGAGGTAGGCAATTCCGTTGCTGTCGAAGGCCTCCATCCAGAAATGGTCATACGCCGTAGTGAAGATAACGGGACAAGCCACAGGAATTTCGGCATAGATTTCAAAAGCATTCCCGTCCAGCAGTTCGATGTCTGAAAAGATGAGGTCAGGCTGATGGATTTCAAGGAAGGCTATGCCAGCCTGCACCGTATCCAGCTCTGCGATCACTTCCGTAGCGAGGTTTAATCCGTCAATAAACCGTTTCAGCTTTTTCCTGGCCGGTATTTCGTCTTCTATGACGAGGATCTTGATCATGGGTTCTGTGAATGGATAATGGGAATACGTACAGAAAATATTTCATCTGAACGGTTGATTTCAACGGGTTTCTGAATTAAAATCCGGTATTGCTCGTCCAGGTTTTTCAGCGCCCGTCCGGATACGGCTTTGGCATTCCTTTTCAGGTTTATATTGTTTGAAACTAAAATATACTCGTTAATCTCTATGGCAATCACCACAGGATTTTCTTCCTTTCCCAGGTTATGCTGGACGGCATTTTCGATCAGGAGCTGCAACGTCAAAGGAACGATATAACCATTGCTGTTGTCCATGTTAAAAGTAAGCTGATAGGCATTTCCGTACCGGTACCGGATCAGGCTGAAATACTGCCGGGCAAAATCGGCTTCTTCATCAAGGGTGACCAGTTCCTTTTCCGAAACCTTCAGGACATACCGATACATATCGGCAAATTCATTCAGGAAACCGGAGGCCTGCTCTTTATCCTCCTCAATCAGCTGGTCCAAAACGTTAAGGTTGTTGAACAGGAAATGCGGGTTGAGCTGGTTTTTCAGCTGGCTGATTTTGCTTTTCGCTATTGCTTCATTATAAACGAGCAGTTTCCGGTATTGTTCCTTATTATGCTGGTAGTAATAATAGGCCAGGAAAAATCCTCCGTAGATGATCCCGTCCAGGAAATCACCAAACAGCGAATGGGTAAAGGTTTTCCGATTAAAATTCCTTTCCACAGTATCGAAGGAAAAAGCCATAATCAGCCCTATGATATTCATTGATACCATATATGTCAGTACCGATGTCCCGAATATTTTCAGCAGCATCTTCATATTCATAATACCGGACCCTTGCCATTTCCTGATGAAATACAGGATCAACCAGAAAAGGACACCTGTATTCAGCAAAATGGCAAGGGCCGCTTCAGGCATGAATATATATACATCAATTTCCCGCCACACCACCATACGTATATACATGGTATGGATGTACGCAAAGATCAGGATAAACAACAGGAAGTACCTGTTCCGATACGCTTTTTGTATGATACTTTTCATCATTTTTCAGGATCATAAGGTACAAAATAGCCTGTGGATTCACAGGCCTGTTGTTCATGTTTTATTTCTTTTCGGGGAACGATGCCATGACTTTCCCGTTGTCATCGTAAAAATCCAGTTTTGCCTGGTTGTTTTTATCCACGTAGAACATGGCTTTTGGTGTCCCTTTGTCATCAAAAAGAAATAGTCCGTTATTTAAACTCCTCGATTTTCCCAGCATCACACGGGGAACACCGCCCATCAGTCCTTTGGCTTCATATTCCCGGTACTTCCGCTTAGCTGCTTCAGGATCTTTTTTGCCGATCTCATCCAGCTCTTTCATGATTTCCATGGTCTTTACCTGCGATTCTTTCGCCGGACGGTCATTAAAAGCCAGTGTGGAACCAACAAACCTCTGGTCTCCTTTACCAACATCTTGTGTCAGCAGCTGCATCACCTGGTCGCCGTCATACTGGTCATAGGTCAGCGAAAGCCCGGATTCGTGGCCATCCTTATTCTTTTTCCCATCGTAAATAAAACCTCCGCATTCTATGCCGTCTTCATTAAAGAACAGCATGCCCGAACGTTTTTTCCGGTCTTCATTAATGGGGCGCCCGTTGATTTTAGTCTTTCCATTCGGGAAGCGGTCCACATTGGTCAGGATCATTTTTACGGTACCATCCTTTTCTACGATATTGATCCGTTCCACGTCAATTTCACCGAATTTCTGATTCCCGCTTGTTTTAAACGCCGATGCGAAAATAAAGATCATCCCGCAGGCAGTGGCCGCTGCAAAAGTTCTTAAGAATACCAATTCTCTGTTCATTGCTCTTGATTTAAAAGATTAATGAAGCAAAAGTATCTTACCGGTAACCTTTAAAAAAAAATAAATCTCCAAACACAGGAATAAAACCGGTAAACGCAGGAAAATTGAAATTAAAAAACATCATAATCCGTACTCAATTCCTCAACTTACAGTCTTATCTATTTCTTAGCCTTATCCGCTGCATTTGATTTCTTCGTTTTCTTTGCCTTCCTGAACTCCCATGGCGACACCGCGTTCTTATCAGCCCAAAGGCCCAGCTTTTTCTGCTTCGCTTCATTCTGGAGCTTCTGGAGTTCCGTATTTTTGGAAGCCTTGAAGTACCACCAGCCGAACCCGGCCCTGACAATTTCCCGGGACAGGTATTTATCCTGGTCATAAAAAATACCCGCGACTCCTCTTCCGTACCGGTCATTCCCTACTTTGTAAAAGGTAACCGTTTTCCCGAAAACCTGCCCTGCCGTAAACTGCCTGGCCGCTTTCCCAAAGGCCTGGCTGTCTTCGGGACAATCCACCTCGGCCAGTCGCAACGTTTGCTGGGTATTGTCGGAGAGCAGGACCACCACGGTATCGCCGTCCTTGATTTTTATTACTTTTCCACGGGCCTGGGAGCATACCAGAACGGACATTAAAAGGGCAACGGCAGAGAGCATTGTTTTCATCAGCATCAATTATATATTCAGGATTATTTTAGCGTGTACGATCCGGAAACCAGAACTGCCGGTAAAGGCGCCATGACTCCGGGATTTTGAGCCTGCAAAGATACAGTATTTGGGTTGGCGGCATCACTTCAGCCTGTAAAATTATGCACAAACACAGCCCGATATATCCATCTGGTAAACTTATTGCTTTGGTAAGAGAACATTAAACAACATTTCAGGTGCCGAAATATAAACCTCTGAAAACGAAAAAACTAAATCCAATCTCTACGAAAGTACCATACTAACACCACAAAAAAGAGCAAAAAAATGTTTTATCGTAAAGAATTTTATATATTTGCACCATCTAACAATTAAAAAAATATTTACTATGTCAGACATTGCATCAAGAGTAAAAGCTATCATCGCTGATAAGCTTGACGTTGAAGAAAAAGAAGTAACTCCTGAAGCTAGCTTCACCAATGATTTAGGAGCTGATTCATTAGATACAGTTGAATTGATCATGGAATTCGAAAAAGAATTCAACATCCAAATCCCTGATGATCAGGCTGAAAAAATTACTACTGTAGGACATGCTATTGCTTACATTGAGGAAGTAGTAAATAAATAATATTCTTCAACAAGAACATTTTAAAAAAAGTTTATGGAATTAAAAAGAGTAGTTGTAACCGGTTTTGGCGCACTAACACCGATTGGAAATAATGCGAAGGATTACTGGGAAAATCTTGTGAAAGGTGAGAGCGGTGCAGCTCCGATTACTCTTTTTGATGCCACAAACTTTAAAACGAAATTTGCCTGCGAGGTAAAAGGTTTCGATCCTCTGAACTATTTCGACAAGAAAGAAGCGAAGAAGATGGACCGTAACACGCAGTTCGGAATGGTAGCCGCCAGGGAAGCCGTAAAGCATTCCAGGATTATTGAAGACCAGGTAGACAAGAACAGGGTCGGCGTAATCTGGGGTTCAGGAATCGGCGGACTGGAAACATTTGAAAATGAAGTATTAGGCTGGGCGAATACGGACATCCCGAGATTCAACCCGTTCTTCATCCCTAAAATGATTGCGGACATTACTCCCGGACACATCTCCATTGAATACGGATTTCACGGGCCTAACTACACAACGGTTTCTGCCTGTGCATCATCAGCCAACGCCTTAATCGATTCCAAGATGCTTATCCAGCTGGGTAAAGCAGATGTTATTGTATGCGGAGGCTCCGAAGCTGCCGTTACGGCGAGCGGTGTAGGCGGTTTCAATGCAATGATGGCACTATCTACAAGAAATGACGATCCTACAACAGCTTCAAGGCCTTTCGACAAAGACAGAGACGGATTTGTATTAGGGGAAGGAGCAGGATGCATCATCCTTGAAGAGTATGAGCACGCCGTAAAACGCGGTGCTACGATTTATGCGGAATTGACCGGCGGAGGTATGAGTGCAGATGCACACCACATGACCGCACCGCACCCTGAAGGATTAGGCGCTTACCTGGTGATGAAAAACTGCCTGGAAGACGCGGGATTAACTACTGATGAAGTAGACCATATCAACATGCATGGTACCTCTACTCCATTAGGAGACATCGCAGAATCCAGTGCTATTTCAAGACTTTTGGGAGAGCATGCCTATGACATTCAGATCAATTCCACCAAGTCCATGACCGGGCACTTATTGGGTGCTGCAGGCGTGATTGAGGCTATTGCTGCGTTAGGAACTATTATTCATGGTGTTGTTCCTCCTACCATCAATCATTTCACTGATGATGAAAATATTGACAGCAGGCTGAACTTTACTTTCAACCACGCTGTACAGAAGGATGTAAAAGTAGCCATGAGCAATACATTCGGATTCGGCGGGCACAATGCCTGCGTTCTGTTTAAGAAAATCTAAATCTACTGAATGGAGTTACAGAAATACTTTTCTAAATTCCTTCTCAAACAAAGAAAAAAGCAATTAACGGAGAGAGATTATTTCCTCAGTACCGAACTTACAAAAATGTTGGGGGCCGAGGTACAGAATATCGCGCTCTACCGGGAAGCCTTTTCTTTGAAAAGCTCGTCTAAAAACCAGGACGGCAGCAATTATGAGCGCCTTGAATTCCTGGGCGACTCGGTTTTGGGGGCTGTGATCTCATGCCACCTGTTTCATACGTATCCTCAGGCTAATGAAGGATACCTTACCCAGATGAAATCCAAGATTGTCAACAGGAAAAACCTGAACAAACTCGGAGAAGACCTGAAACTTACAGACTTTTTGCAGAAGCAAAACTCTGTAGCGTTAGGGGAAAACATCTGCGGGAACCTTTTTGAAGCACTGGTTGGAGCAGTCTACCTGGACTTCCAGTACGAAACCTGTAAAAAGATTATCCTCGAAAGGCTCCTCACGCCTTCCGAAATCAACAAGCTGGAAAATAAAATCGTCAGCTACAAAGGTTTGCTGCTGGAATGGAGCCAGAAGAAAAAGCTGAATATAAAATATGAAACCTGCGAAGAAATACAGGTAAATAAAGCGACGGTGTTTCGCTGCCACGTCTGGCTCGGGGATGAGAAAATTGCCAATGCAACGGAAACATCCAAAAAGAAGGCGGAGGAGAAAGCAGCACAGAGGGCATTTTATATTTTAAACAAAAAAGAAAATATACTTGGAAATTCAAAAACTATATGATGTAGACGATACGGAATTTGAAAATATTGCCATAGGATTGGTAAGATTAGTCAAACATATCCCTGATCATGAGTTTTTTTATAAGGTAAACCTGAACAACGACCTCGTTTTTTCCAGAAAGCAAGACATCCTATTCCACGGTACACACTATGATTATTTTTTTCCAAGGTTCCAGGCCTATCACAAGCACAGCCGCACCTGCTTTACTTTTATTTCCAACCGGTCTTCAGAAAGCAGACAGAAAAAACTACAGACCGAGCTCTTTTCAGACGAAGACAACATTAAATTTTTATTAAATAATCAGGTCGATGTGGAATATATTCTGCATAGTTCGGAACAATTTCCTGATTTTTCCTTAATTTTGCTCCCTGAAAATCTTGTGTTTCCAATTCAAGATTATACATTAGGTTCCAGCGAGGAACTGTATCAAATTATCCAGTATTATGAATAAGTATTTAAAGAAAACAAAAATTATTGCGACACTTGGGCCGGCTTCATCATCAAGAGAAGTCATGTTAGGATTAATGAAGGCAGGTGTTGATATTTTCAGAATAAATTTTTCACATGCAGATTACGACCTGGTTCGAAGCAATATAGACATCATCAGAGATCTTAACAGAGAGTACGGATTTTCTGTAGGGATCCTGGGAGACCTTCAGGGTCCTAAACTGAGAGTAGGTGTAGTAAAGGAAGGTTCATACCTGAACCCGGGAGATATCCTTACCTTCACCAACGAGAAAATAGAAGGGGACTCTACCAAGGTGTATATGACATACCAACAATTCCCTCAGGACGTACAGGTAGGTGAAAGAATCCTTATCGACGACGGGAAACTGGTACTGGAAGTAACTGAGACCAACCTGATTGACACGGTAAAGGCCAAGACCATCCAGGGAGGACCGTTAAGCTCTAAAAAAGGGGTTAACCTTCCGAACACAAATGTTTCGCTTCCTGCACTGACAGACAAAGACATTCAGGATGCCAACTTCATGCTGGATATGGAAGTAGACTGGATCGCTCTTTCTTTCGTGCGTCATGCCCAGGATATCATCGACCTTAAAGAACTGATCTCCAAGCACCCGAACGGAATATTCAAGACTCCGATCATTGCCAAAATTGAAAAGCCGGAAGGCGTAAAAAATATCGACGAAATCTTACTGGAGTGCGACGGACTGATGGTTGCCCGTGGAGATTTAGGAGTGGAGGTTCCGATGGAAGAAGTTCCTGCCATCCAGAAAACACTGGTGGAAAAAGCAAGGTTCTATTCCAAGCCGGTGATCATTGCCACCCAGATGATGGAAACCATGATCAACAGCTTAACGCCTACCAGAGCGGAAGTAAATGACGTAGCCAACTCCGTACTGGATGGTGCCGATGCAGTAATGCTTTCCGGTGAGACTTCTGTAGGAAGATATCCGGTACAGGTTGTGGAAAACATGGCAAAAATCGTTAAGAACATTGAAATGACGCATTTTTACCAGCATAAAAACGAACCGATTGAAAAGGACTTCAACTGCATCGACGAAAGGTTCATTACGAACAGGGTATGCCTTGCTGCGGTAAGAATTGCCAAGACGACGAATGTTTCTGCCATCGTTACCTTAACGAGTTCAGGATATACGGCATTCCAGCTTTCAGCACACCGGCCGAATTCCCATATCATCGTATACAGCGGTAACAAAAAGGTCATCACCATGCTGAACCTTCTTTGGGGCGTTCACGCCTATTATTACGACATGAAGAAATCTACCGATGAAACCATTATCCAGG
>Ga0070684_100000648_pt1 | contig 23980 bp, 16 predicted proteins | sample KBSC723LmetaG_FD_65653 | JGI IMG/M metagenome (GOLD analysis project Ga0070684, IMG submission 65653) | Corn rhizosphere microbial communities from Kellogg Biological Station, Michigan, USA - KBS C7.2-3L metaG | ecosystem: Host-associated > Plants > Roots > Rhizosphere ...
CTCGCCAAGTTGAAAGCCCCATAAGGATTAACATAGAAAACAAACCCTCTTTATCAAGGTCTAGGATGTTTGAGTTCACAGTTAATGGACCGGGGACTGATCTTAGCGAGGTATCTACTTTAACTTGGGAAGACCAAGGAACTGGACCTTTAATGGTTCCGTTTAGAACCCCTTCTCCGATTTCTGTAGGCGGTTCTTCACCTGACGCGGGAGTTGTTATTACCGTTTATGGGGTTGACGCAAACGACATTGAGGTAACTCACGATTACAGGATACCAACTAATTTAGGCCCAGACCCAGAGATACCAGTTATAGAACCGCCAGAGCCAAATCCCGTTAGCGCCCCCACGGTATGGAAAACTATCTACAGCATAACAAAGCCAGTAACACAAGCACCTATTAGCATTTTTGCTAATTATGGCTTGATAGCGTTTCTGTATCCCGACGAAACTCAACCAGCCTTTAGACAAATCAAATTATCTAAGGTAGCTAGCGAAATAAAAATCATGTTCCGAAAGTCATCTATTAAGATAACTTCCGTGAACGACATTATTCCTCTTAAGTCTAGGTCTGCCGTGTTAAACATGTTGCGGTCTTTACAACTTTACAAAGCGGCTGAGTTAACGCCAGAGAAGGTGCAAATGGCTCAACTGTTGGAACAGAACGCACTTAAATACCTACAAGAAGAAGAACAGTCTAGACTAGCTTACATACAGGCTTCTATTAAAGACAACGCTCCGGCCTTGGGTTCTAACTATAACAGTCGTGGAGTTATTACTGCTGGGGATGTATTTGACGATGCGGCAGATATTTTTGGACCCATAGGAAGACAAAGGTTGTTTGATAAAATAACCGAAGCCCAAGAGATGTTAGCAAATAAATCTCAATGGGATGGGATGGATGGATACGTAGACATTCTTGCAGATGGCAGGGGGTATATTTCCCTTCCGGCAAAGATCGAAATTCCCATAGGAATGAGTTACTGTAAAACACCAGCGCAAATGCGCTCTAGATGGTATGAGTTCCACATGAATGGAATGGGTGGGTGTGGACAACCTTGTGATACATGGGATGATGCCGGAGAATACCCGCTAATCATTGAGCCGCCTTCTCCCGTTAGGTTATATGCCATAAGTAATTTTGAAAGCGACAGAGGGGCTATATTAAGAGCATTTGGATATGACCAAACTGGTAACTGGATTAGGTCGCTAGAAAACGGTCAATATGTAGACGGGGAAATAATTCCAGTTAGCGTAAGAACTAACAGCGAAGCCCCGTCCACTATTCCTGTTACATCTCACGAATTTAATCAAGTTACTCGTATTTCTAAAAGTGTTACTGACATGCAAATAGAGGTGTGGGGCGGAACATCTAACTACATTCCAGAAGACTTCACCGACCCACCAATTTCTAATACAGACAACCCCGTAACCCCGACGTTCTTGGCTTATTACGAAGCAGAAGAAACAGAGCCAATGTTTAGAAGAATTAAAGTTCCCTGTTGGGTGCGTTGGATAAGGATGAGGTTTCGGGTTGCGACCCTTAAGATAACTAAAATGTCTGACGTTATTAACATGAAGTCTAAAACTGCTTTAGCTACAATGTTACGAGCATTAAAGGCTATTGAATCTGGCCAACTAGACGTAGCTCAGGGTTTTCAACAAACAGCGGTTCAGTTAATATCAGAGGAACAAAACAGCCGGAATCCAGCAGAGACATTCACCTTGCAGTTTGATACGGGAACGTGCTTTGCAGACCCGCTTCAAGGGCAATATTAATGGATGTTAACGTTAGGGATTATGGTGCGCTGGGTGACGATTCGCATGATGACACAGCAGCTTTTCGGAATGCCCTAGCAGCAATTCAGAATACTGGCGGGACTTGCTTTGTCCCATCTGGGGTGTATAAGATAGCCCCTACAGGCATAACTAACAGCAACGTTTTGCCAGCCATTAAGTCAGACATGCGCTTAATAGGAGAGATAGACAGTCAAGGAACGTTACTATCTTCTATTCACGTTCATGACAAAGCTACAAAAACTATTGTGTTATGCTCTGGCTCTGGTTGGGGTATTGAAAAATTAAGAGTTATTATGCCCAACATCTATGAAACAGATGCTGGCGCGGGGCCAATTACGGTATCGTCTGGAGATGGATGGAAGATTGATAATTGTGAAATTCTCAACACCGGACATTTTGCTATTGTGGCTCGCGGAACTAACTTTACAATTTCTAACAACTATATTTTATGCACCTACGCAGATCAGGCTGGCGCTCACCCGATACACGAAGGGGTTATTATAACCCTAGGTGGTGGAATCGCGCCTAGTAACGGGATTATACACAACAACCTATTAGATGGTGTTGGCTTTAACGCGATCTGTAACAACACCAACTTTTATTCTAACCACATCAAGAATCATGGTTATAATTCAGGCATTTTTATAGGTGGAGCTAATGAGGGATATAGCCACGACAACATATTGGCTTATAATTTAGCCGAACACGGACAAGAGGGAATAGATGATTCTCAGGGCGGGGTATTAAAACAAGTGTCAGGATACGAGGTATGGTCTCCAAGAACGTTGTATTTCCAGAATACAGCTACAGACAACTGCGGTAGCGGAATGTCTGTTGGGGGGCTACATTCTATTGTGTTGTTCAATAGGTCTGTGGACAACGGAAAAGACTTGTTTGGTGATGACGACCATGTTAACGCTAACGGATTTGAAGCAAAAACACGAAGGGGTAATAACCAAGGCTTTAATGCCTCTTACTCGTTATGGATAGGTAACTTTGCTACAGACACACATGCCGCAGGTCACAAAACTCAAGACTACGGATTAAACGTTCAAGACGATAACATACAAAGAATGTCCATAGTTGAGAACACATTTCATGGGAATAACCTAGGTGAAGGAAATTTTAGGAACAATGCTGCAAATTTAACCTATGTTAAAGGAAGGGATGTTTTCTATCATTTATGCGATCTAGCAACGCGAGAAAAGGTCCGACAGCTATTCAACTCAGATTTGTATAGCATTACAGACGCTCAGTATCTTATATTAAACAAGCTGTTTGCTAACTCAGACCTGCCAAGACCATAATGCAAATTATACCTGACTCACAATGGATTAACGGGCTAGATTCCGTGAGTTACAGCCTTGGTCCGGGCATGTATCAATGGAGTCAAAACGTCGTTAACCGTGGCGGTATTATAGAAACCCGACAAGGATTTGCAGAAGTCGCTTCGATTCCACAAGAAGACCCAAGGGGGTGCGCGATAGTTACTATAGGTGGGGTTGCTTGGCTGTTGGCTGCTATAGGTGAACAGATATACAAACTTAACCTAAATATTCCCAGTGATACCCTGCATTTAATCCCCGGTTTATCTTTTCCGTCTGTTGGGGTTAAAAGACAGGTGCATTTTGAGGTATGCGTTCAAGCTCAAGAAACATTACCCGACAACACCACTCGGTTGTTGCCAACTCCTAAATTTGTGGTCGTAATACAAGATGGTAGGTCTGTGCCTCAATATTGGGATGGTGTTCACGCCGGAACTATACATAGCTTATATCCAGACACAGACACAACCCCAGTGGGAACTTATTTAAAATGGGCTGGCGACAGACTGTGGGTAGCTAATGGTCGCAAGCTACATGCGTCTAACCTGTTAAACCCCTTCCAGTTTACAGAAGAAGAAATTACGGCTTCTGGTGGATTTTTCTTTTTACCTGATAACGTAACTGGAATGGGGGTAACGCACGACTATAAATCGTTGTTGGTGTTTACTGACTTTACCACATCGGCTATTCAGGTTGGCTTAGAAGATAGAACAACTTGGCCCAACACACAAGACTTTCAAAGAGTTATCCTGCCATCTATAGGATGCACTTCCCATAGAACTATTATTAACATGTATGGCATGACGTGGTGGATGAGCCACGATGGGCTTATAGGGCTAGATAGCGCGTTATCTGCATTTCAGTCATCTAGGCTAGATATTCAAGACCAGAACATGGCAAGAAGTAAGGAGGGAATTAACTGGACTACTGGAGGTGGTTGTTCTGGGTCTTATGGGAATTTCCTTTTTTTCTCGGTTCCCTCTGGAAGTAAATGGAATAACCATACGTGGGTTCAAGACCAAGCTGTTATTAATACCCTAGCTGGAATATCACCACCAGCATGGTGCTCTAACTGGACTGGTATACGACCTGAGCAATGGGTTACTGGTCAAATTAGGGGAACCCAAAGGTGTTTTTGCATCTCTAGAGACTTAACACCTACGGGACATCAATCAACAATATGGGAAGCGTTCATAGGACAACGAATGGATGTTCCTAAAGACGGAGAAACACGAAAAGCAAAAGACATTGGGTGCGCCCTAGAAACGAGATTTTTAGGTATCTCTGACGCCCAGTATGTCGTTGCCAGATGGGTAGAGCTAGATATTGCCGAGATTGTTGGAAACGTTAGCTTACAAGTTTATTACTGCGGTCGTAGAACCAGTTATAAAAAAATCATAGACACCACACTAACTTCGTCTGTGTCTCCGGGGACAGAGGAAGTCTTTAACGAAGAAGGCATTCCTGTATACGTTCCTCAATACAGAACCATAAGATCAGTAACAGACGTTCACTCCGAAGACGATAACGACCCTGAGATACAAACTGATTATCTACGAAATAAAGACAGGGAATTTTCTATCTTGATTCAATGGAGCGGACAAATGGCTGTAGCTAAAATACGTCTAGCTGTTGACCAAAGCTCTGACTACATGGAGGGTGGAGAAGTTGTTAACGAATCTCTAGACAGAAGAATTACAGCAGAGGGAGAGGGAAGTATTAGCGGTTTGCTGTCTCCGGCTAACTCCCCTACGGGAAAACTTACCAGTCAGTTTATGTCTCCATTAAAGCCGAGATGGGTTGAGTTTCCTTCCTATGATTCAGCAGTTCCTAATGGTGTATTTTTTGTGGCTGAACTACAAGCTAATCCGCCGCCGGGGGCCTACCCGTCCAACACGTTTCCTGTAGATGTTAACCTAACATCCGAAACTCAAGGTATAGATATTTACTACACAAGAGACAACACCCACCCAGCGCCACCACCCCATCAGCAGGGCACTCATTATCCGCCAAAGCCACACATCACAATGGGGCAAACTCTTAGAGCTATAGGCACAAGGGACGGGTTAAGAAATTCCGCAGAATTTGTTGGTCAATACACTCAAATACAATGCGCTCAACCTGTGTTTAATCCAGTAGCTGGAGATTATCCACCAGACGATTTCCCCAAAACTATTCACATAACAACTCCAACAGCAGAAGCAGAAATTAGATATGTGGTTAACAACACCCCTGCTCATGTTGTAACCCATAACTCTCATCTATATGACCCCTTGCATCCACCTACGGTAGATGCTAACCAATATCTTCATGCTAGAACCTTCAAAGATTTTTACCTTCCGTCAGATGAGCTAGTTAGCAGGTATCATCAAATTTTAAGATGTGCAACACCAACTTGCGCTCCAGACGGTGGGGCGTATCCGTCTAGTGATTACGGTCAATCTGGAAAGTCGGTTGCTATGGGCTGCACCACTCAAGGAGCTACATTAAGATACACAATCAACAACACAGACGTAGAGCATGGAACACCAGTAGCAAACCCGCATACTATTCACGTTCACCCAGATGATGTGCTTAGGGTTATAGCGCAAAAATCAGATCGTATTAACTCCTTAACTAAAACAGCAACCTACACAACAGAGGTCGAGCAAGTGTCAACGCCCGTCATTACACCAAATGCGGTTGTGTTAACTGGAAATGTTCATGAAAGAGACGTAAACGTGTCTTGTGCAACTACTAACGTCACCATGTCGTATGTCATAGTTCAATCAGGAGATAACACTTTTCCATCTAGGACTGTTGGAACCCACGTTAACGCTAGCACCGCAACAATCCACATTGGTCCACCGACCAACAGTATAGGTCACAGAATCTTGAGGGTGATGGCATTTCGTCAGGACATGGACGACTCTAACGTGGCAGAGGGAACTTACGATCACGAAGGGACTGGATAATGGATTTTCCCGTATCTTTACACATACCAGAATTAAGACCAAGTAAAGTAACCCCAAGAGAGGTAGCTTTAACTCTTGTTGATAACATGATTGGCGAGGTAGAATCTGGAATCTTAGAGGCCGACAACGCCTCAGAGTTATCTCCATCAGAGCTTCGTGTCCAAAACGTAACACTTAAAGCTTTTCCTTTAACCAATCGACAGCAAACGCTTCAGAACAAATCTGGAGTTATAGCATTACTTGACGATGCCTACAAAATACAAAACACCGTTATTTTACCAGAAGGCCTTGTTAGTGTAGATTGGGATATGGGTAAAAACTTTATGTGTGTATTAAGCGCAGATAGGCAGTCTGCTTTTTACATGACTCACTCAAGGGCTGGCATGGAAAGAAACCTGTTAATAATCAATGAAGGAACCAAGCAAACTATTGGGGCGTTTGACCCATCTATTTTGTGGCCTGCCGGAACCGCGCCAACTATGCCTGCTGCTTCTGCTGGGTCTTCTGCCCTGTTACTTGTTATGTTAAGAAATGTTAACGGATTGATTTATGGAGAATCATCCACCTACACCGTTGGGTCTGGTGGTTTCGGGCATAATAACGCAATCGGAAGCATAGGAGGAACTTCGTAATGATACCTATTAGGTTTACGGCAGACCCAATACCAGTAGATTTTACCGGAAGTCTTCAGGATTTTCAGACTCGGTTTTTACAAAACCTTAGAGGAACCATAGATGATTCATTGGTGTTATCTGGGCAGCTAGGTGGCGTTAAGCCGATTGAAGATGTAGGCCCGTGGTTTAATGGGGATTCTTGGTATACGTGGAATGGCTCAGAATATGTTCCGTCTACCGTAAAAATAGGAGGGGCTGGATATGTTGTTCAGCTAGGGGATTACACAACCGTAGGTTCAGATTCAATACTTCCAGATAACATCCAAACACTACAAGACAAAGACGGTGTAGTGGCCTTATTGGATGATGTATATGTAGGTCGCCCCGCCGTTGTTTTGTCAGGGGCTACGCCGACAATAAACTGGAGTGATGGCCACCATTTTACCCAGATACTTCCGTCTAATGTAACAATCTCACATATCAACTCTCAACCCGGCCAGCGCATAGTTGTTACCCTTAAAAATAACGCAACATCTTATACCGTAACATGGTCAGCCAATGCTGGTATTTTCTGGCCTGCTGGTTCAGCACCAGCACAAACAGCCAGCAAGACAGATTTGTATGTATTTGAAAACGTGGGTGGTTCTATTTTTGGAAGGCAGGTTGCAAACTACTAATGAGTAATTTATTCGGCGGGGGCCAACAACCACCACAACAACCACCTTTTCATCCGATTAATATATTCGGTGGCCCAGATGCGCCCAAGAACTCAGGAGATAAGGGCATAGCAGATCGCGCGCTTAACCAAGACCTGTTAAAGTATTTTAGTTATCAGTTTCCGGTATTCCCCGGCATGACAAAACTAAGGGATTCTGAAATAACAGATGCATACAAGCAGCTAACTGGCCCACTATCGTCTGATTTCCAAAACACATTTGTTAGAAATGCATCGGTCACGTCTCAGGGGGTAACAGGGGGTGGAGACCCATTTTCTGGCATGGGAATGAGCGAGGGTTCTTTTTCTAGGGGTGGTCAAACTGCATCTGTGGCTAGGCAGACTATGGCCAAGCAGGACTACGACAGGGCAAGGTTTGAAGGCCTCTTACAGGCCAACCCAGTGCCACAACTTGGACTGTCCCAGAACGATTTACTTAGCTTAAGTATTTATAACACAGGAGCGCAAAACGCTTGGTCTATGAGCAATTATGCTAATAACATAGCAGGGGCCAATGCACAATTTGCCGCAAACCAAAACGACTATAACACAATAGGAAACCTAATTTCAGGCTTGGGAAGTATTTATGGTAACTATCAACTAAATAATGCAGGTTCAGGTGTTCCGCCTTATTACGGTCAGGGATTTTACGGATGAACTTCTTTATAACGGGATTACCTAGGTCTGGCTCAGCATGGATAGCTAACTATCTTAGCTATGGTAACTGCATGTGCCTGCATGATACTTGGATTAATAACACCCCTTCTGACATTAAAGAGCTTTTTTCTTCGTTAGGTTATTACGCGGCAGGAACATCCGACCCAGCTAACGTCATGCTGTATGACAAAATTAACAAAGAGTTTCCAGATGCCAAATGGGTTATTATTACGAGGGCACAAAAAGACGTTGAAGAATCTTGCAAAAATCTTAACTGGCCTATAACTGAGTTTAGTTCCAACTTCCAGAAACTGACACAAGACAAAAACCCCCTCAAGGTATCGTTTACTAAGCTATTCGACAAAGCCGACGAAATCGGTAGATATATTTATGAAGACTGGGAGTGTCCCAAGTGGAGAAAAGACTTACTCAAAAAGCTAAACGTTCAATTACATTGGGGCAAGGTATCGGAGCAATTCAAGGTTCCAGAGGTGTTACTACAGGCCGATGTTATGACGCCAGCCAAGATGGAGTTCATTAAGCTCTTAAAGGAAATAGTCAACAACGACCCCAATGCCGTTAGATTTGTTATTCAGGCTCAGGCGGCATCCGAGCTATATAAACGACTAGATAAGGGCAGGCCAGTGGACATACAACTAGCCAAAGAAACCCTGTCTAACATGGCTACGGAATGGCTAGTAAGTCCATTTGTTAGGAATTTCTCAGCATCGCTGGCTCCATCTATTGCAAGGGCCATAGAGTCCTACACGAATAACAACCCAGTAAACTGCCCGATTGATATAGACCTTATCACGACTGTAACTTATATCTTTAGGGGTAACGATGGTGTTAAAGAATTTATGCCAAGAGTAAGAGAGCTAAGTGATAAAATTTTAAAGGAGAGACAGTAATGGGTGTCTATGCCTCTATCATTAGCGGAATTATAGGGACTGGAATTAAGCTTCTAGGTTCCTCGCAGTCTCCTAATTACCCTTCCTTGCCAAAGCTGACAAAGATTGATATTCCCAAGACTCAGGCGAGCATGGAAGACTACGAGAGCCGAAGGATGGCTGCATCTATCGAGGCTTGGAAAACTAGATTCCCGTTACTGTATCAGGGCGGTCAGTCTGAGATAGAAGACATAGGAAACAATCAAGCTGGAAAGCTTTCACCTGTTGTTAGCGGTGCATTAAAGTCTTCTGGACTAGAGGGTGACAGGGTATCGCAGGGAGACCAATACCACCAAGCTGTAGACCTTGGGTTATCTCCCATCACGTTAGCTCAGAGAACCTCACAGGCAGTTAATCGCCAGATAGCCCTTAACCCTGAATGGACTAACAAGATTTCAGGTGGAACGCTAGCTACAATGATAGCCAACAACTATCAAAACCAGCAAGCATTCGGACAATTCCTAGGGGCGCAGAATACAGCTAATTTTGTAGCAGGACAAAGACAGAGCGCGTATAACACCGCTGCTTTAACTACAGGGCTTTTAGGTGCAGCACAAACTGGAACACAAGCATACCTAAATTCACAAAACCCGCTCAATAGTCCATTGAATCCTACGAGTTACAGGTCTGACGTTAGCAACCCCGGTTATTACGTTCAGTCACAACCCGCGCCACCAGCAGCCATGACTTCTGGTCAGTCTTCGATGTGGAACGCTCCACCACCCACCTCTTACGCATATACAGACACTTGGGGTAGCGGAGGATTCGGGGCATACACTTTACCTACTAGCTCTGATTCGGGTATGTTAGCTAGTAACACACCAACAGAAAACCCATATAGCGACCTATTCTTTTAATTATGCCATTTGCCCAAATGCCCGTATCGGGATTCCAAATACCACAAGCACCTGACTGGACTAGGTTCGCAGAGAAAGCTATTGACCTACAGGCTAACAGGCCAGTGGTTAATACTGCCGAGATTGTGAATCAAGCCGTTAATCAAATCAACGGCATTCTCAAGTTGGCTTCGCCGGAAGAGAGACTAAAAAGACAGGTAGAGTTAACCCAACTAGGAGCGTTAAAAGACCTATATACCCATTATAGAGAACATCCAGACCAATACACAATGACCGCTCATGGGCCTGTGCTAACTGACCCATATCAAAGGGCAGCTAGGATAGCTTCTATTAACCACACCGTAGCTTCGACAAATTATCTTAACAAAAAAATACAAGGTTCAGGCACTCCGTCATTTATTGCTGACGCTATCAAGCGTATGCAGCAGGCACAGGCAGCGGAACGACAAGGAGTAAGCTTAGCCCCCAGTAAGATGCAGCCAACCACTCCCACTGGTGGAGACAAAGACGCCACAGATAACGAGGATAACACAGCAGAACAAGACGCAGTAACCGACGAGGGTGGAGTAAGTAGCTTAAGCGGTGCAAACCTTCCATCTGATTTATAATGAGCGATCAAAACAGTAATTATTACAACCTAGACCTTAACGAAGACCCAGAGAATGTCTTTAAGGTGGGAACCAAAATCTCTACATTCGGTGGGCCTAATGACAAGGAAGATAACGGACAGTTTGCTTTCGGCGGCTCGTCTGTAGAAAACGGTCAGGAAAGTCAAGAAAACTACGCTGCCGTAGACCCTGCTTGGTATAAGAATGGTATTAAGCCCGGTTCTACCGTGTATGTTCAAAATCCAGAAACGGGAGCGCAGGTTCCTGTTGTGTTACGAGATAAAGGCCCAGCTAGGTGGACTGGCAGGGGTATTGACGTAGCACCGCATGTTTTAGACCTACTTGGAGCCAAGACAGACCAAGATGTTGTTGTTAACCTTAAGCCAGCTTTAACTGGCCAAACAGACGACCAACCAGCCCAGTCAGACCAACAAAACCCAAATGCACCACAGCAAGGCTTGGAAGACCTTACCACCCCGGAGGGTGCGAAGTCTTACGTAGACCGCACAATGGCCTCAGGTGCGCCCACGATGGCCGCTACGGGGTCGCAAGCAGGAACCCGCAGTGACATTACTGGCACAAAAGAAGACCTAGGTGTTACAAAGCTTCCTGATGGGGGATATGACCTTGGCGGGGGAGTCGTTGGATACCCCAATGGAATCTTCCAGATGAGAACCGGAAATTCGATTACAGAGTATATCCCAGACCAGTCTCAGGACTCAGGTTACAAAACCCATACCTTTACCACTAAATCTTCTTCCAGTAACAACCCAGATGACGTAATGGCCCATGAAGGGGCTAAGAAAGGCGTTGTAAGGTCAGACTACCCAGAGGGGCCAGATGGAGACAAGCAATACAAAGACGAGCTTAAGCTTACATTGGGAGCGGGAGTAGCAGACGATATTGCCGAGGCTATAACTAGCGGCAAACAACCGCCAGACACTAAAGGCCTTTACAGAACAGGCCCAATGGTTAGAGCTAAGCTAGCTAAGATGGGTTACGACCTTAAGGATGCTAACTTAGATTGGCAGGCCGCACAAAGATTTGTGTTGTCGCAAAACTCACCACCCTTGGTTAGGTTAAGAATGTCAGCTAACACGGCCTATCACTCACTTGACCTGATTGACCAATACGCTAAAGAGTGGAACGCTGGTGGATTTCCTGCGCTAAACCATGCACGATTGGTTGCTGCACAACAAGGTGCATTTGGCCCAAAGGCAGCTACCTTAGCAAGGCAGCTAGATGGACAAATTACAGACCTTACATTTGAGTTAGGGAACGTTTACATGGGTGGGGGAACACCAACCGATCAGGCCATACAACTAGCCAAGAAAAACCTTTCTGCGGATTGGCCGGAAGGAACCCTAGAGGCCATGACTGGCCTAGCCAGAAAGAATCTTCAAATCAGACTGAACTCATTTAAGCAGGTAGAGCCAGCAGGCATAAGTGATGAAGCTGCCAAGGAATCAAGGTGGTCTCAAGCCAAACAAACCTCACCTTCGCCAACACCAGCCCCCACTCCGTCTACATCCAACGCTAGCCCTAGGGTGGGTCAGACAGTTAAGGTTAATGGTAAGATGGTCACAATAGACTCAATAGACCCCAAAACTGGAACCTTTACTTACCATTAATGCCTACAGCCAATCTCTCAGATATTCAGGTTGGTGACACACCTGTTGACACCACCGCTCCGTTACCGCCACCTAATGCGGCTACGCTGGACTCGGCGGTAGTAGATCACGATACTGTAGCTAAAGACGCTACCAATTTTTTGTCTCAATATATGGCAGGAGACCCTGCCGTTAACGACCATGACGCTGGAATGCTTAAAGGCGTCCATAAGGCATACGATGATTATGTTCACGCAGTTAACCAAGAAGAGGTAGCTGGAGAAACACCCGGCTGGCTCAGGGCAGGAAAAGACACGGTAGGCGCACTTAAGAAGGTTGTATCTTCTGCCGCTAGTTATCTTCCTAAATTATCATGGGGTAACAAGGCAGAGGATTATGTAGATTTCGCCAAGCCAGACCTTCCAGAACTTGGTAAAGAAGCAGCCGAGTTAGGTCAGGGAGCGGTCTTAGCTGCTGGTAAAGCTCCTGCCGTAGCGGCAAATCTAGCTGCCGGAATACTTAACTTTGACCCAATGCAGGCGGCTATGGAAACTATCCCAAGTCCATTGCAGGGATACGCTAAATTTAAGTCAGCGCAAAACAGAGCCATAGGTGATGTTTTAACTCACTACACCAACACTGGCGCAAACGACATTTCAAGAATAACAGGGGTTAGTCACGATACGGCTGCTGCGATGATTGGAGAGAACCTAGCCTACGCATTGTTACTTCCCGGAGCGGAAATGAACACCGCAGACGGTGTGGCTAACGGTGTTCGTAATCTTACTAACGCAGTTGGTAACGTAACTGGTGGAGCTAAATGGGCGGCAGCTAAAGCTGCTCCTGCCGCAGTTGGTTTAGCCAAGGCCGCTACGGTTGATGCTGCGCTTTCTAAGATGGGCGTTGGTAATGGCATGGATGAGCTTCTGGGTATGATTGCTGGTTTCGGCGGAAGATCAGGGGCCAAGAACCCAGAGATAGCTAATAAGATTGCCAAATGGGCATTTGGTAAAGACCTTTCCGAGATTACAGATGCTGCCGCTCAGCAAGCTACTAAGCCCTTAGGTGTAACCAAGAACCAAGTTGTAGCTGACGCGCTAAAGCAAAAGGCGGGAACACTACAGGAAGCCATAGAGGCAGACCTTAACGATCTTCCTTCTACGGAAGCTAGGAGAGTAAAAGACTTGGCGTCTGATGGTTCATTTAAACATGGAGAAGACGATCTGTCTCCTGCTGGGCAGAAGGTAAGAGCCAAAATGCAGCAGGTTCAAGACCTAAGCCAAAAAGCCGATACCATCCTTAAGAGAAGCGACCTTCAGAAGGTATATGATTCCGCTGTTCAAACGTTTGGAAATTTGGCCGCACATACGGCTCAAGGTGCTGCTATGGGTGCTGGATTCGCGGGTGCTAACGCTCCAACTGGAGCCAGTGAAGATGCTGTCGCTTCTGGGTTGTCTATTGGCGGTATACTTGGCGCAGCCAGCGCACCGTTTGCTACTAGGTCTGGCATGAAGCAGCTTCGCTTTAATGATGCGGCTAAGGAACTAAAAGATTTCGCAGTTAAGAACAACGCAGTAGCTGGGGATATATCTGGCCTATCAGCCAAGCAACAGCAATACGTTTACTCTTTAGCTGGAATGACTAACAAGCTGGGTGGGCGCAAGGTTTACATTCATCCACCAGATGAGATGAAGGCATGGGGTGGACAAGCTGACGAGTCAGAACCCGGTGCTGGGTTTATTGACGGTGACGGTAACATCCATATTAACTCCGAAGATATCCCCACGGGAGTCGGTGGTCACGAATACACGCACCTTACCCAAAGGATGCCAGAACTATTCGGGGAAATGCTTGGCAAGGCCGCACCAGAACACATGGAGCGTTTTGAGAAGCAATACCAAGATGCGCTACAGGCTACAGGTAAGACACAATTTAATTCCCGCAAGGAACGTGATGCCGAAATAGGCAGAATGGTTCTTAATAACACGCCACTGGAGTTATTCTATGGTGGTGAAACGGGTGGGGATGTTGTTAACAGAATGTTCATGGGGTTAATGGGACAAGGTAAGACAAAATTCTGGGGTGGATTTGAGGTTCCTTATACTCGCGCCGATTTATTGGGAATGAAGGCTAGGTTATTCAAGGCTGGCGAGTTAGCCAAGATGACAGACGGTCAGCTTCCTAGAGAAGCTAAGCCCCCAGATGTTCCCATGCATGAGTGGACAGACGAACAAGCTGCTAAGTTTCATCGTGCGGTAGAGTTTAACATGCAGCAAGGCATGTCGCCGGATGCAGCGTTCAAGGATGTTGCAGATAACATAGACTTCATGCCTAAGCCTAGGGAGGGACAAACAAAAGAAGAGGCTGTTTCGGAGGCTTGGGAGCATTACTATAACAAAATCCAAGAACAAAACGCTAACAGAGAAGCGGCAGAACAAGATTTTAACTTTAGGGACAAGAAACCCGCTTGGTGGGAGCCTACGACATTCTTCGACGATGCCAGAAGCAGGTCTTTGTTGCCACCCAAGCAAAGGCCAGAGCTAGAAAAATACGTTCCAAAGCCAAAGCCATTTGTAAGAACATACGGATGGATGAGTCCAGAGGGTAAGTATATCGAGAATCAACGGGGCAACATCCATGCTAACACCATAGCTGGAGTTTTACAGAACGGAGATACAAGTTACTACGATTGGAGACGCAGGGCTATAGATTCCAACGACCCGATGATGAAACGTCATCCCCACGAAGATAGCATGTCGTTTGCTTATAAGAAAGGGTGGGAAGCTGGGTATGTTAGGTTACTTAATTCCGGCAAAACTTTGTATGCTAACGTAGGGAAAGATTTTGTTATCACCCCTGAGATGAAAGAGCATCTCATTAAACAAGCAAGGGACACTGGGGCAGATAGAGTGATGGTGGACAGGGATAGGGGTAAAACTGAGAAGCTATGGGATAACCCAGATTACGCCGGAAATGACGCAGGGTCATCCGTTTTTGGGGAGAAACCAGAACCTACCCATCGTAGGTTGGCTAGGCTGCTAGCACCACATGAGGGAGAACAAGCTGGCTTAGGTGGAGTAGAGATACCAGAAGCTCAGGCATCAACCAGTGGAATTAGGCCCATCAGAACCTTTACTGAACACCTAGAGCGTCAAGGTAAGCCAGTTAAGGCAGTGGGTGACATGACTCAGGCAGAAATCCGCGCAGAGCTAGACGCTAGGGATGCGTGGACTAAGAGAAACTACCCTGAGGCAGATTACCTGCCTAGGAGGAGGGGTCAGTCCAAACAGGAAGCGCAACAGGAAGCTTGGGAGCGATATTACGCATTGGTTCACGCCCAGAATAAAGCCAGAGAGCAAGGCGAAGACCCAATGCCTAGCCAACTGGCCGTAACGCGCAGACAGAACAAACTAGCCAGAGCCACCGAAGCGGAGCGTAGAGAAGCAGCTAAAGCCGAGGCGGTAGCTAGGGTCAAAGCTAAAGAAGATCGTATAGCTAAGATCAGGGCTACGGGACGACCTATAGATGTTTATGGGTGGCTAAACCCAGAAGGTGAGTATATCGAGAATCAGGGTGGAGATATCCACGCGGATACCATAGCCAAGTTACTTAATCCTGAATTTGTAGAGAAGTATAGTAGTCATTTTCCGAAATTTGACCAAGGAAAGGGTGATTTCGAACACCCTACCCCAGACCACCCCGGAGACTATGGCAATATTTACGGTGGAATGATGGGTGCATATCAAGAAGGATGGAAAAACAAATACCTGAGACTAACCAGTGTAGGTGACACGATGTATATTAACTACCCATCTGAGTATGGGGAGTTATCAAGTAAGCAAATTAGTGGCCTTAAGAGTCTCGCGGAAGAAAGTAACATGAACGAGATTATCAGGGACACTGATGACGGTTCCAAGGTTATTTGGAGTAACCCAAATCCTGTTAAAATCAAGCCATCACGATGGGACTCAGATTACATGCCTAGGCTTACTAAAAAACAGATAGAGGCACAGGAAGAAGCAACTAGGTATTATGACTTTATTCAGGCGCAATCGAGATATAAAAGGCCAGACGAGGAAAACTATCCCAGTAAGCGAGCAGTTACAATTAGGCGCAATAAAGAATTAGCCGGAGAAGAACCTAAAGATTACAACGGTAAACAGCCGCAGGACGATACCCCTAGGCAGGTATATGGGTGGCTAGACCCCAAGGGGGAGTTTATACCTAACGATATAGACGATGTTCATGCAGACACAATCCACAGGATTCTTAACCCTGATGCCGGAATAGTTGGATATGAAGAACATTATGGCGGCATGGCAGAAGCCTATGAGGATGGATTTAAGAACAAGTATCTTCGATTAACAAACTTAGGTCGTAAAATGTATGTTCATTATCCAGAATGGGCAGGTAAAATACCCAAGTCTCAAATGGCTAAACTGGAAGATATAGCCATGAAGTCTAACATGGACGAGATTATTAGGGACAGGGAAACCGAAGATGATTCTGATGTTACCCTATGGACTTCGCCGCTTAAAGGAAAACGAGATGACGGACTAACATCTACATATCAATTCATGCCTCGTAATAGGGATATGAATGATAAGGATTTTGTTAGCCCTTACTTCGTAGAGAAGCATGGGAACGTCTACGCCGTTGTAGATCGCAGGAAGCCAGACACGGTTGGGTTTATCAGCCCTGACCCAAACGCAGCCAAAGACAAAGCTTATTGGGCTAATGAAACACTCAGGCCAAAGACTAGCGCATCAGGGTTGTGGGATTCGACTTTTGTAGAGGGTGAAGGGAAAGAGGAGCGCAAGCAGGTAGCTAAGCAGCTAGGGGTGCAGGAAGACAAACATTACTGGGAGCAGAAGCCGGAAGCTAGAGCTAAGATCAAGGAGTATTACACCAAACAAGGCGCTGACTTCATGCCTAAGCTTTTGCCTATTCAGATAGCAGAAGCAGAACGAACGGAGACCCTGAGGCTAGCGGAAGATTTTATGAACCGGACGCCTTTCGTTCAGAAGTTTGGCAAGGATGAAGACGGTCTGTATTCTCTGCAGCATGCCCTAGCGGATTCATTGTCGGGAAAACCGCTTCCATACGATCTTAAAACTATCCATGACACGATAGGCATGACACCCACAGAGGTAGAGGTATTGGCTGATGGGTTTAAGCAGGGTGTTAACCTAGACGAGATAAAACAACGGATTAAAATGGGTTCGCTTCCCTCTGGGCCAATACCGTATGATCTTAACCCTAATCTTTCACAGCAACTCAGGGATACGTCAGAACGTCCACCAGAAGACACAAGTGGAGAGGAATGGAAGCAAGGTAATCCACCCCCCGGATGGAACCCCAAAGAGGGTGGTAGCGGGTTCTGGCCTAGGGAGTTCATGCCTAGGATGGGTGTTCCTGTTAATGACGAAATGTGGAGGAAGCTCCATGAGAACGACAAGGTAACTCAGGGTGGCAAGTTCCCCGCACCCCTAGTGTCAGCGGCTATCCTAGACCTTAAGGATGGGACGAAGTGGCCCGGTAAAGATCACGCAACGGCATACAGAAGCTGGGAAGTGGGCCAAAGAGGCCCAGCAAACAACTCTACCTTACTGGATGGATTTATAGACACTAACGCAGACTTCATTAACAGGAAGCAGGCAGGGACTAGGGGTGGCGAGACAGGGCAGCTACACCCAGAACACGCAAAATACTTTGAGCGCAACGGGCTAGACTCGCAATCTTTTGAAGCATTGAGATACTACATGCCAAAGCCTAAAGATCAGTGGGCTAGCGAGCGACCACTTACCCGTAGAAACATAGCTATGTTACTAGGGTGGCAGCGGGATGAAGGCTCTAAACCTTTCGACGAATTAACGCCAGATCAACAGAAAGACCTTACTAGGTATTACACTGTCCCAAATCCTTCCTTTAAGGAAGGCATGTTTATGCCTAAGGTTCCTGACGCATGGAGCGTGAAAGACTGGGAAGAAAATGGAAAACCTAACTCCCTGATAGTTAACCCTACCACAGGACATATCTATGACACAGGGTTAAATGAGCATAGAGAGGTTCGTGCAGCCATAAGAGACACCGGAGTTAATGATACGCTGGTTAGGGCCGTAGTTAACACGCGAGATAACCAGTTAAACGTTGAGCCATATACGGCTTCTGGAGAAATCTCAGATAGAGACATGGGCAGGCTGAACGACCTAGCAACCGAAATGGGCTTAGATCGTGCCGTTAACACCGAATTTAAGCGTGCAGGTGGGCCTTCTAGGATTCAGCAGGCTAGGAGCTATGCCTACATGCCGCCCATCCGAAAGGCAGAGGCTCGCGGTAACTCAAGGGAAGTCAATGACGAAGAATACGCTAAGCTAGCAGCCGCTGGCAAGGCAGAGCTAGACGAGAAGCGCAAGAACACTCAATCTACAGAAGGTCTGGATAAGAACTGGAACGACCTACTTAACCAGATGTATGCCAACACCCGTAAGCCGTGGGGTGGTGGAACTATTAACCCTGCTACTGGTAGAGATATTAAACTAACATCCGGTAGGGAAGTTGGGCCTTTTGCGTTGACGGTTAAAGACGAGGGGCAGCACACGGTTAGTGTTCCTATTGATGCCCCGCAGAAAGAATTTAACGCCGCGATGTTAAGGGCCAAGAAATCATTTCCACAGCTATCGGGACAAGATCACTACCTAGGGGTGTTCCGCGACGACGACAAGGGAACCATAGACATAGACCCTGTGTTAATCGTAGATACACCAGAGCAGGTAGAAACCATAGGTGCTTATACTCATGCTTCCGGCGGGGCATTTGATTACGCTACTGGTAACGGGTATTTCCCGCCGCACCTAGACTACATGCCTAAACCAAATGAGCCTAGGGCCATTAAGGAAGCAGCACTTAAAACAAAAGGTGGCAAGATATTTACAGGTAAGGTTCACTGGGACGCAGAAAAACAGGCCGCCGAAGCAGGGGTTAAGGAAAGTGATTACAGGGACTTTGGGTTTATTACCAACGATGGTGAATATCTGACGCCAGAACAAGCTTTTGTTAGAGCAAAGGAAGTCAAGCAAACGACACAAGAAAAACTAATCAATGCGTCAGAAAATATCTGGAACAATGCTTACGGTATTCTAAATGACAGGGCTCTAGAGTCTAATGTGTTCAATCAAGCCAGAGATTTCATGCCTAAGACTATTGAGAAAGCTAAAGACCTAGCCCAAGCTTCCAAGATAGCCACTAGCTCAGAAGATGAGTTTTTTGGTAAGTATTGGCCTAAGTTACTTAAGCAAACTAAGTTGACAGTAGGTGCTGGTAGGGAGTCTAACATTAGGAAGGCGGCAGAAATGGCTGTTAGCGAGTTGTCAGACTGGCTAAAGAACAACCCTAGCTACTCTGACTACTATAGTAAAGACTACGAAACAGCCAAGCAACTGTTGAGCGAGAATCTGCCAAAGGGAGTAACAGATGAAGAGTTTAGGTTGTTTCAGGTTCTTAACGGGTTGTTCTCTAACCAAACCCCGCTAGAGGTTAACACACGAGAATCTATCAACGGAGTTAAGTTATTTCAAAAACAAGGTAACTTAGACGGAATAACAACCTTTATTAACCCTGAAACAGGAAACAGGAAAATGGGTGACTCGCCGTTCTCTATTAGTGGCACATCGGCCCCAACTAAAGCTTTTGCGGTTCAGGTTATCAACAAGTTAATTAAAAGGATGGGTGTTGATGGTGCTATTAGATTTCTACAGGAAGAGATACCCGTAGCAGAACTTAACAAGTTTAACCAAGAGATGGGGTATAAAAGTAAAACTATTGGCAATCTTCCCGCTATCAGAGAGGTTGTTCAACATGCTACCGGACAGAGCGAAAAGATACCAAGAATTTTCATATTCAACAAGAAGGTTGGGGCTTACGCCCTTAACTCGTTAGGCGATCACAGATATAACACGATTGATACATGGGAATCTAGGTTTATCCGAAGTTACTTCAAAGACCTGTGGGAGAAGAATACTGGTATAGCTACAGGTGAAGAACATGAGTTGTTTAATAAGTTTGTAGGACACTTCAACGATATCTACAGAAAGACGGTTGACCCAAATGCCACTTCCTCATCCTTGCAGGCTGCTAGGTGGTATTATATCCTAGACGCTGCCAAGAAGTCTGGCTATCAGCGATCACTGACAAATCAAACAATCAGCCAATACGTCCAGAAGTATTTCGATACCCAACCGCAATGAAGAAGAAAGAAGATATCCAATCCTTAATCTTAAAGGTAGGAGATACTGCCCTAGATAGGCTAGTTAAGGAATCCTCAAAAAACCTTAACGACCTAGCCGTTCCCAAACTAGGGGTAGATAAACCAGACCCTTTTACAAACCTATTACCAAGAAAGTAACTTAACCTATGGCTGCGACGAAACCGAAAACAGATAAGAAGAAAAAAGAGCTTAGCCCTAACCACGTTAAGCACCTTAGAACAATGATGAACATGGCTAGAGACCCTAGCGCCATGTCCCACCCGTTGCTAGTCCCGCCAGCAGGCGTGCCAGCACAGGGTAATGTAACACAGCAAGTAGGTGGAGATGACCAGTTGATTCCCGCCAAAACTGGAGAGTATGTTATTCCTGAGCCAGTGGTGCGAGCTAAGGGAACACAGTTTTTTGATAACCTTATTAAGAAAACACTGCAAGAGTCTTTGCCGCCGGAAGCGGCAGATGAAGCTGAGCAGAAGGCGGGAACCGGAACACCTGAGACGGGCTTTCGATGGGGTGGCGAGATTCCCGAACGCGGGATGTATAAGCAGCTATACCTTAACAAAGGTAACGACCAAGGTTGGTCTCCGCAGCCACAGCCTCAAATGCAAACACAGCCTAATAGATCGGGGTGGTCGCCGCAACCGCAGGCGCAAACCAACTACCAGCAGGTAGGAACACCAACAGAGGGTCATGGCCCCGGAACTTTCGCTGTTAACCCTAGTTTGTTTTATGGAGATAATTTTAGTCCTAGTGGTTCTGGTTTTCCAGACATTAGAGGTGGTGGGGTTACAAATCGTGCTTACTTACCTAACATACTTACACAGGTTGGTATGCCGTGGAGTCCAACTATGATTCCTACGACATATGACCCTCAGGGATTTCCATACGGGGTTCCGGTTTTGTCTCCTGATTCGTCAAACTCTGGCCCACACCCACACACTCCACCGAAACACGATTCGTAGTTTCCGTTGCTGTGGGTGAAGTCATTACCCTAGATTAAATAATGGATGTGTTTTGTTACGAAGATGAACCAGAAACGGAATACATAGGGTTCTCGGCAGATGGCTTGCCTGAGTATTATGCAATGATGCTGGAAATCTTCGTTTTTTACAGTAAACCACACTATCCTTGCTAATTTCCGTTGTCGTTTCGACAGGATATGCTAGGTTGATATAGAATTATGACACCAAACACCATTACGGTTCTAATCGAAGGCGATGATACAGAGAAAGAGGCCAAATTACGGTCGTTTTCCCTTGAATATCGCGCCGGATTGTATGAAACAGACGATGGACGCGAGTTTTACGTCGAGCCAGAGCTAATTCAAGCCTCAAAAGACGAACATAAGCCCATTCCTATCCCATTACAGGTGATAACACACCGGAAAGAGATGCTGGATAAGCTAAAATGGGGCCAAGAACAGCTAGCTAGGCTACATAAACAAGAGCAATCTAACATAATCCTTCCAGATGGATTCCAAGCTTAAGTGTGATCTGTCTGATGCTGTAGATTTATCATCAGAAGGTCTGCCATTTGTTCTTACTAACGCCGGATGCTGGCCCAAGGAAGACAATGACTGCGCTGTTGTAGCTCTTTCTATCGCCACAAACCTGCCATACCGAGTTATTCATAAGATACTTAAGGTGTTTCTTGGGAGAAAGAACAAATGTTCTACACCTAATTTTCGATATGCTCATAGCTGGCTACCGTTTAAGCTTTCTAAGGTAAGCAGGAAGCCTTTCAAGCTAGGCACGCTGCCAAAAAGATACCCAAAAGGAAGGTATTATGTTCAGATAGGTGGATACCCAACTAAAGGAATAGACGGCGTGATGCTAAGTTGTCACGCAACGGCTTTAATAGATGGTAAAATCCATGACAGGCATGTTAGCTCACCCGATAGGTGGGTGCAGGGAGTATGGAAGGTAAGGGGCTTAAAAGCTAACTCTTGGAATGGATGGAAAATTATCAAACCATAGACTAGTGTGACTCAGTGCTGTATTATGTATAACTGGCACAACGTCAGTTATCATGGAAGAAAAAAACGTATCCTTAATCTCTTTTAGCCTAGGGGGATTATCGGACAAACAATATAGGCACTTACTACACAAAATGAGTCAACTAGATGATAGAGTTATTGCAATGAACACGCGACTGGACGAAGCCTCTTCGGAAATCCTAGAGTTGCTTCGCGGCTTACGTGACGAGTCCCTGACTGAAGATGGTCAGGCTGCTCTAGCGCAGGCAGAGACTAAGGTTGCGGCCTTGGCGGATATTGTTCCGAACCCAGAAGCGAAGTAATTTAACCCGCTACCGGATGCGCCCCTCTGGAAACAGGGGGGCGTTTTTTTATGTAGATTTCCGTTGCGCTTTTTAAAAACACCTGTAGTTTATCATTGCGGTCATTGCACTAGAAACAAATTCATGAATACCTATATCTATAAAAACGCAAACACTAAAAAATGTCTTTGTGTATGCGTAGCCAGCAATATACTTCTCGCAGATACTCTGGTTGAAAAACAGAACCTGAAACCTAAATCTTTGTCCTGTCAAATCAATCCTCAATTCGACGAGCAATATTGCGAAGAACGGAAGAAAATTTCCGTTGCGTAGGTCGCAACAGTGTGTATATTGAATAGCGGGGTGGAGCAGGCAGGTAGCTCGTCACGCTCATAACGTGAAGGTCGTGGGTTCAAATCCCACCCCCGTAATAAATTTAGAAGATTCTGCACTGGGGTTCGGTGTGTTAGCAGAAGCACAGATCAGCCGAATCCTCTTTTTATGTCGAATATTTTTATCACATCTGACCAGCATTTCGGTCACGCGAATATTCTGACGTTCACCCGCAAAGACGGAAGTCTATGCAGGGAATTTGATTCCGTCGAACAAATGGATGAAACCATTGTTGATCGACATAACGCTATCGTAAAACCTTCGGATAAAGTTTACATTCTGGGCGACATTGCCATGAAGCGAAAGTTTATTGCAACGGCTGGTCGCCTTAATGGACACAAGCGATTAGTTCGCGGAAACCACGACATTTTTAAAACGAAATACTACCTACCATACTTTGAAGAAATTTACGCATATCGCAAACTTGAGAATTTGTTTCTTAGTCATATTCCCATTCATACTGAAAGCCTCAGATATGATTGGATTAACGTCCACGGACATACTCATAATAACACAGAACCATTACACTTTGGCCCACGGTATATCAATGTTAGCACCGAGGTTACTAACTATACACCTTTATCTATCGAGGAAGTAAGACAGATCGTGCGTGATAGATTTACGGACGATCAACTTCAAGAGTTAAGAAATCAATACAAAGGAAGAGAATGAAACCAGAACAGCAACCCGCAGGACAAGCATCCGGCGACGATCAAGAAAGCGGACTACCATCCGAATGTCACGGTCGTGTGTCACCATCGAAACCCGCCACGGCGAGCGAGCTTGAACAACTGGCGAGGGAAGCGGCAATGAAAATATGGTGTGGAGGATGGATTGTCCAAAACGCCAAAACGCCAATACAGGCAATCATCCTCTCCATCTGCCAGAAGGTGCAAGAACCATACTTGGCGTTGTTAAGCCTTGCCTACGGAACATTGCGCGAGGACAAAAAACGTCT
>Ga0070684_100000650_pt1 | contig 23942 bp, 22 predicted proteins | sample KBSC723LmetaG_FD_65653 | JGI IMG/M metagenome (GOLD analysis project Ga0070684, IMG submission 65653) | Corn rhizosphere microbial communities from Kellogg Biological Station, Michigan, USA - KBS C7.2-3L metaG | ecosystem: Host-associated > Plants > Roots > Rhizosphere ...
GGGAGTTGGACAGAAATGCGCGTGCGTCTGCCGCACGTTGCCTAGCAACCGAAGTCGTCAAGTGACTGAGTTCAGTAGTGGTAACGCACTTGCGCGATCCAGAGATCGCCTTTCACCACACGATATACGATGCGGTGCTCGGCATTGATTCGACGAGACCAATAGCCTTGAAGGGCATGCTTGAGCGGCTCGGGCTTTCCAACACCGCGATCCGGGTCGCGCATGATTTCTTTGATGAGCTGATTAATCCGCTTCACCGTTTGCGGATCGTCGCGTTGCCAGACAAGATATTCTTCCCACGCTTCTCCGGAAAAGACGAGGTTCACGCGTCCAGATTCAATTTCTTGCGGACTCCTCTTCCGCGTTCGAGCGACTCGATTGATTTCAAGAGGCGTTTGGCGTTTGCCGGCGAACGCAAAAGGTGCGCGGTTTCCTGAAGCGACTCAAATTCCGCGAGCGACAGCATCACCACAGCTTGATCGCGCCTCCGCGTGATTATTACCGGCGCATTGTCCTCACAAACGCGGTTAATGGTGTGAGCAAGGTTTTCTCGCGCCTCAGTGTAAGTGATCGATTTCATGTGCTGGACAGGATACTGTCCAGTTCAGGTGGATTCAACAGCGGATGTGATGTAAGACTTGCCCGCAGCCCGGGGAGCGCAGAAGTATTGTTCATGAAAATTCTTCGCCATTTGCTTCTGGGCACTGCGCTGCTGGCAATAATTCACAACGGATTAATTGCCGAAACTGAACACGCCGACATCAAGGCCGAAATCACCAAGCGCCACGACGAAGCGGTGAAGCGGTTGCAGGATTGGATTGCGCAGGTTTCGATCGCGGCGGAGGACCGTGGATATCCGGAGGGAGCAGAGTACATGGCAAAGCTCGCGCGTGATGCGGGATTTCAGAAGGCGACGGTGATCAACACCGACGGAAAACCGGGCGTGTTCGCGACGCTCGACGCCGGTGCGCCTAAAACGGTCGGGCTTTATTTCATGTACGATGTGAAACAGTTCGATCCGTCGGAGTGGTCGTCCCCTCCGACCGAAGCGCAGATCGTGGGCAAACCGCCGCTTGGGGAAGTGATGATCGGTCGCGGCGCGGTGAATCAAAAGGGACCGGAAGCAGCGTTCCTCGCCGCCTTGCACGCGATTCGCGGCGCGGGAAAGAAAATGCCGGTGAATTTGGTGATGGTCGCCGAAGGCGAGGAGGAGATCGGTTCGCCGCATATCAAACAACTTGCCGATCGGCCGGAGGTTCGTAACGCGTTGTCGAAATGTGTCGGCGTGTTCATGCCGTTTGCGGCACAGGACCTGGACGGAATCGTCACGGTGAACCTCGGCTCGAAAGGCGTGATTGAGCTGGAGCTGGTTTCGAGCGGCGAAAAGTGGGGCCGCGGTCCGGCAAAGGACATTCACTCCTCGCTCAAGGCGATGGTGGACAGCCCGGCGTGGCATCTGGTCAAAGCGCTCAACACTCTCGTATCCGAGGACGGCAACGTAATCATGATTGATAACTATCCCAAGCCGCTCCCGCTGACCGATGAGCAAAAGTCAATGATCGAAAAAGTATCGAAGACGCGTAGTGAAGCGCTGGCGAAAAAGCAATACAGCGTGCAGCATTGGATCAACGATCTGCCGTGGGAACAGGCAAACGAACGGCTCGAATCACAGCCGACTGTAAACATCGAAGGACTCGTCGGCGGCTACACCGGCCCCGGTGGCAAAACGATTCTGCCACATCGGGCGGTCGCGAAAATCGACATGCGACTCGTGCCCGATATGAAAGCGGCTGACGCGCTTGCAGCGTTGAAAGCGCATCTGGCCAAGCGCGGTTTCGGCGACATCGAAGTGAACATGACCGGCGGCTACGATCCGACGGCCACATCGAAAGATTCGGCATTGATCCAGGCGCAATTGGCAACCTACAAAAAGTTCGGAATCGACGCGTTGCTCTGGCCGCGCAACGCCGGTTCGTATCCTGGTTACGTGTTCACCGGTGAACCGCTTAAGCTGGCGGCCGGACATTTCGGACTCGGCCACGGCAGCGGCGCACATGCCCCAGACGAATATTACATCATCGAATCAGCAAACCCGAAGATTCAAGGTTTCGACGGCACAGTTATGTCTTTCGTCGAATACCTCTACGAATTGGCAAGGTAGAATCCTGGGGAGCGCACGCGTCTCGCGTCTTACGAGCGCGTCCCGCGTTCGCGAACTTTTCGCAATCAATGGAAAGACTGTTTCGGCGCGACGCCGAAACCAGCACGCGAGACGCGTGCGATCCCCAGAATGCGAGCTACACCAACTTCGCGTCGAGATTAATTTTCGCCCCGGCGAGCACGACTGAGACAGGACAGGTTTTTTTGGTGTGCTCGGCTTGTTCTAGAAATTTCGCTTCGTCGATTCCGGGAACTTCGGCTTCGGTTTTCACATCGATAGTCGTGATCTTTGGTCCGCCACCTACCATTTCCAATTTCACAGTCGCGGTCGTGCTGATTCGCTTCGCCGGATGACCGGCTTTTTCCAAATTTGCCGAGAGCGCCATCGAGAAGCAGCCAGCCTCCGCAGCGCCGATGAGTTCCTCCGGATTGGTCCCCTTCCCTTCCTCGAAGCGCGATGAAAACGAGTAAGGGCCTTCGAATGCGCCGCTGCCGAGTTTCATCGTTCCTTTCCCCTGCTTGAGAGTTCCGTCCCACACTGCCGATCCAGTTCGTGTTGCCATGTTTTTTTGCTCCTTTGATTGTTGTTCGTTTACGATTCAGCTCGCGCGCGAACTAACGCAACTCGTTTTCGCCCAAGATCAATGTGCTACTTCGGACGCGGGCTGCGCGGATGAATCGTAGCGCCGCCCAAGCCACCAGCCGTTTACCGCCCAAAAGGCCGCGGCCAACGCTCCAAGTAATGCTAGCGTTTGCACGCCGAAGCCTGCACCTTCGATCGCACGTTGAAGTTGCGCCACGGCGGCGTCGGCCCCGCGATAAACCGGAACGTCGACGAAATTTTTTGCTTTATACTTCGTCTCCTTACTCATCGGCGTCCAAAGCATTTCTCGCCCCGGCCGGACAAATGCGTATTCGCCGCTGCGACGCAGAACAATGACAATTGCCAGAACCATGAACGTGTTCCAGGTGGCCAGCGCAAGAAAGCCGAAGAAAATCGCCACGGGAATTATCGTGAGCAGGACGACTAATCCGAGTCTTGAAGCAATTCTGCCGGTGAGGAAAAGCTGCGCGAGGATCGTGATGCTCTGCACAATCCAGTCGATGCGCGCAAAGACACTCGTGCGCGTCTGGGTATCGGCGAACGTTGTTGAGACCAGGCGAAGTTGTTCGAAATAAAGAAATGTATTTGCAGTCGCCAGCAGTGCGACGTAAGCCGCAATCCCGAGCAGGTACGGCGAACCCAGGACCAGGGTGATTCCTGCCAAAGGATTTCCACCAAGGGCGCGGTCTCGGGATTGGTAATGAGCTTCGCCGCGTTCGTGATCAGGCTCGGGACTGCTCTTCCAGAGGCGAATCAAAATTGCCTGCAACACGACCGCCAAAGCAAAGAGCGCAGCCCCGACGAAGAGGACACCGCCGTTTCCGATGCTTCGCGCGGCGAGATCGGTAAAGAGCGGTCCCACTAACGCGCCCGCGGTTCCGCCCGCTGCGATCACCGGGAACAGCCGCTTCGCTTGTCCGGAGTCGAAAAGCTCAACCAGAAAGCTCCAGAAGACCGAGACCAGAAACAGGCTCAGCACACTGATAAAAACATAGAAGAACTGACCGAACGCCACACTTTTGGGTTGCTTTTGCAGGACGCCTCCTACGATCGCGAGCGCGACCGCTACGCAGCCATAAATAAGCGGGAGAAAGACGCTTCGCCTGACTTTGGCGACGATCGCCCCATAAATTGGGACGATTGCTAAGGACGCAATCCAGGTAGCCACATAAAGGTTCGCAACGCGATCGCGACCGAGAATCGTGCCGACCGTTTCACGCACTGGTCGCACAGCGAAGTAACCACCGAGCACGCAAAAGAAGAGAAAGAACGCGACAACGACCGACGGCAGTTCGCTCCGCTCGACGGAAGTAAGCGTCGAGAATATCCGCTGTACGAATGATGGCCGATCTGAGGAATTGGCCATATAGACGCCCTAGACTACTACCCGCGCTGCTTGTGCCACTGCGCGAGCACTTCCGCTTCGCGTTCGGCTGAGAGACCAGCTTTCGGATGCGCTTGCCGTTCCGACGGGAGCGATTTGAACCACGCGAGCGTATCGCGTGCGGTAACATCGAGAGGTCGAAACGTCAGGCCCTTGCTCAACGCGCGACTAATGTTCGTTCGCGCAACGGCATCGTCTTTCCCAGTCCACACCGGCATGTCAGACCAGGGCTGCACCTTCTGCTCGGTCAAAAACTCTTCGTTTACCCAGGTAAACTTCGCTTCCGACTTCAGGGCGTTCTTAATTCCATCGAGCATCCCGCCGATGCCAAAGGGTTTGGCAGGTCCGGTTGCATTGTAAATTCCTGTCTCACGGTTCTCGGCCATGCGAATGGTCCATTCAGCGAGATCACGCGCATCGATGAACTGGACGGGATCGCCTGGCTTTCCAGGAGCCAGCACGTCTCCGGCACGATCGATGCGCACAGGCCAATACGTAAAACGGTCGCTCTCGTCGCGAGGGCCTACGATAAGTCCCGGGCGAATGATCAAAGTTTTTCCGGGAAACCATTTCTCGGCTTCGCGTTCCGAGAGCGCCTTCAGCGGCCCGTAAGTTTTGAATCCGGATGCGCGCACCGCTTCAATCGTCTCCTTGTACGGATCTGCACCTTCGTATTTTTCTGTCGGCGCATTTTCATCAGGGCCCTGTTTCGACTCGCCGTAAACGGAAATGGTCGAAATGAAGATGTAGCGATCAACATTTCCTTTGAGCACTTGCGCCGCATCTCGCACCCACGCGGGCAGCGTCGTCGGATTATCGATCACCACATCCCATTGCCGGTTTTTCAGCGCGTCGAGATTACCGTTACGGTCGCCGACAAGCTGTTCGACTTCAGTCGGCAATTCGCCGGGATGCGTTTTCCCGCGGTTGAAAGTCGTCACCTTGTGCCCGCGACTCAGCGCATATTTCACCTGATACGGGCCGGTGAATCCAGTGCCGCCGAGTATGAGAATGCGCATCGGTGTCGGTGTCTTCTCTGCAAATAAAGATGTTGGAGCTACTCGCGAGGCAAGCGCACTCGCGGTGGATATTCGTATGAAACGACGGCGATCCATAATATCAGCAACCTTCTTGTCATTCCGAGCGAAGTCGAGGAATCTCTTGCTGTTATCCGTCGAAAATTCGAGATGTCTCGACTCCGCTCGACAGAACAGATGAAGAGGTGAACCGAATGACGCGACGTGAAGCTGCGAAAATAATTGGCACTGCTACGGCGGGTCTAATGTTGCCAACCGATGCATCGCAGGGCCAGGCGAAGAGCGAATCATCAGCGATGCTGGCGCGTAGTATTCCGTCGTCCGGTGAAAAATTGCCGGTGATCGGCCTCGGGACATGGCAAAAATTCGACGTGGATCTTACACCGGAGACTGGAAGAGCGCTCAAAGAGGTCGTCTCGCTATTAGTGAAACGCGGCGGAAGCGTGATTGATTCATCGCCAATGTACGGGCGCGCCGAGGAGGTGGTCGGCGAGCTCACCTCCGCACTCGGCATTCGCGACAAACTTTTTCTCGCCACCAAAGTCTGGACTCGCGGAAAGGAGAGCGGCATTGAATCCATGGAACGTTCGATGGCGCTTTTGCGCACAAAGCGAATCGATCTGATGCAAGTCCACAATCTCCTGGATGTTCAGACGCATCTGGCGACTCTGCGACAGTGGAAAGAGCAAGGCCGGATCCGTTATCTGGGGGTAACGCATTACAACTCAAGTTCGTTTCCCGATATTGAGAAGATTCTCAAGACCGAGAAGCTGGATTTTCTCCAGATCAACTATTCGCTGATGGAACGCGAAGCAGAGCAGCGTGTTCTGCCGCTGGCGCAGGAGCGCGGAGTCGCGGTCATCGTCAACCGGCCCTTCGGAGCCGGCGATTTGTTCGACAAAGTGCGTTCAAAGCCGCTGCCTAGTTGGGCCGCGGATTTTGAGTGCCAATCGTGGGCGCAGTTTTTTCTCAAATGGATTGTCGCAAACACCGCCGTGACGTGCGCCATTCCCGCGACTGGTAAGCCACAGCACCTCGAAGACAACATGCAAGCTGGGTTCGGCCGATTGCCCGACACAAACACGCGCCGTCGAATGGTGGAGCTAGTTTCCTCTCTCTAAACGCCAGGTGGGAGCCCCTGGACTGTCGCCGCGGTGCTGTGATTGGTTCGTTGATTCGCAACGATTTGGCAATCGGCCGATGTCAAATAAAACACGTTAATTTTTCTTAAAAAAATCAGTTGCGACCTAGGTCGATATACCCGATAGGACGCGCGCTTTATGCGAAAACTTCTCACCCTCACAGTCATTATCCTAGGGGCCGCGACACTTTGCCCGCGTCCTGCCATGGCGCTGCGATTCTCGGCGCCGACTCCGAAATTCAATTACACGGATACTTCCGGCAAAAAACAATCGGTCGAAATTGTAGACAAGTATTATCCGAAAAAGATCGTCCAGCCGATTGCTAAGGCCGATGCGCAGATTGATCCGAAATTGTGCCGAGCCGCTACTATTGCCGAGGAACGCGCCCGCGCGCACTCACTTAAGAAGTGCTGGGCCTTTGTGAAAGAAGCACTCGTAGCGGCTGGCGTGGTAAAATCCCGCCCACAGACCCCGCTAGCCAAACAGGCTGGCCAGGAACTAGTGAAAAATTACGGGTTCAAAAAGCTCCCCCTCTCCAATCCGTACGAAGCGCCTGTGGGATCTGTCTTGGTCTATGGCGCCAAGCGCGCACCTGGCCATGTGGAGATCCGGACAGAAACCGGATTTGTTAGCGATTTTCGCTCAAAGACGCCGTCTCCCCGACCATTGATTGGCGTCTTCGCCAAGAGTTAGGCCGCTGCTGTTCGCGCGATTGCGCCATCACGAGCGCAGTCTATTTTCGCTAGTCAAGTCGCTCATACCGCGACAACCTTTGCGAATGGCTCAGCCCATCCGCATCACCATGTGGTCTGGTCCGCGAAATATTTCGACGGCCATGATGCGTGCGTGGGGAAATCGAGACGATACTGTCGTTATCGATGAACCGTTTTACGCCTATTACCTCAAGGTGACTGGCATAGAGCATCCCGGCGCGGACGAAGTAATTGCGACCGGCGAAACCAATTGGCGAAAAATTGTTGCGCATCTAACCGGCCCGATCGGGAACGGCAAGCGAATTTTCTTTCAGAAACAGATGACACATCATCTGTTGCCCGAGATAGACCGCAAATGGCTCGGGGCTGTGACGAATTGTTTTCTAATTCGCGACCCGCGCGAAGTGATTAATTCCTACATTAAGAAGCGAGAAGACCCTGCGTTGGAGGACCTCGGTTTCATGCAGCAGGCAGAGATTTTTGATTTCGTCCGAACACGCACGAATACTGTTCCTCCCGTTATCGATGCCAAAGACGTGCTGGAAGATCCGGAGCTGACGCTACGACGCCTCTGCGAAGCGGTCGGCGTCGGGTTCAGCAAATCGATGCTTTCCTGGCCACCGGGGTTGCGCGATACCGACGGCATCTGGGCGAAGCATTGGTACGGCGAGGTGGCAAAAACGACCTCATTTCAGCCGTACCGTCCAACGCAACATGAGGTGCCGGAGCGTTTCCGTGAAACTTATCAACGCTGCCGCGAATGTTATGAGCGTCTTTCTGCGTACCGACTGCATTAACATGCGGTTAGCGGGGATAAAACCAGCGCGAAGCACGAAATTTCGGCGTCTGATTTTCAACGACTGGAATTCGTGTCTATTCGTGTTCATTCGTGGTTAGTTTTCGTCATGCTTCAGAAATTCGATGAACGAAACCGCGACCTGATCGTGAACATCAACGGAGAGTTGGTGCATCGCGACAAGGCAGGGATCAGCCCATTCGACTCGGCGGTGCAAGGCGGCGACGCGGTCTGGGAAGGATTGCGACTTTACAACGGTCGGATTTTCAAGCTACACGAACACCTCGATCGCCTCGAGCGTTCAGCCCGCGCACTTTCGTTCGAGGAAATTTCGCCACGCGAAAAAATCATCGAAGAAATCAAACGAACGCTCGCTGCGAACAAAATGCGGGACGGCGCGCATATTCGGCTCACGCTGACACGCGGCGTTAAGATCACCTCGGGCATGGATCCCCGACTCAATCAGAGTGGTCCGACATTGATTGTGCTCGCCGAACACAAGCCGCCGGTTTATGCGAAAACGGGCCTGAGTTTGATTACGAGCAAGATTCGGCGCCCGCCGCCGGATGTGCTCGATGCGCGAATTCATCATGCAAACCTGCTGAACTCGATCCTGGCAAAGATCGAAGCGAACAATGCAGGCGCGGACGATGCGCTCATGCTCGACACGCGCGGCTTCGTTGCTGAAACGAACGCGACGCACGTGTTCATTGTGCGTAACTCCGATGAATCGCAGGCAGGCGGCGAATTAGTAACAGGCCGCGTTCTAGCGTGCCCCGAGGGGATAACTCGCGCAACCGTGATCGAGATTTGTGCCGCCGAAAAAATTCGCTGCGCCGAGACCGACCTCTCACTCATCGATGTTTATGGTGCGCATGAAATGTTCTGCACAGGGACGATGGGCGAACTAGCCGGCGTGATCAGGGTAGATAATCGCCAAATCGGCGACGGGAAAATCGGGCCGATGACCAGGCATTTAAGCGATCTTTACGCGAAACGGACCGCGACGGAAGGTGTGCAGGTCGTCGATCTGTAGGCAACTCGTTTTCTTACAGCTGTTGTGCTGGCTTAATAACGCCAGTCAGGATCGCGACCGGAATAGACGTGTAGCCGATAAAAAGGAGCCACGCGAAAATTCGGCCGCCCAACGCGAGACGCGGGGTCAGTTTCTTGTCATTAAATCCGAGCGATTGAAAGAAGCTCGACGATCCGTGGCTGAGATGAAGCGCGAGCAGAAAAAGGCCAAGCGCGTAAAACCCGGAGACGTAATAATTTTGGAAGCCGTACACCATCATTGAGTAAACGTCGTAGTGGCCGAGCGGATCGACCTTTAGCAAACCGAAACGAGGATCGGTGACGCGCACGGTGAAATGCGCAATGTGGTAAATGATAAACGCAAGCACGATTAATCCGCTCATCACCATGTGACGCGAAGCGAACGTTGCTTTCACATACTCCCGATCCGCATAGGGCTGTGGTCGTGCACGGCGGTTTTCGATCGCCAGTTGAATGGTCACGTAAATGTGAACGACCACAGCCGCGAGCAGGAACAAACGGATCACCCAAAGCAGCGGGCCGAGGTCGCGCAGGTGTTGCGAGTAACCATTGATCCAGTCGGGACCGATAAAAATCTGCAAGTTGCCCAGCAAATGCCCAACTACAAAGAGGATCAAAATGACGCCCGTGATGGCAACAATCATCTTTTTCCCAACCGACGAGCGATAAAAAGCTGCCAAAATATTCACGTTACGAGTCGGCGCCGATCGAGCGGCATGTAGTTCAGATTATGGATGCGGCTTGGAGCGTCAAGACTGGCGCCGTGTCCCGCTTTCCCTCGCTTGCGAATCGCACATCCGGTACGGGCGCAGGAACGGTTCGCGGTCGCCGCTATTCGCCCGGCTCACGGGCGACCCTTCGACTGGGCCACGGTTGAAACAAAGTCATCTTTCACTTGTCTGCGATTAAGCATATAATTGTCGACCTCATGGCGAACCGCGAAGAATCGCAGATGATCTCTCAGCGGCTCCTTCTTCAATTTCAGAAGGAGCGGACACCACGCGTCGGCAAGCCTGTTAGCGCCGTTCGCCCCTTCCGCGTGACCGACCTGTGGTCGCATCTCATCAGCCAGGAATGGTCGTCTGCACTGCTGTACCTCTTCCTGGATGTAGTGAGCTGGCTCACAATCTATCGAGTGGCAGGTTGGTTTAGGTTCGATGCGTTCTATGCCACGCCGTTTCAGTTCTTCATCGTCAACATGATTCAACTCGGCGTAATTGTGGCGGCGCTTTACTTTATCGGCGGCTACGATCGTAATGTCGAAAAGCTGACCCTTGGGTATGCGGCCGAACACATTCTGGCCATCATCGCAGCCGCAGTGGTCAGTGCGATGCTGATCTATTCCGCGGCGACGTTCGATCAGACAATGAAGCCCAGCCGAGGAGTACTGCTTTTGAGCTTTGCAGTTTTCCTGCCAGTCTCGCTGGCCTACCGCCGATGGATCAGGCACTATGTCGTCGCCAGCAGCGCTGGCCGGTCGTTCCTCGTTATCGGCGGTGGCGCGACGGCAGCTCGTTTTTACGAAGAGTACAGGAAGTCATCAAACGGGCAAAAGCTCGAGTTCGTAGATGTGACCGAGGAACGAGTGGGCCAGCCAGTTGCTGGTGAAGGATCGCCGATTGTGCAAGGAAATCTCGCCGCGAAGTTAAATAATCTCGGCAATCGTTATAGCGGGATCATTCTGGCCGCGAAAGCGAGTTCGCTCGGCATGGAATTGCTGGAGCGCCTGGTGCATGCGCAATTTCAGGAGACGCGCGTTTACACGCTCGAATCCTTCTACGAAACTCAATGGCGTTATCTGCCGCTAGGCATCATCGATCCCTTTTGGCCGCTCCAGAGTGGTTTCCAACTCGCCCGCAACTCGCCTTATCATTATCTCAAGCGGTTCTTCGATATCTTTGCCTCAGGAATAGCACTGATAGTTTGCTCTCCGCTCTTTCTGCTTATCCCTCTCCTCATTTGGATGGAGGACGGGAGTCCTGGCTTTTTCCGGCAGGACCGAGTCGGCTGTGACGGAAGACGGTTCATTCTTTTCAAATTTCGAACAATGCGACACTCCGATGGAGCGGACGAGGACATTTACACGCGAAAAGACGATCGTCGTGTGACGGCTGTGGGGCGGTGGCTGCGGAAACTTCGGCTCGACGAGCTGCCGCAGCTTTGGAACGCGCTCAAAGGAGACATCAGCCTGATTGGTCCCCGCGCAGAGTGGAGCAAGTGCGCCGAACACTATGAACAAACCATCCCGTTTTATCATTTTCGGCACCTGGTCAAACCGGGTATCACGGGCTGGGCGCAAGTGAATTACCCGTATGGTGAGAGCGACGAGGACGCGGTCGAGAAGTTAAAATATGACCTCTATTACATCCGGCATTACTCCCTGAAGCTGGATGCCATGATCGTGTTAAAAACGTTATACACGATGTTATTCGGCAAAGGACGGTAAGTACCAAAAGGGAGTTGTCAGAATGCGAAGGTTACCCAGCCGTTGACTTCTGGCATGTGATCTCTCGCTTCTTTCGCAGCACATCACGTTGGGTTTTCTTCGCCGCTCTAGTCTATGCGCCATGGGCGTACGGCGGCACAACATCGGAAAGCATCCAAATAACCAACTGGGTGTTATTCGGCGCACTCGTTCTTTGGGCCATTAAGCTGCTGGTCAGCGGGCGAACGCCGCGATTTCCACGGGTTCTGTTCTTCTTAACAGCGGCTTTGATCTGCATTGGCGGCTGGATGGTCTTCAACGCGAAGTCAGTCTACGACTCGGATTTTTCGGTGTTTGTGCCACTACACAACTTCGCGTCGGTTGTCACCGGCTCTGTTGATTACCCGATCAGCGCTACGTGGATGATCCGAGCTGCTTTGCTTCTGGGGACAATCTTGTTTGTTGCAGATCTTTCTCAAAGCGACCGATGGTTGCTTCGCTTGTGGTATGTGATTGGTCTGGTCGGCGGCTCGATAGCATTTCTTGGTTTACTGCAGAAAGCCACCGGCGCGCACATGATATTCTGGCAACCACCGACACCCTGGCCACTTCGAATAAACACATTTTTTGCTACCTATTATTATCACGGTAATGCTGGCGCATTCTTAAACCTGGTGTGGCCATTGAGTTGCGGACTAGTTATCCGGGCCTTTGCCAGCAGAAGCCATCCATGGATGCGCGCTATATGGGCGACCGTTTTTCTCATAACCATAGCCGCGGTGCTGGCGAATACGTCGCGCATGTCTCAACTCATTGCTCTCCTGTTGCTGGTTGCGATTTGTGTGCAATTTGGGCCGTTTCTTCTTAGCAAGCTATGGGGCGGTAAAAGCGTCGCTTTGGCAGGAGCGCTTGCAGTTGGTCTAGCGCTCATTGCGTTTGCGCAGGCCAGTCATTTCGAACACGCGCTTAGCCGCTGGCAGTTGCAGACTGAGCACATTCCCAACGATGCTCGATGGCAGGCTTCCCGCGTAGCCGTGCGTGCGTTGCCGGACGCCGGATTATTCGGATTTGGACCAGGCACGTTTCGCGTTGTATTCCCAACGTACAATCGCACTGGGAGCAATCAGGCGCCGGGGAAGTGGAGATTTCTGCATGAGGATTACTTGCAGACCCTGCTGGAATGGGGCTGGATCGGAGGAATCCTCTGGGCGCTGCTCTTCTTCGGAGGAATAACCCTCAGTATTCGTGCTTACAAAGAGCACGCCAGGCGGGAGTGGACGCCGCGAAGACGCGTGTTGCAACCGTTAGTGATCATAGCGCTCATGGGAGCGGCGGTGCACGCGCTGGTCGATTTCCCAATTCAGATCGAATCGATCCAGTTATATCTGGCAACGTATCTCGGTCTTTGCTGGGGAAGCGTGCTGTGGAAAGGCCACGGACGACGAACGACCGAACACGGAGAGCGCACCACGAGCTTGCACTCAGCTACCTGAGCTGCGGTCTAATGCTCGGGACTCTACGCTCCGTTGCCTTCGTGATCCGGCTTGGGTCGGCGGTGGTAACTGTAGCCGCGAGAATACGCTCCCTCTTCTTTGCCATAACCGTGCGAAGCGTAATAGTAATAGTAGCCGACTCCGCGACTGCGCCGCAATCGATTCAAGACCAGACCAGCCGGCCGAATTCCTGACTTTGCCAGCAAAGTAATCGCGCGGCGGACTGCTGCCCGCGGTGTTTTTGCCGCGCGAACAACTATGCACACAGTTTGGACATGTGGCATCATGAGGAGAGTGTCACTCACTGCAAGGATCGGTGCGCTATCGATCACGACTCGATCAAATAGAGTTGCAGCCTTGGCAACCAGCTGGCCGAAGAACGGACCGGCAAGAATCTCAGCGGGATTGGGCGCGCGTCGTCCACCTCCCAGGACAAACAGCTGGCCCCCGGTCGCAGCGAGAATGTTTTCCGTCAGCTCGACGCTCTCATCAACGAGCTGGATTTCTCCTGCTGGAATCTGTCGCGGTGCCGAGGCAATGTCCGCTTTACCGACCAGGCAGTCTGTCACTCCCGGCGCGCTGTCTTCATCGGAATTATTTCGCGCAGTCGGCAACCGGAAAATCTTGTGCATGTTCGGCCGACGGAGGTCGCCATCGATCAGAAGCACGCGATAACCCTGCTGGGCCAATGCAAGCGAATAATTGGCGCTTGTGAAACTTTTACCTTCGCTGGGCACAGCACTGGTGAAAAGCGAAACTTTTCGCTCGGCTTCCGGGCCCAGGAGAGAAAGTGCGGCGCGCAAATTGCGGAACGCTTCCGCCGCCGGACTTTCAGGAGTTTCCACCACAACGCGATAGTTCGAACTTCTGAGAGCCCTGCTTCGCCGTTTAAGTCGGCTAATCGGCCCTTCATCAGAGGTATCTGGAACCGCTGCAAAAACAGGCAGACCGAGCGTGTTTTCCGCCTGGTCAACAGTTTTAATCGAACGATCCAGCGCATCGATTCCAAAAATGAGAGCCAAACCGACAGCGAGGCCGCCAAGCAAATTCAGCATGATCGTTCTTGAGGGTCGAGGACTGATAGGAGAGCTCGGAAGCGGGGAATGCTCGATCACGCTGACAGCATTCGCCTTGACCTCTTTTGTTAAGTTCGTGTCTTTTATCTGGCGAAGAACGCTTTCGTACAACGCACGATCGGTTTCGGCTTGCCGCGCCAATTCCTGATAGCCGATCGCGGTACGGTTGAGATTGACCGCGACGCCCTGCTGGGCTTGCAAAGCCTGTTGCAAGTTGGCCTGTGCGGTTTTGGTTTGATCGATCGTGTTGCGCAGAATCTGAGGTTGCGCCAGGACCGCTTGACGGAGCTTGTCTTTCGCCTCAGCCAGCGATGCCTTGGCCGCCATCATTCTGGGGTGCTTGTCCTTGTATCGTAAGGCGAGAGTGGTGATCCCCGCTTCGATCTGAATTATTTTGGCCCGCGCGTCGGCCACCATTGGGGCGGCAGAAATAACCGGAAGCGCGAGCAATGCGTCGATATTATTGCCAGTCTGCTCGACTTGCTGGAGCTGGCCTTCGAGCCGAATCTGATCGGTTCTCGCTCCAGCTAATTTGGTGTTTATGTCTTGCAGATTGTCCTCGACCAAGCCCCCCTTAGCTCCGCCGGCCCCCTGTGAACCCGTCGCGGCTGTGCCGCCACCGAGTTGAAGAGCATCTGGATTTTGTGCCTTGTATTCGTTGGCGGCCGACTCACTTTTTTGGAGGTTCTTCTTCAAGCGCTCTTCTTCTTCCAACAAATAACGCAATGCCTCCTCGCTCGAGGACGCGCGGCGCTCGATTGAGTTGCGGATGTACTCTCGCCCGACTGCTTCCACCAGACGCTGAGCCATGGCTGGATCAAAGTGAGTCACGTACAAATCGATCAAGCGCGTGCCGCGGCGGACCGTCGGGTGGACCATGCCGACCATTGCTCCGCCCAACGCTTGTTCGAGCGGCGTATATGTCGTGACACCCCTGGCATTCGTCTTGTTGCCAATCTGCGACGGCTCCGTCTCTGTCGGGGTGGAATTCTTGCCGGCACTGACACTCTGGCCCACAAGAGCGCGTCCACCGTCCTGCGCCAAACCTTCCGAGCGTACAACCCGCGCAAGAAGTGTTTGGTTAGTGAGGTTCTGTTCGATCGTTCGCAGCGCTTCGCCGCTGGCCAGAAACGCCGAGCGTGTCCGCGTCGTGGCATCGTTTGTTGGGATGAAACTCGGCTCCTCAAATTCCACTTCCAAAACCGTGTGACCTTGGTAAAGCTTCGGCGTCCGCGCGAGGTTATTCAACGCCAGGAAAAGGCCAGCCAAAACGCAAATCGCTACGATCCAAATACGTTCGAGGAAAGAATGCCAATACCGGCGAAAATCGAACATTTGCAGTCCGTCGGCATACTGCCCTGCCAAAGGCACGTCTGGTTTGTGGGAGTTCGGCGCAATGGTGGCTCCCGTCAGAGGATGGGCAGGGTCAATCACGGCAAGAGATTGGCTGGAATCTTACACCAAGAAGGGCGTTCGCAAAGGCGAAGGCGGAAGAATTTCGGCTAAAAAATACTTTCGGCGACGGTGATGGTATCACCCGGCTCGACGCGAAAACCTCCGCCCTTTCCTTTGGTGAAGCGTTTCGCATTAACCTTCAAAATCTGATCTCCGCTGGCGGTATGTCGTCGCACAGTTATTCGTTCCGGCGCAGCGATGCGCGTATATCCTCCAGCCATAGCGACCGCCTCCAGTATATCGATACCATCGGGAGACATTTCGAAGATACCGGGGTGACCTATCTGGCCCAAAATCGTAAAGCGGCGGCTTCCGTAGGCGAGAAGCGTGACGTTGATCTTCGGGTTGACCAGATAATCGCGGCTGTACAGATCTGTTACTTTTGAAGCTGCCTGCGTAGGAGTCAGTCCTGCCAAATGGATCGACCCCAGCAATGGCACGGTCAAATTGCCCTCGGAGTTCAACCGTCCGTTTGTGCGTAGGTCGTCTTCACCAAAAACCTCGACCGCAACCTGGTCGCCAGCAGTCAAAGTGTAACCCGCTGGCGCGCTCACTCCGGCGGTTGATGCAGCCGCCGACGGGGCCGATCGCGACGTGGAGGTGGCGGCAGACTGGGACGCAGCTGTACCTGGCATGGTTTGAGCCAACAAGAACCCTGGCAGCGACAACATGAGCGCCATCGCCAACCATCCCTTTGTCCCAGCTCGCAAACGATTCAAACGCTGTTTAGAACCTGACCGTGGCCCGAACCCCAACCTGATTATCCTCCCAATTGAAGAAATCTTGACCGTTGGTCGCGCCGTTGTCATTACTGCTCTGCTCGCGGTGCAAGTAATATACCCCGGCGCTCAGCCACCTGGTAATTAGCACATCAAGCGACGGTTCGATAAACCAGTAGTCGTCGTCTCGTGTCGCACTAACGTCCCGGTCGGTGGACAAGTAATTCGAGTGTTCATAGCCGACGCCCAAGCCCAAATAAAGGCGGTGAAATAAACGCTGCTGAAACCTGGCCGCAACGTATGTGGCCCCAAAATCCTGGTTATCGACGTATCCGGAAGGGTAAATTATCCGGCCGGCCGCGAACGAGATATAGGTACCGTCAAATGGATGATAATATAACCCCAGTTCAAACACCGGTGAGTCGTAGGTACTACGGTTGCCGTCGAACTGGCGGAACTCAACGCCTGCCGAAGCATACAGGTTTAATTTGCCTGTCACCGCATAATTGAGGCGCAAGTTTATCTGCTCAAAAGTTTGGTTTGTGGTGGGGTCATCCACCCAGGTGTACCCGAAGGTGCCGCCAATGCCTATCGATAGCTTTGGCCGCACATCGTAGTAAAGATAAAGGCCGCCAGCAATAGTGTAGTCACTAATGTTACCGGGATAAGCGTAGCTCGGGGAATCTAACTCGGCCTGCAGGTACATTTTCCCAGTCAATTGGTAAGCTGCCCTCGCGCGCGTGTAGAAGATATTGACCCGCGTGGGCGTGCTTGCGTCGGTGTTTGCCCACAGGCCTGTCGTATCGTAGAAACTGTTGAGGTTAGCCGATTCGAGTATCGCTATGTCTTGGGAGAGGCTCAATGTCAACCGGCCAGAGTTATATCCTCCCTCAAGGTGTATATACTGATTAAATGCATCTTGATCCGAGTGATCGACAAACAGAATAGCGCTCGGCATGTAGTCTAATCGCAGATAGCTTTGGCTGCGCCCCTCCATGTCGCCCCATCCAAGGGTGATCGACGGCTCAATCGCGAAATAATAACCCGAAACTTTGTTGGTATGATCGAGAAAGATGTTGTCATCCCACACGCCTCGCACTGTCAGCCGCAGGATGTAGTGGAAGTGACGCGCTTCAGACGAATAAACCGTGTCGCCGGCTGGGAATACATTGTAGGAACCCCCGTAAGGACCTGTTGCTACTGACGCCGGAACAACCTCTTGATATCCGGTAGTGTAGTTCGGTGTTGAAATCGACAATGGCCCGCGTAACGACGGAAACGCCTGCTCGGATGAAGGCACCGATTCAGACGGCTGCGCCGATGTAGAAGTCAACGGTTCTGGTGCAGAAGGGATCGATTCTGGTGCGGAAGGCAGCGATTCCGGTGCGGAAGGCAGTGTCGCTGCTTGCGTCGACGGCGCGGGTTCACTCGAGGGAAGCGTTGGTTCCGACCAAGGCGGCAAAGCCACCTCTTCAACGGACTCCTGTGCTTGCGCAGCAAGAACACCTGCGAGCAACATTGCTGCGACGAGTGCGGACGTTCTACCCACAATTAGGTAGGCGAAGCTGGGAATGTACACAACATGACCGAGGCGCATGGCCGCGAGACTAGATTGCCGCCATATTGCCGTCAATCAAAAAATCTTGGACATGATCAGGAAATTTCGGAGAGACTTTTTACCCCGGCGGACGCGCCGTCGGCCTCTCGTAAGGACAGCGGGCCTTAGCAGGAGACATTTGCTTTGCAGTTGTTCGCGTAAGACGTTCTACACCGGTTCAACAGGAATCTTGGACGCCATGTCAAAGGGCGAAAAGACGCTTACAATCAACGAAATTTATTACTCCATCCAGGGCGAGAGCACCTGGGCCGGCTCGCCGTGCGTTTTCGTGCGCCTGACATTCTGCGACCTGCGGTGCAACTACTGCGATACGGAGTACGCCTTTTACGAGGGGAATAAACGAAGCTTGGCCGAAATTCTGCACACGGTCGCGACATATTCCTGCCCATTGGTCGAGATTACAGGCGGCGAACCATTGTTGCAGAAGAACGTGCTGCTGCTGATGTCGATGCTGTGTGATTCGGGTTACGCGGTGCTGCTCGAAACCAGCGGTGCGCATGACATATCGAAAGTCGATCGGCGCGTGCACCGCATCATGGATCTAAAGACCCCGGGAAGCGGCGAAGTGGACAAGAATCTTTGGTCGAACGTTGACCACCTCGATGCCGGCGATGAAGTGAAATTCGTCATTGGCTCGCGCGAAGATTACGAGTGGTCGCGCGACAAAGTGCAGCGCCACGGTCTTGTCTCCCGGTGTCGCGCCGTGCTTTTCTCCCCAATTTTCGGCAGAATCGACCCGCGCCAAATCGTCGAATGGATTCTCGCAGATAAACTGAACGTTCGGTTTCAACTGCAGATGCACAAATTCATCTGGAGCCCAACTCAACGCGGCGTCTGATTATGCGCGCGCGGTTAACGAAAGATTTCACATTCGAAGCAGCGCAGACTTTGCCCAAAGCGCCGGAGGGCCACAAATGCCGGCGGGTGCACGGACACAGTTTCAAGGTCGAAGTTTCCGTCGAAGGCGGTGTCGATCCGACGGTCGGCTGGATTTATGATCACGCGAACATCAGCGCTGCAATGAAACCGCTTTTAAAAATCCTCGACCACACTTATCTGAACGACATCGAAGGACTGGAGAATCCGACGATCGAAAACATGGCCGAATGGTTCTGGAAGAAATTAGAACCTCAATGTCCCGGCCTCTGCGAGATCGTGGTGCACGAAACACCCACTGCGCGTTGCATCTATCGCGGTCCATAACAAGGAACGATGGCTTTGGCAGCCGCGAAAGCGTTCGGGGCTGGGAAGCCGTCATTCCTTGCTACAACTCAATCGCGTAGCGTTTCAGCTTGTTGTAAAGAGTGGGTCGCTGAATCCCGAGCAGTTCGGCTGCTTTTTTCTTGTTCCCGCGGCATTCGGCGAGCGCCTGGAGAATTGCGTTCCGCTCCAGGTCATCGAGGGTTTGCACGCCTTTGCGGGGCAATCCGCCGAGTTCGGCCTGCTGCAACGCCGGAGGCAACTGTATTTCTGCGGGCAACTCCTTTACCCCGATCACGCCTTCCCGCGCCAGCACCACCGCGTATTCGATGGCGTTTTGCAGTTCGCGAACATTTCCCGGCCACGAATAATCGAGCAACTTCTGGAAGGCATCAGGTGAAACGTCCGGCTCTGCCTTGCCAAGTTGTTGAGAAAATTGCCTAACGAATTGGGCAATCAAGGGTGGAATGTCCTCTCTTCGTTTCCGCAGCGGCGGCACTTCAATCTGGAAAGTGTTTAGACGATAGTACAGGTCCGAGCGCAACCGATTTTCAGCGAGCGCCTCGGGAATGGACCTGTTAGTCGCGGCGATCGCGCGGAAATTCGCTTTCATTGTTTGTGTGCTGCCCAGCGGCCGATACTCCCGCTCTTGCAGCACGCGCAAGAAGCGCGTCTGCAAATCGGCCGGCATATCGGATATTTCATCCAGGAACAGCGTGCCGCCGTCTGCCGCAGCAATCATTCCCGGGAAATCGTGCATCGCTCCGGTGAACGCGCCTTTGACGTAGCCGAAAAGTTCTCCCTCGATCATTGTTTCCGGGAACGCAGCACAATTAAGCTTCACCATCGGTTCTTCAGCGCGCCGGCTGCGGGCGTGAATAGCGTTTGCGATCACTTCCTTGCCAACGCCGCTTTCGCCGGCAATGAGAACGTTCGCATCCGAGGGCGCCATCGCCCCGATCAGTTCCTCAATCTCTTGCATCGGCTTGCTCTTAAAAATTGGGGCAGGTCGCGCTTCCGCGATTTCCAGCCGCTTCTCCAATTGCTCCGTCTTCTCCCGTAGTTTTTCAGCTTCCCGGAGCAGGAACTGTTTCTCCAATGCTTTCTCCACCAGGCTCAGAAGTTCCTCCGGCGCGTACGGCTTGCTGATAAAATGGTACGCGCCGCGTTTGATCGACTCGATGGCGTTATGCAGCGAATCGTGCGCCGTCAGAATGATCACCTGGGCTTTGGGCAACTCCGTCTTGATCCGATCGAGCATTTCCAACCCGTGGCCGTCCGGCAGTTGTAGATCCAGCAACACGAGCGACGGCGAATTTGATTTCAGCAACTTCAGGCCTTGCGAAGCTGTGGCCGCCGCATCCACGGGATAACCATGGCGCTTGAGTAACGCTTCCACCGTCATTAACACTGGCCGCTCGTCGTCGATTATCAGGACGCGATGGTTCTCCGTTTTCATCATCTAGCGATGCTTGGTACTACGCACGTGCAGTGGGCTGCAGTTGCTTAAACTGCGAGAATGCCATTGAGGTTCAACCATGTTCGGATTGCCGGCTCGACATCGGGAGTGCCATCGTCGAAACGAGCGCCGCGGCCTCGGGGTCATATTGAGCCTGCAACTCTCCGCCGTGCGCTTCTATGATAGCGCGGACGCGGTTCAGACCAAGACCATAATGTCTCTGTCTGATGTTGCGGAATGGTTCCCGCCCCCAATTCTGCGTATCCGAAGAGAAACCCGCTTTTGGTTCGTGGAGGCTGAATAGGAACCGGCCCTCGCTGATTCTGGCTCTTGCAACCAGTGCGCCTTTGCCGCGATTGTGTTGGAAAGCATTGGCAAAAAGCTCCACAAATACTTCCTGGAACAGTTGCGGATCAATAGTCAGCATCCCGTCCTGAAGTTGCACGTCCCATGTAATCTCGTGGTTTTCTTTTGAAAAGCTGCGCTCGATCTGCGTGCGCATATCGGCCAAGAATTCACTGGCCTGATAAGTAACCAGATTCGGTGCAACCTCTCCGACCGCCCTCGAAAGCAGTTGCAAAGTCGAATTCAATCGTGAGACGACTTCACGCAGACGCTTAATCTCACCTGTCAGTTCCTGATCCTGAGTCAGTTCGCCGATGTAAGCCGACTGCAGCTCGATTGCGTTCAAATCATTGCGCAAATCGTGACTAAGTTGTCGGACAAAACGAACCGTGTCGCTCCACGGCACGGTCAACAAATTACTTCGAGTTTCGGAAGGATTGTCAGCCATAACGGCTCAAACTACGGCACCTGCGGAATGCTCATGGTGATTGATTCCTGTCCCTTCACGGACAGGGCGCTGCGGGTCCCGCGCAGAAATCTGAAGATAATCGCCGCTCATGATGCCGTCCTCGACTTCAAACCGCGCACCGTGCCGATGGTTGCGTTGAAATCGATGCCAGAGTGATGAAGCTGCCATGTATTCAGAATACCGAAGTGAAATTCGGTCCCGGCGTCAAGTCGGGGCAATAACTCCTAGCTCCTCGGATTTACCGGAAAATGCTTGTTCTTAAGATGCTCGGGCACAGCTCGGGTTTGCTCCGCCTCGATCTGTTCGGTCGTGGTGTTCAGTGAATCGTACGCTTCGCGGCTCTTGGCCGCGCGACACATGTAAGCGGTCGCGTGCGCGAGAGGGATGCGCGCCTCCGGCATTCCGACAAATTCCACCGCTTGTTGCGTCGCGATCGCAAGCGGCAGCGCTTCGGGGTCAGCAAGACCAACGTCTTCACTTGCGAAAATCACAATCCGCCGTGCGATGAAACGGAAATCTTCCCCAGCGTGCAGCATTTTCGCGAGCCAGTACATCGCGCCTTTTTCATCCGAAGCGCGCATGCTTTTGATGAACGCGCTTATGGTGTCGTAGTGCGCGTCGCCGGCGCGATCGTAGACGACTGCCTTCTGCTGGATGCTTTCCTCGGCGGCTGCGAGCGTGAAATGAATTGCCGACTGCTGTAGCGGCGCTGTCTCAGCGTCGATCTTCTTCCGGCGGTCAGAGACCCCCGCTACAGAAGCTGGCGTGGTTAGGACGCCAATCTCGAGCGCATTTAGACATTTGCGCGCGTCACCGTCACTCAACTTCGCCAGATGCCGGCGCGCGTCCCGATCCAACTTCACATTGTAATTTCCAAGCCCGCGCTCTTTGTCGGCTAACGCCCGATCGATCAACTGCTCCAGTTGCTCGACGCTGAGCGGTTCGAGTCGAAAAACCTGTGAGCGCGATACCAGCGCGCTGTTTACGTAAAAGAACGGATTGTACGTAGTCGCGCCGATGAGGCGGAGATTTCCAGCTTCGACGTCAGGCAGAAGAATGTCCTGTTGCGCCTTATTGAAATGATGAATCTCATCGACGAACAGGATCGTCTTTTGTCCAGATGTGCGGAGCCGATTGGTGGCCGCCGCAAGCACACGGCGCATTTCGGCGACGTTACTTTCCACGCCGCTGATCCGAACAAATTTGGCGTGAGTCATCTCGGCGATCACACGCGCCAGCGTCGTCTTTCCGCTACCGGGCGGCCCGTAGAAAATCACCGAAGGCAGGCGATCAGCTTCGATTGCGCGGCGCAAGAGTTTCCCCGGCGCAAGAATGTGTTCCTGACCGGCAAATTCCTCGAGCGACCGTGGTCGCATGCGAGTGGCGAGCGGCGCAGCGGTGTCTGTGATTTCACTACCCTGCTCTTCTTCGAATAGATCCTGCACCCGAGAAATTAGGGCGTGCTCATAAAGCAAGCAATCGTCCCTTGAGGTAACAAGGAGCGGCAGTCTTAAGTCCGCCGCCCGGGCCGATCTGGAGATCGCCCTTCGTTTATGCCCCGGCAGGCGGACAAACATATTGCGGCTTGCACTCGTCACCGTGCAGAAGCAAAAACTCTGGATGGGATGAAGCTGCTCAATGCGCCGCGTCAGCCATTCGTTGGTCTGACGTTGATGGCTGCAACGGGAATTATCGTGGCGGAGGTTGTTCCGCTGGCACCTACAGCGCTCATTTCAGCTGCGATCGCTCTCGGAATCAGCATCCTGATCGCGCTCCACTGGCCGAAATTGCCTGCGACATATCTCATCGTCGCGGCTGGCTTTTTCCTGCTGCACAAATTCGCAACAACGAACACGGCAGGCCAGCAACTTGCGAGCAAACTCGGCGAGCGGCCGCGCGTCGTCACAGCAGTCGGATGCGTGATTACTGAGCCGAAAATCGCACCCAGCGGATTCGCGACCTTCCTGCTCAAGCTGAAATCAATCGAATTCGAAGGCAAAACCGAATCCACGAGCGCGGTCTGGCAGGTTCGTTGGAAAGGCGCGCCGGAGTTTGGCGATGAACTGAAGCTTTTTGGAACCGCCGAGCCAATTGCGCCGCCGCGCAACCCCGGCGAGTTCGACATGCGCGCTTATCTGGCGCGGCATGATGTCCGTCGAATGCTTTTTGCTCGTTATCCGGAGGATGGTACGCTGATCCGCCACGGCGGCGGCAATTCGGTCCTGCGCGCTGCCCAAGCGTCGCGGACATGGATGCAAAACGCGTTGTGCCGCGGCTTGGACGATGCGCCCGAGGTAAAAAGTTTCATCAGCGGAATCGTGCTTGGCATCCGGCACGAAACACCGGAGGACATTGAGGAGCCGTTTCAGCAAACCGGCACGATTCACCTTTTCGCCGTCGCCGGGTTGCATGTGGGAATTGTGGCGGCGCTTTTGTGGGTGCTGGCTGCGATCGCGCGCCTGCCACGCAAGCGCGCGGCGGCATTCATCATTCCGTCGCTCTTTTTCTATGCGGCAATAACGGGGCTGCACATTCCGGCATTACGCGCGGCTGTGATGGCTTCAATCCTCGTCGGCAGTTACTTCTTCGAACGACGAGTATTTCTGCTAAACAGCCTCGCCGCAGCGGCGTTTTTCATTCTCTGCTGGAACACGAACGAACTGTTTTCCACCGGGTTTCAGCTCTCCTTCGCGGTAGTTGGAGCAATTGTGCTGCTTGCGGACCCGTTCTTCAGATTTTTCCAGCGGCGTGCGGCTCCGGATCCTTTTCTGCCGCAAAGCCTGGTGCGCGG
>Ga0070684_100000652_pt1 | contig 23892 bp, 20 predicted proteins | sample KBSC723LmetaG_FD_65653 | JGI IMG/M metagenome (GOLD analysis project Ga0070684, IMG submission 65653) | Corn rhizosphere microbial communities from Kellogg Biological Station, Michigan, USA - KBS C7.2-3L metaG | ecosystem: Host-associated > Plants > Roots > Rhizosphere ...
GCAGGCTGTGGATCCTCTACATCGCGCTGTCGGTCGCGGAGGTGGCCGCCCTGTGCGCGGTTGGGTACGGCGGCCTGGCGCACGGAATGAACCTGTTCGAGGCGGCGACGCACACGTTTGCGACCATGTCGACCGGGGGCTTCTCGTCGCGGGCCCGGTCGGTCGAGGAGTTCGGGTCCGAGGCCCAGTGGATCATCACCGCCTTCATGCTGATCGCCTCGCTCAACTTCGCACTCATGTTCCGCTCGCTGCGGCGGCCGGCGATGCTGGCGCGCGACGAGGAGACGCGCTTCTTCCTGCTGCTCGTGATCGTCGCCTCGACGATCGTGGCGCTCGAGATCGGCAGCTACGGCAGGTACGGCGGGGCGGACGCCATCCGCCACGCGGCGTTCCAGGTCGCCTCGATCGTGTCGACCACCGGCTTTGCCAGCACGGACTTCGCGCTGTGGACGCCGCTGCCGCTGCTGATCCTGATCGTGCTCATGTTCGCCGGCGGCTGCTCCGGGTCGACCGCCGGGGCGATCAAGGCGATGCGGGTGCTGCTGCTGAACAAGGTGCTCCGCCGCGAGCTGGTGCTCACCGTCCACCCGCAGGCGGTCGTTCCGGTGCGGCTGAACGGGCGGGTCGTCAACGATCGCACCCTGCGGGCGATCGTCGGGTTCGTGCTGATCTACGTGGTCGCGTTCGTGATCGGGACGGTGCTGATCCTGATCGACGCATCTCGCGGTACCCACGCGGTGGGTGCGTTCGAGGCCATCTCGGCGGCGGCGACGACGCTGGGCAACGTCGGGCCGGGCGTCGGGTTCCTGGGGCCGATGGGGTCGTTCGACCCCTTCAGCATGCCGTCCAAGCTGGTCATGATCGCCCTGATGTGGATCGGCCGGCTCGAGGTGATCCCGGTGATGATCGTGCTCAGCCGCACCTACTGGCGCCCGTAGCGACCCGACGCAGCCGCACGCCTCCCGTCCCGGTCGAGCTGCTGCAACCTCTCAGGCCTGGACGAACACCTCGCCGTCGCGCACGACCACCTCGAACACGTCGACCGGCTCGGTCGCCGGCAGGCTCAACGGCTCGCCGGTGCGCAGGTCGAACCTGGCGCCATGCCGGGGGCACTCGACACAGAACCCGTCCCGTTCGCCCTCGCACAACGGGCCGTCGTCGTGGCTACAGCGGTCCTCGATCGCGTAGTAGGCGCCGTCGATCAGGTACACGCAGACGAACAGCGAGCCCGACTGCACGATCTTCTCTCCGCCTTCGGGGATCTCCCCCTCGGCCGCTACCCGGAGTTCCAACGGATCTCGTCGCTGCCCGCCCACTCCTCGGGCAGCGGCTCGCCTGTCACCTGGTTGAGCGCCACCTTCAGCACGCCGACCGAGAGCATGGCGCACTTCAGCCGGATCGGCGTCAAGGGGATGCCCAGCTCCTCCAGCACGTCGTCCTTGCCGACGCCGGCCAGGTCGCCTACCCGGCGCCCCTTGATCGTGTCGGACAGCATCGACGCGGCGGCCTGGCTGATCGCGCAGCCACGGCCGTTGTAGCGCACATCGGTGACGATGCCGTCGTCGACCTGGAGCTCGATCGACAGCTCGTCGCCGCACAGCGGGTTGACACCCTCGGCCGTCGCCGTGGGCGCCTCGAGGTGTCCCGCGTTACGCGGGTTTTTGTAGTGATCGAGAATGTTCTCTCGGTAGAAGTCGTCCATCATGCTTCGCCTGCAGTGTAGCCGCCGGCCCTTCCCAGGCGTCTACCGGAGCCGTTTCAGCCGAAGGTCCGCTTGACCTTGTCGATGCCCTCGACCAGCCGGTCGAGGTCGTCGCGCGTGTTGTAGAGGTACACGCTGGCCCGGGTCGTGGCGACCAGGTCGAAGGCCCGCATCAGCGGCTGCGTGCAATGGTGGCCGGCGCGGACGCAGATGGCCTCGGAATCGAGCACCTGGGCGACGTCGTGAGGATGCACACCGTCCACGTTGAAGGACAGGATGCCCGCACGGGCGGGGGGTCGCGGCCCGTACTGGGTGACGCCGTCGATCCCGGCCAGCAGGTCATAGCCGTAGGCGACCAGCTCGTGCTCGTGGGCCTCGATGGCGTCCATGCCGACCGCCTGCAGGTACTCGACAGCCGTGCCGAAGGCGATGCACTCGCCGATCGCCGGCGTACCCGCCTCGAACTTCCAGGGCAGGTCGTTCCATGAGGTGCGCTCCAGCTCGACCTTGCGGATCATCTCGCCACCGGTCAGGAACGGCGGCATCCGTTCGAGCAGCTCGGCCCGCCCCCACAGCGCCCCGGCGCCGGGCCCGCACATCTTGTGGCCGGAGATGGCGTAGAAGTCGGCGCCCAGATCCTGTACGTCGATCGTCCGGTGCGGTGCCGCCTGGGCGCCGTCGACGACCAGCACCGCGCCGCGGGCGTGCGCCCACGCCGCGAGGGACTTGACGTCGTTGACCGTGCCCAGCGAGTTCGAGACATGGCCGACGGCGACGATGCGGATGTTCTCCACCTCGTCCAGCCGGGCCAGCGACTGGGGATCGAGCGTCCCCTCGTCGGTGAGCCGCAGGTAGTGCAACGTGGCCCCGGTCTGCTGGGCGAGGAACTGCCAGGGCACAAGGTTGGAGTGATGCTCCATCTCGGTCGAGACGATCGCGTCGCCGGGCTGCACGACGGAGCGGCCATACGCATAGGCGACGAGGTTCAGGCCCTCGGTCGTGTCCCGGGTGAAGATCACCTCGCGCCGGTCGCCGGCATTCAAAAAGGCGGCGATGGTATCGCGGGAAGCCTCGTACGACTCGGTCGCCATCGCGCCCAACCGGTAGACGCCACGGTGGACGTTGGCGTACCCGTGCTCGTACACCTCGGCCAGCCTCTCGATCACCTGCCGCGGCTTCTGCGCCGACGACGCCGAGTCCAGGTAGACCAGCCGCCGACCGTCCTGGGGCTTGGTCAGGATCGGGAAGTCGGCGCGGATCCGCTCGGCGTCGAGCGGCGTCCTGTTGAGTGCCACGGCCATGCAGGCAGTGTACTCCCGGCCCCTCGCCGGCCTGCTCAGGCGGGCCGCAGTACGACGGCCTCGCCCGTCGCCAACCGCCCGCTCCACGGCTCCTCGCCAACGCTGCGCACAGCCACCCGCCACGCGCCGCCGAGCGTCATCTCGCGGGCCTGGTCGGAGAAGCTGACGAGCACCAACCGGCGGTCGCCGTCGTCCGCGCGCTCGAAGGCCAGCACGTCGTCCGGCGCGGGCAGCAGCCGCAGAGCGCCGCGGCGAAGCGCCGGCGAACCGTGCCGCTCGTGCAGCAGCGCGCGGTAGAGGTGCGCGATCGAGTCCGGATCGCTCCGCTGGCGCTCGGCGCTGCGCTCGCCGGCGTGCGGCGGCCAGGGCAGCCAGGGTTCCGCGACCGGCCAGCCATGCCCGGCGGTCGCATCCCAGGGGATGGGCGCCCGACAGCCGTCCCGCCCGCCCGGGTCGACCCGCCGGGCCGCCGGAACGTCGGCATCCTCCAGCCCCAGCTCCTCGCCCTGGTACAGGAACGGCGTGCCGCGCAAGGTCAGCAGCAGCACCGCCGCGGCCCGCGCCCGTAGCTCGGAGCCGCCGAGCCGGGTGCGATGCCGGGGGGTGTCGTGGTTCGACAGCACCCAGGTGGGCCAGGCCTCCCCGCCCAGATCGCGCTCCACCGTCTCGATCGCCTCCCGCCATGCCGCCGCCGTCCAGCCGACCGACAGGGCCAGGAAGTTGAAGGCCATGTGCAGCTCGTCGCGAACCCCGTAGTACGAGCGGATCGCCGCCGTCTCGTGGAGGTTCACCTCGCCGACCGTCACCCGCTCGCCTGGGTAGCAATCGACCAGCCGCCGGATGTCGCGCAGCAGGCCGTGCGTGCGCGGCTCGTCGTGGATGCCGACCCGGTCGATCTGGCCCAGGCCGGCCGGCTGGTCGGGGAGCGCCGGGTCCTTGCCGATCAGGTGCACGACGTCGATCCGGAAGCCGTCCACGCCGCGGTCGAGCCAGAACCGCAGCACGTCGTGCATCGCCTCGACGACAGCCGGGTTGCCCCAGTTGAGGTCGGGCTGCTGGGGAAGGAACAGATGCAGGTACCACTGGCCGGTGTCCTCGTCGGGGGTCCAGGCGGAGCCACCGAAGGCGGCCCGCCAGTTGTTGGGCGGCCCGCCGTCGCGGCCGTCGCGCCAGAAGTACCAATCACGGTGCGGCGCATCCCTGGCCGATCGCGAGTCCAGGAACCACGGGTGCTGGTCGGAGGTGTGGTTCGGCACCCAGTCGACGAGCACGCGGATGCCGCGGTCATGGGCCGCGGCGATCAACCGGTCGGCGTCCTCCAGCACGCCGAACACCGGGTCGACGTCGCAGTAGTCCGACACGTCGTAGCCGAAGTCGGCCATCGGCGAGCGGTAGAACGGCGAGATCCAGACGGCATCGACGCCCAGCCAGGACAGGTGGTCGAGGCGCGACTCGATGCCTCGCAGGTCGCCGACACCGTCGCCGCTGCTGTCCTGGAACGACCGTGGATAGATCTGGTAGACGACCGCGTCGCGCCACCAGGGAACGTGCTCGCCGTGTTCGTCGCCGGCCATGCCGGCCGGGAACGCTAACACGGCGCAGAGGGCTGGTTGTGCAAGGATCCCGCCCGTGCACGCAGACCTCTGGTTCAAGAACGCCGTCGTCTACAGCCTCAACGTCGAGACCTTCATGGATGCCGACGGCGACGGCTGCGGCGACTTCGAGGGCCTCAGCCGGAAGCTCGACTACCTCAAGGGCCTGGGCGTCGATGCGCTGTGGCTGGCGCCGTTCCAGCCCACGCCGGGCCGCGACGATGGGTACGACATCACCGACTACTACGGAGTCGATCCGCGCTTCGGAACGACGGGCGACTTCGTGGAGTTCATGCACGAGGCGAGCAGCCGCGGCATGCGGGTGATCATCGACCTGGTGGTCAACCACACCTCGTCCAGCCACCCCTGGTTCAAATCGGCCCGCCGCGGCCGTGACGCGCCCAAGCACGACTGGTACGTGTGGTCGGAGAAGCGGCCGCCGGACTGGGACATCGGGATGGTGTTCCCAGGCGTGCAGCGATCGACATGGACGTACGAGCGGCAGGCGCGCCAGTACTACTTCCACCGCTTCTACGACTTCGAGCCCGACCTCGACATGGCGAACCCGCTGGTGCGCGAGGAGGTGCGACGGGTGATCGGCTACTGGCTGGAGCTGGGCGTGGCCGGATTCCGGGTGGACGCGGTGCCGTTCGTGCTCGAGAAGCCGTCCACCGACGGCGGCCGGGCGACGCTCAACTTCGACTGGCTGCACGAGATCCGCGAGTTCCTGCAGTGGCGGGTCGGCAACGCCGCCCTGCTGGGCGAGGCCAACGTGCTGCCGCCGCAGGCCCAGCGCTACTTCGCCGACGGCGACGGCCTGCACATGATGTTCAACTTCTGGGTCAATCAGCACCTGTTCTGGTCGCTCGCCACCGGCGACGCCCAGCCGCTGGCCCGGGCGCTGCGCCAGACCGCGGCGATCCCCGGCGGCGCACAGTGGGCCCACTTCCTGCGCAACCACGACGAGCTCGACATCGGCCATCTGCCCGATACCGAGCGCCAGAAGGTGTTCGACGCCTACGGCCCGAAGCCGGCGATGCAGCTGTACGACCGCGGGATCCGCCGCCGGCTGGCGCCAATGCTCGCCGACAGGCGGCTGCTCGAGCTGGCCTACAGCCTGCTGCTGTCGATGCCGGGCACGCCGGTGCTCCGCTACGGCGATGAGATCGGCATGGGCGAGAACCTGCGGCTGCGCGAGCGGATGGCGATCCGCACCCCGATGCAGTGGTCGGCGGCCCCGAACGGCGGATTCACGTCGGCCGACCGGCCGGTCGTCCCCGTGGTCGCGGGCGGCCCGTACGGCTACGAGCGGGTCAACGTCGAGGCCCAGCGGCGCGACCCCGACTCGCTGCTTCGCTGGACGACCCGGATGATCCGGCTGCGCAGGGAGTGCCCCGAGATCGGGTGGGGCCAGCCGCGGGTGCTCGCCACCGGCAACCGGCAGGTGCTGGCCGTGCTCCATCAGTGGCGCGACACCGGCCTGGTCTGCGTCCACAACCTCGCGCCGGCCGCCTGCCGGGCCCGGCTGAAGCTCGGCGGCGGGCGCGGCTCGCGCCTGGCCGGCCTGCTCGACCACGAGCCGAGCAGCGCCGGCCCGCGCGGCGTGCACCAGCTCGAGCTGGAGCCCTACGCCTACCGGTGGTACCGGGTGGGCGACCCGGACGACGCGCTCGAGCGCTCGCTCGCGGGGTAGCACCGGCCGATCCGCACGCTCTGTGTCAACAGTCACTAGACTCGTCCCATGCTCGTGGGGAGGGATGATGAGCGGCGGAGCATCGACGAGCTGCTCGAAGCCACGCGGTCCGGCAAGGGCGGCGCACTTGCGCTTCACGGCGAGGCCGGTATCGGGAAGAGCTCGCTGCTCGCCTACGCCGCCGGCCGCTGCCAGGGGCTGACGCTGGTCCAGGTGCGAGCGGCCGAGGCCGAGGCGTCGCTGCCGTTTGCCGCGCTGGTCGATCTGCTGACCCCCCTGCTGGACAGCCTTGAGCGCCTGCCCGGTCGGCAAGCCGACGCGCTCCGCAGCGCCCTGGCCGTTGGACCCGCACACGACGTCGACCGGCTGGCGCTGCAGGTGGGGGCCTTCAACCTGCTGTGCGCAGCCGCCGAGTCGACGCCGGTGGTGGCACTGGTCGACGACGCCCACTGGATGGACGCGGCCTCCGCCGACGCGATCGGGTTCGCGGCACGGCGGATCGGCGCCGACCCGGTGGCGATCCTGATCGCGACGCGCAGCTCCGGACTCGACGGCATCCGGTCGATCGGTGTGGGTCCGCTGGCCCCGGACGCCGCTCGCGACCTGCTTGAGCGGTCCGGCGCCGATCCCTCGGATGTCGAGAGCGCGCTGCGAACGGCCGCCGGCAACCCGCTGGCGCTGCTGGAGATCGCCGGCTCGGGGGGCACCGGCGAACGGACGCTCGAGGAGGCGTATGCGCGCACCGCGGCGGGTCTCAGGGAAGACACGCGTCATGCCCTGCTGCTGCTGGCCGCGGGCGGCGCCAGCAGCGGCTTGGTGGTGGCCAGGGCGCTGGCCGCCGAGGGCCTGACCACCGCCGCGTTCGAGGAGGCGGAGGCGGCCGCCATGGTGACCATCGACGCCGGCCGCACGGAGTTCCGCCATCCCCTGATCCGCACGGCGGTGTACGGCTCGGCGCCGGCCGCCGAACGGCGGGCGGCGCACGCCGCCCTGGCGGCCTCCTGCGTCGAGGACGATCTGCGCTGGGACCGGGTGGCGCACCTGGCCGCCGCCGCGATGGAGCCCGACGAAGACCTTGCGGGCTCGGTCGATCAGCTGGCGGGCAACGTGCGCAGCCGCGGCGGGGCGGCGGCCGCAGCCGAGTGGTACGAGCGAGCGGCCCGGTTGAGCACGGAGCGCGGACCACGGCTTCGCCGTCTGCTGGCCGGCGCCGAGGCCGCCCAGCTGGCCGGCCGAAACGAGCACGCCGTGCGGCTGCTGGAGGAGGCCCAGCGGGAGACCGGCGACGCCACCGAACGGGCGCTGGTCGAGCTGCAGCGGGGCCGGATCGACGCTCGCAGCGGCTCCACGCTCGTGGCCGGCGATCGCTTCCTGCGGGCGGCGCGGACCGTCGAGGAGGAGGCGCCCGAGCTGGCAGCCGCGCTCTACATCGAGTCGATCGACCCGTCGATCAGGGCCGGCCGGCCGGCCGAGGCGCTGGCGGCGGCGACCCGGGCCGGCGAGCTGTCCGGCGGTGCCGGCAGCCCCGGCCTGATGGCCCGGATCGCCCAGGCCGCCTCGCTGGTGTTCATGGGCGACGCCGCACGGGCCGCGATCGCCATCGACGAGGCGGCGGATGCGGTGGAACGCTCACCCGAGCTCTCTTCCGACTTCCAGCTTCGCGCCTACCTGGCCCTCGTGCTGGCGTTTGCCGAGCGCTCCGCGGCCGCCGGAGCCATCCTCGACGACCTGATCGACGCCTGCGAGCACGACGCCCCGGGCAGTCTCACCTATCCGCTGATCAGCCGTTCCTGGATCCGCCGGTCGACAGGACGCTGGGAGGACGCCCGCGCCGACGCGCTGCGAGCGGTGCGGATCGCCCGTCAACTGGGACGGTCGAGCGACGAGTGCTGGGGACTCAGCGTGCTGACGTGGATCGAGGCCGCGCAGGGCCGGCTGGACGGCGACCTGCTCGATCGCCAGGAGACGCTCGCCGCGCAGCTCGACCTGCCGTATCAGGCGATGTGCGCCCACGCTGCCCGAGGGATCCATGCGCTGGGCGCCGGTCGGCCCGGCGACGCGGCCGGTCACCTGGCCGAAGCGCTCGACATCAAGCGGCGCTGCGGGATGGCCGATGCGACCACGCAGCCGGTGCTGGGCGCCGATCTGGTCGAGGCGCTGATGCGGGCCGGACGGCGGGAGGATGCGGTCAAGGTAGCCGCCGAGCTTCGCGAGGGAGCCGAACGGGCCGGCCGGCCATCGGCGATGGCGCTCGCCCTGCGCGCCGCGGCCCTGGTCGAGGAGGACTGGCGGCCGCCGATGGAGCTCGCCTGGGACCTGCATCGCGAAGCCGGCGACGCGTTCGGCGGCGCCCGCACGGCGCTGGCCTACGGAGAGGCGCTGCGTCGTGGCGGCAGCCGGGTCGAAGCCCGGGAGATGCTCGAGCGCGCGGCGGCGGAGCTGGGGCGGCTGGGTGCCCGCCCGTGGCTGGAGCAGGCCGAGGCCGGGCTGGGGCGCAGCGCCAGGGTGCTGCGAAAGGATGCCGCCGCCCGGGACGAGCTGACGCCGGCCGAGACGCAGGTGGCCAGCCTGGCGGCAGAGGGCAAGACCAACCGCGAGATCGCCGGATCGCTGTGGATGAGCGAGAAGACCGTCGAGGCGCACCTGTCCCGGATCTACCGCAAGACCGGCGTCCGCAACCGCTCTGAGCTGGCGGCGCGCCACGCCGCGCTCCGCGCCCCCGAAGCGGCGGTGGACGACTAGCGCGGCTGCGGCACTTCGGTGGCCGCGATCGCGATCGCGATCACCAGGCACTGCAGCGCCGGCCGGGCCACCCCGCCCTGCTCCTCGTGGATCAGCCGCTTGGCCGCCTCCAGCAGCGGAGCGATCCGCGAGAGCGCGGGCCCGGCCGGCCCCGGATCGGGATCCCGGCAGACAGCGAGCGCGAGCTCGAGCTGCCCGGTGGCCACCTCCGGATTGCCGGCGAAGGTGGCGGCGAAGGCCATCAGGGACATCGTCGTGATCCGCGTCAGCCGGGTGTCCAGCAGCAGCTGGTGCGGAGCCCGGGGCGCGCTCGGCGGTGGGAGCTGCTCGCCGTCCAGCAGCCGCTGCGAGGTGCGGCCGAGGATGTCGCGCACCATCTCGGCGTCCAGCCCCAGCGAGGCGACGATTCGCAGCAGCAAGAACATGCCGATGAACGTGCGACCGTAGGGAGGATCGGTACCGAACACGATCCGCTCAGCCGGCACGCGCGAGAACAGGCCGAACATGTCGATCGGGTTGAGCCACGAGCTGTCGTAGGTGGCGGCCGGGTGACCACGCAGCCCATCAGCCAGCACCGCCTGGTCGGCGACCCCCAGGTGGGCCAGGATCAGCGGGGCGCCGGGATGAAGCTGAGCGACCTGCACCAGCTCCTCGCCGAAGGTCGGCGGCAGCCCACGGCCGGCGTGGATCAGAATCGGCACGCGGGCCTGCTCGGCCAGCGCGAAGATGGGCTCGACCAGGCCCACGAGCCCGAAGGCCTGCGCCCGTGGGTGCAGCTTGATGCCCCGCGCGCCCGCCGCCAGGCAGCGCTCGGCCTCGGCGATCGGGTCGTCCGCGGGATCGAGCCGGCACAGCGGCAGGAACCGGCCGCCGCTCTCCTCCGCCCAGCGAAGAACGCGATCGTTGGGTACGCGGTATGCGGGAACTCGTTCCGGGTCGTGGAGCGGGAACACCACCGCCTGCTGGACCTCGGCCTGGTCGAGCATCTCGTGCAGGCCTTGCGGGTCGAGCGACATCCCGTCCTCGTCGAGCCCCAGATGCGTGTGGACGTCGATCACGTGCGCGCCGCCCGGTCGCAGGCGCCCCAGCTCGTCCGCGAAGGGCGCGATCGCCTGCGCGAACATCGACTGCTGCGTCATGCAGCCGGGATGCGCTGGTCGAGCGCCGCGGACAGCGACTCTCGCACCTCTGCCGACTCGATCCGGTCGAGGATCGGCTGGAAGAAGCCACGAACGATCAGCTGTTCGGCCTGCGCCCGCGAGAGGCCGCGGCTCATCAGGTAGAACAGCTGCATCTTGTCGATCTGGCCGACGGTGGCGCCATGGGTGCAGCGCACGTCGTTGGCCTCGATCTCGAGGCCGGGGATGGAATCGGCATGCGCCTCGCGGGAGAGCAGCAGGTTCCTGTTCTCCTGGTAGGCATCGGTGCGCTGGGCGCCCTTGTCGACTCGGATCACGCCCCGCCAGACGGCACGGGCGGAGTCCGCCAGCACTCCCTTGAAGAACAGATCCGAGGTGGTGTTCGGCGCCGCGTGCTCCTGCGTGGTGTCGTAGTCGGCGTGCTCGGAGTCGCGCAGGAAGTACGCGCCGGTCACCTTGACGTTGGCCCCCTGGTCGGCCAGGTAGCTCTCCATCCGCGACTTCGCACGGGTACCGCCGAGGCCGATCGCCACCCAGTCGAGCTCGGCATCCCGGCCGACCGTGGCCCTGTGCGTGCCGAACTGGCGAGTGCCGTGCTCGTGCTCCTGGATGGTGACGTACTCGAGCTTGGCGCCGTCTCCCACCACCAGCTCGACCACCACGTTGAGATAGCCGGCGGCATCGGATGTGAACTCCTCGACGAAGGTGGCTCGGGCGCCCGGCTCGAGCACGATCAGCGCTCGGTAGTACTGCGCGGCGCCCTCGCCCGGCACGTCCAGCCGGGCGCGCAGCGGGGCATCGACCTCGACGCCGGCCGCAACGTGGAGAAACACCCCGTCATCCCAGCGGGCGGCGTTGCCGGCGGCGAACTTCTCGCCCTCCGAGACCACGGCGCCGTAGTGGCGCTCGACCAGCTCCGGATGCTCGGCGGCCGCCTGGGCCAGGCTGCCGAACACGACCCCGTCGGGCAGCTCGTCCTCCGACAGGGTGACCGCCGACGGCTCGGTCGTGAAGGCGTCGGGGTCGAACCCGCGCAGGTTCGTGTAGCGCCACGCCTCCTCGCGGTTGGAGGGAACCGGCAGGGACTCGTAGCGCTCGCGGGCAGCCGCTCGCTTACCCGCCAGCCACGCGGGCTCGGACACCGCGGGAGCGCTCATCCGACCGAGCCCTCCATCTGCAGCTGGATCAGGCGGTTCATCTCGACGGCGTACTCGAGCGGCAGCTCCTTGGTGATCGGCTCCACGAATCCGGAGACGATCATCGCCGAGGCCTCCTCCTCCGTGAGCCCGCGACTCATCAGGTAGAACAGCTGCTCGTCGCCGATCTTGGACACCGTCGCCTCGTGCCCGATCTCGACGTCGTTCTCGTCGATGTTGATGTACGGGTAGGTGTCGGTGCGGCTCTCGTCGTCGATGATCAGCGCGTCGCAGACCACCTTGGACTTCGATCCCACGGCGCCCTTGTTCACCTGGAGCAGGCCGCGGTAGGAGCTGCGGCCGCCGTCCTTGGAGATCGACTTCGAGGTGATCACCGAGGACGTGTTGGGCGCGACGTGGGTGATCTTGCCGCCGGCGTCCTGGTGCTGGCCCTTGCCGGCGAACGCGATCGACAGCACCTCGCCGTGCGCGCCCTCGCCGTTCAGGATCACGGCCGGGTACTTCATCGTGATCTGGGAACCGAGGTTGCCGTCGACCCACTCCATGGTGGCGTTGCGCTCGGCGACCGCCCGCTTGGTGACCAGGTTGAACACATTGGTCGACCAGTTCTGGATGGTCGTGTACCGGCAGCGTCCGCCATCCGCCACATGGATCTCGACCACGGCCGAGTGCAGCGAATCGCTCGAGTAGATGGGGGCCGTGCAACCCTCGACATAGTGGACGTAGGCGTCCTTGTCGACGATGATCAGCGTCCGCTCGAACTGGCCCATGTTCTCCGCGTTGATACGGAAGTAGGCCTGCAGCGGCAGCTCGACCTTGACCCCCGGCGGCACGTAGATGAACGAGCCGCCCGACCACACGGCCGAGTTCAGGGCCGCGAACTTGTTGTCGTTGTAGGGGATGATGGTGCCGAAGTAGCGGCGGACGACGTCCTCGTGCTCGCGCAGGCCGGAGTCCATGTCGAGGAACAGCACGCCCTGCTTCTTCAGGTCCTCCTGCAGGTTGTGGTACACGACCTCGCTCTCGTACTGCGCGCCGACGCCGGCCAGGTACTTCTTTTCGGCCTCGGGAATGCCCAGCTTGTCCCAGGTCTCGCGCATGCCGTCAGGCAGGTCGTCCCACGACTTGGCCTGCTCCTCGACCGGCTTCATGTAGTAGTAGATGCTCTCGAAGTCGATCACGTCGAGGTTGGCTCCCCAGCGCGGCATGGGCCGGTCGACGAAGTGCCGGTAGCTCTTGACGCGAAACTCGGTCATCCACTCCGGCTCGCTCTTGTGCGCGGAGATCTGGCGGACGATGTCCTCGGTCAGCCCGCGGCCGGTCTGGAAGAACGGCGTGAACTCGTCGTGGAAGCCGTACTTGTACTCGCCGATCGCAACGGCGGCCTTCTCGTCGGCTGTCAGTTCGGTGCGTTCGGACATCTAGACCGCCCCCTCGGCAACGCCATAGGGTGTGTACCCGTCGCTCTCGAGCTCGTCTGCGAGCTCGGGACCGCCGGAGCGGACGATCCGCCCCTCGACGAGCACATGGATGTGATCGGGCTTGATGTAGCGCAGCAAACGGGAGTAGTGCGTGATCACCAGCGCGCCCATCTCCGGGCCGATCAGGCTGTTGACGCCGTCGGCGACGATCCGCAGGGCGTCGATGTCGAGGCCGGAATCGGTCTCGTCGAGGATCGCGATCTCGGGTCGCAGCATCGCCATCTGGAGCATCTCCATCCGCTTCTTCTCGCCGCCCGAGAACCCGTCGTTCAGGTACCGGCTGGTCATCGAGCGGTCGATCTTCAGCTGCTCCATGTTCCCCTGCAGCATCTTGCGAAACTCGGGGATCCGGATCGGGTTCTCCTCCCCGTCCGCGCTGCGGCGCTTGGCGTTGACCGCCATCCGCAGGAAGTTGGCCACCGTGACGCCGGGAATGGCGGCCGGATACTGGAAGGCCAGGAAGAGCCCCAGCCGGGCCCGCTGGTCGGGCTCCAGCTCGAGCACGTTTGTGTCCTTGAACTCGACCTCGCCGTCGGTCACCTCGTAGGCGGGGTGGCCCATCAGGACGTGCGCGAGCGTCGACTTACCGGAGCCGTTGGGGCCCATGATGGCGTGAACCTCGCCCTTCGACATCTCGAGGTCGAGGCCCTTCAGGATCTCAGCGCCGTCGATCGACGCATGAAGGTTTCGGATGGAGAGATCAGGCATAAAATCCTCTCGAGGAGGGAGTGCGAATCGGGGAGGAAGGCGGTCCATTGAGCCCGCAATCCCCGCAGGAAAGTGTAGCTGGACCCCTCTGGACGCGGGCCGGCGGTCTGCTACGCTGGATCCATGCCTGACGTATCGCCAATCCAGCTCATCATCGTCCTCATCATCGCCCTGGTGATCCTCGGCCCGAAGCGGCTCCCCGAGGTGGGACGTTCGCTGGGCAGGGGCATCCGGGAGTTCAAGGACTCGGTCACGGGGAACGAGAAGGACGAGGAGACGCAGCCGCCGACTCCGGCCGCGACCATCGCCCCGCCCCCGCCCCCGGCGGAGCCGCAGCAGCCCGCCTACACGGCGACGCAGAGCGACCAGGCCCCGCGCAGCGAGTGATCTAGATGGCGCGAGTACGTCGCGTCCAGCACGATGAGCAGCTGACACTGGTCGAGCATCTCGACGAGCTCCGCTCACGGATCATCGTCGTGCTGGCGGTGCTCGTCGTCTCGATGACCGTCATCTTCATCTTCTCCGGCGACGTCCTCAGCTACCTCAAAGAGCCGATCGGGCGCGACACGGAGTTCCTGCAGACGTCGCCCCTTGACGCCCTAATGACGAGCATCTCGATCTCGATCTACGGCGGCCTCCTGATCACGCTGCCGGTGCTCACCTACCAGCTGTACTCGTTCGTGCTGCCGGCCTTCGCCGTGGAGCACCACCGGCCGATCAAGATCATGGCGCTGTTCATCCCCTGCCTGTTCGTGACCGGGGCGCTGTTCGGCTGGTTCCTGGTGGTGCCGCCGGCGCTCGACTTCCTGCTCGGTTACAACAGCGACCAGTTCAACTTTCAGCCGCGGGCCAAGGAGTACATCCAGTTCATCGGCCTGACCGTGCTGGCGATGGGCGTCGTGTTCGAGATGCCTGTGGTGATGATGACGGTGGCCCGGGTCGGCCTGGTCTCGTCGCGGATGATGCGGCAGCACTGGCGGATCTCGATCGTGGTGCTGGCCGTGATCGCGATGCTGCTGCCCGGCGTCGACCCGATCTCCTACGTCGTCGAGTTCATCCCGCTGCTGGTCCTCTACGGTCTGTCGTACTTCCTGGTCAAGCTGGTCGAGCCGAAGGACGCGCCGCAGGACGATCCCGAGCCGACGCTGACGTGATCCTGGCCGCGGACTGGGTGCTCCCGGTCGCCGGACCGCCGGTCAGGGGCGGCGCGATCAGCGTGCAGGACGGGCTGATCGCCGAAGTGAGCACCGGCCCGGCGGACGAGCAGTTCGACGGCTGCGTGATCCTTCCCGGCCTGGTCAACGCCCACACCCACCTGGAGTACGCCGGCATGTCGGGGTTCGGCGACGGCTGGCCGTTCGACCGCTGGATCGCCGACCACATCCGCCGCCGCAAGGGCCTGGGCGACGGCGACTACCTTGCCCAGGCGCGGGCCGGAGCGGCCGCCTGCCTGGCCGGTGGGGTGACCACGATCGCCGACTGCTGCTATGCGGGCACCGTGGCCGAGGCCGCGGCCGACGCCGGCCTGCGGGCGATCGTCTACCTGGAGCTGTTCAGCGGCCACATGCCGGGCGAGACCGGCATCGAGGAGCGGCTGGCGCGGTTGCCCGACCATCCGCTGATCACCCCTGGGCTGTCGCCGCATGCGCCCTACACCGTCACGCTGGAGGACTACGAGCGCTGGATCGGGCTGGCCCGCGACCTGGGGCTGCCGGTCGCCACCCACCTGCTCGAGTCGCACATGGACGAGCACCCGGTCAGCTACTTCTCCGGTCTGCTGGGCCCGGACACTGTGGCCATCCACGCGGTGCGGGCCGACGCGCAGGATGTCGCCGTGCTGGCCCGGCTCGACGTCCCGGTGGCCCATTGCCCGCGCTCCAACGCCCTGCTCGGCTGCGGCACCGCGCCGGTGCCGGAGCTGCTCGCGGCCGGCGTCCGCGTCGGCCTGGGCACCGACTCACCAGCGTCGGCGCTGACCATCGACATGTGGGACGAGATGCGGGCGGCCGTGCTGGTCGCCCGGGCCGCCGCCCGCCGCCCGGACGCGCTGAGCGCGGAGCAGGTGCTGCGGATGGCCACGCTGGACGGCGCCCGGGCGCTCGGACTGGACGGCATCGGCGCGCTGTCCCCCGGCCTCGCGGCCGACCTGATCGTGCTCGACCTGTCGGCCACGCCGTTCGTGCCCTGGGACGACCCGGTCACGGCCGCGGTCTACGGCGGCTCTCCCGGCGGCGTCGTGCTCACCATGGTGGACGGCCAGATACGCTACAGGCGAGGGCAGCAAGCTGCCGATAGGGAGCCTGCCCGCGCCGTTCGCGCCCGCATGATCGAGAGCTGACGATGCTGTTCGAAAAGATCCGCCGCACCCAGAAGCCCGTCTTCATCTTCCTGGCCCTGATCTTCGGGTTCGGTTTCGTGCTGCTGGGCGTCGGGTCGGGCACGGGCGGCGTCAACCCGCTCGACATCTTCGGGAACAACTCGGGCTCCTCGTCGTCGATCGACGACCTGAACCAGCAGGTCAAGGATCACCCCAACGACTCCGCCGCCTGGCTCAGCCTGGCCCGGGCGTATGCGGCCGACCAGCAGTACGACCCGGCACTGGGCGCGTACCAGACCTACCTGTCACTGAAGCCGAACGATGTCAGGGCGACCGCTTCAGCGGCCACGCTGTACGAGACCCGGGCCCGCCAGACCTCCGCCGAGGGGTCCGCATACCAGGCGCAGCTGCAAGCCCTGCAGAGCCAGCAGAGCGCGCTCGGCCAGTCCGCCGTCAAGGCCTCATCGCAGTTCACCGAGCCGCTGCTGACCGCCCTGCAGACGCCGCTTCAGACGCGCACGACCGAGTTCCAGAACCGGATCCGGGCCGATCTCACCGCCGCCGCGGCGCTCTGGAAGTCGGCCACCAAGCTCGACGACACGAACCCGATCTACTGGAAGGCACTGGCCAACGACGCCATCCAGACGCAGGACTACAAGACGGCGGTCGGCGCGCTCAAGAAGTACCTCGAGGTCAACCCGCAGGCGGGCGACGCCCAGCAGATCAAGGGCTACATCAAGCAGCTGGAGCCGCTCGTCGGCGCCGCCACCCCGGGCCAGTGACCGTCCGGACGGCGCCGCCAGCGTCGGCGGCGATCACCTGAACCAGATATCCGGGGGTGTGGCTACCCGTATTACCGGTGTTTGCGGGGTATGGCACGATTGATCAGATGGCGCAGACCGTCCTCATCGTCGACGATCACCCGAGCTTCAGATCCACGGCGAGGATCCTGCTGGAGTCGGAGGGATTCGACGTGATCGGCGAGGCGGAGGACGGCGCCTCGGCCATCGAGGCGATCCAGCGGCTGGCGCCGGAGGTGGTGCTGCTCGACGTCCAGCTGCCCGACATGGACGGCTTCGCGGTGGCCCGCACGATCATGGCGGACGGCGTCAAGTCGGCAATCGTGCTCACCTCCAGCCGCGACGGCTGCGATTTCGGCTCCCTGATCGCCGAGAGCGGCGCCCGCGGCTTCGTGCCCAAGGGTGAGCTGTCCGGAGCGGCGATCTCCGAACTGCTTCGATGACGCCGCGGGTTCGACTGGCACTCTGGATCGCGGGCGCGACGGCCGGCTTCGTGGCCGCGATCGTTGTTGCCGCCAGCAGCCGCACCGACCAACCGGTGCTCAGCTCGGTGCTGATCGTGGCGGTCGGCTGGGCGTTCATCGTCGGCGGCCTGATCGCGCTCGAGCGACGGCCGGACAACCGGTTCGGCCTGCTGATGGCGGGCGAGGGCTTCGCCTGGTTCCTGGCCGCGCTGGGGGCCTCGGACAACTCGGCCATCTTCACCGCCGGTTACCTCGGAAGCAGCCTCTACCTGGCCGTCCTGGGGCACACGATCCTGGCCTACCCGACGGGCAGGCTGCCCGACCGGGCCTCGCGGATCATCGTCGCCATCGCCTATCTGATCACGACCGCCGGCACGCTGGCGGTGGTGCTCACCGCTCATCCCCGGGATCTGCACTGCACCGACTGCCCGTCGAACGAGCTGGTGCTCGCCCACTCGGGCACGGTCGCCTCGGCACTCAACACGGCGCTGAATGCGACCGGGTTCCTGCTCTGCCTGGCCGCCGTGAGCGTGCTCGTCCGCCGCTGGCGAGGCTCGACCCCGGCGGCCCGCAAGCTGCTGGCGCCCGTGTTTTTGACCGGCGCGCTGGCGATCGCCGCGCTGGCCGTGCAGACCGGCCTGCAGATCGTGATCGACGTGCCGATCGCGCAGGTGGGGACGAACCTGGTATTCGTCCTGATCCCGCTGGGGTTCATGTTCGGGCTTTTGCGGAGCGGGCTGGCCCGGTCGAGCGCCGTGGGCGGCCTGATCCAGGACATCGGCCGTTCGAGCGGCTCGCCGGAGGCGATCCGTGCCGCGCTGGGCGCCTCGCTCGCAGACCCCGAGCTGCAGGTCGCCTACTGGATTCCCGGCAAGCGGCAGTTCGTCGATGCCGACGGCGTGCCCGTGTTCGACCCACCTGAGGGATCGCGGCGGACGACCACCGCCGTGGAGTACGACGGGCAGCCGGTCGCCCGGCTGGAACACGACATCGCCCTGGCCGACGACCCGGAGCTGCTGCAGGCGGCGTGCGCCGCGGCCGGCCTGGCGCTCGCCAACGCCCGGCTGACCACGGAGCTGCGGACGAGGCTGAAGGAGCTGGGCGCCTCCGAGCGGCGGTGGCGGGAGCTGCTGGAGCGGGTGCAGCTGATCGCGGTGTCGCTCGACCTGCAGGGCAAGATCGAGTACGCCAACCCGTTCCTGGCCCAGCTCACCGGTTGGGAGCGCGACGAGCTGATCGGCCGTGACTGGCTGGAGACGTTCAACGGCGAGGAGCGCGAGTACCTCGAGCGGATGCGGCGCGCCGACGTGCTGCCCTACGAGGAGAACTTCATCTACACCAAGAGCGGCGAACGGCGGGTGATCGCCTGGAGCAACACGGTGCAGCGCGACCTCGACGGCACGGTGGTCGGCGCCACCTCGATCGGCGCCGACATCACCGACCGCCGCACGGCCGAGAAGGCGCTGCGCGCCCTGCTGGTCGAGCACACGGCGCTCGAGCGGGTGGCCCGGCTGGTGGCCGAGGGGCGCAGCCGCCACATCGTGTTCGAACGCGTGACGGAGGAGGCGGGGCGGTTGCTGTCGGCTGCGTCGTGCAATCTGGTGCGCTTCCGGGAGGACGGCACCGGCCTGGTGTTCGGCGGCTGGGGCGAGCCGGGAGCCAACCCGATCCTGGCCGGCTCGGTCGTCCAGCTCGACGACGACTCGACCGCTGCCCGCGTGCGCCGGCAGGCGGGGCCGGTGCGCGTCGATTCCTATGCGGAGCTGGAGGGCGACCTCGCCCGGCGCGTGCGGGAGACCGGCATCCAGTCGGCGATCGGCGCCCCGATCGTGGTCAGCGGCGAGATGTGGGGGGCGCTGGTCGCCTTCTCGCTGGAGGAGTCGTCGTTCCCCGACGGCGCCGAGCACCGGCTGGCGGCCTTCGCCGGCCTGGTCGGCCTGGCCATCGCCAACGCCGACGCCCGCGAGCAGCTGGCGGCGTCGCGCGCCCGGATCGTGGCCGCCGGAGACGCCGAGCGGCGACGGCTGGAGCGCAACCTGCACGACGGCGCCCAGCAGCGCCTGGTCTCGCTGTCGCTGGCGCTGCGGCTGGCGCGCTCCCAGCTGACGAAGGACACGGAGAGCGCCGGGCGCACGCTCGAGGCGGCCAGCGAGGAGCTCAACCTGGCCCTGGCCGAGTTGCGAGACCTGGCCCGCGGCATCCACCCGGCCGTGCTCTCCGATCGCGGGCTGCAGCCCGCCCTGGAGGGGCTGACGCTGCGGATGGCGGAGCGCGGATTGGTGGTGGATATGGAGGACGCCCTCGACCAGCGGCTGCCCGAGCAGGTCGAGGTGGCCGCGTACTACGTGGTGGCCGAGTCGCTGGCCAACGTCAGCAAGTATGCGGGGGCTGATCGTGTCAGCGTCCGCGTAATGCGAGAGAATGGACGGGCAATCGTGGAGGTTCGTGATGACGGCAGGGGTGGCGCCGATCCCGGCAGGGGTTCCGGGCTGCGCGGCCTGTTCGATCGCGTCGAGGCGCTGGACGGCAGGCTGAGCATCGACAGCCCGCCCGGCGCCGGCACCACGATCCGGGCGGAGATCCCGTGCGGGTAGTGCTCGCGGAGGACAGCGTGCTGCTCCGGGAAGGCATCGCCCGCCTGCTCGAGGACGCCGGGTTCGAGATCGTCGGCCAGGTCGACAACCCCGACGACCTGCTGCGGCGGATCGGCTTCTCGAAGCCCGACGTGGCGATCGTCGACATCCGCATGCCGCCCACCCACACCGACGAGGGGCTGCAGGCGGCGCGGCGGATCCGCGAGCGGTTCCCCAAGGTCGGCGTGCTCGTGCTCAGCCAGTACGTCGAGCCGGCCTACGCGATGGAGCTGCTGCAGGAGAGCGCGGAGGGCGTCGGCTACCTGCTCAAGGATCGGGTGGCCGACGTCGACGAGTTCGCCGGCGCCGTGCGGCGGGTGGCGCAGGGCGGCAGCGCCCTCGACCCGACCGTGATCAGCCAGCTGGTCGGCAGGCGGCGCAGCGACGACCCGCTCAGCTCTCTCACGCCGCGCGAGCGCGAGGTGCTGGAGCTGATGGCCGAAGGACGCAGCAACAACGGCATCGCCGAGCGGATGGTGGTCACCGAGCGCGCCGTCGAGAAGCACGTGACGAGCATCTTCGGCAAGCTGAATCTGCCGCCGGCCGCAGAGGACCATCGCCGCGTGCTGGCCGTGCTGGCCTATCTCGGCAACTGACGCGGCGGCCGCGGCCCGCGCCGCCGTCCGCGCGCAGCCGTACGGTTCGGTGCCGTGATCAAGTACCTGGGATCGAAGCGGACGCTGACCCCGCTGCTGGAGACGATCGCCGGCGCGCTCCCTGTGCGCATGGCAGCCGACATGTTCGCGGGGACGACGCGGGTCGGCCAGGCTCTCCGCGCCGCCGGCATCGAGGTCGTGTCAAACGACACCGCGAGCTATTCCGAGCAGCTTGGGATCGCCTATGTCGAGGAGGACGGGCGGCTCGACCGCGGGTCGCTCCGAGAGCAGCTGGCCCACCTGGCCGGCCTGCCCGGCAGCGACGGCTACGTCACCCGGACGTTCAGCCACCAGGCCCGCTACTTCCATCCCGACAACGGCCGGCGGATCGACGCCATCCGCGACGAGATCGAGCGGCTGCGGCTCGGCCGGCTCGAGCGGGGCGTGCTCCTGACCAGCCTGCTGGAAGCCGCCGACCGGGTCGACAGCACGGTGGGGGTGCAGATGGCCTATCTCAAGCAGTGGGCGCCCCGCGCCCTGCGGCCGCTGGAGCTGCGCGAGCCCCGGGCGGTGCCAGGGCCGGCGGGCACCGCCGTCCGCCGCGATGCGAACCAGCTGGCCGGAGAGCTCGACGGCATCGACCTCGCCTACCTCGACCCGCCGTACAACCAGCACTCCTACTTCGGCAACTACCACGTGTGGGAGACGCTGGCCCGCGGCGACCGGCCCGACCACTACGGCGTCGCCTGCAAGCGCGTCGACACGCGGGACAACCGCAGCCCCTACAACTCGCGGCGGGCGGCGTGGGACGCGCTGGCCGACCTCGTCCGGCGGCTGACGGCGACGTGGCTGGTCGTGTCGTTCTCCGATGAGGGGTTCCATCGGCCCGGGCAGCTGCTGGAACTGCTGGCCGAGCGGGGCCACACCGGCGCGATCGCTGTCGACTCCCGCCGCTACGTCGGCGCCCGAATCGGTATCCACAGCCCGGCAGGCCGCCGGGTGGGCGAGATCTCGCACCTGCGCAACACCGAGCTGGTGTTCGTCTGCGGGCCCAGCCGGACGCTGCTCGGGCGGGTGCTGGCGAGAGCCGCCCGCCACGGCGCCGTGGTCGACGGGCCGGCGCTGCTCTCGGCCTGACGGGAACTCCTCGCCCTCCGTGGCGGTCGTAGCACCGAGACCTTCCGAAGGAGCGTGTGGCGATGGGACGGCGAACAGGCGTGGTGGCACTGGCGATGGCGGCAGTGGTGGCGCTCTCGGCGGCCGCCGGCTGCGGCGAGTCCTCGACGGGCAGCGGCAGCGCCGGGGGCGGCTCTGCCCCGGCCGCGATGGACGGAGTGGCGGCCGGAGGATCGGACACGACGTCCCGGGAGCTGGCCTCCGGCCAGGGCGACTTCGCCCTGCTGCCGAAGCATGGGCCAGCCGATCCCGGGGCCGTGGGCCCGAAGGTGATCAAGACGGCGACCCTGCGCATCGACGTCGACCGCGGCAAGTTCGGCGACGCCATCGCCGACGGCACCGATATCGCCGACCAGGCGGGCGGGTACGTGGTCTCAACCCAGCTCGGCGGCACGGACGAGCGATTCGGGCAGCTCGTGATCCGCGTGCCCGCGGCCAGGTTCGTCGGCGTGCTGCACAAGCTGACCAGCCAGCTCGGCGACGTCACCGCCCAGCGGGTCAGCGGTCGCGACGTGACGGCCGACTTCATCGACCTCCAGGCGCGCAAGCGCAACCTGGCCGCACAGGAACGGGTGTTGCTGCGGCTGATGGACCGGGCGGCGACGGTGAGCGACACCATCCGCGTGCAAAACGAGCTCAGCCGTGTGCAGGGCCAGATCGAGGAGATCAAGGGCCAGCTCCGCTACCTGGGCAACCAGGCTCAGCTCTCGACGATCACCGTGACCCTGCAGCAGGCGGGCGTCGCGCACGCCACGCCCGGCAAGCGCAGCGCGATCTCGCAGGCGGTGCACGACGCCGGCTCGCGGGCGCTCGGCGTCGTCACCGCCGTGATCGCCGGCGCCGGCTTCGTGATCCCGACGGCGCTGCTGCTGGCGGCCGCCGCGCTGATCGGCTGGAGGCTGTGGGCACGGTTCGGCGCGCCGCGGCCGCGCGTCGTGGAGGCCGACCCCTCCTGACGCCCGGCACGGAGCCCGGCACGCAGCCCGGCACCGAGCCCGGCACCCACCCCGGCACGGAGCCCGGCACCCACCCCGGCACAGAGCCCGGCACAGAGCCCGGCACGGTGCCAGGCACAGTGCCGGGGCCCTCGGCCGGCGCGACGATTGTGTGACGGATACGTGACCGGTCGGAGCAGGCGGGATGGTAGGCTGGCCGCCCGGCTTCCCCAGGTTCCGCCTCAGAAAGGACTCCGAGCGATGCGCACGTTTCTCGCCATAGCTGCCACCGGCCTGGCGCTCCTCGCAGCCGCCTGCGGCAGCAGCGGAACCTCCTCCGAGTCGAGCTCGGCCGCCGGCAGCGGCGGCTCGAACGCCGCCGATCCATGCGCCAAGGACAGCCTGCAGACGCTGGAGCCCGGGAAGCTGACGATCAGCACCGACAACCCGGCCTACACGCCGTACTTCGCGGGCGGGCCGGGCCACGAATGGAAGGGCGAGTTCAACAACGACCCGTATGCGGACAAGGGCTTCGAGGACGCGGTCGCGTACGCCGTGGCCGACCGGCTGGGCTTCACGGCCGACGAGGTCACATGGACGGTGACGCCCTTCAACCAGTCGTTCAAGCCGGGGCCGAAGAACTTCGACTACTACCTGGCGCAGGTCTCGATCACACCCCAGCGGCAGCAGGAGGTCGACCTCAGCGATCCGTACTACGCCGCCACGCAGGCCGTGGTCGGCCTGAAGGGGTCGCCGATCACCAAGGCCAAGAGCCTGGCCGATCTGAAGAGCTACAAGCTGGGCGTCGAGATCGGCACCACCAGCGCCGACGCGATCACCAGTGTGATCGACCCGGACACGAAGCCGAACTACTACAACCGCACACGCGACGCCACCCAGGCGCTGAACAACGGCCAGATCGACGGGCTGGTGGTCGATTTCCCGACCGCGTACTACATCGCCTTCGTCGACCCGGGCGGCGGCACGGTGGTCGGCCAGTTCTCGGGGACCGGCGGCGAGGATCAGTGGGGGCTCGTGCTCGACAAAGACAGCCCGCTGACGCCGTGCGTCGACCAGGCGATCGCATCGCTGAAGTCGGACGGGACGCTGGCCGCCATCGAGAAGAAGTGGCTCTCCGACATCGTCGGCGCGCCCGTCCTCCACTGACCCGGCGCCGATGACCGACGCGCCGTCCAGCGCCGGCGACCGCCGATCGCGGATCCTGGGCGGCGGCGGCGGTGCCGGGCGTAACGTCGCGGTGGCGCTGGTGTCGACCGCCGTCGTCTTCACCGCGCTGGGCCTGCTGGTCGTCAACTCCTCGGGCTGGGAGGAGGTCAGGCAGAAGTTCCTGAACGGCGAGGAGTTCCGCACCTGGTTCCCCGATGTGCTGTCGGCCTTCTGGCTGGACGTCAAGATCTTCTGCGTCGCAGAGGTCGTGATCCTGGCCTTCGCACTC
>Ga0070684_100000653_pt1 | contig 23887 bp, 20 predicted proteins | sample KBSC723LmetaG_FD_65653 | JGI IMG/M metagenome (GOLD analysis project Ga0070684, IMG submission 65653) | Corn rhizosphere microbial communities from Kellogg Biological Station, Michigan, USA - KBS C7.2-3L metaG | ecosystem: Host-associated > Plants > Roots > Rhizosphere ...
AACATCATATGATGACAGCAGACTCAACCTATACAAATTCAATCTTAGTGGTGCCACTGTAGCAGTAACTATGTTGGATTTGAAGCGTGCTACGTACGGCAACTTCTCTGTTCGTCGTGGAAGTACCGGCGGAACAGTTGACTGGATTTACTGTGATTCTGCAACAAGTCCATACAGTATTAGATTCAATCGAACAACGACAGCAGCCATTACCACAATGACCATTGTCGGTAAGTCAAGAACTCCGCTAAGTAACTCTGCGTATGCTACCTATAGCAGCATTGTTCTTCCTGCGGGAATCCAGGCTAACGACCTTATTGTTATCCAGGGTACAGAATATAACTCTTCAACTATGGGCGCTCCTGCTGGCTATCTCACAATTTACACCGGGCAGTTTGGGTCGGGTGGAACGTATAATGTTGTCGGTCACGCCTGGTATAAAGTTGCCGTGGGTAACGAGTCTAATACCACAGTTAATTTGTCAGTAGGAAATGGAAATAGTATTTCTTGTGTTGTTCTACGTGGCCCATGGACATCTATTGGGGCGGGGACAGTTGCGTCCGGCGGCGTTGGCGTTACTACTAACGTTCCTGCTCATGGCCCCCTTCCGGTAGCAAATACGTTCAATTTGCAGTTCGGGCATATGATGGGAAACTCCGCTAACACAAACACTCCGACCGTCTATGCAACTCCAACTGACAAACAAGATGGATGGAATGCTAACTATATTGCGGATGCGATATGGTACAACAATCTTAATACCGGAAGTCAATTTTATGGTCCTGCCGGAAGCAATAATAGTGCGAGCGTCTTGGTCGGTTCTTGGTCTATTACTACAGCAGTACCTACCATTACTAAAGACATTTCGGCAAGGTGGAATATTACCAATCCAGCGTCTAAGGGAATTTCTTGGCTTTGGAATGTTGCAGCGCCTAGTATTTTAGTAACTGCTGAATTGTGGGAGAATGGCGTATTCAAAAGCGCTTTAGGATATCAAGCCATTACGCCAGGAACAACTAAGGCAATGGAATTCAAGTGGGATGCTAGTCTATTAACTGATACAACAGGCAATGGAGTAGAAATTCGATTCTACAGCAACGCTGCGGTGAATATCAACGCGGCGGGCTGGGATGCACAAATGATTCCGCTTATTCCAATCAATCTTGCCAAGAGTCTGCTATGGAATACAGTCGGTCGAGTATTGATAGGCACCATTGAACTGTGGAATGTTAACAACGTTGCTAGCAAATCTAGTCAAGAATTGTGGAATATGCGGGCTGTTGTCAATAAGTCTGAACAGAATCTCTGGAATGTTTTTGCTAGAGTCAATCAGCCTAGAGTCCTTCTATGGAATGATAGATTAATTGTAGTTAAGGCTGATTCATTCATTTGGAATGACAGGCTGGCCGTGACCAAATTAGACCAATTCCTTTGGGGCGATAGTCTTGCTGTCTCTAAGAGTAGGCAAGAACTCTGGAACGTCGCTCTACAGATTGCCAAAACGGGTTCAGAGTTATGGAATGTTAGAAACAGTGTTGGCTCTGACAATAGTTTCATGTGGGACTATTTGAATAGTTTGTCAATGACGGGGCAAGAATTGTGGGATAACTTAGCAATTGTACCTCCGCGAATAGACCAAATTCTGTGGAATGATAATACCGTTACTAGCAAGGATAGTTCTGAAATTTGGCGAACGATGCAGACGGTCTTTAGGGATGGTCAAGAGATTTGGAATCTTAGGGCATCACTGACACAAAGCGCTCAAATTCTTTGGGCTTTGGTTGGCTGGGGCTCTAAGACAGCAGATTTCCGCTGGAACACTACGGGCCAAACCTCTAAGGACATTTCTGAAATATGGAATGTCCGCGCAGGCGTAGGCACAAGTCGTCAACAGTTGTGGAATGTTTTGCGCTCTGCCTCAGTTTCGAAGCAAGAGATTTGGCGGGTATTGAGCCTAACTGGTATTTCGAAAGCGATGCTGTGGAACTTGGACGCAGCTATTTCTAAGGCCGCTACAGAATTGTGGAATGTCCGTATTGGCACAACAACAGATGTTGATATCGAGTGGGTTGATTTAATTGGTTCAACAGCCGATACCGATTTCCAATGGAATCAAGAACAAACAATCTTTGCATTAGAGCAGATTCTTTGGAATATTATTGCTCTACGAATTGTAAATGCCTGGACGGGCGTATGGACGCAGGGAGTGTGGAGAATTTGGGATGGCAATAGTTGGCCTGGCCAAACTCCTAAGGTTTGGACGGGAACGTCCTGGCAATAAGATAGTTTGCGTGATATAATTGAAAAAATAGGTGGTGAAAATGGCTATAATTAAAAGAACAACGGGAACGGCGGATGAGGTAAAGATTTTACCTCAAAACTTAGACTTCAAACTCTATCAGGGAGACTCGTTTGACGTATCGCTGCGATTGAAAAATGCAAGGCGTGAGGTAGTAGACCTCTCTACTTTTGAGGGAGTTGTGCATCTTAAGGATGCTAATGGCAACATCGTCGGCGTTCCTGAGTTGACCATGAACTACGGAGATGCCGGAGTATTGAGGATTTACCTGGCGAACACGACCATGCTACCACCAGGAGAGTATCCTTACGATTTGCAACTAGGTGATTCCAGCGGCCAGCGCCGAACGGTGCTGGCTGGGGTTATTACAATAACAGGTGAGACACGATGATTAGTGTAAAAGAGATTGTGTTCATCGAGAGTGTCGATACTGGCCGGGTAGTTGCCCGAATTACTCAACTTGACCAGCCAATCGACGTTATTATCGAGGGCTATAATGGATAGTCCGCTAACCCTTTCTAGCGATGCCACCTTCACAATAGACGTTTATGACACAACGGCGTTGGCCAAGATTGTTGTGCCCGCCTTTACTTTGCCGTCAGGCTGGACGTGGAGAACGGTTATTACTATGCATGGAACCCCATCTAGTAAAATGCCAAAGCCGATTGTCTATAGGAATTATGGAAGAAATTTTCCAGGCACCACACAAACATTTAGAGTGAATAGGCCATTAGATTCTAATGGCAAAGTATTTTTTTCAGTAGTAATTCAGCGACAGAAGGGCGGGACGTGGACGACTTATGATTCTGCCGTGATAAGCGGAGGAAACGCTGTGGTGCCAAGAGCACCAGCAAAACGCAATCCTTTGCCGTCTTTCGGTGTGAATGTTCACGTCGCAATTCCCCGATTTAGAGAGCCAGGTTCTCTAAGCCCCATGCTTAGTCATTTAGCAGGCCATGATAATGTGCAATTAGTGAGGGCCGCTGCTCCGTGGGCGTATCTACAGCCTGCGAGCGGACCATTTGATTCAGCAATGTTAAGTCAAATGGATGCTTTCGCAGATTGGCTTCGAGCAAATAACATGAAGTGGATGGTGGCCCTCCCAGGAATCGCTCCATCGTGGGAAACTGGAAGTTCTACGATAGCAGTTCCGGCCAACATGAGTGATTATGCGAACTATATTAATACCTTCTTAATTCGATACGGTGATATTGTTGCGGTTGTAGAGAATATGAATGAACCCAATTCTGATAACCCGCTTGTGGGTAGGTTAGGGTTTACCTATGCAAATTTAGTAACAACACAGCAAACTCTCTACAATACTGTCAAGGCTCATGACACTTCTATTAAGGTTGCCACCCCGGCCATTGCATTTGGTGATGCGCCGTACTTGCAATCTTTGTACAATAATGGAATTAAGCCATATTTCGATTTAGCAAACATTCACCCATATGATTTTAGATTTGATATGGTTGGAACAAGCGGGCCATCTGGAAACGGTAACGGTGTTGCCGCCGACCCGGCGGTTAGTTGGCCGGACGAGGCCGGACGACCAAATAGCCCGACTCATGGAGTTCAATATGTATATGAAACTATGCAGGCCAACGGTGATGGAGGAAAACAAATTATTGTCGGGGAATGGGGAACCTCAACTTCATTTACTGGTCAAAATCAAACTAAGTCTACACTAGATGTTACTCAAGCACAGCAGGCTCTATACACTCGAACAGCAATGAGACAGGCAGCCCGGGACTCTAGGGTATACGCCTTTATCATATATATGTTGTATGATAACGCTTTTAATGCCGCAGGGCCGATTCCATATGATATTAAAAGTTGGTTTCAGGGGTTTGGCATGATGGCTCCATATGGAGGATATACGAAACCGGCATTAACAGCATTTCTTTCGACTGCTGACAACCCGGCATGACAAATAACAGATTTGGTGATATACTCTAAATATGTCAGAAATTTTGCGAGACAGTGATGTAGTTTTCGGCTTGGGCCTAGCATCGGCCCAGGACGTGACCGCCACTGTTAAATTAAACAACAATGTAATATTAGAGGTTGTCGGTGACACTTTCGACTTGCCTTCTACACTACTGTCGGACAATGGCGTGTTAACTATCGAGTGGAGTTTTACATTTGATGGAATTTCTACTCTCAAGCGAACCGAAGTACATGAGGTAGTAACACCATACGTTACGCTTACTGAATTGCGAGATTATGACCCGGCCATTGAAGTACTCTCAGACGACAAGATTCTAGAGTTGGAGTCACGCGCACGCGGGGAGATTTATCGAGCCACGGGCCAACACTTCTGGTCTAATACTGACAGCATCACAGTCTATGGGCAGAATGATTGGACACTAAACGTTCCTCAGCGAATTTTGAGTTTGGACGACATTCACTATTTGAATGGCGCAACTCAGGATTTGCAAGACCTAGGAGTTTTTCTAAAGGACGAATACACCTTGGGCTATGCACCACAGGCATACAATTTGCTAGATACTAGCATTACATATGGCGGCGTAATTTACGCACCACCATCGAACTACGACCCATTCTTCCGTCAGGATACAGCATTTGTTGTCACTGGCACCTTTGGTTGGGATACAGTTCCTAATGATATTGTGTTGGCTACCAAAATGCTTGTTAAGGATTATGTAACTGACACAACGACTGACACCTACCGACAAAAAAATGTAAAGCGTTTGCAGACTGGAACATGGTCTGTTGAATTTGGCTCTAATGACAGTGGCTACAATACTGGCAATTCTGAGGTCGATAAGATTCTTGACCAATATAGATTGCCTGGCATGGCGGTGATTTAATGGGATGGATAGAACAATCTCGTTACCTTTGGACTGCCGAGGTATATAAGCAAACTGTTACTCAGGGGCCATCGGGCGCATTGAAGACCTCATGGGATTATGCTCATCCTACGGTCATTAAGTGCTCGGCTCAGCCTATGCTAGCCTCTGGTACCCGTGGCGGTTCTGATGAAGATTGGGCGCGGGACTTTAGAAATGTCGAATGGCTTCATGTGTATTGTGCTGAAAAACTAAGTAAGACTGACCGTCTTGGCAATCTCAAGGATATTCATGGAGAATTGATGTATGCCGATGGTACGGTATTTGAAATCATTGGAGTAACTCCAATTCCAGAGCCTTTCGGTTCGACTTCTGAATATGACGTTATGGCACAGGTGGCACAGACAAAATGAACGAAGTAAAGTTTAATATGGATATGGCCCCCGTAACTGAGTATATGCAGTTTCTAAAAGACTTTAGTTTAGAAATTGATGCAACCTCAACGCGAGAGGTTATGGCTGATTCGATTGGTCGTTCAACTCGGGCCGCGTTTGGTGAATATGCTGACTTGATGGCCACGCAAAATCCTCTTAATTTGTGGCACGTCTATGAAGCCGGAATGATTGGTAATCCAGAGGGACGACTTTGGACAACAATGTTAACGGGTCGCGGCGCTACTAAGGAATTAGTATTTGACTGGCGTGCAGCCCGCAAGCCGAATCTGGTTGGAGAAGAGAATACAGGTATTCCTGGGGACACACGAAAGTCTGTTCACGTATTTGTCTGGAAGGCTCCGATTATTGAAGAGGGTGCCACGATGACTATTGCACCATCAAGTGCAAAGAAAGCCTTGGCTTTTCCAAAGTCTGACAATTCAGGTATGAGTTTCTCGCGTAACGCAATTCAATATACTACTCCTAGACAAAATATGGGAGCCTTCTCAACCATTTGGGAAGAGTTTTGGCGAACTGCAACCGAGGCTATTATCTTAGAAGATTTCGTCCGGCCAACTGAAAAGATTCTGGACCGAGAATTGCCAGCCGTTACCATGCAATTGAGTAAGAGTACTGCAAAGCCGATGACATTTAGTGTAAGCACTAAGCCGCATCGAGATATGAGTGCCATTGCTCGCAAAATTAAGATTGAACTATTAAGTGGCTATGTAAGAGCCGCTCACCAGAGGGAGGCGTTTTTCCGTGTCTAAGATAGCAGTTTACGATGTAAACAATTTCATATTGAATCATGCTGCCATTGCTCCGCTATTGGGGATGCCACGTTCGCCTGCCCCATTGGTGGCTGTGCAAGATAGGCCAGAAATTCAGAATCCTGACTATCCTTGGCTAGTCTATTCTTGGCGATATGTGACTGACCCCTCAATGTGGTGGGAGAATGTGGACGAAGTTTCGTACGCCATTATCTCGCCAGATATTGAGAAAATAGATAATCTAGCATTTGAACTTTCACAGATTTTCAAAAAGATGGATAAGACAGCCGAAGACCTAAATGATTATTTGGCTAGTACTGGCCAGCATGACAACTCTTTCTTGTGGTGCCGGGTAACAAATAAATTGTCACCAGACGTAGCAGAGCAAGAGGGCGGAAATCATACCGGACTTTTGGTCATTAGGTATTCATACGTTATGAACGCAGATACTCCATAATTTGCTTTTGAACGACTTTCAGGATATTATAATTAAGAGGAAACAGCGCCTAGCCAGCGAAATAAATTTATCACCGTGGGAGGTGAACTACTAGAATGGCACAAGTCCGTAATATTCTTGTCGGAGCAGCAAACCTATTCATTAGTGTCGCTGAAAACGACCAGCCAGCCCTACCTGCATTTGTTGCAGGAGAAAGGTTCTCAGACACATTGGCTGCCACGCCTGCTGATTGGCGTGACGTAGGTCTTACAAATGCAGGTTTTTCTGTTGCGTATACACCAACCTATACCAGTGTTACCGTAGACCAGTTGAAGGACGCTGCCTTGATGTTCAGTAGCGAATTAACTATTGAAGCATCTACCGAACTTGCCGAAGCAACTCTACAGAATTTGCAGGTAGTTTGGGGACAGCCTAACTCAACGCGCACAGCGCCTACAGGAGATATCAATGCTGATGACACAGTAGAAACTCTTGATATTGCCGCTGGCGAATTGGGTGATTATCCGGTTGAGCGTTCTTTGGTTGCTGTTGGTAACGCACCTCGCGTTGACCCAACCACCGTTGTCGCACCAGCCACCGTTAACAAGCGTGAGCGAATTTATTTCGCAAGGCGGGTTATTTCCGTTAGTGCTTCTACACACGCATTGACTCGTACAGCAGGTACGTTCTTCCCGGTTACATTCCGACTTCTTCCAGACCCAGCATTTGCTGGCGCGGAATATGGTCAAGTAATCGACCGTACTCTTTGATAGAGATTTAGTTTAGGCCACCTTTCGGGGTGGCCTTTACTATGCCCAATTTGTCAAAATCGGGTTCTTAGTGTATACTTAAGAGTATATCCTAAGGAGGAATAAATTGGCTACACAGGTATTCAAAACCGAAGCCTTTACGCTGCAAGATGAAAGCGAAGTAGAGGTAAAGCCGCTAACTATTAATCGGCTACGAAAGTTCATGGCAGTAATTACGAAAATGAACGATATTGAAGATGAGGCGGATGCTGTCGATGTACTATTCGATGCAGCCGTCATTGCTATAGCAAAAAACCGTCCAGATTTGGCAGAAGACCGTGAAAAGTTGGAAGACATTTTGGATATGCCAACACTTCATAAGATTCTCGAAGTGGCTGGTGGAGTCAAGTTGAATGACCCAAACCCGACAGCGGCGGGACTAGTTGGGACGACCTAGACCTCGTAACTCTTGAAGCCGAGGTCATGCTTTTGGGTCGCTGGGAGAATTTTGCTCATTTAGAAAATACTCTCACATTGGAGGAACTCTTCAAAATTGCTGAGGCAATTGGAGAAAAGGACCACCAAAACCGAAAGTTCGCTGCCGCACTAAAGGGCATCAATCTTGACGAAGAAAGTGGAATGGTTGATATTCGAGAATTGAATCTCACCGAAGCCACAAATGACATAACCGGACTAAGGGGCTCTCTCGCAGAGAAGCACGGGTTCGGAATTGGGCACGGATTGGGTTATATAGAAGTATAGGGAGGCGTAAAAGATACAAAACGTTAGAGTTCAGTTCACCGCTATCGGTGACTTTAAGGCATTACTAGCGGGCATTGAGGAAGTCAATGTCGCGCTTAACAGGATGCCTATGGCAGCCGCTCAGGCCGGAACTGCTCTTAACAAGCGCCTTGATAAGATAACTCAAAGCACCATGGGAATGATTGGTGCAATGGGCCAGTGGGACGTACATAATGTGCGCCTCCGAAGTTCTACCAGTCAGTTAACAGACCAAATTGTCAAGCAGGAAATGACATTTGGAAAGATGCTTCAAATGTACCGCTCTGGTGGTTTGAAGAATGCTATTTCTGCTATTGCTGATGAACAACTTCGCCTAAAGAATTCTATGATTGTGCCGTCACCTACGGGTGGCGGCAAAGCCTATGCCCTCACAGCACGGGGCCTGTCTGCTGACGTAGACCGCACTTCCGCAAAACTCGGAGTATTTAATGATATGCTTCGAAGCGGTTCTAACCACATGCTTAATTGGGGTAAGAATATGCAGTGGGGTGGTCGTCAGTTGACCGTTGGACTTACCCTTCCAGTAGTCGCAGCAGGCGCGGCGATGGGTAAGTTAGCCTTTGACGTTGATAATTCATTGGGTCACCTTAAGGCTGTTTATGGAACTACCGCTACTAGTCAACAGCAATTAAATGACGTTAGCAAGGAAACCATGACTACGGCTAAGGAAATGGCCGCTACTTGGGGCGTAACCGCCAAGGATACAATTGATTTGGCAGCCTCGTTTGCTGCCGCTGGAAAGACCGGCCAGGACTTGCAGGACATCACTAAGCAAACTACAAAGATTATGGTTTTGGGTGAAGTAGACCGCGAGCAAGCCTTCAAGACCACCATCTCTGTTATGCAGGCTTTCCACTTAACGGCTAATCAGTTGACAGACGCATTCAACCACATGAACGCGGTTGAAAACCAGACTGTTCTAACCATGCAGGATATGATTGCTGGTATTCCTAGGGTCGCCCCGGTTGTCGCACAACTTGGTGGAAACATTGGCGATATGAACGTCTTGCTTACTTCTATGAAGGCTGCTGGTATTACTGCTGAGCAGGGTGGTATCGCAATTAGCCGAGGATTAACCTCTATTATTCATCCATCTAATACAGCCAAAGAAACGCTCTCTTCATTGGGAATTAATATTGATGGCATCTTCGAGCGACATAAGGGAGAATCACTCCCAATCTTGGGAGTTTTCCGTGACCTAGCCTTGCAGATGAAGGATTTGACTTCTACGCAGCAGCAGGAAGCAATCGTTACCATGTTCGGTAAGTTCCAAGACCCTCGAATTACTGCCATGTTGGACCAATTGGGTCTTCGTACCGGAGCCATGAGTGACCAGGTACAAAAGGCAATCGCCGCCATGGGAATGTCTGCCTCAGAAGCCGCCGCTGTTAGTGCCCGAGAACAGGAACAGCGAACAAATACTGCTGCCTACAAGATTAAGAGAACTTGGGCAACACTTCAAGCGGATTTGGCCCAGGCTGGACACCCATTCCTTGTTGTCGGCGGAACCATTCTAAAGATTGTTAGTCAATTAGTTAAGGCGTTCACAGGATTGCCGGGACCAGTTAAGTTCGCCTTTGCTGCCTTTGCTATTAGTGGGGCAATCGTCGGACCTATCGTTATGCTTATTGGTTTGTTCACAAACCTTGCCGCACAGGTAATTCGAATGGGTGTATTCCTAGCCGGTCTTTCAAATAAGTGGAAGACAATGACGAAGGAAGAAATTCTCGCTGAGTTGGCAGGAAAGAACTCTATCGGAGTCATGGAGGCTCAGCAGAGCGCTATTGAAACCACCAATGTCCTATTGCAGCAAATGGCTGCCAATTGGATTAAGGTTGCCGAAGCCGAGGCCCTCGCAAATAACAGAAAGTTGAAGAAGGGTGGAGCATCCGCCGCTGGTATTGTTCCAATCATTCCTCCAAATACTGCCAAGACCGCACAGGACACAGAAAAGGCTCTTGCAGGCGCGGGCGAAGAGGCCGCAGCCGCAGGCACAGCAACACGAAACTGGACTGGATTCCTAGGTAAGTCACTTGGAATTGTCGCTGCTATTGGAATTAGTGTGGCTTTGTTGCGCCAGCACTTTGATGGAATTGGTGGCAAGATTGTCGATATAGGCACAAGCCTACTGATGGTTTTGCCATTGGTTAATTTGCTAGGCGCTGGGCTAAAGAAAGTAATTGGGGAAGCCGCCGCTGCTAGAGCAGTCGGTGGAATTCAGGGTGTCGTTGGTCAAAAGGGCGGAAGTGTAATTGGAAAGATTCTTGGCCTTGGTGGCGGCGCTGCCGCAGGTGAGGAAGGCTTAGCCGCTGGTGCAGCCGGACTTGGTATGGGCGCTGCAATTGCCGGTGGAGTAGGACTTATTGGTGTTGGAGCATTTGCCGGATATGAAATCTGGAAGCATCACCAGAGCGACGTTGCTAAGAAAAATGCAGAATTAATTAAGCAAAACGCTGCTTTGGCTGATAGTGCAAAGGGCCTTGGCGATGTAATTGGAGCAACTTGGAAGCAGAGCAGCCTCGACCTTTCTGGATATATCACAAAGGAAAAGAGGGCCACTACCGACCAAGAAACTCAGTGGGCAAATACTTGGAAGAAGCGTCATCAAGTCGCGTTTGATGCTCTTAAGGCTATTGCAGACGACGAACAGAAGGTTAAGGAATTCATTCAGAATCAGGTTGCGGTTATGCAACTTCATGGTGCTGACCGTGGACAAATTGAAGATGCTGTTCGTACAATGTTGGCTGCTATTAAGCGTCAGGATTTGCGAGTATATGTTGGCGACGTTACATTTGGTAATCTAGAAGAGGCTGCGGATAACGCCCGGAAGCAATTCGAAGATGCAATGAATAAGTCATTGTCTGATTTCCGCATTCACCCATCTACACTTTACAAGGAATCAACAGATACCTCTAGGGCATTCATCGACAACATTTTGCAGTTGAAGCCGGAAGACCGTAATCGAGAATTGAAGAAGGTTCAGACTTATCTATCTGGTATTCGGGATGATGCAGTTAAGGCTGCCAAGGATTATTTCAAGCCTGGCGCTAATGGCACTCAGGCTGGCTGGCAAGGTAGTCAAAGTTTGCAGCAGTTCTTGGCTAAGGCATTGGGCTTGACAGGCGATGAGGATTGGAGCAAACTTGGCGCAGATATGGCCGGTGGAAATATTGATAAGTACATCGACCAACTTGCCAATATGCCACTAAAGAAATTGCAGGAGGCTATTGATAGTTCTGACCTAAGTGGTCCTTCTGAGAAGTTAATTAAGAATCTCATCAATATCAAGCGAGAGTCTGTAGGCTTTGGTGGAGCACTTTTGAATACTACGAATCTTCTAGGTTCGTTCGGTAAGGGCGAAACTAATGCTGCCGCTGCAATTGCGTTCTTTGGTAATACAGCGATGTCTGCTGACGCCGCAGCCGAGGGCCTAGGAAATTCTACAGATACTATGGGCAAGAAGGCTCAAGAGGCTGCCCGAAAGATAAAGATTTTGCAGAATGCCGCACAAGATGTAGGTTCTGCAATGACCTCTAACATTCAAGATAGTATTAGTCAGTTTATTGATTTCGGATTGCAGAATTATGATGACCAAACTGCTGCCGCTGAGCGTAGTCTAGATGCTCAGCAGGCCAAGGCTGTTAAAAAGAGCAACGACCATTACGATAAGTTGATTAAGGGTGGAAAGAAATATGGCGATGCCAGACTTCACCAGATTAACGAAGAAATCAAGGCTGTCAATCATCGGGCAAATGCTGAACAAAAGGCAGAGGAACTACGACAGAAGATTTTCGATGCTGAGCAACGTCGCTTACAGTTGCAGGCTGAGCAACAGCAAACTACAATTGATTACAACGTCGCGATTGCCAGTGGTAATCTAGACGAGGCTGCTCGCGTTTCCGCATCGGGAGTCGCAGCGGACGCGCAAGCAACTCTAGAAGAGGCCAACGCAGCCGCGAATGGAAACGCTCAGGCTGCTGATAAGGCTCGACAGAAGCGTCTAAAGGAATTGGACCGGGAGAAGAATCATCGACTTAAGGTTTTGAATGACCAAAAGGCGGCAGCAGAAAAGGCAATTAATGATGAATATGACGCACGGAAGCGTGCGTATGATAAGGACCGAGCCTATGAGCGCATGGTTCTTAATCAGAAATTGCAGGACCAGGCTAAGTATGCTGTAACGAACGAGAAGCAGTATAACGATATGTTCAATAAGTTGAACGGAATGCTTGGTGAGTATGGTGATGCTGTTACTAAGGGCTCTGACCAATGGAATTACATTGTGCAGCAGGGGTGGTCCCGAGGTATGCACCAAGCCGCGAATTCTGTTCTACAGGATAAGATTTGGGAGAAGTTGGGACACAATATTTCTTCTCGCATTTCTGACGCGGCTCTAGGTATGTCATGGCACGACTTTATGAGATATTTGATTACTGGAAAGGCTCCTAAGGAAAAGGTTCAGACGCACAGCACGGGTAGCGCAAATATTCGTGGTGGAACGGTTGATTTGCCACCGGGTATGTCAATTGATAACTACAAGAATATGACTTCTCACGAAGGAGGCCGAATTTCTGCAACTCAGCGATTTGCCGGATTAAGGCCGGATGAAACTCATCGTGTCCTTCAAGATGGAGAATGGGTTATCAATAAGGATTCGGTTGAAAAGTATGGTCATCATGTGATGGATTCTATCAACCGAGGAATTCTACCTAAGATGCACGACGGGGGTCCAGTAGGAGAGGCCGTGGGCGCAATGGCAGCCCCGGCGGTAATGAAGATTGTTAACGCCATGGAATTCCTAATTGGTAATGCCGCTGTCCGGGCTAATGAGTATTGGGGAAGTCGTGGAGGCGACACCATCTTTGGTTCATCCGGTGCAGGAGGCCGTGGCCGCGGAGGCGGATTTAGTGGAGCCTCTGTAGGTGGTGCAGGCGTCCGAGCAATTTGGAATAATTTGCGGGCCGTTGGAATGTCTGCTGCCCAGGCAGCAGGTGTTATGGGCAATATGCAGTCTGAATCTGGATTCAACCCGTTCATTATTCAGGGTGGCGGAACCTCTATGAATCCTGCTGATGCAGGCGGTGGAGGATATGGTCTAGTACAGTGGACCCCAGGCTCTAAGTTGCTTAATTACTTGGGTGGACGCCCACCGTCAATTGCTACTGAAATTCAGGCTTTGGCAGCGCAGTTGTCAGGCAAGGGTCCATCGCCAGAAGGATATGCCGGACAAATGTTAAGGGCTGCCACAAGTCCACGCGCGGCTGCCGAAGCATTCTTGAAGTATTATGAACGACCACTTAATCCAGATGCTCCATGGCGTTTGGACCAGGCTGAAAACATTTACAAGCAATTCGCGTATGACGCGGGTGGCTGGTTGAAGCCTGGAATTACCGCAGCATTTAACGCTACAAAGAAGCCAGAGGCAGTTTTGACAAATGAACAATGGCAAGCAGTTAAAAGAGCCTCAGTGGACAGACCGGGTGGAAACGAGTATACTATTAAGGTAGAAGTTGCAGACACAAACGCCTCACCAGAATTGATTGCTCGAAAGGTTATGACAGAAATTCAGAAGCGTGAAAGTGCGCGAGGATTGTCAAGGAAAATTGGTGAATAATGGTTACATTAGCAAAGCCTAGATTAATGCAATTGGGCGGTCATGGCCTGACCGACCATAATCGAGGTCCACTTCAAATTGATACTGAGCGCATTGAGAATAAGCAGCGAATGGCAGACGGCACAATGAGAAAGTATGTTGTCGCGGACAAGCGTACCTTCACAATACAGTGGGACGGCGTTCCGGGCGCTGCAAATCAAACAGTAGATAAACTGTGGGGTGCAGATGACTTAGAGACATTCTACTATGCAACCTATGGTCCGATTACATTGAATCTTACCTATGCCACAGGCCGGGACGAGAGTATTACTGTTATGATTGAGTCATTTAGTAAGACGCTGAATAAGCGTGGGTTGTATGACCTCTACACAGTTAATCTTACTCTAGAAGAGGTATAATGCAGGAAATATCCGCCGAGTTGCAAACAGCATTAGACGAGGGGCTATCGCTAAAGAGCGAGCCCCTGGTCATTGCTGAGTGGAATCATAACCGCCATACGCCTGTAGCCACCGTGGGAAATCTAGGTACCGACCCCGGCGACGACCCAACGCTCTTTCCAATTGAGAGTATCACAAAGACTTTAAGGCCGACCTCAGGACTTCCAAAAGCGCGGGCTGGTAAAGGGCGTACAAAGAATTACGACGAGACAATTCATTACCGTACAGTAACAGAAGATTCTATCTACAAGTATTGGGCGAGCGATGCTATCTCTGCCAACGTGCTCACCGGCACCGGCTATGCAATTACTCAGGTTAAGCCATATGTCGTCTATGAGAATAGTGTTCGCGCCAATAAGATTCGTATTGTATTTGAGCGCTCATGGTCAGCGCCGGTAGATATGACTGTCTACATAACCTCTGATGGAAACAATTGGCAGCAGGTGGCCATTAATCCTGACGTTGATACTCGCGGCGTTGTAGAATTGTGGTTACAGGACAACGGCACTTGGGCAGATGTTGAGAATTTTGATGCTGACACAATCCTATTGGGCGTTCGAGTCGATGTTACTTCTATGGACAAGGCTGCCTCTCACGTTGAGTTGATTGAGTTGGGCCTACGTCTTGAGAAAGATATCAGTGCAGACGTAGTAGATTTTAGTATCACAAAGTCTATGGCAGAAGACGATTTGGTATCGCCAGTCGGTAAGGTTTCTGCCAATACTGCTTCGGTGACAATTGATAATACTACTGGCAACTACAACTCTGCAAATGAAGATTCTCCGTACCACGGCCTTATTCAGGCAAACGTAGAACTCACCTTTTCTGTTGGTGTTGATACAACACCTTGGGGCGGGGATGGAATTGAATATGTCCAACAAGGCGTGTTTTATGTAGACTCTTGGGGTGACGACCTTAACGCTGCCGTATCTGCTAGTCTAACTGACTATTCTAAATTCTTACAGTCTCAGAAGATTGTTCCGTTTGCTATGCGCAGAATGTGGGCGTGGGAAGTTATTACTAACCTTTTGGACATTATCGGATTTAACAATTATCAGGTTGACCTGGACGTTGAAGAAAATGACCATAAGATTCCGTTCATTTGGTTTGATGCTACCAATACTGTATGGGATATCATTAAGCAACTATGTACTGCTATGCAGTCGGTAGTGTATTTTGATGAAATGGGAACTTTGCGCTTCGCCAGCCGAAACTGGCTGTTTGCTGAGGGACAGGTTCCAGTTGAAGATTTGTCTTCTGTTAAGGTGGGAGATAAGCAAGCAAATATCGTTGACCTAACTGACAACTACACCATTCAGGCAAACAAGGTCACGGTAACCTACAAGAATACGACTCTTTCTAATGTGAATGGTAAGACTGTTACGAATACTCTATGGACGCCTTCGGGAACCGAGGTTGTTCGTACAGCAGCCTTGACTGAGGATTTGCTAATAGGGGAAACTGATGTCTTGAAATTCAATGGCTCAGATAATATGGCTAACGTTTGGCCATATAAAGGCTTGGTGAATATTGAGGGCGAAATTATCAGTTACAACGGCAAGACCTATAAGTATCGCAAAGATGGTAGTATCGTTTACAAGATTTGCTACAGTCAGGACGATAAGGAAAAGTGCGATGCCGAGGGCGACCAGTTCTACAAGGACACATTCACTTTCATTGGGCATCTTCACAACTTGCAGCGTGGCCTAAAGGGTAGCGACGAACGTGACCACACAATTGACATTAATCATTGGAGTCTTTCACATACAAATGGCGGCAGCACTCTAGAAGAGGGCGGCGTCATGGACCAGGGGTCAGGTCGCATTAGCATTATGCGCCTACACGCGGGCGCTCACGCGCAGAGCATGGCAGACTATTATGTAGCCCATCGAGGCACGGTCAATGACCGCTATAGTATCTATGGAACTATGTTGCGTATCGAAGCAGGTAATTACAATGGTGGAACAGCGGGACTTGCATTCAATTTGACCAATGGTCAGCGCAGTGGGTATTTTGTAGAATTGAATACTTATCGTTACGCTCACGATATCAACAAGAACATCAAGTGTGTTCGAGTATATCGAAAGGACGCTGACGGTTCTAAGCATTTCTTCCCAACCTCAAATAACAATGACGGCTGGTGGTGGGCCGGTATCTATCCTGGCATTTGGTATCAGGTAGAAGCATCGGTGGACCTTGACACTGGCCTCATTACTGTATTCATCAATGGTAAGGAAATTGTCTCATTTACTGATAATTACGCCGGTCCACTAACGCAGGGCCAATGGGGACCATTTATTTCTGGTAATTGCTCAGCCGAATTCGAATATTTCTATGTTGCCAATAACACTAGCAAGGAGGGCATGGACGATAGCACCTTTTGGGATAAGGTTGCTGGTAGTTTTACTAGCGGATATGCTGAGAGGGAGGTATTTTTCCGATGGAAGGAAAATACAAAGACGAAGAAGAAGAATGACCAAACCAAGAGAATCTTTTGGATATTCGATGACTTTGGTCCATATGTCCATGAGGTCAAGAGTTATCATGTAAAGTTTGATAAGTTCCCTGCGTGGAGTGCCTCTGTGTTGCAGGATAATACTATGGCAACTGTCGTTGATTTTCGAGCAGATGCTTTCTCGGCAGACTTCCACGTAGCCGGAAAATCTCGAAATACTGCCGGAACCGGCCAGGGTGTTGTTGTTCTTAATGGTACTGAAAATGTCAATGGTACAGACGTTAATCGACACCTATTGGTTTATGGCACTACGGTTAATGAGGGTGAAGAACAGAATATTATTTCCAAGAACGACGAGGCAATTATTCAACAAGGCGCGGTAGAACTAACATTTACTTCGCCATGGATTCAAACTGAGGCAATGGCTCAAGATTTGGCTGACTGGATTGTGACCCATTGGTCAGAACCGACTGACATTAAAACAGCAAATGTCTGGCTAAACCCTGCCTTGCAAGTAACAGATATGGTGACGGTCAATTACCCTCAAAAGGGCATTGTGCCAGACAATAGCGTATATCACATTACGGCAATTACGGTTGGATATTCAAAGGGCATAACTGGAAATTTGACTATCCGCAAGGCGGTGTTATAATATAACTATGGGACAAATTCGTGATACTCAGATAGTACAAATACCACCAGTGGTATTTGCTCCTGATGATGACCCACCAAGAGATTTAATTGATTTTGAATGGGGTACCGGCGTTGACGAACGCGGTCGCCCGGTCGTAGAACCGTTTACTGAGGACAGTGAGGAATGGGAAGATGTAGTCACTGAGCCCGTCGATGACGATGTTGCTACGGGGAAAGTCACAAAGCCAAAAACAACTAAAAAGTCTGACGGTAGTAAAAAGGCTCCTTCCAAGGCTCCAAAAAATTTGCGGGTTGTTAAGCAAACTGTTAGATTTGATAGTACAGGAAAGCAAGTCGTAGACGTAGTAATTGGTTGGGACGCTCTAACAGGCGTGAAGGGATATGAGGTTAGACTAAGTAAAGCATGATAGGAACCTACAAGATTTATAAGCATGGCGAGTTAGTCCGCGCTCAAAAGAATCTGATTACAGATTTGGGTAGACGGACTATTTTGGATTTTCTCGCTGGTCAGAATAACTCATGGTCAGACTTTTTGGCCCTAGGTACAAGTGCGGTTCCAGTTACTCTGAGTGACCGATATCTTGGCTTCGAATTCTTGCGGGCTCCGGTCGCTGTTAAAGTAGCAGATTTCAATACTGACGCCATTACGATGAAGGCAGAATTCTATGACCCATCAGCAGGATGGATATATGAACTAGGGCTGTTTCCTACCAACGGAGCCCCCGAAAGTGCAGATAGCACCACCACACTTTTGTCAGCATTTAACCAGGAGGTTGAGCCATGGTCGGCAGGAGTTTGGAATGAAGTCGATTTCCGCCTAGGTAGCGAGAGTTTAGAGTTAGCAACGACGACCGGAACTACGCTGTGGGCAGAGAATATGTATTACGGCTCTGCACTTTCTCAATACACCCCGGCTGATATTTTAGACCTAGCCTATTTCACGCAGGACACTAACGCGAGTCTGGCAGGGGTTCGTCTACACACTGACGAGAATAATTATTTCGAATACACATTTGTTCCGCAGACGGTCGCTGGATATCATGTGCAAAGTTTTACAAAGGGAGACTTCATTGCTGTCGGAACTCCCGACTGGAATATTATTACTTCGTTGAGCGTCGGCGTACAAGCAGGCGCGGGCGGGGGAACTACCGTACAGTTTGATGGTTTAGCCATTACGACACTTAACACTTATGCAGACTACGGAGTAGTTAGTCGAGCCGTTCTAGATGACCCATTGTACAAGGAGGTTAGTGAGGAAATTGACGTAGAGTACGTCATTCAATTTAGCGTATGATAAAGGGAACACAAATACTTTACCCCGACCTGACCCCTGGCAATAGATATGTGGTTCAGGTTCGTGCTATAGGTCAAGACGGCTCTCCGGGTCCATGGTCGCCTAACCTAGTATTCACGGCTGCGCAAGATGAGATTCCACCATCGCCAATTACCAACTTGGTTTTTGTCGCAGACGGTATGAATTTCATTGCTACTTGGGACGCACCAACCACTAATGATGCAGACGGAAGTCCAGAACTTCAAGACCTTTGGGGATATGAAATTCATTTGGAGTCGCCGGATGCAGGCATTACAAAGGTATGGTTCCAGAATGAAAACTTCTATACGCTAACCCTTGCTGACAATATTGCATTCTTTGGAGTTCCTCGCGGAAATCTAACGATTACAGTTATTGCCATTGACAATAATATCAATCGTTCTGAGCCTGTTACTGCCACCGCAGAGAATACTCCACCAGCGGCGGCAACTAATGTTGCAGCCGAGCCGCTGCCGGAAGCAATCCATCTTTCTTGGGATGCTTCGCCGGAAGAGGACTTTATGCGCTATGAAGTCTATATGAGTACAGATTCAGGCTTTGTTCCAGACGAAACTAATTTGGCTTGGCAGGGAACTGACACTAGTACTGTTTTGATTACCGCAGGAGATTACTCTACACATTATATTGCTATCTGTGTAGTAGATGCCTTTGGAATTAAATCCGATTTCGTCACTGTCTCTGGCACCCCAATGAACTCATTTAATTTTGATACGGAGCCACCAGCAGACGTTACGGGGCTACATCTGATAAGCGGTGTTCTTGATAGTGACGGCACTTCTACAGCCACTTTGGGCTGGGACCAAAATCTTGCCGATGACTTGGCTGGATATACAATTCAGTACCAGCGCAGCGGAGACAATAGCACCTACTACTATGAAGTAGTTGACCCAACGGCAACCGAGGTTAGTATTCCCGGGTTACTTGTTGACCATCAATACGCATTTACAATTGTAGCCCGAGACACTTTGGGCAATCGTAGCACTCCACCAGCGTCCATTACATATAGCATAAATGATATGAGCGCGGCGATACCAAATGCTCCGACCGGACTAACTCTAGGTGCAGGCAATAAGAGTTTGTTCGTTCTATGGAATCCATACTCAGGGACAAACGTGGTGCCCGATGGTAGTGGAAGTTTTACCGTTCAACTAGACGAAGTTAATACTTTTGATTCTGGCAGCCTACAAACTAAGACTGGTTTGAAAACTCCATTTGCTTCATTCTATGGATTGACTAATGACACCACCTACTTTGTCCGTGTCCAGGCAGTAAACGCAAAAAATCAGCCCGGACCCTGGACTGCCACATCGTCAGCAACTCCTAGCCCAAACCTAGACCCTAATTCTATCAGCGGTGAAGTCATTATGGCCGGAACGCTGGCCGGTGACCGCATTGTGGCAAATAGCATAACGGGTGACGAAATTGCTGCCAACTCAGTTGGCGCGGAAGTTCTAAGGGCTAACACAGCCTTTACCAATGACTTGCATGTAGCATCTGTATTTACTATGGATGTCGCTGGTCAAATGAAGTCGAGCGACTATGTTGCTGGTACGACGGGCTGGTCATTAACGACCGCCCTTTTGGAAATTAACCAGGGTACTATTCATGGTGAAACTATCAAGGCCGGTGCCATTGCTTCTCAGCAGACAGTCACGTACGATGGAGTTACTCGACCTAAGTGGTCTATCAATACTAATGGTGGCGCGGTATTCGCTGACGCTCTAGTTTTGGGACACTTACTCGTTGGTGATGGAACCGGAACTCCGGGTAATCAGTTTGTCTCCTCATACAACTATGTGGCCGGAAGCACGGGCTGGGCCATTAAGGGCGACGGAAGCGTAGAATTTAACAGCGGTGTGTTCCGTGGAACAGTTAACTTTGCCAACACTTCTGGTTCTACTCCAAATCTAACGGGAGGTACCATCAGTGGTACAAGCACTATCTCCGGTCTTATCAATATTGGCAACACTGGAAGCGCTCACGTAGAAATTGGAACCAATGTATTTGGTGAATCGGGTATTCGACTATACAACAGCAGCCTTGTTAAACTCGTAGATTTGAATAGTAATGGTACTGCCTCGTTTGTAGGAACCGTTCAGACAAGTGGCCTAACTGGTATCGCCAAGGTTATGCTTAATGCAGCAACTAATCGTATGGAAATCTATACGGGATGGCCAGGAGAAACAGCGCCGGGTCTAGTATATGTCGGTCCTACTAATGTTTGGCCTGGACCAACAGCGGCCCTTGGCTCTCCTAACATTGGATATGGACAGTCAGTAATTGCTGCTATGGCAGCAACGAGTTCTTTGCCTGCTCAGGTTGTAACAACTGCTCCTATTTCTATCATGCAGCAGGGCGGTGTAACAGACGTTACGCTAACCTCCGTATTCAATCCATTGCAGATTGGTTCTCTCACAGGAACTAACATGGTTATGGACAATAACGAAATTCAAGTACGAAACAACTACAATCCAGCGGGACTTTATTTCAACCTCTATGGTGGAGATATTGCTATGGGTAAGGCGGGGTACTCAACCACTTTCCACGGAGCAGTTGTTGTAGAATACGGTTTATACTTGTCTAGCGCCATTGTAGGTAATGGTCAGCAAATTACTAACGTTGTAATCAATAGCGCCACCATTAATACGCCAAACATTAACAGTGGTGGTAGTTGGACGGGAAGCCCTACAATCGGTGGAACTCTAAACATGAGTACAGGAAGCATTCAGTTTGGTCTAGGAAATCTAGGTAACGGTGGTTCCGGTGCTGTCTATATGGGACTAAACACAGCCGGAACGGTTGTTAAAGGAAGTACCACAGGTATTAACGCTTCTCGTAGAGAGGTAAAGCAGGAAATTCAGGATGCTCCTATAGATTATCGAATTCTTGACCTTCGTCCTCGTACCTTTAAGTATAAGACTGACGTGAAGGATTTGGGCGACGACGCCCCAACTCACGTAGGACTTATTGCTGAGGAAGTTGAGGAAAAGGGCCTCATTCCAATGGTTTCATATCTTAATGGAAAGATAGATTCTCTATGGTATGACCAAATTGGAGTCTACCTCATTCCTATTGTTAGAGAATTGCGTGAAGAGGTCGCAGACCTTAAGGCCGAATTGGCTAAATTGACAGCCTGAAATGACTAGGCTATACTGGTCCTAGGAGGAAATGTGACAGACGTTAAAATAGAAGATGTTGCTAATCTGTTGCAGCAGCGTATAGGTGAAATTGCTGCTGAGCATGAGGGCAAGATGGCTTTGTTGAAAGCCTCGGCCCTCGCTGAAATCGCAGAACGCGACCGGCAGATTGAAGCACTACAGGAAGAACTAGCAGAAATAAAGGGAGAAAATGTTCCGAAGAAAAAGTCAGCCAGAACCCCAAGAAAGACCACGCCTCCAAAGACCGACTAATTATCCTAGCGGCAGCGTAGTTGATACGGGTGCTGATGTTTATCTAATAAAGGGTAAGACCAAGTTTAAGTTCTATTCGCCCCTTTGTTTAGAAAGTTGGGGATTCCGACAAATTTTGCCGGGGTCAACTGAGTCTGTTTCCAAGTTCTTGTATGGTGGCCATATAGGTTTCCGTGATGGTAGTTTGATAAAGAATTTTGCAGATGGTAAAATATATTTGATAGCAGATAATAAGCGGCGACACGTACAGAATCCACACGTAATGGAAGAGATGGGTTATGACCTGTCTAAAGCAATTGTGGTTTCTAACAAGGAAGCAGAAATACAGTCGGAGGGAGAACCGATAGAGTGACAGACGCAGAGTATCGTAGTGGTATCCATTGGGACCAGGACGACATTATTGACCCGGATAAACTGGCTCAGATGGTCGAGAATAGTGACTATTTGAAGCAGCATCAGGTCGATATGAAGTATCGTGCCTACAACAAGGTTATCACAAGTCGTTTGAAGATTTGTGCTGGCGTCACTTCGATGGGGCCAAACAAGGACCGTAGTTTTAGTAAAGATATTGCTTTCGGGCAGTTCTTTTCTCCTACGTGCAATCCTGTAGTTGTTGCTTCTCTAGCCGGTCCTTCTCCGACCGCGATTTCACTTCACACATTTAACTCTTCGGGTAACGTGTTAGATAATTTGGGATTCCGGGTACACCTACAATCGGTGGACAAGGATGACCATTCGGCATATTTCCCGAATGTTGTATATATACACTGGATAGCAATAGGATGGTGACAAAATGGCAGGATTAAGATTTGGTCAGACAGACGACGATGGAAACACTACGGTTAACGACCCGGCACAGCCGGGTGAGCAGCCAGTCGGCCCTGTAGACCTACCGCAAACAGGCGAAACGCCAGCACAGCAAGAAACAGTCGCAACAGAAACTCCGAAGGAAGATAAACTAGTGAATGTGCTCTATGTGGGTAAAGATACCTATAAGAGTGACAGTCTAGGAAATCTTTCTAAGGGGGACGAGCGAGCAGTCACGGCAGATACGGCTGACGAACTCGTAGCGACCGGTGACTTCGTACGCCTATAAACCAATTACTCAATGGAAGAAACGAGAAAAATTCGTTGATGATAATGGATATGTAAGGGTTCAGGTGCCTGAGCATCCGAGGGCCTTTGGTCGAGGATGGGTCTATGAGCACCGCCTAGTGGCAGAAAGACGCCTGGGCCGGTTGCTTAAAACCTATGAGACTGTCCATCATATTAACGAGATTAAAACAGACAATAGTGACAAGAACCTTTTTGCCTGTTTTAGAGTTGAGCACGATAAGGCCCACCGTTTGACTTATGCAGCAGCATAATCTAGAATGGTAGGGTGAAGACGATTTGTTGTATGGTAGTAGGGTTACTCTTCGTAGTAGCCCTATTACTACTTGGTATTAGTACCACCCCGGCGGGGGCCTCTTCACAGCAAGTTCTCCTGCCAATTCCGATACCAACTGTTACTGTGACAATTCCGGGGCCTGTAAAAACAATTATCAAGCAGATACCCGGCCCGGTCAGAACTGTAGTAAAAAGAGTTCCTGGCCCTGTACGAACAGTAATTAAGAGGGTGCCGGAACCTGGGCCAACAGTGACTAAAACGATTACTGTTACTCCCAGCCCACGGCCAGTAA
>Ga0070684_100000655_pt1 | contig 23859 bp, 19 predicted proteins | sample KBSC723LmetaG_FD_65653 | JGI IMG/M metagenome (GOLD analysis project Ga0070684, IMG submission 65653) | Corn rhizosphere microbial communities from Kellogg Biological Station, Michigan, USA - KBS C7.2-3L metaG | ecosystem: Host-associated > Plants > Roots > Rhizosphere ...
AAAACCGCCACGTTCGAAACCAACAAAGGCACGATCGTCGCCGAACTCTATGACAAGGACGCGCCGCTCACGGTCGCGAACTTCGAGAAGCTCGCCAACGGCGGCTTCTACGACGGCGTCAAGTTTCATCGCGTGATCCCTGACTTCGTCGTGCAGGGCGGCGACCCGCTGTCGCGCGATCTGCCCGCGGGCGATCCACGTGTCGGCACAGGCGGTCCGGGCTACAAGATCAAATGCGAGACGGCCGGCAATCCGCGCAAACACGAAGTCGGCGCGCTGTCGATGGCGCACGCCGGAAAGGATACCGGTGGCAGTCAGTTCTTCATGGTCCTGAGCGAAGACAACACGCGCCACCTGAACGGCGTGCACACGGTGTTCGGTAAGATCAAAACCGGGCTCGACGTCATGAAGAAGATCGAACGAAACGATGTGATGAACTCGGTGCGAGTCGCTTGACCGGCGGCCGCCTCACCCACCTGACATGATGACCGCACACGACCACGACCATCATCCCCACGGCACCGACATGAAGGCCGCGTTCCTCGGCCTCATCATCGGCGCCATCGCGCTCTTCACCATCGTTCGCACCATCGTTGCACTGACGAACGCCAAGTACGCGCACGAGCGGCCCGCCGCCGAGGCGACCAAGTAGCCGCGTTCGTCTCGCGTGTTACAGGTGGTTCACAGGTATTTCAGAAACCGCTCGCGGGAATTCAGGAAGTCTCGCGTGATCACCACGTGGTCGAGCTCCTCATACGCCACGGCCTCGATCGGCACGCGATCGCAGCTGTAGATCACCGCCTGGGGAAACCCGAGCAAAATCGGCGAGTGCGTCGCGATGATGAACTGCGCGTCCTGCCGCAGCATGTCGCCCATCATCGCGATCAACGCCAGCTGACTCTGCGGCGACAGCGGAGCCTCGGGTTCGTCGAGCAGATACAGCCCACCGGGAACGAACCGCGAGCCAAACACCTTGAGAAAGCTTTGGCCGTGAGAGTTCGCGTCCAGGTCGACGCCGTAGCGGCGCTCCAAATCGGCCAAAGATCCGACCGCCGGCCCCTTCGCCAGTCTCTTCGCGTACGCTGAGCTGGTGACGAATTCCTCGTCGATCTCCTGAATCCGGCGCTGCAAATCGGCACGCAGCTTGGACACCGATTTTGCAAAGCCGAAAAAATCTTCGGCGCGGAGAAAGAAGCCGCGCCGCGCGCGCCGATTCCACGTGAGCTTGAGCGCGCGGGCCAGTTCGCGTTGTGCGGCCAGCGTCTCGTCGCGCTCGAGACTTTCGCTGCCCACGGTCGGGAGTCCCGCCGCGCTCGCGATCGCCTCGAGGAGCGTGGACTTCCCCGATCCGTTCTCTCCAACGAGGAACGTCACCGGCGCATCGAGGTCGAGCGACTCAAGCGTCCGAATGATCGGCACGGTGAAGGGGAAGCGGCCGCTCGCCGCCGGCTCGATGGCGCGAAGCGCGACCGATCTCAAATGAGGCATCGGCCGTATCCTACGCCGCCGGCCAATCGTCTAACAGTGCTGCCGACCACGCTGCGCGGGCAGCGCCCCCCTTTCCCCGCCAACGCTCGTGACCGAAGACCGGTACCGGTCCGTCGTCGACAATTCCCCGTTCGGCATTTACCGGGTGACCTACGATGGGCGGTTCATCACGGTGAACCCCGCCCTGTGCGCAATCGTCGGATACACGGCCGAGGAATTGTTCGCGTCGAACGCGTCCATGCTCTACGCCGATCCGTCGGACCGGCCAATGTGGCTCGCGAGAGCCAGCGAATGGCCGCGCGGAAAGCCGGTCGATGTCCAATGGCGCCGCAAAGACGGCGCGCCGATCACGGTTCGAATCTGGGTGTACGCGGATCGGGATGAATCCGGCGCAGTGTCCTTCTTCGACGGCTACGTCGAGGACGTCACGCCGATCCGCGCGACCGAGCAGGCCCTTCGGCAGACAGAAAAATTGGCGGCCCTCGGACAGCTCGTTTCCGGCGTCGCGCACGAGCTGAACAATCCGTTGGCGGCGATTCTACTGTTCACCGAGGATCTGCTCGCCAACGAACGATCGAGCGAGGAGCGCGAGGCGCTCGGCATCATTGCCCAGCAAGCGAGGCGTTCGCGTTCCATCGTGCGCGACCTCTTGTCGTTCGTCCGGAGCCGCGAGGTCGCGCGTGCTCCGATCGCCGTCGAGACGTTGCTGGTCGAAATCGGCCGCGCGCTTCAGCCGCAGGTCGGCGAGTATTCGGTCCAGCTTCAGATCGACCTGCCGAAGGCCAACGAGTTGATCGTCGTCGATCGGGCCGGGATCGAACAAGTCATCACGAATCTCATCGTCAACGCGGCGCAGGCCGCTGGGCCCGGCGGAAACGTGTGGCTCAGGACGCGCTGCGAGGACGACGAGTACCTGTTCGAGGTCGTCGATGACGGTCCGGGGCTCAGCAGCGAGGCCCTGCCGCGTATTTTCGAGCCGTTCTTCACGACCAAACCGACGGGTCAGGGTACCGGGCTCGGGCTGTCCGTCTCGCTCGGCATTGCCCAGCAGCACGGCGGCACCATCACGGCCGCAAACCGCGACCCGCGTGAGGGGACTGGGGCTCGCTTCACCCTCCACGTTCCACGCGAGGCACGCGAGCCGTCGGATCGACGTCCCCGTCCGGACGAGGCGAGCGGGACCGACGGGGCGGATTGCCGCCGCGTGCTCATCGTCGATGACGAGGCCACCATTCGTCGCGCACTGGTGCGATTCTATACCCGGCGTGGGTGGGCCGCGATCGAAGCGGAAAACGGCGCCCGTGCCCTGCATCGGTTGATCGATGAGTCGGAAGACTTCGACTTGATCATCTCCGACGTCAAGATGCCGGAAGTGTCGGGAATCGAGCTCCACGCCGCACTCAAGGCTCTTCGGCCAGAGATGCTCGATCGCCTCGTGTTCTGCACCGGCGAGATGCAATCCGCCCCGGTCGCCGAGTTCTTCGCGCGGACGGGATGCCGGGTGCTGCTGAAGCCGTTCGACTTGAAGACGCTCGCCGCCCTTTCGGACGAGATCGCGTCGCCGGCCGCAGCCCGGCCGTAAGCGGGAGACGCGTTGCCGAGCGCGCCGCTCGGCAACGCGTATATTGGACGGTTATGACCGGCCAAACTCTTCCGTCGCGGGCCGATGCGCTCGCCCTCGTGCACGAATACACGGCCAGCGAGTCGCTTCGCAAGCACATGCTTGGCGTCGAAGCGGCGATGCGCGCCTACGCCGAACATTTCGGAGAAGATCCGGAGCGATGGGGGCTCGCGGGCCTGATTCACGACTTCGACTATGAGCGATTTCCGAACGCGTCGCATTCGGCGACGGAGGAACATCCTTCGTGGGGCGTGCGCTTTCTTCGCGAGCGCGGATGGCCCGAGGACATTCTGCAGGCAATCCTGGGCCACGCGACCTACACTGGGGTCTCGCGCGACACGGCGATGGCGAAGACGTTGTTCGCCGTCGACGAGCTGTCGGGATTGATCACGGCTACGGCGCTCGTGAAACCGACCAAGAGCGTGCACGACGTCGATGCCAAGTCGGTTCGAAAGAAGATGAAGGACAAGGCATTCGCGAAAGGCGTGAATCGCGACGATGTGTTGCTCGGCACGCAGGAAATGGGCGTCGATCTGGAGCAGCATATCCAATTTGTGATCGACGCCATGCGGCGTGTGGCCGCTGCGATCGGGCTCGCCGGGACGCCCGCTCCTCCGCCGTCAGCGGCGGCGCCCGCCGCCGAGGAGTCGGCCCGCTGAGCATCAACGTTTCGTGTGGGTCATCCGTTAGAGAAATTGGACACCGGCCACGCTTCGATGACCGCTGCGAGCACAATCGAACTGTCGTACGGCATGCCGTCAGCACCTGACGCGAGGCCGGACGAGCGAGCGCTTGTCATCGCAGCTCAGCGCGGGAATAGCGAAGCATTCGCGACGCTCGTGCGAAACCATCAGCGTCGAGCGTACGCCGTGTGTCGCGCGATCGTGCTCACGCACGAGGACGCGGAAGACGCGGTTCAAGAAGGGTTCCTTCATGCCTTCAAAGCGCTGGACCGCTTCCTTCCCGATCAACCGTTTGGCGCGTGGCTGTTCCGCATCATGGCCAACGCGTCGTTGGATCTGGTGCGGCGGCGGAAAGTCCGCGACGCGGACGAGCTGCCGGAAACGGTCCCGATGCCGTTTCGGGACCCCGGTGAATCGGACGAGCTGCGTCGTCGTCTCAATCAGGCGTTGACGAAGCTCACCGAGCGGCAGCGGTCGGTGATCGTGCTGCACGACGTGGAAGGATTCACTCACGGAGAGATTGGTGCGATGCTGGGCATTCCGGAGGGCACGGCACGGTCGGACCTGCATCATGCACGCGCGGCCTTACGCCGCATTTTGAAGGACGTTCGGAGCGATCTATGAGCGACATTCGGCTGCAGTCCAATGATGATGATGACGTGGTGCGCGGGCTTCGCTCGTTGTACGCGGCGCCGAGCGGCGACGCGTACTGGAACGAGCTCGAGGCGCGGATCATGGCGCGCGTCGCCGACGTGGAGCTCGGGTGGTGGACGGAGCTCGACCGATGGGTGCGTCCCGCCCTCGGGGCCGCGGCCATCCTCCTCGTCGCCGCCGGCATCGCGATGTTCCGAGCGCGTCAAGCCGAGGCCGACATCGCCGCCGACAGCATGTTGTCATCACCCGCCGTTCCGGTATCGACCGCGATCCGGCCGGCTTTACAAGACGATCGGGAAGCGCGCATTCGCTTCCTGTTCGGCCGCTAACTCGGAGTTCTCATGCAGCGCAGCAAGCAGCAGGCGCTGATGTTCCTTCTCGGAGCCGCCCTCGTGGGTGGTGCGCTCGGCTTCTCGGCCGATCGCTACATCAGTCACGAGAAATTCGCGTCGCAGTACGGCCCGCGCTCCCGGTTCTACGATGAGATGGGATTATCGGCGCAGCAGCGCCTCACACTCGATTCGCTGTCCTTCGAGCAGGATTGCGTGATCAAGTCCGTGCTCGCGCCGCAGCAGGCGCGCCTCGATTCGATTCGGAGCCGCTTCAAGGCGCAATGGCGCGCGGTGTTCAACGAAGATCAATTAGTAAAGTACGATGCACGTCGCAAGGAAATTCAGGCTCGGCGTGAGGCCGAACAGCAAAAGGAGCCCAAACGCACATGTTCAGGAAATTGATCACGCTGCTTGCCGCGCCGATGCTCTTGGGCGCGCAGCAGATGACGGATACCACGTTTCATCCGATCACGATCACGGACGCCGTTCGCCTGGCGCGCGACAACAACGTCGCGAACGTCACCGCGACCAATTCCGTCCGCAGCGCCAACTACAGCGTTCGGTCGGCGCGTGCCGCGCTGCTGCCGACGCTCAACGCGACGGCCAGCCAGAGCAAGACCGCCGGCGATCAGATCGGCCAAAACGGCCAGCTCGTGCCGTTCACGGCCGCCTGGCGATACAACACCGGCCTGACATCGGGCCTGACGTTGTTCGACGCCGGCAAGATGTTCGCCGACATCAAGAGTCAGCGTGCCAACGTCGCGGCGGCCGAAGCCGCCGAGGTGAACACGGATTTCGGCGTCGGGCTTCAAGTGAAGCTCGCGTACAATTCGATTCTCGCCGCGAAAGAAGCGGAGGCGGCGGCGCGCGCGCAGCTCGACGCGGCGCAGAATCAGCTGCAGACGTCGATCGCGAAGGTGCAGGCCGGCGCGGCCAACGTCTCCGACTCGCTCCGCAGCGTGGTGCAGGTCGGCAACGCGCAACTCGCGCTGCTCACCGCGCAGAACAATTACCGCGTGCAGAGTGCCGCGTTGACCCGTCTGGTAGGGACGCCGTATTTCGTCACGGCCGACCTCGCGGACACGGTCGACCATCCGGTCGCTCCGATCGACAGCGCCGCCATCATGCAACTCGCGCTCGCCGGCCCCCCGATTCGGCAGCTCGAGGCTCAGGCGAATGCCGCATCCGCCGCGCAGCGCTCGGCGAAGGCGGCGTATCTGCCCACGGTCACGGCGAACTTCAACTACGCCGGGAACGGCACGTCGGCTATCTACGGGTTGAACAGCAACCCGTTTCCGTACAGCCGGAGTGTCTCCATCAATCTCAATTACCCGATCTTCAATCGCTTCGCGCGGGAGAACCAAGTTGCCGCGGCACAGATCAATTTCGAGAATGCGGAAGCGCAGATGAAAGACGCGCGGCTCGGTGCGCAGCAGAATATCATCACCGATATCGCGACGATGCGGAACAACGAAGAGGCGATGCGGGTGCAGCAGCAGAACGTCCGCGCGAGTGAAGAGGATCTGCGCGTTCAGCAGCAGCGGTACAACTTGGGCGCCTCGACGCTGCTCGACGTCCTCAATTCCCAAACGGCGCTCGTCACGGCGCGCCAAGCGCTGATCCAGGCGCGCTTGAACTATCGCAATGCGAGAGCGCAGATCGAAGCCGTGATCGGAAAGGACCTGCCCTGACAGCGAAGCTGACGAAGAGCGGGATAACGAAAGACGGGATAACGAAGGGCGGGATAACCAAGATCGGAACCGATGGGCGGAGCTGACAAGCGGGACCGACGAAGGGCGAAACTTCGTCTCCGCAGGCTGGCTCCGCCTTTTTCACGTCTGACCTCGTCCTTCGCTCGCCGATTCGCCGCCGGTCGCCAGGTCCGCCCGTCGCTATCCCGCCTTTCGTTATCCCGCCCTTGTTATCCCGTCTCTCGTTATCCCGCCCTTGTTATCCCGTCTTTCGTTATCCCGCTCTTCGTTATCCCGTCTTTCGTAATCCCGCCCTTCGTCATCCCGGCCTTCGTCAGTTTCGCCCTCAGCATTTCCTCCCTTTTGCGCGTAGACTTCATAGCCAGCTCGACACCGCCCGGCCCGCCGGCCGACCTTAGGAGATACACCCACGTGAGACGATATTTCGGAGCGGCCCTGCTCCTCGCCGCCGCAGCCGCGTGCGCGAAAAAGCAACAGGCGCCGACCGTGCAAACCGCTCTCGTCACGCGCCGCGATATCATCATCGACGCGCAGGCGAACGGCGTGATCGAACCGATCACGATCATCGAAGTCAAATCGAAGGCGTCGGGCGTGATCACCAAGATGCCCGTCGAGACGGGAACGCACGTCAACCCGGGCGATCTGCTCGTCCAGATCGACACGCGCGACGTGCAGAACCGGTTCGACCAGGCGAAAGCCCAGCTCGATGCCGCGCAGGCGCGTCTTCAGGTGTCCGAATCCGACAAGAAGCGCAACGAGGACATGTTCAAGGCGCGCGTGATCACGCCGCAAGAGTTCGAGAAGGTCGCGGTGGATTATGAGAATGCGAAATCCGGCGTCGTGAGCGCCAAAGCGAATCTCGACTTGGCTCGACAGAGTCTCGAGGACGCCACCGTGCGTGCGCCGGCCGTCGGCACGATTATCGACAAGACCGTGTCCGTCGGAACAGTGATCGCGTCGGCCACCGGATCCGTGAGCGGCGGCACGACGATCGTGAAGATGGCCGATCTCAAGACGGTGCGCATTCGCGCGCTGTTCAACGAGACGGACATCGGCAACGTGCATCCCGGCGAGCCCGCCAACGTGACGGTGGATGCGTATCCCGATCGCCGGTTCGGCGGTGTGGTCGAAAAGATCGAGCCGCAAGCTGTCGTGCAGCAAAACGTCACGATGTTTCCGGTCCTCGTGAACCTCGAGAACCAGGAAGGCCTGCTCAAGCCCGGAATGAACGGCGAAGTGTCCGTCCTGATCGATGAGCGCGACAACGCGATCGCCGTGCCCAACGACGCGATCAAGAATCCGCGCGAAGCGGTAGCCACCGGCGCGCTCCTCGGCCTCAGCGCTGACAGTATCAATGCCGAGATGAAAGCCCAGGGCTTCGGCGGCGGCGGCAATCGCGGAGGGTTCGGCGGCAACCGCGGCGGAACCGGTGGTAATGGCGGCAATGGCGGTGGACGCCGCAACAACGGCGGCGCGAATGGCGGCAGCGGCGGACCGGGCGCCGGTCCGTCGGGCGCGGGCGGAACCGCCGCAGGTGAAGTCGTTCCGGTTGCGGTGCAGCAAGGCGGACAGCAGGGCGGCGGTGGGTTCGGTCAGGGTGGATTCGGGATGCAGGTTTCCGACGCCGACTGCAAGAAGATCGATGACGTCCTCAAGGCGCATCCGAAGGAGAAGAAGCAAATCGAGGATCTCCGCGCCAAGATGCAGGCGCTGCGTCCCGCGGGCTTCGGCGGCGGCAATCGTCGCGGCGGCGATTCCACCGGTGGCGGCAACCGCCCCCGTGGAGCTGGTGGCGCGGGCGGCGACAGCACCCAACGTCGGCGCGGCGGCGGATTCGGCGGTGGACAACAAGGCGGACAACCCGGCGGTCAAGGCGGCGGCGGATTCCGCGGCAGCCCGGAGATGCAAGCCATCAACGAGCAACTGCGCGCGATCTACTCACAGCTCAACATCGATCCTCGCACAGCCGGCGCATGTGCGCGCCGCGCCCAAGGCGCGAGCGCTGGTCAGTCCGCATCCGCCGGCAGCGCGCCGCGACAGGGGGCTTCACAAGGCGGTCGCGGTGGCACGCTGACTCCGTCGCCCGAGATGAACGCGCGTCCGGCGCGCACGCGCACTGGGCTCGTCTTCACCAGCGATAGCGCGAAGACGACGTTCCATCCGCGCGTCGTACAGCTCGGCCAGGGCAACCTGGATTACACCGAAGTGCTCAGCGGTCTGAAGGAAGGCGAGCACGTCGTCATGCTCGGCGCTCTTGCTCTCCAGGCGCAGCGCCAGCAACAGCAGGATCGAATTCGCCAGAACGCCAGTCCGCTCGGCGGCCAGCCCGGCCCTGGCGGCGGCGGACCGCGTGGTGGTGGTCGAGGGGGCTGATCGAATGCTCATTGGGGAAATCATCAGCGTTGCTCTCGGCGCGCTGCGAGCCAACAAGCTGCGTTCGTTGCTCACGATGCTCGGCATCGTGATCGGCGTCGGTGCCGTGATCGCGGTTGTCGCGTTGGGATCTGGCGCGCAGCAAGCCGTCAAGGATCGCATCGCTGCACTCGGTACCACGTTGCTGACGGTCAATCCGGGACAGCAGCGCGGGGGCGGCGGCGGAATCGCGATCGCCGGCGGTCAGCAGCGCCTCACGCTCGACGACGCCAAGGCCATCGATGAGCGAGCAACGAACTTGCTCGCCGTGCAACCCGAGATGCGGTCGCAGCAGCAGGTGGTCTTCGGCAACAAGAACGCGAGCACGACGATCGTCGGCACCACGCCGAACTATCTCGAGGTTCGGAAGTATCAGCTCAAGGTAGGCAGAATGTTCACCGCCGCCGACGACGAGGGACGCCAGCGCGTCGCCGTGATCGGATCGGCCGTCGTCGACAACATGGGCATCGCGGCGCCTGAAGCGTTGATCGGCGAGAACGTGCGCATTCGCGGAACGCAATTCACCGTGATCGGCGTGCTCGCCTCCAAGGGTCAGGCGAACGCGTTCCAGAATCCCGACGATCAGATTCTCGTCCCGATCAACACGGCGCGCTTCCGAGTGAACGGATCGGATCGACTGCAGTCGATCAGCGCGCTCGCGGTGGACGAGGACAAGATTCCAGAGGCGATGGCGGACATTCAACGGGTCTTGCGTCGTCAGCACAAGATTCGGCAGGGCGCGCCGGACGACTTCCAGATCCGCAACCAGGCGGACATTCTGGCCACGACGCAGGAAACCACCGAAGTCATGACGTACCTGCTCTCGGGGATCGCCGCGGTGTCGCTGCTCGTCGGCGGGATCGGGATCATGAACATCATGCTCGTCTCGGTCACCGAGCGCACCCGCGAGATCGGCATTCGCAAAGCCCTCGGCGCCACGCGCTGGAACATCCTGCTTCAGTTCCTGATCGAAGCCGTCGTGCTCTGCATCCTCGGCGGCGTGGTCGGGATCGGACTCGGCGCCGGCGGTGCGACCGTCATGAGCAAGACGGCGGGGTGGTCGACGCAGATCTCGACGACCGCGATCATCCTGGCGTTCGCGTTCTCCGCCTTCGTGGGTGTCGCGTTCGGAGTATGGCCGGCGCGCCGAGCGGCGGTCCTCGATCCGATCACGGCGCTTCGATACGAGTAGGTTCGTGGTGAATGGCCTACAACGCGGAGTCCGTGGCACGCCACGGACTCCGCGTTTCTTTTTGCAATCTGCTATTTACGCATTTGAAACTCGAACGGCATCTCGGCCATTGCGCGCAGTCGATGACCATTGGACTCGGCGGGCTTGAATCGGAAGCTGCCCAGGATGTCGCGTACGGCTCGCGTGAACAAGTCGTGCGTTGACTCGAGTACTTGGACGCTCGTCGGATCGATCCTGCCCATCGTGTCGACCGCGAAGCGAACCAGCACGCGGCCGTCGACTCCGGCCTGACGAAGCAGATCGGGATAGCGAGGCCTTGCCGACGTCACGATGCGCATGAGGAGCTCACTCCCGCGCCAATCGGTGCTCTCCGCGGCGCCTGATCCCTCGCCGTCGATCACGCTGCGTGCGCCCGCGACGCTTCCAGTCGGTGTTCCCAGTCGGATCGACTCGTAGTCGGGCGCGACTCGTGGCGTGAGGTCGACCACGGGCATCGTGGTTGGTATCTCCGTCGGAATGCGGATCGGCTCGACGACCATATTTGGCGTTCCGCGCGCGGCCGGCGTGCTGGGTCGAGCCTGCGGGCGGACCGGCGTGGGCGGAGCGGGACGCGCGGGCGGCGCGAGGTGCACCGGCACGATCGGATCGCGCGTCGGACGGGTTGCGTGGACGGTCGTCGCGGTGACGGCGCCGATGATGGCGAGATGGGTGGCGATGCTGAGCGCCATGCCGCCCGCGCGGCGTTGGCGGCGCGCGCGTGATTCGAGAAGCACTCCCAACATGATGCCTCCGGTGTCGTGTGATGAATCACCAACGTCATCCGACGCCAGCATAACACGCGAAGGTTGCGCGCCGATTGCGGCGCTGTGACTGGAGCGTGAGGGCTCGATGAGGAAAGTCTGATTGCTTCGTGACGGGCGCGTGGTGCGCAGATTACGAAACGATGTCGGCCGAAACGCGACGCGGCGGCGAGACCCTGTCTCGCCGCCGCGTCAAATTGGAATTGGAAAGATCAGATGTGGGTGTCGGCGTCCGACTCGGCCTCTCCGATCTTGCGCTGCGCCTTGCCTTTCATCTCCTCGGCCTTGCCGCGGATCTGTTCGCTGGCGTCGCCGGTGAGCCCGCCGACTGAATTGCGGATCTTGCCTTCGGCTTCTTTGCCGAGTCCCTTGGCTTGGTTGTCCAGGCCGTCGCGATCGAGATCGTCCGCCATGCTGTACCCCCCAGTAGTGAACTCGTCGTTCCGGAGGCCGGTGCCTCCGACGGCGAGTAAGGGCAATGGATGTGCCCTAACTCACCTCTTGCGCCGATATATCTGCCGTTATATCGTTATGGCCATCACGATATATCGACGAGGTGCTCTTATGTGGAGTCCATTCATTTTCGGCTTCGACGCGGGCGACTGCGGCAGCCACCGAGCCCGCGCTCGCTGGGAGGGTTTTGGAGCCTTTGGCGGCCCGGGACGCGGCCATTGGCGAGGCCGAGCGGCCCGGCTGTTCGAGCAGGGCGACCTCAAGTACGTCATTCTTCGCCTTCTCGAGGAAAAGCCGCGACATGGGTACGAGATCATCAAGGAGCTCGAGAGCCGCTTCGGAGGGTCCTACGCACCCAGTCCCGGCACGGTGTACCCCACGCTGACGATGCTCGAGGACATGGGCTTCGCGCGCGTGGTACCGGAAGAAGGAGGCAAGAAGATCTACGAGATCACGGACGAGGGCCGGAAGCACTTGGCGGAGCACAGCACCACGGTCAACGACATCTTCGACCGAATTGCCCGTTTCGTCGAGGGGTTCACGGACACGCCGATGACCGAGCTCAATCAGGCGTTCCAGCGGCTCGCTCGCACCACCTACAAGACGGCAACCACGCACATTCGCGAAAAGGAGACCCTGAACAAGCTTCGGGAGATCATCCAGCGCGCCGCCGATGAAATCGAGGCCGCGACGAAACCGTCGCCCTGATCGCGCGAATCGTTCCGCTCGCCTCCGCTGGACGACCTCGAGCGAGGCACTAGATTCAACGTGGGTCGCGGATCCGTTCCGCGACCCATTTTTGCGTATTGCCGGAGCAATCGTCAGCCCCGGGTCCACACGCGTCTGAGGCGAGTATTGCCCGCAGTTCCAACATGAAAGCCGAGTCACCACACGGCGCCGGTCCGGCGAGCGATCCGCCGCCCGCGCCGGTGCAGCCCAATACCGGCGGCGCGCCCTCGGCTTCGCCTCCCGTGACCGACTCACCCTCAGCCACCGGCGCGGCGACCATCGGCGGCGCAGGCGCCTCATCGTCTGGTGCGCCGTCAGGCTCGGCGCCACCTGGACCCGTGCCCGGCTCCATGACGACCGGCTTCCATGCCGCAGTCGTGCCGCAGCGCCAGCATGTGGAGCTCCATCCGACAGGCAAGCGGCTGGCGTTCCTCTCGCTCACCGCGCTGGGAATCGTCTACGGCGACATCGGAACGAGCCCTCTCTACGCACTGCAGCAGTGCTTCATCTCGAAGGAGCACACACTCGCCGTGACCCCGGCGAATGTCTACGGCATCCTGTCGCTCATCGTTTGGCTGCTCGTACTCGTCGTCGCGATCAAGTACCTCGTGTACATCATGCGGGCCGACAACCGCGGCGAAGGCGGGATCCTCGCGCTGCTGGCGCTCATTCTCCAAGAAGAGCGTCGCCGCGCGGACTCCAAGCGCCGAATGATTCTCATCGGCCTCGGCCTGTTCGGCGCCGCCCTGCTCTACGGCGACGGAATGATCACGCCGGCCATCTCGGTGATGTCCGCTGTCGAAGGATTGAACGTCGTGACGCCGACCTTCGAGAAAGCCGTCGTTCCGCTCTCGATGGTGATCCTGTTCGTCTTGTTCATGGGCCAGCGATTCGGGACCGGCCGCGTGGGCACGGCCTTCGGACCAATCATGGGCCTCTGGTTCGTGAGCATTGCGACGCTCGGCATCGTCGAGATCGCGCAGGAGCCGCGCATCTTTGTCTCACTCAATCCGTGGCACGGCGTCCAGTTCTTCATCGCGAACGGACGCATCGGATTTCTCACCTTGGGCGCGGTCGTCCTCGCGGTAACCGGCGCCGAAGCGTTGTATGCCGACATGGGACATTTCGGCAAACGGCCGATCCGACTCGCGTGGTTCGCGCTTGTGCTGCCCGCACTCTTGTTGAACTACATGGGCCAGGGTGCGCTGCTGCTCCGAAACCCGGCGGCGGTGGCGAACCCGTTCTTCAATCTCGTGCCGCGCGCCCTGCTCATCCCGTCGGTGGTGCTGGCGACGATGGCGGCCGTCATCGCATCACAGGCACTCATTTCGGGCGCGTTCTCGCTGACGCAGCAGGCCGTGCAGCTCGGATATTCGCCGCGCGTCACGATTCTTCACACGTCCCGACAGGAAGCCGGGCAGATCTTCATTCCGGAGATCAACAAGGTGCTGATGGTCGGCTGCCTGCTGCTCGTGCTGTTCTTCGAGTCCTCGCAGTCGATCGGCGCAGCTTACGGCATCGCGGTGACGGGAACCATGGCGATCACGTCGTTGCTCTTCGCGGTCGTCGCGAGGTCGCGCTGGAATTGGTCGCTCGCGCACATCGTTCCCATCACCCTGGCGTTCCTCGCCATCGACGCGTCGCTCTTTTCCGCGAACGTGATCAAGATCGCCTATGGCGGCTGGGTGCCGATCGCCATCGCGATCGCCGTGTTCACGCTGATGAGCACGTGGAAGAAGGGACGCGCGCTGCTCACACACGCATTGAACGCCGGCGCGCTGCCGCTCGACCTGTTTCTGAACGACGTGGCTCGGCGTAAACCGCCGCGCGTTCCGGGCACCGCCGTGTTCATGACTTCGTCGAACAACGGGGTGCCCGTCGTGCTGCTGCATCACCTCAAGCACAACAAGGTGCTGCACGAGCAGGTGATCCTCATGTCCGTCGTGACCGAGGAGGTTCCCGAGATCAAGGCCATCGAGCGAGTCAGTGTCGACAAGCTCGAGCACGGCTTCTATCGCGTCACGGCGCGCTACGGGTTCATGGAATCACCCAACGTTCCGGAAATCCTGCAGCGCGCCCGCGAACACGGAATCAAAGCAAAGCCCAACGACACCACGTTCTATCTCGGTCGCGAGCGAATCATCATCGCCGACGGCGAGAAGCGACCCGGCACCCGCCGCGCGCCGGACGACGCCGTGATTCCGCACATGGCTCGTTGGCGGAAAAAGATCTTCGTCGTCATGTCGCGCAACGCGCGGTCAGCCACGGAGTTCTTCGGCATTCCTCCGAACCGGGTCGTCGAGCTGGGAGCTCAAGTCGAGTTCTGAGCGCGCCGTGAACGGCTCGCTCACCACTCCACTCGATTTCCCACCCGTCCCATCGCTCGTCCCATTCCCTGCATCGCGCCCGCCGTGGCAACGCGCGCGGTCTCGAGCGCGCGGCGCATCTCGTCGCCGATCTGCGAGCCGTCGATCTCGATTCGATCCGGGATTCGCGGAATCATGAAGCTGTCGCCGCCCATGATGCGGATCGACCGATTGCGGCGCGGTAAGTCGGACAGGCGCGCCGCTTTCATCTTCACGTTTCGATACTGCCCGTTGTAGAAGACACGCAGCTCGACGTCGTCACCCGCCTTGAGTCGCGACACTTCGCGCTCGAGCCGACTGATGTTGGACGTGCGAAATACATAATCATCGTCGTCGTTCGATCGTCGCCCGCGAACGTCGACGCCATTGATCGACGCAATGCGGCTGCCCTCTTCGATGCCGGCCTTGGCCGCGGGACTTCCGTCTTCCACGCCCATCACGAACACGCCAAGCGTGTCGCGCGCGTTGCCGGTGCCGGCGAGATCGAGTCCAAGGGTCGCTCGATCGGCGTCGCGACGAGGCAACCGTGATTCATACAGGTCTTCGGGCGCAATCGTCTTGACCTTCACCGACTTGTACTGCCCGTTGGCGTAGACGCGCAGATCGACCTCGTCCCCCGGCTTGAGCTTGTCGAGCTCACGAGTGAGACGGCGCGTCATGACGCCGGCCATGTCCGGGTCGCCCACGTCGGCCGCCGACAGCTTGAGGCTGACGCCGTTCACCGACGCGATTCGATTTCCCTCCTCGAGCCCAGCCTTCTCCGCGGGACTTCCGGAACGTACGGAGCTCACCAACACGCCGAGGGTGTCACGGCTCGTGGCGGCACTCGACGTCGTCACGCCGATCATGGCGCGAGGCTCGTCGTTGAAGGCGAAGCCCCGACCGCCGGGCACGAGTACCGTTCTCGGCTCGCCTCGGGCGATGATGCGTGGATTCTGTGCGTTTCCAGACGCCATGGCGCTCGCCGCAAGGACCGTCGGAAGCAATGCAAACAGTCGCATAAGACCTCATGATTCGTTGGGGTGCATTCATGTGTCACGGCGGAGTACGGCGAGGGTTTACTCCCGCCAACCGAGCGGGTCCGTGCGAGATCAAACGAAGTCTGACCCCGTTCGGGCTGTCTGCTTACCTTTTCGCTCATGACCGCCCGCCCAACCCACACGCCCGACCTCGACGTCTTTCATCACCATTGGCAGGACGAGGCCGACGCGGCCTATCTGTATCGGTTGCTGTCCGCCGCGGAGACGGACGCCAAGAAATCCGATCTCTACCGCCGTCTCGCCGAGGTCGAAGATCGGCATGTTCAGATTTGGGCTGGGCTGTTACGGCAGCACGGTCGCGACCCGGGCGGCTTTCGCCCGAGCGCGCGAACGCGACTGTTGGCGGGACTCGGGAAAGTATTCGGCCCCGGCTTTCTGCTCCCGATGCTTCTGGCCGAAGAAGGTCGCGAGGTCAAAGGCTACCTCGACATGCACCGCCGGACGGCGCGCGGCGCTCCGGGGGCGACGGAGTCGCTGACGCTCGCGCGTGAGTCGGCGGAGCATGCGTCCACGCTCAATTCCATTTCCGGCAAGAGTGGCGAGCCCTGGCACCGCACCGAGTCCGGCGGCTTTTTGCGCAACGTCGTCTACGGGTTCAACGATGGACTCACGGCCAACTTCGGCCTCGTGGCCGGCGTCATCGGCGCGTCGTCACAAACGGCGCATCACACGGTAATCGTGGCCGGAGTCGCGGGTCTGATCGCTGACGCCCTGTCGATGGGATCGAGCGGATACCTCGCGGCCAAGAGCGAGCAGGAGGTCTACGCCAACGAGATCGCGATGGAGCGCGACGAGATCGCGCTCATGCCGGAGGTCGAACGAGACGAGCTCGCGTTGATCTACGAGACCAAGGGCATGAGCGCCGATTCGGCGCATGCGCTGGCGACCGAGGTCATGGCCGACCCGGAGCGGATGCTCGAGGAGCAGGTTCAGGAAGAGCTGGGCATCGGCGCGCCGCACATGTCTCCGCTCCGCGAAGCCTGGGTGACGGGGATCGCGACGGCGATCGGTGCGTTCATTCCGGTGTTTCCATTTCTCATATGGTCCGGAATGACGGCGGTGGTCGTGGCGTTTGCTGTCGCGATGGGCTCGCACTGGATCGTTGGTGCAGCGCGGTCCGTGTTCACCGGACGCAGCGTCTTCCGCTCCGGCATCGACATGTTCGTCATCGGACTCGGCGTGGCGATTACCGGCTATTTCGTTGGCGAGTGGGTGGCCCGCTTGATCGCCTGAGCCTTCCTGAGCCCGGCCAGGCCAACGCAGCGCTAGAGCACCAAATTCAATAGGCGCCCCGGCACGAAGATGATCTTCTTCGGCGTGCCGGCGATGAATTTGGCGATACCGCTGTCGGCCATCGCGACCTGCATCACGACATCCTGTCCGCTGCCGTTCGCGACGCTGACGGTCCCGCGCATCTTCCCATTCACCTGCACGGCAATCGTCACCAGATCCTCGGCGGCGAGCGCAGGATCGAAGACCGGCCAGCCCGCATCGAACACGCTCTCGCCATGGCCGAGTCGTTCCCAGAGCTCCTCGGCTACGTGCGGCGCAAACGGCGAGATGAGTTGCACGAGCGGCTCGACCTCCGCCCGATGGGCAGTCCGCTCGCCGCGACGAACCACGTTGATGAATTCCATCATTGCCGCGACCGCGGTGTTGTAGCTGAGCACCGGGACGTCGTCCGAGACTTTCTTGATCGTTTGATGCAGCTTGCGCATGACCTGCGGGTCGGGCGCGCCGGCCGTGGTCGCGTCGGCAACGGACGCCCACAGCCGGTCGAGGAAACGCCGGACTCCGGCGATGCTCTGATCGCGAAAGTCGCCGCCTTCCTCATACGGTCCGAGGAACATCAAGTACGTGCGGAACGTGTCGGCGCCCCAACGCTCGACGTACTCGTCGGGATTCACGACGTTGCCGCGGCTCTTGGACATCTTGGCGCCTTCGCGGATGATCATGCCGTGCGCGCGAAAGCGCCTGTACGGCTCCTCGAAGTCGATGTGGCCGGCGTCGCGCAGCACCATCGTGATGAAACGTGAATACAGCAAGTGCAATACGGCGTGCTCGTTTCCGCCGATGTACGAGTCGACGGGAAGCCACCGCTTGGTCATGTCCTGATCGAACGGCACGTTGTCGAAGTCGGTGCTCGGATAGCGCAGGAAATACCACGCGCTGTCGAGGAACGTGTCCGACACGTCGGTCTCGCGCCGCGCCGTGCCGCCGCATGATGGACACGCCACGCGGTACCACGATTCGACGCGCGCCAGGGGAGACGTACCCGTGTCGTCGGGCTTGAAATCTTCGACATAGGGCAACTCGACCGGCAAATCGCTTTCCGGCACCGGCACCGTACCGCACGTCTCGCAATAGATGATCGGGATCGGCGGACCCCAATAGCGCTGCCGCGAGATGCACCAGTCGTGCAGCCGGTAGTTCACGACCGCGCGAGCGTGCCCGTGCGACGCGAGCCAACCGACGATTCGCTCCTTGCCCACCGCGACACTGAATCCGCTGAACTCACCCGAATTGATCAGCCGAGCGTCGCTCGTCTCGGTAAATGGCTCGTCGGGCGCGGCGTTCGTTTCGGTGGGCCGGGTCGAAGGTCCGGCCACCACGCGCACGATCGGCAAATCGAACGATTTCGCGAACTCGAAATCGCGCTCGTCATGCCCGGGTACGGCCATGATTGCGCCGGTTCCGTACTCCATGAGCACGTAATCGGCGATCCAGATGGGGATTGGTTGGCGCGTGGCTGGATTGATCGCGAACGAACCCGTAAAGACGCCGGTCTTCTCCTTGCTCACCTTTCGTGAAACGAGGTCTTGTCCCGCCGCGGCTCGCTTGTACTCGGCGATCGCGCCACGCTGCTCGCTGGTCGTGACCGTGTCGACGAGCGGGTGCTCCGGCGCCAGCACCAGATAGGTGGCCCCGAAAACGGTGTCTGGCCGCGTGGTGAACACGCGGATGTCGACCGGCTCGGACACGAACTCGCCGCTCCCGCCACTGGCGATCGTCGCCGTTCCGCTGAACGCCTCCAGATCCTGGACGCGGAAGCTGATCTCCGCTCCGTCCGACCGGCCCAGCCAGTTTCGCTGGGCCTGCTTCGTCGATTCGGACCAGTCCAGCCAGTCGAGATTCCCGAGCAGCTGGCCGGCATAGTCGGTGATCCGGAAGAACCACTGCTCGAGAAAGCGCTGCTCGACCTTTGCGCCGCACCGCTCACATTCGCCGGCGATCACCTGCTCGTTGGCCAGGACCGTCTTGTCGTTCGGGCACCAGTTGACCGCCGCGCGCCGCTTATAGGCCAGTCCGCGCTTGTACAGCTGCAGGAAGAGCCACTGGGTCCACTTGTAGTAGCTCGGGTCGGTGGTCGACAGCTCGTGGCGCCAATCGACCATCAGCCCGGCGCGCTTAAGCTGGCGCCGGAAGTTGTCGATGTTTCGGGGAATCAGGTCGGCCGGATGCGTTCCGACCTTGAGCGCGAAGTTCTCGGAGTGGATTCCGAACGCGTCGAAGCCGAGCGGCTCGAAGACCGTGTGCCCTTGGAGCCGCTGGAATCGTCCATAGATGTCATTGCCCGTGAAGGCGAAGAGGTTTCCGACATGCAACCCCTCCGCTGACGGATACGGAAACATCATCAACGCGTAGAACGGACGTGCGCCGGCGGCGAGGTCGGCATGGTTCGTCCCACGCTCCTCCCAACGCTCCTGCCATTTGCGCTCGATGGCGGCAGGATCGTATCCAGCCGGCTCTTGGGCCGGCGATTGGTGGATCGATTCTGTCATGGTTGAAACCGGAATCTAGCGGCCGATGAACGATCGTCCCAGTGCGAGCATCTTCTCGATCTCCAACGCGTTGACGGCGCCGAAGTCCGGCCGGTCGCTTGGAGCACGTCTGGTCGGCATGTTCGGCGTGGGTGCCATCGTCATGCTCGGCGTGATCGGCTACGCGGGCCTCATCGTGCTGCGCAACACGATGGCCGGCGATGAGGATGCTCGAATCGTCAATGCGGCATCGCTGTCGAAGCAGTTGGTGGATCGCGTGCTCTCAGAGCGTGTGCGCCAGGTCGACCTGATCGCGTCCGCGCCTCAGGTCATCGCGGCGGCGCGCAAAGGCGCCGCGGAAGCCCGACGACTCAACCTCCCGGCCCAGGCAGGCAACAGCCTGTCCAAGGAAGTGCTGGCCGGAATCGAGGATCGCTTCAAGGCTACGCGGTCGCTCCAAGTGGATTCCACCGCTCTGCGCTACTTGAGGGGCCTTCTGCCGAAGTTGGACATCGCGGAAGTCATGCTGACGGATGAATACGGCTACAACGCCGTGACGACGTCGCCCTCGTCCGACTTCGTGCAGGGCGACGAGGGGTGGTGGCAGACGGCGTGGAACGCCGGTTCGACGACCGCTCAGGCGACAGCCGACCCCGCAACGGAGCGCACCGTGGTCGAGCTCTCGCGAGCTGTGGTGGACGGCAGCTCCAAGGTTGGCGTCGTCAAGGTCAAGTTCGGGTTGTCGATGGTCGATTCGGTCCTCATGCAAGGCAGCGTCGGCGGCAAAGCGCTGCGTGTCGAGCTCGTTGACTCGCTCGGCAAGGTGATCGCGAGCTCGGTCGTAGGTCAGCGCTTCAAGCCGTTCGTCGGGTACGCGTCGGTGGTCGGCCACGATTCGGTCGACGCATTCGATTACGGATTGAATACGTCTCTGCAACGCGGCGCGGTCACGACGACGAATGGCGGTCGGTGGCGCGTCATCGCGCACATGGACGAAGCCGACGCCTCGCACGCGTACTACGTCGCCCGGTGGGCGCTCCTCGGCGGCGGCGCGGTCATGCTCGGCTTGATCCTCGTCTCGCTGCTCTTCATCGCGCGATTCATCGAGCGCCGCATCACCGGCCCGGCCGAAGATCTCGCGATCGCGGCGGAGGCTGTCGCCGCCGGCGATCTATCGAAGAAAGTGAATGACATTGGCGGCGACGACGAGATCGGACGACTCGCCCGCGCCGTCTCCGCCATGATCGCCGAGCTCCGCCGATTGGCGAGCGCGCTCAACGAATCCGCTGCTGAGACGACGAGCATGACTGCGGAGATCACGGGCAGCTCCGAGGAGATGGCGGCATCGGCGGGTCAGATCGCGCATACAGCGTCGGATCTGAGCCAGCAGGCCAACCTCATGGCGGAGACGATTCAAACGTTGGCGGGATCGTCGGAGCATCTCGTCGCAGTCGCGTCGGAGTTGGATGTCGGAGCGCGGGAAGGCGTCGAGCGCAACGATCAGCTGCGTGCATTGGCGTTGGAGAACCGCGCGCGGCTCGACGAGAGCTCGCGCTCACTGACCACGCTCAGTGGAGACGTCGAGGCCAGTGCGGCCGCGATCGAGCAGCTCGCGCAGGCATCGGAAGAAGTGCGAAGCTTCGTCACGCTCGTTCAAAAGCTCGCTCGACAGTCGAAGTTGTTGGCGCTCAACGCAGCCATGGAAGCCGCTCGCGCCGGCGAGCATGGCCATGGCTTCGCGGTCGTGGCGGAAGAGGTCCGTCGTCTCGCCGCGATGTCATCGGATGCGGCTGAACGAACGGAGAATGTCGTGAGCGGCGTATTGCGCGGGATCGCCCAGTCGCGAACGTCGAGCGAACGAACGGTCGATACTGTGCGTGCCGTACGCGGCGCGACGGAAGAAGGATCCCGCTCGTTCGGGCACATCGAGAAAGCGGTCGCCGACGCAGACGGATGGACGTCGTCGATTCAGCGCGCGTCCACCGCGGCCAGTGGCTTGGTGCTCGAGATGCGAACGAAGCTCGACTCGCTCGCCGCGGGCACCGATTCGTTCGCCGCGGCAATGGAGGAAGTCGCGGCGTCGAGCGAGGAGCAGAGCGCGAGCACAGAACAGATCGCCGCTGCCGCATCCACGTTGGCCGGCGCCGCTGAACGACTGAGCCGCCTCATCGCCAACCTTCGCCTCGAGGAACGACCGACGACGGGCGAGACCGCGGGGGTCACGGGGCCGGTGCTCACGCCGTCTGAAATCACACTCGGACGCCAGCTCCGACCGGCGGTCGGAACGAAGGTCAGCTAGGTCTCAGCGAGTCAGCCGCCGCATCCATCCATGGAAGCGGAGCGGCGTCCACGTGCTATCCGGCGCGCCGGCATCCGGCCCAATAGTCGCGATTGCGACCGTCGCACCCGCCGCGGCAAACTCGTCGAGCAATGAGTCGCGAGCCGCCGGCGCGAGCCGCCAGAATCCGTTGACCACGGGCGGCGGTACATCCGCCGCGATATGCAAGCGTGCCGTCCGCGCCCAGTACGACTCGGCGTGCGGACCCACCAGCGCGATGCGCGTTCCGGGTGCGATGCCGTGCGCGGCGAGATCCTGCGCCACGTTCCACTCGACGTTGTTCCACGATTGCGTGGCGCTGAGTCGCATCTTGGCGACATCCTGACTGAGACGACCGCCGAATCGCGTGAGGAGCACGATCGCCAGCACGACCGCGAGCGCGGCCTGCGCCCGATACGCGAATCGCACCGGTCGCATGGTCACGATGGCGCGTCGCGACAAGAACCAGAACGCGGCGGCGAGGCACGCCGCGCCCAGGACGAGGTCGCGTCGATTCGATGGCGGCAGAATGAGGCGCGTGAGTCCAATGCCGACAATGAGAGATACGACCCACAGCCACCGTCGCGACGTCGTCGCGAGCACACCGGCAACCGTGCCGCCGACGATCGACGTCACGATTCCGAGTCCCGACACGGTTTGAGATTGGATCGCCTCGATCGCCAGCGGAATGATCATGCCGACGAGCGCCCATGCCGGACGGATCCGTCTGGCGACGGGCAGCGCGGCGAGCAGCGTGAGCGTTCCCGCGATGAGGAACGCCATGATGTATCGCGCGGTCACGATCACGAGCGCATATGCGCCGAGTCCGGCGAGCATCGGGATGAACACGACCCAGCCGCGGCGCCACGCATCGCGCCGCGTACCCGGCGGCGCCGCGGCAAGGACAAAAACGACAAACAGGAGCGGCGCCAGATTTTGGATATAAAACAACTCGAATACCTTTAGCGTACCGAGCTGGTCCCGCAGATTCCAGTGCGGCGCCAACGACGCGTTCCACCGAGCCGGATCGAACCACATCGGATCGGTACCCGGCGCATATCCGGTGACTCCCACGCCGTGCAGGATCGCCTCGGTCCGCGGCCGATAAGCGTCAACCGGCACGGCGTGCAGCGACGGCGGGTTTTGCTCGTTCACATACCATGCGAACGTGAGGCGGCCCGCGTCGCCGAAGGTCGGCCGGCCGGCCGAGATCGACAGCATGAGCGACCACGGAAGGACGAACACCATCCACACCGCGATCGCCCTCAGGGTGATCGACAGACGATGACGGCGTGTGGCAATCGCCAACACGACAAAGCACACCAGCGCCCACGGAACCAGAAACGATTTCGCCAATGCGCCCAACCCGAGCGCGGCGCCGAGCACGACGGCGTTTCGCCGTGGCGTGTCGGCGCTCTCGCTCAACCGGAGCAACGCGCCGAACGCAAGCAACGTAGCCGCGGATGCGAGCCAGTCGGGCGTCGTGAGCTCCATGGGTGTCATGGTCAGCGCGAACATTCCGAACAGCCCGTACGACGCGGCCAGTCCCCACGCTCCGCCCAGAGCCGAGTGGCGCGTGCGGCGGGCAAGCTCCGTGATCGCGATGAGCAAATACTCGAACGACGCGAACATCGCGACGAAGCACGCGAAGTTCACGACGTGCATCGTCACGACCTCCCAGCGCGGCCCGGCTCCGGCGATTAGACGTCCGACGCCGAGCAGCAGCGGGTAGAGCGGACTCCAGTACAGATTGACGAGTCTCGACCAACGGCCGTCGGCGACGGCGTCGCTCAGGTCGAGATACGACATGCCGTCGGGGCCGATGCTGAAACGCTGCGCGTACGCTTGAAACGCCGCCAGTGTAAGAATCGTGACCCAAGCCGTGAGCCGTATCGGCCGCATCGGCCGTATCGTTCGGGGCACGCGCTTACGGCTTGATCATCGTTCCGCTGATCGGCTGATTGACCGGCCGCTCGTCTCTCTTGAACAGGTAGGCGGCTTTCTCCTCGCGTGCACCTTTGGCGTCGCAGACGGCGAAGGTGGCGCCTTCATACGCGCACGATCCGGCGTACTCGCCCTTCTTGTTGACCGCGTAGTAGCTGAGATCGAAATAGGGGCGGCCTTTGTCGTTGAGCAGACGACTTTCCGTCATGGCGATGACGCGCTCCATGACTTTGATCAACGCCTGCTCTGGGGACATGCCCTGGCGCATGAACTCGACAGCCAGGAATGCGCCGCACGCTTTGATGTTGGCTTCGCCGCGTCCGGTCGATCCCGCGGCGCCGACGTCGTTGTCGCA
>Ga0070684_100000656_pt1 | contig 23857 bp, 19 predicted proteins | sample KBSC723LmetaG_FD_65653 | JGI IMG/M metagenome (GOLD analysis project Ga0070684, IMG submission 65653) | Corn rhizosphere microbial communities from Kellogg Biological Station, Michigan, USA - KBS C7.2-3L metaG | ecosystem: Host-associated > Plants > Roots > Rhizosphere ...
TCGGGCCCGTACTCGGGGAAGGCCTGGACGCTCTTGCCCTCGCGGAGCAGCGCGACGGCCAGCAGCTGGGCGGCGGTCTTCGCGCCCTGCCCCGCGCGTGCGTGCCAGCGGATCTCCTTCACGCCGGGCTCCGTCTCAGGTCCTCGTCGACGCTGCGCGCGGCGAGCTTCGCCTCGCGGACGGCCTCGACCACGGTGGCGCCGCCGTTGACCGCGTCGCCGGCCGCGTAGAGCTTCGGCGTGGGCGTGCGCCCGGTCGCCGGGTCGGCACGATCGATCAGATCGGCGAACTCGGGTCGCCGGTCCTGTCCGATCGCGACGATCGCCGTCTCCGCCGCCACCACATGCTCGCTGCCGGGCACCGGCACGGGGCGCGCGCGTCCGCTCGCGTCGGGCTGTTCCAGACGCATGCGGACGCACTCGACGCCCTCCAGGCGGTGGCGGCCGAGGAAGCGGGTGGGGGCGGTCAGCCACTCGAACGTGACCCCCTCCTCTCGCGCCAGTTCGACCTCGGCGGGATATGCCGGCATCTCCGCCTCGGTGCGCCGGTAGAGCATCCGCACCTCGTCGGCCCCGAGGCGTACTGCCTCGACCGCCACGTCGATCGCGGTGTTGCCGCCACCGATCACGGCCACGACGCGGCCGACCCGAGGGGGCCGTCCGGTCTTGAGCGCCTCGACGAACTGGAGAGAGCGCCACACCCCGTCGAGGTCCTCGCCGGGAACGTGCGGCGTGGCGTCGGAGCCCATGCCCACCGCGAGCACGACGGCGTCGTTCATGCCGACGATCGCGTGCAGCATCGCCCGGTCGATCCGGCGTCCGAGCACGAGCCGGGCGCCGAGTGACACGACGAGAGCGGTCTCCTCGGGCAGCGGCCTCGTGTGCTGGCGGTACGGCGCGATTGCGTAGCGGACGAGCCCGCCCGGCTCCGGGCGCTCGTCGTAGACCGTGACCTCGTGGCCTCGCGCGGCCAGCTCGCCTGCGCAGGCGAGGCCGGCGGGCCCGGCGCCGATCACGGCGACCCGGAACCCGCTCGGGGCCTCGCGGCTGCGCAGCGGCAGGCTCCGCTCGAGCGCTGCGTCGGAGGCATGACGCTGGAGCCTGCCGATCTCGATCGGTGGCCGGCCCTCGTGCAGCAGGACGCAGGCGCCCTCGCACAGAAGCTCGGTCGGGCAGACCCGTGCGCACGTCCCGCCCAGGAGATTCTCGGCGAAGATCACCTCTGCCGCCCGCGCGTCGTCACCGTCTGCAACGGCCGTGACGAACGCGGGGACGTCGATCCCGGCAGGGCACGCCGCCGAGCAGGGCGCCGGCGCGTGGGCGCCGCCGCACTCCAGGCACCGATCCGCCTCGATGATCGCCTCCTGCCCGCTCAGAGGGGGCTCGAGCTCCTCGAACACTCGCGCCTCCGTATCGACCAGGGCGACCGTCATCGCACCGTCATCGTGCGTCGCCCCTCGCCGCTCTACATCGTGGGCTTCACCGATCGAGTCGGGATGAACTACGGATGCCCGGCGTCCGGGGCCGGGCGACAATGGTCGGCATCAGGAGGTGTGTGAGATGACAACGACGTTCCAACCGTCGCAGGGGCTCCGTCCAGCGACCGAGCTGCGTGCGATCGAGGCGATGCACCCGGGCATGATCTCGTGCCCGCCCGAGACTCCGTTGCGGACGGTCGCCCGCATGATGGCGTCATATCGCGTCCACGCGATCATCGTCCACGCCCACGAGGACGACGAGCTTCCCGGCGGCGAAGGCTGGGGCGTCGTCACCGACGCCGACCTCGTCCGGGCCGGCCTGGACGAGAACATCGACACGCTGACGGCGGGCCAGATTGCGGCGGCGCCGGTGCTGACCGTGACCACGCTCGACCGGCTGGAGCGGGCGATGCAGCTGATGACGGAGCACGAGGTCGCCCACGTGGTCGTGGTGGAGCGCCACTCGGGACGGCCGGTCGGCGTGATCTCGACCCTCGACATCGCGCGGGCACTCTCCGGCCCGGCCTAGGCCTCAGCCGCTCAGGGTCGGATCCTGGGCGAGCTTTGCCAGAGCATGCACCTCCAACTGGCGCACCCGTTCCCGGGTCAGGCCGAGATCGTTCCCGATCGTCTGGAGCGTCTCGGGCGCCCCGGCCAGCCCGAAGTGCCGCTCGACCACGAGTCGTTCGCGGTCCGGAAGCGTGCAGACCGCGCGCCGGACGACCTGGCGAAGGCGCTCGCGTTCGAGCCCGTCGACCAGGCTCTCCGAGTGCGGATCGGCGATCAGCTCGCCGAGCTCGGCCTGCTCGCCTTGCTGCCCGACGGGCTGGTTGAGCGAGAGGGGGCGACGGGCGAAAGCAAAGGCCTGGTCGACCTGCTCGGGTGACAGCGCGGCGGCATCGGCGACCTCCTCACGGGTCGCGCAACGGCCGAGCTCTCTCTCGAGAAGCGCCTGCGTCTGCTCGACCTTGCGCCGGCGCTCGAGCGCGTGGACAGGTATGCGGATCAGGCGGGCGTTGTTCGAGAGCGCTCGCTGGATGGCCTGGCGGATCCACCAGGTCGCGTACGTCGAGAACTTGTTGCCACGTCGCCAGTCGAACTTCTCGGCCGCGCGATTGAGGCCGATCGCCCCTTCCTGGATCAGGTCGAGCAGTGGCAGGCCCATGCCGCGGTAGCCCTTCGCGATCGAGACCACGAGACGGAGATTGGCCTCCACCATGCGGTGCTTCGCCTCCAGGTCGCCGCGCTCGATGCGCTTGGCGAGCGCGACCTCCTCGGCGGCCGTCAGCAGGGGATAGGCCGAGATCTCGGCCATGAGCCGCTGGAGGCTGTCCTGGCTCCCCGGCGCGGCGTCTGTCGCGCCGGCGCGGCGCTCCGGGGCATCGACGATGTCGAGCATCGCGTCCACTGTGCTCTTCCGGCCCGGACCGCTACATCGGGGCGTTGCCTGAGTCGGATCTCGGAAAAACCCGGACCCGGGCGAACTACTGACCCGGCGCCAGAGGATCCGCCGATGGCGTGGCGCTTTCCGTCGGTGATGCTGCGGAGGCCCAAGGACGCCAGGAGGTGGTGGCAGTGGTCGCCTCTATATCCCTCTCGCCTCGACCGCTTTCCGCGGCGGCCTCCGCCTCCACGTCGGCGATCGAGGTGGTGTCTACCGAGCGGCTGACGAAGCGATTCGGGAGCATCGTTGCCGTCGACGACCTCACCTTCCAGCTCGAGGCAGGCACCGTTACGGGCTTCCTGGGGCCGAACGGGGCAGGCAAGACGACCACGCTGCGCATGCTGCTCGGATTGGTCAGGCCGACGGCCGGGCGCGCGCTCGTCTTCGGCGCGCCCTACTGCGCGGCGAGCGCGGCACGCGTGGGCGCCGTGCTGGAGGCCGACCAGTTCCACCCCGGCCGCACGGGGAGAGAGCACCTGATCACCCTGGCCCTCGCCGCGGGGCTGCCCGCCGGGCGAGTCGACGAGGTGCTCGAGCTGGTCGAGCTCGCGCCCGCCGGCCGCCGGCGCGTCGGCGGCTACTCGCTCGGGATGCGCCAGCGGCTCGGGTTGGCAGCTGCGCTGCTTCGCGACCCGGAGCTTCTGGTTCTCGACGAGCCTGCCAACGGGCTGGACCCCGAGGGAGTCCACTGGTTGCGCACCTTCATGTGCGACTTCGCCGCCGCAGGGAAGACCGTCCTCGTCTCGAGCCACGTTCTGGCCGAGGTCTCCCAGACCGTCGACCGTGTCGTGATCATCGACAAGGGGCGGCTGGTCAAGGTCGGCGGACTGGACGAGCTCGTCCACGGCACCTCGACGCTCGAGCGGGTGTTCCTCGAGCTGACGGCGGGAAAACCGTGATCGCCCAGCTTCGCTCCGAGCTCCGCAAGCTGACGAGCACCCGGACGAGCGCCGGGCTGCTCGCCGGCCTGGTCGCACTGATCCTGTTCGGCGTGATCGCCGGCGCCTTCGGCAGCGAGGCCGATCTCTCGCTTGCCGAGAACCAGCGGGAGCTCGTCGGTAACGGCAGCTTCGCTGCCGTCTTCGCCGCTCTGGTCGGCGTGCTGGCGATGACGAGCGAGTTCCGGTACGGGACGATCGATGCGACTTTCGTCTTCACGCCGGCCCGGGAGCGTGTGGTCGCAGCGAAAGCTCTGGCCGGTCTCCTCGCCGGCACCGGGTTCGGTGCACTCGGCGCAGGGATCGCCCTCGGCGCGGGAGTGGTGATGATCCGGGCGCGCGGCCTGGACGTCCTGGTCGGAGGCGCCGACGTCCGCCGAGTCGTGCTCGGCGGTTTGGTGATGTCCGGGCTCTGGGCCGTGCTCGGTGTCGGCCTCGGCGCCCTCGTCCGCAACCAGGTCGCCGCGATCGCCGGGCTCTTCGCGTGGGTCTTCATTGTCGAGATCCTGGTTTTCGAGCAGCTGCCCGCAGTCGGCCGCTACGCGCCGGGGGTCGCCGGGACGGCGCTGACGGGCGACCCGGTCGGAGACTCGTCGGCGCATCTGCTCACGCCTTCGATCGGCGGGGGCCTCCTCGCCGCCTACGCGGCGGCGTTCGTGCTGGCCGGCGCGCTCGCGACGAGGCGTCGCGATCTCACCTGACAAGGACCGTCGGAAGGCGCCAGCCCGAGGCCGGTCGAGCGCTAAGCTCCGCTCGCATGTGGGATGTTCTGACCTGGCACGACGGGACGCTGAGCATCGCCTGGTGGGCCCTGATCGGCTTCGCGCTGCTGGTGATCGTCGCGGCCGGTAGCCGGGCAGCCGGCAAGTAACCGCCTGCCTCGCGCGTCGGCGTCAACGGCCTTCGTGCGCCGTCCCGCGGGGCATCGGCGCCCGTCCGACCGGCTGCTTCGGCGGCGGCGACGGCGGCGCGGTTCGAGGGGCGATCGGGACCGTGACCGGCGTGTCCGAGACGAGCAGCGTCCTTCCGTGGTGCTCGAGCTCGAGCGGCGGCCCCTCCTCCACCGTGTAGGTCGCTGCCGACGCGGTCGCCTCGACCTTCAGGCGACGCCCGCCGACCCGTAGCCGGAACACCAGCCGGTCGAGGCGGCGCGGGAGCCGGGGGGCGAAGGCGAGCCGTTGGCCGTGGTCGCGCGCCCCGCCGAAGCCTGCGACAGCGGCGATGCAGGCGCCGGCGAGGGAGGCGATGTGCAGGCCGTCGCGGGTGTTGTGCTCCAGGTCGTGCAGGTCCATGAGGGCGGCCTCGCCGAAGTAGTCGTAGGCCAGCTCCAGGTGACCCACCTCGGCGGCGACGACCGCCTGGGTGCACGCGGAGAGCGAGGAGTCCCTCACCGTCAGCCGCTCGTAGTAGGCGAAGTCCCGAGCCTTCTGCTCGGCCGTGAAGGCGTCGCCGAACATCTGGATCGCCAGGACGAGGTCCGCCTGCTTGACCACCTGCTTGCGGTAGATGTCGAAGTACGGGAAGTGGAGGAGCAGCGGGTACTGCTCCGGCCGGGTGTGCTCGAAGTCCCAGACCTCGTGGCTCGTGAACCCCTCCGACTGCGGGTGGACTCCGAGGTCGTCGTCCCAGGGGATGATCATGTTCTCGGCGGCGTCGCGCCAGGACGCTGCCTCCTCGAGGTCCGCGCCGAACGCCTCTGCGTGGCGGGGATGCCTGGCGACGGCGTCGGCGGCGGCGCGGAGGTTCCGCTGCGCGAGCAGGTTCGTGTACACGTTGTTGTCCGCGAGCGCGCTGTACTCGTCGGGGCCGGTGACTCCGTCGATGCGGAACCGTCCCTCCGGGTCGTGGTGGCCGAGCGAGCGCCACAGGCGGGCGGTCTCGACCAGGAGCTCGAGCCCGATCTCCCGTTCGAAGTCCTCGTCGCCGGTCGCCTGCCGGTACCGGACGGCGGCGTCCGCGACGTCGCCGCCGATGTGGAACGCGGCCGTCCCCGCGGGCCAGTAGCCCGAGCACTCCTGGCCGCGGATCGTCCGCCACGGGAAGGCCGCCCCGGCGAGCCCGAGCTGCGCGGCGCGCTCACGGGCGAGATCGAGGGTCGAATGCCGCCAGCGCAACGCGTCCCGCGCCACGTGAGGCGCGCTGTACGTGAGCACGGGGAGCACGAAGCGCTCCGCGTCCCAGAAGGTGTGCCCGTCGTACCCGGGGCCGGTCAGGCCCTTCGCCGGAATCGCGCGGCCCTCCGCCCGCGCTGCGGCCTGGAGCGTGTGGAAGAGCCCGAAGCGGACCGCCTGCTGGAGCTCGGTGTCGCCTTCCAGCTCGATGTCGGCGCCCTCCCAGAAGTCGTCGAGGTAGGAGCGCTGGGCGGCGACCAGCCCGTCCCACCCGGTGTAGCGGGCCTCGGCGAGCGCCGCCACCACCTCGTCCCGGACCGCCGCGTACGAGCGCCTGCTCGACCACGAGTAGGCGATGAGCTTCACGACCCGAAGCCGTTGGTCCGGCTTCAGGTCGACCGCGGCGGTTACCCGGCCGAGATCGGGCCGGCTCTCGGCTGCGGTGGCCGTGTCCGGGGGGCCGTCGAGCACGTGGTCCATCCCCGCGGCCATGCCGAGCTTGCTGCTGCGGGTCGTATGGACGAGGACGACACGGGCGGCATGGTCGAAGTGCTCGACCGCGACGAGAGGCGACTCGAGCGCGGCCGCGGCGCGCGGGTCGGAAGAGCGTGGCGGCGCAGGCTCGTTGGCGATCAGCTCCGACTGGACGACCACGCGGAGCGGCTGCTCGATCGGCTCGACCTCGAAGAGGATCGCCGCGATCGACCGCTGGACGAAGGACACGAGGCGGGTCGAACGGACGCGCACGGCGGTTCCGGCCGGCGAGCGCCACTCGACCAGGCGGCGGAGCACGCCCGCGCGTAGGTCGAGCTCGCGCTCGTGGGCCAGCAACTCGCCGTAGCGGACGTCGAGCGGCTCGTCGTCGACGAGCAGGCGGATGATCTTTCCGTTCGTGGCGTTGACGATCGTCTGGCCGGACTCCGGGTAGCCGTAGCCGGGCTCCGCGTTCGGGAGCGGCCGCAGCTCGTAGAACGAGTTGAGGTAGGTGCCCGGAAGGCCGTACGGCTCGCCCTCGTCGAGGTTCGCGCGCAGGCCGATGTGGCCGTTCGCGAGCGCGAAGATCGACTCGGCCCGCGCGAGCTGCTCCAGGTCGAGCGAGCGCTCGCGGACCGACCACGGCTCGACGGCGAGATCCAGGCTTGCCGTCACGTTCCCTGCAGGAGCTCGTCGAGGCCGGTGACGACGGTGTCGGCGCCGTGGGCGCGGAGCGCGGATGCCTGGTCGGCGCGGTCGACGCCGACCACGAAACCGAAGCCGCCGGCGCGCCCGGCCTCGACGCCGGCGAGGGCGTCCTCGAACACCGCGCCGTGCTCCGGGGCAACCTCGAGCCGCCGGGCGGCGGCGAGAAAGGTGTCCGGCGCCGGCTTGCCACGCAGATGCTCGCGCTCGGCGACGAGCCCGTCGATCCGAGCCTCGAAGAGGTCGGCGATCCCGCCCGCCTCGAGCACTTCCCGGCAGTTGGCGCTGGCCGAGACGACGGCTCGGCGGAGCCCCGCGTCGCGGGCTGCGCGGACGAACCGGACCGAGCCCTCGTACACGCGGATACCGTCGCGGCGCATCAGCGAGAGCACAAGGGCGTTCTTGCGGTTGCCCACGCCGGCGACCGTCTCGGCGTCGGGCGGGTCGTCCGGCGCGCCCTCCGGAAGCCGGATGCCTCTCGAGCCGAGGAACGACCGCACGCCGTCGAGCCGCGCCCGCCCGTCGACGTACCGTGCATAGTCCTCGAGCTCGAACGGGACGAACGGGGTGCCCGTCCGCGTCGCGTGGTCGCGGAGCAGGGCGTCGAAGGTCTCCTTCCAGGCACGCTCGTGGACGGAAGCGGTGTCGGTGAGGACTCCGTCGAGGTCGAAGAGGCACGCCTTCACGGTCGCCGGCAAGAGCACGCGGGGCACTTCGGGAATGATTCCCGAAGCGGCCCCGGGGCTCACGCCGCGTCCGCGAGGCGGAGGAGTTCCTCGAGCCCGGTGACGACCAGGTCGGCTCCGGCCGCCCGGAGCTCTTGCATCCGGTCGCCGCGGCCGACCCCGACCACGACTGCCGCGCCGGCGGCTCGTGCTGCCTCGACGCCGGCGGGCGTGGTCTCGAAGACGGCTGCCCGTCCCGGGCTCGCCTCGAGCTCGCGGCAGGCGGCGAGCACGATGTCCGGCGCGGGCCGCGGCGTGAGACCGCTCGCGACGATCGCCGCACCGTCGATCTTGCCGTCGACCAGGTGCGACAACCCCGCACGCCGCAGGATCGTGTCGGTGTGGGCGCTTGCCGAGACGACCGCGCAGCGCACGCGGGCGTCGTGTACGAGCTCGAGGTACTCCCGCGCGCCGTCGTACGGGCTCAGGTTCCTCCGCGCGAGCAGCTGGCCGAGCACGGCGTTCTTCTGGTTGGCGAGACCGTGAACGGTCTCCGCCCCGGGCTCGTCCTCCACCGTGCCCTCGGGCAGGCTGATCCCGCGGCTCGCCAGGAAGGCGCGAACGCCTTCGAGTCGCGGCCTGCCGTGCACGTGGGCCTGGTAGTCGCCACGCGGGTCGAAGGGGGCGACCTCGACGTGCGCCTGCTCGCTCCGGCTGGACAGGAAGCGGTCGAAGGCCTTCGCCCACGCCTCCGCGTGCAGCGCGGCGCTGCCGACCAGCACGCCGTCGAGGTTCACGACGCAGGCGGCGACCTCCGTCGGCAACCCGAGCAGCCGCTGCGCTTCCCGGGGCGACAGCGGGAGCCGGAAGGACGGCGCAGTCGCGACCAGCCCGGCGTAGGCGTGGAGCAGGCCGGCGGTCGATTCGCGCTCGGTGGCCAGCCGCTGGGAGCGCACACGGAGCTCATCCGGCGGGAGGACGTGCCTGGCAGACCGCAGGGCGGCCTCGGCGGCCTCGAACGCGGTGCGCCAGCGCGTCCGCAGCGTCTCGGGCGCGACGCGATCGTCCTGCGGGGTCCACCTGGGCATGTCTCGAGCATCGACCCGGCGGCGACGGTCGGCATCGGAGTCGAGTCCTGCCCGGCATCCGTGGTTCTCCGCAGCCGTTGCGGTAGTTGGTCCCGATTCCACCGGCCGGGGCTGGGCTAGCGTCGCCTGGAAGAAGGCTCGGAAGGGGGCGAGAGCGATGGAGCAGGCCAACCTCGCCGGACGTGCCGGTCGCTGGAGCGCCGCACACTGGAAGACGGCGGCCTTCGGATGGATCGCCTTCGCGATCCTCGCAGTCGCGATCGGCAAGCTCGTCGGCCCAAACGAGATGAAGCCCTGGGCAATCGCGAACGGGGAGTCGCGGCGCGCCGAGCAGCTCCTGGACCGGGCGGGCTTCGACCTCCCGGCCCGCGAGAGCGTGCTCGTCCAGTCACGAACGTCGACCGTCGACGAGCCCGACTTCTCCTCGGCTGTCGCCGGCGTCGTCCAGGCGCTCTCGCTGCAGCCGGACGTGACCAACATCGTCTCTCCGATCAACCGCCCGAAGGCCGGGCTCGTCTCCGCGGACCGGCACTCCGCGCTCGTGCAGTTCGACGTCAAGGGGAAGGCCGACGACGCGAAGGACCTGATCGCGCCCGTCCTGCGCTCGATCGACCAGGTCCAGGCGGGGAACCCGACCCTGATCATCGAGGAGTTCGGCCAGGCGTCGGCCGACCACCAAGTCGACAAGCGATTCGAGCACGACATGAGCCGCGCCGAGTTCACCTCGGTGCCGCTGACGATCGCGATCCTGCTCGTCGCCTTCGGCGCGCTCGTGGCCGCGGGCCTGCCGGTGCTGCTCGCGCTCTCGGCCGTGCTCGCCGCGACCGGGCTCAACGCGCTCGTCAGCCACGTGGTGCCGACTGAGGCGCAGACGGTGGGCGCGATCATCCTGATGATCGGCATGGCAGTGGGTATCGACTACTCGCTGTTCTACCTCCGCCGTGAGCGTGAGGAGCGGCAGGCGGGGAGGACACCGCACGACGCGCTGCTCCGTGCCGCACGCACCTCCGGCCAGGCGGTGCTGATCTCGGGCGGCACCGTCCTGATCGCGATGGCCGGGATGTTCGTGTCCGGCAACTCGCTGTTCACGACCATCGGGCTGGGCACGATGATCGTCGTCCTCGCCGCCATGATCGGCTCGTTGACGGTCCTTCCTGCCCTCCTGCACCGGCTCGGGGACCGGGTCGAGTGGGGCCGGATCCGGAACGTCCGCCGGGGGGTGCGGGACGACGGGATGTGGGGCCGCCTCGTAGGCGCGGTCCTGCGGCGGCCGTGGATGGCGCTGCTCCTCGCGGGCGGCGGCCTGTTCGTGCTCGCCCTGCCGGCTCTCGGCATGCACACGAAGCTGCCGAACTTCACGGACTTCCCCCAGGACCTGAAGATCGTCCGGACGTACGAGCGCATCCAGGCGGCGTTCCCCGGCTCGCAGACGCCGGCGAGCGTCGTCGTCCGGGCGCCGAAGGTCGATACGCCGGAGATGCAGCAGGCGTACGACCTCTTCCGGCGGCGCGCCGTGGCCACCGGCGAGCTCTTCGCACCGTTCACGCTCACCCTCAACCCCGACCGGACCGTCGCGGTGATCGACTTCGCGATCGCGGGAAACGGCGACAACGCGGCCTCCGTCGACGCGTTGAAGACCTTGCGCGACACCGTGATCCCGCCGATCGCGGCGGGCCTGCCCGACACCGAGGTGGCCGTCACCGGCGTGACCGCCGGCACCTACGACTTCAACCGGCAGATGCGCTCCCGGCTGCCCTACGTGTTCATGTTCGTGCTCGGGCTCGCCTTCGTGCTCCTGCTGCTGACGTTCAGGTCGCTCGTGATCGCCGCCAAGGCGATCGCGCTCAACCTGCTCTCCGTCGGCGCCGCGTACGGGATCCTCGTCGCCGTCTTCCAGCACGGCTGGCTGGCCGGCGTGCTCGGCTTCCAGACGAACGGCGCGATCGTGAGCTGGCTGCCGCTCTTCCTGTTCGTCGTCCTGTTCGGCCTGTCGATGGACTACCACGTCTTCATCCTCAGCCGGGTCAAGGAGCTGCACGACGGGGGCCGGTCGACCGAGGACGCAGTCAGGCTCGCGATCACGCGCACGGCGGGAACCGTGACCAGCGCAGCGCTGATCATGGTCGCCGTCTTCGCTCTGTTCGCGTCGCTGAGCCTGATCATGATGCAGCAGATGGGCTTCGGCCTCGCGGTCGCGGTTCTCATCGACGCGACCGTCGTCCGGGCCGTTCTCCTGCCCGCGGCGATGAAGGTGCTGGGCGAGTGGAACTGGTACCTGCCGTCGTGGCTCGAGTGGCTGCCGTCGCTCTCGCCCGAGGGCGAGCAGAGGTACGGGCCGCAGGCGCCACGCCCGACCCGGCATCCGGGCCATGCCTGAGCCGGACGCCGAGCCGCCGTTCGCCCGAAGCGCGGCGCCGATCTTCTCCGTCGGCGCCGCGCTCGTGGGGCTGCACTCCGTCGTCGACGCGTTCCTCGCGCCCGAGCCGGGCACGGCCGCCGGGGACCACCTGGGCCGCGGCCTCGTGTCGCTGGCGCTCCTCGTGGCGGCGGCCGCGTCCTATCCGCGCCTGCGGGCCGGCGGTCAGGTCGTCCTCGCGGTGACGCTCGGCGCGCTCGCGCTGGTCGGGTTCGGCCTCGCGGTGGCCGACGCGCGTGCGGCCGGCCCGACGGGCGAGGACTGGACCGGCTTTCTGCTCGCGGCGGCCGGCCTCGCTCTGATCGGGCTCGGCATCGTCCTTCTGTGGCGGTCGCGCAAGGGAGGCCGGCTGCGGTGGCTTCGCCGGGCCGCGATCGCGGCAGCCTCGGTCGTCGCCGCCTACTGGTTCGTCATGCCCGTGGCGATCGCCATCGTCGCCACACACCGTCCGCGGGCCGTCGTCGCCCCGGTCGACCTCGGACGTGGCTACGAGCAGGTCGTGGTCGAGACGGACGACGGCCTCGAGTTGGCTGCGTCGTACGTCCCATCGCGGAATGGAGCGGCTGTGATCTCGTACCCGACGCGGGCGGGCAAGATCGCCCAGGCCCGGATGCTCGCCCGGCACGGCTACGGCGTGCTGCTGGTGGACGCGCGCGGCTACGACGCCAGCGAGGGCGATCCCAACCTCTTCGGCTGGGAGGGCACGAAGGACGTCGCCGCGGCCGTACGCTGGCTCCAGCGGCGGCCGGACGTCGGTGACGGCCGGATCGGCGGCATTGGATTCTCCGTGGGCGGCGAGGTCATGCTCCAGGCGGCAGCGTCCAACCCCGGCCTGCGTGCGGTGGTTTCGGAGGGCGCCGGCGTCCGGTCGATCCGCGAGGAGCTGCTCTATGGGCCGCGCGGGTGGCCGTCACTGCCCGCGGCCGCCGTCCGGACGGCGGCGCTCGCGCTGCTGAGCGGGGCACCGCCTCCACCCTCGCTCGAGGACGTCGTCGCGCGCAATGCGCCGCGTCATCTCTTTCTGATCTACGCAGGCCGGGGCGCCGGAGGCGAAGAGCTCAACGGGGACTACTACCGCGCCGCCGCCGGGCCGAAGCTCCTCTGGCGGATCCCGGAGGCGCACCACGTCGGCGGATGGGAGGCGCGCCCGGCCGAATACGAGCGCCGGGTCGTGGAGTTCTTCGGGCGCACGCTGTTGGGCGGCCGGAGCTGAGCGGCGCCGAAAAGCGGAGGGCCGGCGTGGCCGGCCCTCCGGGGATCGCGCGTGCCGCGGTTCAGTGCGACATCGTCCCCTCGACGTTGCCGACCTTCAGGAGGCCGACCTGACCCTGGTCGACGGCCGCGAAGGAGTGTGAGACGAAGGGGTAGAGGCCCGGCTCGTCGATCCTCACGTCGAAGACGCCTCCCCCACCGGCCGGCACCGTGACCGTCTGGACGTTATGGAGCGCCTCGCTGGGATTCATCGCTCCGAACGGGTAGGCGGTGTCGAGGATCGTCCCGACGACGTGGAAGTCGGTGTCGAGCGACGGGCCGGCGTCGACGACCCAGAAGCGGACCAGCTCGCCGGGCTGCGCCGTGAGCGGATGCGTGACGTACTGGCCGGCGTAGCCGTTGAAGGTCATCCAGTCGGGGGCCCGGGCGTGCGCCTTGTCCATGTCGAACTGCGCCGGCTGGCCGAGGCCGTCCGAGCTCAGGTACCACTCGCTGGCGACGATGACGTAGTCCCGGTCGGCCCGCGGCAGCACGCCGGGCCTCGGCTCGACGACGATCGCGCCGTACATGCCGTTCGCGATGTGCATCAGAACCGGCTTGGTGCCGCAGTGGTACATGAAGACGCCCGGGTCCGTCGCGCGGAAGGTGTAGCTCACCGACTTCCCCGGCATCACGTCCTTGAAGGCGACGTTCGGAGCGATCCGCGCGGCGTGGAAGTCGATCGAGTGGGGAATCGCCCCCTGGTTGGTGAGAGTGATCTTGACCATCTGACCCTGCCGGACGTGGATGACGGGGCCGGGGGCGCCGCCCGCCCATGCCCAGGCCGCGTACTCGACGCCGGGCGCGATCTGGATCGTGACGTCCTTCAGGATCAGGTTGACGTCCGCGACCGGACCGGCCGGTGCGGCCGGGAGCTCGGCCGGGAACGCCTTGTGCGCCGCGGCGAGCGCCTCGGCGTTCGCCGGCGCGGCTCCGGCAAAGCTCTGCATGGTGCCGGTGGACGAGGCGTGGGCCTGCATGTCGTGGCCCGTGCTCGTGCTCGCGGCCGGCGTTCCGGCCGCGACCTTGTCCGCGGCGCGGTTGGCGGCGTCCTTGGCGTTGCGGGCGTCGATCCACGCGAAGAGGCCGAAGAAGCCCAGGAGCGCGACCAGTATGCCGAGCATCATCGACGTGACGCCGAGTAGCGCGCTCGAGGGCTCCTTCCTCGGCGCCCGGCGGGCCGCGGCCGGGTGATGGGACGGATACGAGGTCACTTCTGACTCCCTTCGTCGGTTTCGCCCAACGTAGAAGTGGGCGCCGTCCGCCACCTCCGGCGCGATCCTCACCGGCGCTACCGGGTTCACCGCGGAGGGGGCTTCGGAAAACCCGCAGTCGGGTGCGCACCCGAAACGCCGGAGGGCCGGCGTCGCCGGCCCTCCGCGTGTCGGTGTGACGAGGTTGCTAGGCGGTCTGGACGCCCGTCGGAACGGTCGCCTCTGTCTTCGGCTTCGTCACGATCGCGGGGAGGCGGAAGGTCGCGAAGGCGATAACCGCGAAGCCGATCCCGGCGAGTAGGAGTGCGACGCCGACCACCACTGCGAACAGCGCCAGCTGGCTCGCCATGTAGCTGGTGTTGAGCGCGGTGGTCAGAGCGGTGTAGGTGACCCAGATGTCGCGGCGGCCGTTCGCGACCGGCTGCTTCGTCTTGGGGTCGACGACTGCCTTTGTCGGGTCGTTGGTCGCACCGAGCCCGTCGGTGAGCTTCACCGGCGTGTCGGGCGCGGCGATGTAGCGGCCCATCTGCGAGTACGTCAGGCCGGAGGTCGCACCGAAGGTGTGGATCCGCATGTACTCGGCGAAGCAGCGCGCGCTGCTTCCACTGTCGACCTGCTTGTTGGCGATGGTGCAGCCGGGGACGTCGATCGGCGACGGCGTGATGTTCACGCCGGCGTCATGCAGCGTCGCGAAGAGCTTGTTCTGCGCGGTCCTCGCTGCGGTCACCTCACCTGCGATCGCCTTCGGTGTCATGTCGGGGGTCCCGACGATCTGCTCCTGCTTGAGGCTCGAGCTGACCGTGTTCCGGCCGTTCGCGCCCATCACCAGTGCGGCGATGCCGAACGCGACCAGGATCACGGCTGCGGCGTATCCGCCAAATTCGAAAATTTTCCGCTTCGACATTTCCGCTGCCTCCTCTTGGATCGATTGCCCGGATTGAAAGCGGCCGCGGGTCGCGCTGCATCCGCGCCGAGCCACAGGCTGTCTGCGGCGAACTACGCAACTCGCTCCGCAACGCGACTGATGGCGCCGGGCTGTCGGCATCGCCACACTTGCGGCATGAACCTCGCCCTGTCCGAGGTGCGTGACGTCATCCTCCGCACCGGTGGCACGCTCAGGCTTCGCGCGCCGACGGGAGCGGACGCCGACGCGGTGCTGGCGTTCCTCCGCGGGCTGTCGGAGCAGAGCGCCTACCGTCGGTTCCACGGGTTCCCCTCGCTGCGCCGCGAGACGGTCGAGCCGTTTCTCGACCCCGACTGGGAGGACCGCGGCTCGCTGGTCGGAACGATGTCCGCCGACGGCGGCGGCGAGCAGGTGGTCGCGCTGGCGAACTACGTCAGGCTGCAGGATCCTGCGCTGGCCGAGGTCGCGTTCACGGTCGCGGATTCGCTCCAGGGGCAAGGAGTCGGCACGCGGCTGCTCGAGCAGTTGGCGCTCACCGCCGCCGCCCACGGGATCTCTACCTTCGTGGCGGAGGTGATGGCCGACAACCGGCCGATGCTCGGCGTGTTCTCGGACGCCGGCTTCGGCGTCTCCCGGCGGCTCGAGGGCGGCACGACCGAGGTGCGGCTGGAGATCGCGCCGACCGAGAAATACCGCGCGGCGGTGGACGAGCGGGACCACCGCGCCGTCACGGCGTCGCTGCGCCCCTTCTTCCGTCCCGGCAGCGTCGCCGTCGTCGGCGCCTCGACCAGGCGCGGCTCGATCGGCGGCGAGCTGTTCCGCAACATCCTGGAGTCCGAGTTCGACGGGATCGTCCACCCCGTGAACCCCAAGGCACCGGCCGTCGCCGGGGTCAGGGCGTATCCGTCGGTGGCCGAGATCCCGGACCCGGTCGATCTGGCGGTCTTCTGCGTTCCCGGCGCGTCCGTCCTCGCCGAGGCCGAGGCGGCGATGAGCAAGGGGACTCGCGCCCTGTGCGTGATCTCCGCGGGCTTCGCGGAGACCGGGGCCGAGGGAGCCCGGCGGCAGCAGGAGCTGCTCGCCCGCGTGCGGGCCTACGGCGCCCGGCTGATCGGCCCCAACTGCCTGGGCATCTTCGTCGCCGGGCCCGGTCTGAACGCGACCTTCGCGCCGCACGCCTTCCCACCCGGGAACATCGGCTTCTCCTCGCAGAGCGGAGCGCTGGGCCTGGCGGTGCTCGAGCGCGGAGCCTCGCGCGGGCTTGGCCTGTCCGCCTTCGTGTCGGTCGGCAACAAGGCCGACGTCTCCTCGAACGACCTGCTCGAGTTCTGGGAGGACGACCCCGCGACCGACCTGATCCTGCTCTACCTCGAGTCGTTCGGGAACCCCCGCAAGTTCGGCCGCCTCGCCCGGCGCGTCGCACGGAAGAAGCCGATCCTGGCGATGAAGGGCGGGCGGACGACGGCCGGCCAGCGCGCCGCCGGGTCGCATACGGCGGCACTGGCGGGATCGACGGCCGCAGTCGAGGCGCTCTTCCGGCAGGCGGGCGTCATCCAGGCGGATTCCCTGGAGGAGCTGGCCGACGCAGCCGTGCTGCTCTCGTCCCAGCCGTTGCCGCGGGGACGCCGGGTCGCCGTGCTGACCAACGCCGGCGGTCTCGGGATCCTCTGCGCGGACGCGTGCGCCGCGGCCGGGCTCGAGCTCCCGCCGCTCTCGGAGGAGACGCGGGCACGGCTCGCCGGGGGGCTCCCCCGCGAGGCGAGCATCGCCAACCCGGTCGACATGCTCGGCTCCGCCGTCGGGGCCACGTACGAGGCCGTCCTGCCGCACGTCCTCGCCGATCCGGGAATCGACGCGGTGATCGTGCTCTTCGTGCCGCCGGTGGTCGCGGGAGCGGACGAGGTTGCCGAAGCGGTCGTTCGCGGTGTCCGCGCTGCACCGAAGACCGGCAAGCCGGTGCTGGCCGCATTCGTGGCGGCAGAAGGGATACCCGCATGCCTCCTCGAGCGGAGCTCCGGTGTCGCCGGCTTCGAGTATCCCGAGTCGGCCGCCCGGGCCCTGGCCCACGCGGTCGACCGCGCCGAGTGGCTGCGCCGCCCGGCAGCCGACCCACCCGATCTGGTCGGGACCGACCGCCGGACGGCCGAGGCCCTGGTCGCTTCGGTACTCACCGCCTCCAGCGACGCCTGGCTCGAGCCGGGGCAGGTCCGTGAGCTGCTCGGCGCGTACGGCATCAGGCTCGTGGAGGAGCGAGTCGCGGCGACCGTCGACGACGCCGTCGCCGCTGCACGCGAGCTCGGCCTTCCTGCCGTCGCGAAGAGTGCCGTGCCCGGCGCCCACAAGACCGAGACCGGCGGAGTCGCGCTCGGGCTGGCCACCGAGGGCGACGTCCGCGACGCGGTCGACCGTATCGGGCTGCCGGTCGTCGTCCAGCCGATGATCCGCGGAGGCGCCGAGGTGCTCGCGGGCGTCGTCCAGGACCCGACGTTCGGGCCGCTCGTGGCCTTCGGCCCCGGGGGCGTCTTCGCCGAGCTGATCGGCGAGGCTCAGTTCCGGATCGCCCCCCTGACGCTGGCTGACGCCGAAGACCTGGTCCTGACGGGCAAGGCCGGCCGGCTCGTCTCCGGGTTCCGGGGGGCGCCTGCAGCCGACGACGCGGCGCTCGTCGACCTCGTGCTCCGTCTGGCGCGGCTCGCCGAGGACATCCCGGAGGTCGCAGAGCTCGACCTCAATCCGGTACTCGCCCTCGAGGACGGATATGTGGCTGTCGACGCCCGCGTGCGGGTGCGTCCGGCCGAACGGCCGAGCACCGCCAAGACCTGGTAGCGGGCATGGTCCGGCGCCTGCTCGCCGTGGGATGCCTGGTCGTCGTGGCGGCCGGTGCGATCCTGCACCTGGCCGGCGCTCCCGCCGCCGGAGACCTGGTGCTTGCGCTCGGTTCCGTCCTGGTGCTCGTGCCGCTCACGTGGAGCGTCGCACGGTCGCTGGCGCACCGTGACGTCGGCGTCGATGCGATTGCGCTGCTCGCGATCGCGGGAGCGCTCGCGCTCGGTCAGTGGGGGGCAGCCGCGGTCGTGGCCCTGATGCTGGCGGGCGGGAACGCGCTCGAGGAGGCGGCCGCAGGCCGCGCGCGACGCGAGCTCCGGGCCCTGGTCGAGCGGGCACCCCGGGTTGCGCATCGGATCGGGCCCGGCGGCTCGGTCGAGGAGCTGCCCGTCGACCGCGTGATGATCGGCGACTCGCTGGTCGTCCGCGCCGGAGAGATCGTGCCTGTCGACGGCGTCCTCACCGGCGCCGAGGCGCTCGTCGACGAGTCGTCGATGACCGGCGAGTCGCTTCCCGTCCTGCGCGAGCGAGGCGACTCGGTCCGCAGCGGCGCCAGCAACGCCGGCGACGTCTTCGAGCTTCGTGCCGTCCGCCCTGCGGCCGAGAGCGCGTACGCGGCAGTCCTCCGCCTCGTGCAGGAGGCGGAGTCGAGCAAGCCACGATTCGTCCGCCTGGCCGACCGCTATGCGATCTTCTTCCTTCCCCTGACGATCGCAGTGGCCGTGCTGGCGTGGGCCCTTTCCGGCGATCCCGTGCGGGCGGTGGCCGTCCTGGTCGTGGCCACGCCGTGCCCGTTGATCCTGGCCGCGCCGATTGCGTTCGTCGCGGGCATCTCGCGCGCCGCCCGGGCGGGGGTGATCGTCAAGGGCGGGGGGGTGATCGAGGCGCTGGGCAAGGCACGCACCGTGCTCCTGGACAAGACGGGCACGCTCACGCTCGGGGCACCCGAGGTCGACCGCGTGGTCGCCGCGGACGGGCTGCCCGCGCAGGAGATGGTGCGCCTGGCCGCGTCGCTCGAGCAGCTCTCCGCCCATCCCCTGGCGGAGGCTCTCGTCCACCATGCAGTGCGCAACGGGCTCGCGCTCTCGTTCCCGGAGCAGGTGACGGAGGATCCCGGCCGCGGCATCGCCGGCGTCGTCGACGGCCACCGAGTCGCAGCCGGCGGCTCGCACTGGCTCACAGCCCACGGGCACCAGCTGGACGGCTGGACCTCGCCGGAGGGCGACGAGCCGGGCCGGGCGACGATCTCCGTGGCCGTCGACGGTCGCCCGGCGGGCGCGATCGTGATGGGAGACCAGGTGCGGCAGGAGGCGCCGGACCTGGTCACCGGGCTGCGGGCGGCCGGTATCGACCAGATCGTGCTCGTGACCGGCGACCGGGCCGCGGTGGGGGCCGAGGTCGGACGTTCCCTCGGCCTCGACCGCGTCTACCCGGACCTGAGCCCGGGCGAGAAGGCGGAGGTCGTCCGCGCCCTGCAGCAGCAGCCCGGAAACCCCGTGGTGGTGATGGTCGGCGACGGCATCAACGACGCCCCCGCGCTGGCGGTGGCCGACGTGGGGATCGCGATGGGGGTCGTCGGCGCCACCGTCGCCTCCGAGACCGCTGACGCGGTCATCGTGCAGGACCGCGTCGACCGCGTCGTCGCCGCGGTCCGGATCGGGCGGCGTTCGCTGTCGATCGCCAGGCAGAGCGTTCTGGCCGGCATGGGGATCAGCCTCGTGGCGATGGGTTTCGCAGCGGCGGGGCTGATCGCGCCGATCGCCGGCGCACTCCTGCAGGAGGCGATCGACGTCGCGGTCATCCTCAACGCGTTGCGGGCGCTGGGCGACTGACGGGCCCGGCGCGAACCGGGTTGCGGCCTTTCCGCACATCGCTCCGCGACCGCCCGGATGTGGGCGTGGAGGTCTGGGCCCAAGGTGTACACATGAACGAAGACCGTGCAACCGAGGTCGCCTGGCGCCGCGGTGAGCGCGGTGCGACCTACGTCGGCACCGTCTCGCGCGGTGCCGACACGATCCGCCTGAGCGGTCGGGATTCGGTTCTCGGCATCGAGGTTCTCCTCTCCATCCCGGTCGACGAGATCGCCTCGGTCGGTGTCACCGAGTCGTCGGGCGACGCCGGGGAAGGCGAACCCGTCGTCGTCCTCGACCTGCCTGCTTCCGAGCCGATCCACCTTCGGCCGATCGGAGTCGCGCCGCTCCACGTCCATTCACTCGCACGGGCGCTGAGCGCGGTCATTCCCGCGCCGGCCGTGCTCGCTCAAGGAGGCTGACATGAGGGTCAAGGACCTGATGACGACCGACGTGTTGACGGTGCAGACGAGCACCTTGCTCAAGGATGCGGCAGCCCTGCTCGCCCAACACCGGATCTCCGGGCTCCCGGTGGTGGACGGCGAGCGCCGGGTCCTCGGCGTGCTCTCCGAGGGCGACATCCTCTACAAGGAGAGCGACACATCCGGTCGACCGAACCTTCTGGAGCGTCTGCTTGCGCCCGGAACGCGGCCGATCGAGCTGAAGCTGGCGGCGCGGACCGTCGGCCAGGCGATGTCGGCGCCTGCGCTGACCATCGGGCCACGGCGTCCCGTGACCGAGGCGGCGACGATGATGATCGAGGAAGGCGTCAACCGCCTCCCCGTGGTCGACCACAACGAGCGGCTGATGGGGATCGTCACCCGGGCCGACCTCGTCCGCGCCTTCGTCCGGCCCGACGAGGCGATCGAGAGGGAGATCCGCGAGGACGTGATCCACAGGATCCTCTGGCTGGAGCCCGAGCAGCTCGCCATCACCGTCTCCGGCGGCGAGGTCGAGCTCACCGGTCAGGTCGAGACGAAGACCGACGCGGAGCTGATCCCGAGCTTCGTCAGGCGCGTCCCGGGCGTCGTCGGCGTGACCTCGAAGCTTCGCTGGCGCGAGGAGAACGGCCACCGGCGATCCCGTGCGGCCGCCGGCCAGAATCGCTCGTAGGGAAGCGCGGCTCGTGCGCTACGCGTCGAGCAACCCCTGGTCGATCGCGTAGCGCACGAGCTCTGCCCTGGAGGAGAGGCGCAGCTTCTGCATGATGTGCGCGCGATGCGTCTCGGCCGTGCGGACCGAGATGTAGAGCATCTTCGCGATCTCCTGATTGGTGTGTCCGAGCGCGAGCAGGCGCATGACCTCGCGCTCGCGCTCCGAGAGCGGGTCGGCCTCGACGCGCTTCTGCTCCTCGGCCTCCGCGGCGACGAGGCGCGCGCCGAGCGCCGGGTGGACGTACCGCCCGCCGCCGGCGACCTCGTGGACGGCGGCTACGACCTCGGCGTCGGCCGCTTCCTTGAGCACGTAGCCGGACGCTCCCGCGGCGAACGCCTCGCGGACGTAGCGAGGGTCGTCCTGCATGGAGAGCACGAGCACGCGCGCCTCGGGAGCCTCCCTCAGGACGAGGGGGACGCCTTCGATCCCGCTCTGGCCCGGCATGACCACGTCCATCAGCACGACGTCCGGCTGCTTGTCGCGAGCCTCGAAGACGGCGGTGCGGACGTCCCCGGCCTCCGCGACCACCTCGATGTGCTCGTCGGCATCGAGCAGGAGGTGCAGGCCGGAGCGGACCACGGCGTGGTCGTCGACGATCAGGACTCGGATGGATTCATTCCCGGTCAGCGCAGCGGCACCTCGGCGACGATGGTCGTGCCCGAGCCCTCGGTGGACTCGATCGCGAGCCTACCGCCGAGCAGCCCGACCCGCTCCTTCATTCCGACCAGCCCCAGCCCGTCGCCCCCGGAGCTGCGCGCGCCGAACCCGCCTCCGTCGTCCTCGACGACGAGCGTGACCGACCCCTCGCGACGGGTGACGACGACGCTCGCGTGGTTCGCCGCGGCGTGCTTGGCGACGTTCGTCAGCGCCTCCTGGGCGAGGCGGTAGAGCGCGGTCTCGACCTCCGGCGGGAGCCGCGCCTCGCTCAGGTTCGCCTCGACGTCGACCCGCAGGCCGGTCTCCCCGCCGAAGCTCTCCGCCAGGCGCTCCAGCGCAGGGACGAGCCCGAAGTCGTCGAGCGCCTTCGGGCGGAGCTCGACCGCGAGCCGCCGGACTGCCTGGAGCGTCGCTACCACCTGGTCGCGGAGCTCCGCGGCGGCTTCGGTCGCGGCCTCCTTCGTCGGCGCGTCCTCGACGCGCTTGAGGCCGAGCAGGATCGACGTCAGCGCCTGGCCGGTTTCGTCGTGCAGCTCGCGCGCGAGCCGCCGACGCTCGAACTCCTGGCCGTCGACGACGCGTCGCAGCGAGTCGCGTGCGACCCGGTCGGCGAGGTCGACCGCGACCGCTGCCCGGGCGGCGAAGGTCTCGGCGAGGCGGACGTCGTCGTCGGTGAATCTGGGGTCGTCCGTCCGCTTGTTGTGGGCGGCGATCACCCCGATCGGCCGGTCGGCGACGATCATCGGCACGAACAGGCCGGAGCGCATGCCGATCCGACGGGCGACGTCGCGGTCGATCTCGGGGTCGTCGAGAGGCGAGTCGACGCGTTCGGTTCGCCGCCTCTCCAGCACCCGGCCGCTCTTCGAGCCGCCGAGCGCCAGGAACGTCCCGCGGAGCTCCTCGGCCTCCGGCCCCTCGGCTGCCTCGACACGAAGGTCGCCGGTCGGGGCCGGGAGCATGATCAGCACGGCGTCGGCGTCGATGAGGTCGCGCAGCCGCGTGGCGATCAGGTCGAGCAGCGGACCGACCTCCGTCTCGCCGGCGAGCGCGTTTCCGACTTCGGTGAGCGACTCGAGCTGGGCGAGCCACCGCGTCGCCGACTCGAAGAGGCGCGCGTTCTCCACCGCCACGGCCGCCTGGGCGGCGAGCAGCGTCAGTACCTCCTCGTCTTCGGAGGTGAAGTCGCCCCCGGTTTCCTTCTCGGCGAGGTAGAGGTTGCCGTAGGCGACTCCGCGGAGGAGGATCGGGACGCCGACGAACGTCCGCATCGGCGGGTGGTTCGGCGGAAAGCCGACCGACCTCGGATCCGCCGTCAGATCGTGGAGCCGCAGCGGCTGCGCGTCGCTGATCAGGACGCCCAGGATGCCCCTGCCATGCGGGAGCTCGCCGATGCGCTCGCGGGTCTCCTCGTCGATGCCGGTGGTCAGGAAGCGTTCGAGTGCCCGCCCGGACCGGTCGATCACGCCCAGGGCGGCGTAGCGCGCGCCGGTCAGCTCGGCGGCGGTCTCGAGGATGCGTTGCAGGACCCCGTCGAGCGAGAGCTCGGAGGTGACGGCGATCCCCGCGTCGATCAGCCGGCGCCAGCGCGTCTCCATGCGCCGGATTATCGACGCCCGGCCGGAACGGGGCGGACGCGGGTGACTCGGGAGCTCGGGCCGCCGAGCGAGGTGACCAAGCCGGCCGTCAGGCCGCGAGCAACCTCCTCAGCACGAACGGCAGGATCCCGCCGTGCCGCAGATACTCGCGCTCCCGCGGCGTGTCCAGGCGCACGCGGGCGGTGAACTCGGTGTCGTCTGCGCGGACCGTGACCTCGGTCGCCTCCGCGTTGTCGATCCCGCTGATCGAGAACGTCTCGCGACCCGTCAGGCCGATCGACTCGGCGTTCTCGCCGTCCGAGTACTGCAGCGGGACGATCCCCATCATCAGCAGATTCGAGCGGTGGATCCGCTCGTAGCTCTCGGCGATGGCGGCACGGACGCCCAGCAGCTTCGGCCCCTTCGCCGCCCAGTCGCGCGAGGAGCCGGTGCCGTACTCCTTGCCGGCCAGCACGATCAGCGGCGTGGCCTCGGCCAGATAGCGCTCGGAAGCCTCGAAGATGGACATCTCCTCGCCGCTCGGCAGGTGCACCGTCCATGTGCCCTCGCTGCCGGGAACGAGCAGGTTGCGTAGGCGCACGTTCGCGAACGTGCCGCGGACCATCACCTCGTGGTTGCCGCGGCGCGAGCCGTACGAGTTGAAGTCCTTGCGCTCGACGCCATGCTCGACCAGGTACTCCCCGGCCGGGCCGTCCTGCTTGATCGACCCCGCCGGCGAGATGTGGTCGGTGGTGACCGAGTCGCCGAGCATGACCAGGCAGCGGGCGCCGTCGAAGTCGTCGACCGTCCCGGGCTCGATCGACATACCGTCGAAGTAGGGCGGCCGGCGCACGTAGGTCGAGTCCTCTGCCCAGGCGTAGAGGGCGCCGCTCGGTACCTCCAGCTCGGCCCAGCGCTCGTCGCCGGTGAAGACGTCGGCGTAGCGGCCGCGGAACAGGTCGCCGGAGACGGAGCCCGCGATCGTCTCGTCGATCTCGGTGCTCGACGGCCACAGGTCGCGCAGGAAGACGTCGTTCCCGTCCGGGTCCTGACCGATCGGCTCGGTGCTCAGGTCGAGGTCCATCCGGCCGGCCAGCGCGTAGGCCAC
>Ga0070684_100000658_pt1 | contig 23834 bp, 26 predicted proteins | sample KBSC723LmetaG_FD_65653 | JGI IMG/M metagenome (GOLD analysis project Ga0070684, IMG submission 65653) | Corn rhizosphere microbial communities from Kellogg Biological Station, Michigan, USA - KBS C7.2-3L metaG | ecosystem: Host-associated > Plants > Roots > Rhizosphere ...
CGAGCTCCGACTCGAGCTCGCGGCAGAAGCGCGCGAGAGGAAGCCATGTGTGGTGGAGGGCCTGGAGGACGATCGTCGAGCCGTCCGTGAAAGCCTCCGCGACGCGATCCGGGTCGACGACGCCGGTGAACGGCTTCGGCCGCCAGGAGATCTCGCGCGCGTACTGGGTCTCCGAGATCGTCCCGCCCTCCTTGACCAGCCGGAGGCCCGGCGTGCGCAGCCCGCCGGAGGAGACCAGCCGCTCGACGTCCGCGACCGAGAGGAGATCGTCGAAGCGCCCCTCCTCGGCGCGCGGCACGGCGAGCGGCCGCTGCTCCCAGTACTCGGCGAGGAACTCGTCGGCGTCGACCGGCTCGACGCAGCGGGCGAGCGCACTCGACGCGGAGCCGGTGCCAGAGCCGGCTCTGGCACCGGCACTCGCTCTAGCTGGCTTCTGCGCCGGCGTCCGAATCGGTGCCGTCCGTGTCGGAGCCGCCGCCGGCGTCGCCGTCCGTGCCGTCGGTGCCGTCGCCGTCGGTGCCGTCGGCGTCGCCGTCGGTCCCGTCCGCGTCGCCGTCGGTCCCGTCCGCGTCCGTCTCCGCTTCCATCTGCGTGATCCCGCCGGTCTCGATCTCGGCGTCGGCCAGAGTCTGCTCGGTCATTCCGTGCCTCCTTTGCCTGCTCGGGTCCGGTGAGTATTCCCTACAGCGTCCGCTCGTAAGCGCGGAAGCACCAGGTCGCCCAGAGGGCGGTCGCGGCCGAGAGGACGAGCAGGAACACGAGGTAGAGGCCGACCGTGCCCCACGATGTTCCGGGCAACACCACCTCGCGGGCGGCCCGAACGCCCCAGTCCATCGGGTTGCCGTGCGCGGCCACGCGCATCCAGTGAGGCATTTGGGACCGCGCCAGCAAGGTGGTCGAGACGAAGAGCAGAGGGAGACCGATGAAGTTGGCCAGCGCGATCATCGTCGCCTCGCGCCGGGTGAGGAGGGCGATGCCCTGCGAGATGCCCGCGAAGGCACTGTTGACGAGGATCGCGGCGAGGATCACGATCACCCAGCCGGCCCCGCCGGTGTGTACCCGGACGCCGAGCGCAAGCGCCACCACCAGGATGATCACCGCCTGGATCGCCGCGGTCAGCGCCGACCGCACGATCTGCGAGAGGACGATTGCGAAGCGGCTGGCCGGCGTTGCCAGCACCCGCTCGACGAACTTGTGGTCGAGGTCGTAGATCATCCCCATGCCGCTCCAGGTCGCCCCGAAAAACGAGTTCATCACCACGATCGCCGGCGCGAGGAAGGTCACGTACGAGGTCGTCCCGAACCCGCCGAGATGCGTCACGTTCTTGAACAGCTGGCCGTAGAGGACGAGCCAGACCATCGGCTGGACGAGCAGGAGCACGATCCAGATCGGCTCGCGCATCAGGTTGCGCGCCTGGCGCACGACCATGTACCAGGTGTGGCGGAGGACCGTCACGCCTCTCCCCGGTCCTCGGCGGCGAAGTCGCGGCCGGTGTAGTGGAGGTAGACGTCGTCGAGGGACGGCCGGGAGAGGCTCACCGACTCGACGCCGATTCCCTCCTGCTCCAGCGCCGACAGGATCCCGGGCAGTGCACGGTTCCCGTTCTCGACACGCGAGACCAGGGTCCGTCCCTCGCCCGTGCCCTCGGGCGATGCGCCGACGCGTTCGAGGATGCGGCGGGCGTCGTCCATGCGGCCGTCCGCCAGCTCGAGGTGCACTGCGTCGCCGCGGAGCGTCGCCTTCAGCTCGCGCGGCGTTCCCTCGACGACGATCTGGCCGCGGCTGACGATCGCCAGCCGGTCGGCCAGCTCGTCCGCCTCCTCCAGGTAGTGCGTGGTGAGCAGGATGGTCAGCCGCTCCTGGCGCGCGAGTCGGCCGACCTCGGCCCACATGCCGGCGCGGGCCTCGGGATCGAGGCCGGTGGTCGGCTCGTCGAGGAAGAGCACCCTCGGGCGATGGACGAGGCCGAGGGCGATGTCGAGCCGGCGCCGCATGCCGCCCGAGTACGTCTTGACCACCCGGTCGGCCGCGTCGGCGATCCCGACGAACTCGAGCAGGCCGGAGACACGGTCGCGCAGCTCCCGGCCGCCCATCCCCTGGACCCGTCCCTGCAGCATCAGGTTCTCGCGGCCGGTGCCGTTCTGGTCGATGCCCGAGTCCTGTGGCACGTAGCCGATCGCGCGCCGGACCGCGCTCGCCTGACGGCGGACGTCGTGGCCGGCGACCTCGGCGCGGCCGGCGTCCATCCGGCTCAGCGTGGCGAGGATCCGGACGGTCGTCGACTTGCCCGCACCGTTCGGTCCGAGCAGCCCGAAGACCTCGCCCTCGCGCACCGAGAACGAGACCCCGTCGAGCGCCTGGACGCCCTTGTACCGCTTCTCGAGCCCGTCGACGACGATCGCGTCCATGCCGCGAGCGTACCGCTCGCGGTTAGGCTCACTTCGTGCGCTCGATCACACGTGGCACCTTCTCGATCGTCGCCGCCGATGTCGAGGCTGGGGAGGTGGGCTGCGCCGTGCAGTCGCGCTACTTCGCGGTCGGCTCGGTCGTGCCGTGGGCGAAGGCGGGGGTCGGCGCGGTCGCAACGCAGGCGGCCGGGGTCGCCGCGTACGGGCCGAAGGTGCTCGCGCTGCTCGAGGAGGGGCTCGAGCCGGAGGCGGCGCTCGAACGTACGCTCGCGGAGCACTGGGCGCGCGAGATCCGGCAGCTGGGGGTGGTCACCGGAGACGGCCGCGCCGCCGCCCACACCGGCACCGACTGCCTGTCGTGGGCCGGGCACCGGATCGGCCACGGCTACGCCGTCCAGGGGAACATCCTCGCCGGCGAGTCCGTCGTCACCGAGATGGAGCGGGCGTTCCTCGAGACCAGGGGCGAATCGCTCGCCGAGCGGCTGGTCACGTGCCTCGAGGCAGCGCAGGCTGCCGGCGGAGACCGGCGCGGCCAGCAGTCGTCTGCGATCGTCGTCGAGCGTTCCGGCGCCGCCGCCGAGTCCCGCGAGGGCATCGACCGCATCTGTGAGCTCCGCGTCGACGACCACCCCGAGCCGATCGTCGAGCTGCGGCGGCTGCTCGGCGCCCACCAGGTCTGGGATGCCTTGCGTCGCGCCAGCCTCTTCCACGAGGCGGGCAAGTATGCGCAAGGGGTGGAGCTGCTTCGCGAGGCGCTCGGTCGCCACGGCGACGACCCGGTGCTGCTGTACGACCTGGCGTGCTTCGAGACGCTCGCCGGCGAGACGGAGGAAGCGATCGCGCACCTCACGCGCACGCTCGAGCTCGACCCGCAGCTGCGCCCGGGCGCCGCCGCCGACTCCGACTTCGAGGCGCTCCGGCAGGACCCACGCTTCCAGGCGGCCGTCAGCTAGGCTCGCCTGCGGCTTGGACCTCTACGAGTACCAGGGCAAGGAGCTCTTCCGTCGCGCCGGGATTCCCGTGTCCGACGGCAGGCTCGCGACCACGGCAGCCGAGGCCCGGGCGGCGGCCGAGGAGCTCGGAGGCCCGGTCGTGGTGAAGGCGCAAGTGCTGACCGGCGGCCGCGGGAAGGCCGGGGGGATCAAGCTCGCCGCCTCGCCGGAAGAGGCCGAGGCCCGGGCGGAGGAGATCCTCGGGCTGGACATCCGCGGCCACGTCGTCCGCAAGCTCTGGATCGAGAAGGCGTCCGACATCGCGAAGGAGTACTACCTCTCGGTCACGTTCGACCGGGGAGCGAAGCAGTCGCTGTTCATGTTCACGACGCAGGGCGGGGTGGACATCGAGGAGGTCGCGGCGTCGTCGCCTGACGCACTGGTGAAGCTGCACGTCGACCCCTTCGAGGGTTTTCAACCCTGGCACGCCCGCGCGCTGGTCTACGGCGGCGGCGTCGACGATCCCGACGAGCAGAAGCAGATCTCCGCGATCGCCGGACGCCTGTATTCCGCGTTCGTCGACCAGGACGCGATGCTGTGCGAGATCAACCCGCTGATCGTCACGCCGGCCGGCGAGGTGAAGGCGCTCGACTCGAAGTTCACGGTCGACGACAACGCGCTGTTCCGCCATCCCGACGTGGCCGAGATGCGTGACCCCGAGGCATACCCGCCCGAGGAGCGCGCCGCGCGCGAGAAGGGCGTCACCTACGTGAAGCTCGACGGCGAGGTCGGCATCCTCGGGAACGGTGCAGGGCTCGTGATGTCGACGCTCGACGTCATCGTGCTGGTCGGCGGCAGTCCTGCGAACTTCTGCGACCTCGGCGGCGGCGGCGACGCCCAGGGAGTCGTCGATGCGCTGGAGATCATCACCGGCGACCCGCAGGTGAAGTCGATCCTGTTCAACATCTTCGGCGGGATCACGCGCTGTGACGAGGTCGCGCGCGGGATCCTCCAGGCGCTCGGGAAGATGCAGATTCCGCACCCGATCGTCGTGCGGCTCGACGGCACGAACGCCGAGGAGGGGCGCCGGCTGCTCGAGGAGGCGGCGCCGCCGAACTTGCACGTCGAGCCGACGATGCTGGATGCGGCGCGGCGCGCAGTGGAGCTCGCCGCATGACGGACGTCTGGTCGGAGCGCGCGCAGGCCTACCGCGAGAGCGAGGCGCACCGCCGGGGCCGCGACCTCGACCTGATCGTCGAGTGGGCGACCGGGGCGAAGACCGCGCTCGACGTCGCGACCGGCGGCGGCCACGTCGCGCGCCGTCTGCGCGAGGCAGGGTTGAACGTGGTCACGACGGACGCGGCGCCGGGGATGGAGCCGGACGTCGTCAGCCGGAGCGAGGAGCTCCCGTTCGCCGACGGCAGCTTCGACGCCGTCGTCTGCCGCGTCGCCGCGCACCACTTCGACGACCCTGCGCTCGCGGTGCGCGAGATGGTGCGTGTCAGCGGCGGGCTCGTCCTGATCTCCGACAACCTTTACGGCGGCGAGCGGCTCGAGCAGGCCGAGAAGCTGCGCGACCCCTCGCATGTCCGCAACTACAGCGAGCAGGAGTGGCGCGCGTTCCTGGAGGACGCCGGCGCCCGCGTCGAGGTGGTCGAGACGATCAGGCATCCGATCGAGCTCGAGCCCTGGCTGACCCGCGCCGGCTGCCCGTCCGAAGATGCCGCGCGTGTCCGGGAGCTCGTCGCCGACCGGGTCGAGGGAAGCAAGGTCGTCCTCGACCGGGTCGTGATCAGGGCGGTGAAGTAGTGGCGATCGTCGTCGACCGCGACACGAAGCTGGTCGTCCAGGGGCTAACCGGACGCGAGGGCACCTTCCATGGGCTGCGCAACCGCGCGTACGGGACACAGCTGGTGGCCGGGGTCACTCCGGGCAAGGGCGGCCAGGACGTCGAGGGCGTGCCCGTCTTCGACACGGTCGCCCAGGCCGTGGCCGAGACCGGCGCGAACACGACGATGATCTTCGTGCCGGCGCGGTTCGCGACCGACGCGATCTTCGAGGCGGTCGACGCCGGGATCGCGACGGTGATCTGCATCGCGGAGGGCCTGGCCGCGCACGACATGCTGCGGGTCTACAACTACATCCGTCCGCGCGGGGTGACCATGCTCGGCCCGAACTGTCCGGGCGCGCTGTCACCCGGGAAGGCGAACGTGGGGATCATCCCGGCCGAGATCTTCCGCGAAGGCGCGATCGGGCTCGTCTCGCGGTCCGGGACGTTGACGTACCAGATCGGCCACGAGCTGACCGGGCTGGGCCTCGGGAATTCGACGATCGTCGGGATCGGCGGCGACCCGATCGTCGGCTCGTCCTTCATCGACGTGCTCGAACGCTTCGAGGCGGATCCGGAGACGGAGATGGTGGTCATGGTCGGCGAGATCGGCGGCGACGAGGAGGAGAAGGCGGCGCACTTCATCGCCACCCACATGTCCAAGCCCGTGGTCGCGTACATCGCCGGCTTCAGCGCTCCCCCCGGGAAGACGATGGGCCACGCCGGCGCGATCATCACGGGCTCATCCGGCACCGCGCAGGCGAAAAAAGAGGCGCTCGAGGCGAACGGCGTCCGGGTCGGCACTTCGCCGACGGAGGCCGCCCAGATCGCGGCCGAGGTGTTGCGCAGTACCTGACCGCTGCTTCCGTGCTGCAGACGCATGGGCAGCAACCCGTGCGGGCCGAGCGACGCGCACGAATCGGCGCCGAACCGACACAGACACGCGAGCCTCGGCGAGGTACCGTCGCCGGCAGGGGAAAGGGGTTCAGCCCCCACTCTAGGGTGGGGGTGTGGGGACGGGCCGGTTGCGCCATGGGGAGGGGATCCGTTCGGCCGCGGCCCTGGCCCCCGCTTCCGTTACCGCGAGGCAACCTCCTCGAACTCTGGCACTTCGAGGCGGGCCCTGGCGCGATGCCGGCCGGCGTCGGGCGGCTCCGGGTACGTGCGATCGAGGTGGGCGCGAATGTCCTCATCGCCGTGGAGGACACGGTCACCGTCGACCAGCACCGGGATCGAGTCGGCGCCGACCGCGCTGCGCATCGCGTCTCGCCGCTCGGGATCGGCAGGTACCTGCCGCGCCACGAAGTCGAGCCCCAGCTCTGTCAGCCGTTGGCGGACCCGATGGGAGTACGGGCACCACTCTGCCTGGTAGAGCTCCATGCCTTGGCCGTACCCGCGCGGCAGCGGATGGAATCACCGCCCCTGACTAGACTGGAGCCGTGGCCGTGATCTCGTTTGCCCGCGGCGTGCCTGCGCCCGACTGCCTGCCGGTGGAGCAGATCGCCGACTGTGCCCGCGCCGTCGTCGAGCGCGACGGCAGGACGATCCTCAACTACGGGCCGGTCGGCGGCTACGAGCCGCTCCGCGAGTGGGTGGCGGCGCGGCACGGGGTCGAGCCGTCACAGGTGCTGATCACGAACGGGTCGCTCCAGGGGCTCTCCTTGATCGCGGGTCTCCTGGTCGATTCCGGCGACCGCGTGCTGGTCGAGGGGCCGACATACGACCGGGCGCTCCACATCACGGCCCGCCACCACGGGCAGCCCGTGGTCGTCCCGACCGACGACGAGGGCCTCGACCCGGACGCGCTCGAGTTGCCGGCCGCGTTCCTGTACGCGATCCCGACCTTTCAGAACCCGAGCGGGCGGACACTTTCCCTCGAGCGGCGGCGGGCCCTGGCTGCGCTGGCCCGGGACGGGAAGGTGCTCATCCTGGAGGACGACCCCTACTCGCTGGTCCGGTACGAAGGCGAGCCGCTGCCGAGCGTGTTCGACCTTGCCGGCGGGGAGGGCGTCGTCTACTCCTTCTCGTTCTCGAAGATCGTCGCGCCCGGACTTCGCGTCGGCTACCTGGTCGGCAGCACGGATCTGATCGGGCGCCTCGAGGAGCTGGCCGTCCAGACGTACCTGACGCCGGCGCTGCTGCCGCAGGCGACCGCATACGAATTCGTCGCGCGCGGCCTGCTCGACGGGAACGTCGAGCGCGTGGTCGGCCTGCTCCGCGAGCGCCGCGACGCGATGCTCGCCGCGCTCGAAAGCGAGATGCCGGAAGGCGCACGCTGGAGCCGGCCGCAGGGCGGGTACTTCGCCTGGCTCGACTTCCCGGACGGAACGGACGCGGGCACGCTGCTGACGGCGGCGACCGAGCGCGGCGTCACCTTCGTGAAGGGGACCGACTTCTATCCGCCCGGAGCGGGCGGCGAGACGTCGGCGCGGCTCGCGTTCAGCTTCGTCTCGCCGACCGAGGTGACCGCCGGTGTCACTCTGCTCGGCGGGCTGCTGCGCGAGCTCGGAGCGACGCCGGTCGCCGTCTAGCTCCTACGCCGGGGCGACCTGGGGCGCGAACGCACTCAGCGGACGCGGCACCAGTTGCGGCTGCAGCGGAGGGACGATGACGCCGCGATGTGCGTTACGGAAGGTCGGGCACGGCGACTCGAGCAGCAGTGCGCAGAGCCCCGCCTTGTGGAAGTAGCAGTCCTCGCAGGTGACCTCGACGCGCTTGCCCAACGTGCTGCCTCCACTCCTCCCGGGGACGACGAACAGACAGCGATGATAGGGCGGTGGCGCCATGGTTCAAGGGGCCGCGTCGCGAAAAACCTGCTCTTTGCGGACGATTCCAAACCCGCCGATTTGCAGCAGTTTTATCGCTTCGGCGGAAGCGTTGCCAGTGCGTGCAACGCCTGTCGAAAACTCTCCACAGGAATGACCTTGACCGGTCCGGCCCACTTGCGGGCTTCTTTCGCGTTATCCCCAGCAGGCACAAGGAAAACGTCCACCCCGGCACGGCGCACTCCGATCGCCTTCTGCTTCACGCCGCCGATCGGTTCGACGGTTCCGTCCGTGTCGAGCTCGCCGGTGGCCGCCACCTTGTAGCCGCGGGTGACGTCGTGCCGCAGCTCCTCGAGCACGTCGAGAGCAAATGCGAGCCCGGCGGACGGGCCGCCGATCTGGCCGGCGTCGATCTTCACCGGGATCGGCAGCTTGATCTGGGCGGCGGTCTTGACGACCACCCCGAGGATCGCCCGTTTCGGGTCGGGAACGCATTCCGTCCCGCCGGGCGGGGTGGTGCAGCCCTCGACCGTCGCCACGGTCCTGGTCTCGAGCCCCTCGCCGGTGCGGATTCCGACTCGCACCCGGTCCCCCGGCCGGTGCGCGGCCATCAGCCTGCGCACGTCGCCGATCGTCCTCACCTGCTTGCCGTCGATCGTCTCGATGATCTCGGTCGGCTCGAGCTGCGCCTTGGCCGCCGGCGAGCCGGGTGCGACGTCCTCGATCAGCGCGCCCTTCGCCTGCACGACGACCTTGTAACCGAGGTACTTCAGCGCGACTGCGCCGGCGATCTGCTGCGAGGACGCCATCTCGCGCAGGTTCTCCAGGTGCGCCTGCTGGTCGCTCGTCCCGGGCGGGTTGACCTGGTCGGCCTTGACCAGCGTCTCCCCGTCGTGGACGAAGTGGAAGAGCTGCTCGAACAGCTTCGCCCTGCGGACGATGACTGCGTCGTAGTAGATGCCGCCCTCGCCGGAGGGATCCTTCCCACCCTGGACGGTGACGAGCGGCGCCACCGGCTTCGCCTTGTCCGGGAGGAAGAGGTAGTAGTCGGACGGGACGATCCACAGGATCGCCGCTGTCGCGACGAGGAGCGCCAGGCCCGCGCCGAACAGGGTCAGGGGGGACGGAAGCCGGAGCCGCATGCCTCAGAGCAGGTTGCGCGTGACCCCACCGTCGACCGGAACGACCGCCCCGGTGACGTAGCCCGCGCGGTCGGAGGCCAGGAAGCAGGCGACGGCTGCGATCTCGGACGGCTCGCCGACACGGCCGAGCGGGATCTGGGAGACGTCTCTGACGCCCGGGATCGAGCGGAGCCGCTCGGTGTCGATCATCCCCGGCGCGATCGTGTTCACCGTTATCCCCTTCGGGCCGACCTCGCGTGCGAGCGTCTTCATCCAGCCGACGACTCCCGGCCGGAGCGCGTTCGAGAGCGCGAGGTTGTCGATAGGCGAGCGGACGGAGCTCGACTCGATGTTGACGATCCGCCCACGCCCGCTCGCCTCCAGATGGGGCAGGCAGAGGTTGGTCAGGCGAATCGCCGAGAGCAGCAGCAGCTCGACCGCGCCCTCGACCGCCTCGTCGGCGACGCCCGCGGCCGGGCCGGGGGGAGGGCCGCCGCCGTTGTTGACGAGCACGTCGATACCGCCGAACGCGTCGACGGTCTGCTCGACGAGTTTCTGGAGGTCGTTCGGGACGGTCAGGTCGCCGCGGACGGCAAGCGCGCCGATTCGCTCTGCCTCGCGCTCGAGCAGGTCGCGGCGGCGCGCGAACATGGCGACGTTCGCTCCCTCCGAGGCGAGGGCCTCCGCGATCGCAAGGCCCATGCCGGAGGAGGCGCCGCAGACGATCGCCGTCCGACCGGCAAGCCCGAGGTCCATTGACGTCAGCTTAGAGGCGCTTCCCGCAGCGCCGCGTGACTCTTACGTCCCGTTCAGCTTACGGTGCCCAGACCGTCGCCGGTCTCGTTGTCTCCGGCTTCCGGGCTCTTGGCCGTGCTGCGTGATCACGGCCGCTACTTCTTCTTCAGGACGCCGACGACCTCGCGGACCGCCGCCGCGGACTCCTTGAACATCCGCTTCTCCTCGGCGGTCAGCTTCAACTTCACGATCTCCTCGACGCCGCCGGCGCCGAGCTTCACCGGCACGCCCATGTAGAGGCCGTTGACGCCGTACTCGCCCTCGAGGTAGGCCGTGCACGGAAGGACGCGCTTCTCGTCGAGCATGATCGAGTCGACCATCTGGGCGGCCGCGGCGCCCGGCGCGTACCAGGCCGAGGTGCCGAGCAGGTTGACGATCTCGCCGCCGCCCTTGCGTGTGCGCTCGACCATCTTCCTGATCGCTCCGGCCGAGACGAGCTGGTCGAGCGGCACTCCGCCGACGGTGGTCGCCGAGACGACCGGCACCATCTGGTCGCCGTGGCCGCCGAGCACCGTCGCGGTCACGTCCTTGACCGAGCAGCCCGTCTCCCACGCGATGAACGCCGAGAAGCGCGCCGTGTCGAGGATCCCGGCCATGCCGAAGACACGGTGCTTCTTCCACCGCGAGTGTGCCTTCGCGACGTGGCACATCGCGTCGAGGGGGTTCGAGACGACGACGATGATCGCGTCCCGCGAGCGCTTCACCACCTCGCGCGTGACCGAGCCGACGATCGCCTCGTTGGTGGTGACCAGGTCGTCGCGGCTCATGCCCGGCGAGCGCGGCTTGCCTGCCGTGATCACCACGACCTCGGAGCCCTCCGTCTCGTCGTAGTCGTTCGCGCCGGTGATGTTCGGCTCGAAGCCCAGCACGGAGCCGGCCTGGTTCATGTCCAGCGCTTTCCCCTGCGGGAACTTCGGGATGATGTCGACGAGGACGACGTCGGCGTAATCGCGGCGCGCGAGCTCCAGCGCGCAGGTGGCGCCTACGTTCCCGGCGCCGACCACCGTCACCTTCCTTCTCATTGGCGCCTCCTTCTAGCGCTTTCCGGCGGAGACGGAAAGCGCAAGCTTTTCGATGATCGCGTCGGCGACCTCGCTCGTCCCGACCGCGGTCGGGTCGTCGCGGGTCGGCTTCATGTCGTAGGTCACGCTCTTGCCCTCGCGGATCACGTCCGCGATTGCCTCCTCGAGGCGGTCGGCGGCCTCGGTCTCCTCCAGGTGGCGCAGCATCAGCATCCCGGAGAGCATCTGCGCCATCGGGTTGACCTTGTTCAGACCCGTGTACTTCGGCGCCGAGCCGTGGGTCGGCTCGAAGACGGCCGCGTGCTCGCCGAAGTTCGCGCCCGGCGCCATCCCGAGACCGCCGATCATCCCGGCGCACAGGTCGGAGAGGACGTCGCCGTAGAGGTTCGGGAGCACGAGCACGTCGTACTCCTCGGGCCGCTGGACGAGCTGCATACACATGTTGTCCACGATCCGGTCGTCGAACTCGATGTCGCCGTTCTCCGCCGCCACCTCGCGCGCGACGCGCAGCCAGAGCCCGTCGGAGAACTTCATGATGTTCGCCTTATGCACGGCCGTGATCTTCCGGCGGCCGTTCCGGCGCGCGTAGTCGAACGCGAACTCGAAGATCCGCCGGGTCCCGGTCACCGAGATCGGCTTCACGGAGATGCCCGCATCGGGCCAGCGGAGCCGCCCGCCCTTCGACTCGATCCATGCGATCAGCTCCTCCGCATCGGGCGTGCCCTGCTCGTATTCGATCCCGGCGTAGAGGTCCTCGGTGTTCTCGCGGACGATGATCAGGTCGACGTCGTCGAAGCGGGTGCGCACGCCTTCGTAGGACTTGCACGGCCGCACCTGCGCGTACATGTCCAGCTCCTTGCGCAGGCCGACGTTGACCGAGCGGAAGCCGCCGCCCACGGGTGTCGTGATCGGGCCCTTGAGCGCGATTCCGTTCTCGCGGATCGAGTCGAGCGTGTCCTGGGGAAGCGGGTTGCCGCCGTTCTCCTCCATCACGTCGGTGCCGGCCTGCCGGACGTCCCAGTCGAACTCGACGCCGGTGGCCTCGAGGACCCGGCGGGTCGCCTCGGTCAGCTCGGGGCCGGTGCCGTCGCCGGGGATCAGCGTCACTCGGTGCGCCACGAGCCTGACTCTACCGGCGTGTCTTCTTCGCTGGTCCGGGTAGATTCCTGCCCGTGAACGACTTCAAGCCGGGCCTCGAAGGCGTCGTCGCCGTCGAGACCGAGATCGCCGAGCCCGACCGCGACGGCGGGCAGCTGCGCTACCGCGGCATCGACATCGAGGAGCTGGTCGGGCACTACCCGTACGAGCGCGTCTGGGGCCTGCTGGTCGACAACGACCTCGACTCGGTGATGCCCGAGCCGGAGCACATCGAGCCGGCCGCGCTCTCCGGCAACGCGCCCTCCGACCTTCAGGCGGAGACTGCGCGCCTGTCGGCGCTCTGGAAGCTCGGCAAGCTGAACGAAGTCTCGGACGAACAGGCCCGGACGGATCTCGGGCGGCTCTCCGCCCAGATGATGGCGATCGTCGCCCGCTCGGCGCGCGTCGCCGACGGGCACACCGACGCCATCCCGGACGACGTCGTCGCCGGGGGCACGACCGCGGCCGAGAAGTTCCTCCTGCGCTGGCGCGGCGAGGCCGACCCGCGCGCGGTCAAGGCGATCGACACCTACTGGATCTGCACCGCCGAGCACGGTCTGAACGCGTCGACGTTCACCGCGCGGATCGTCGCCTCCACCGGCGCCGACTCCGGCGCCGCGCTCTCGGCCGCCGTCGGCGCCCTCTCCGGTCCGCTGCACGGCGGCGCACCCGCATACGTCAAGCCGATGCTCGAGGAGGTGGCCGCGACCGGCGACGCCGAGGCGTGGGTGGCCGACGCGCTCGCGACGGGCAAGCGGATCATGGGCTTCGGCCATCGCATCTACCGGGCGGAGGACCCGCGCTCGCGGATCCTCAAGCGCACGGCCCAGGAGCTCGGCTCCGACCAGGTCGAGACCGCGGAGAAGCTCGAGCAGGCAGCGCTGAAAGCCCTCCACGAGCGCCATCCCGAGCGAGTGCTGGCGACGAACGTCGAGTACTACTCGGCGGTCGTGCTCGACGTGGCCGAGATCCCGCCGCCGCTCGCCCCGGCGATGTTCGCCTGCTCCCGCGTGGCCGGCTGGTCGGCGCACATCCTGGAGCAGAAGCGGACCGGTCGCCTCTTCCGGCCCTCCGCCCGCTACGTCGGGCCCGCGCCGCGCTCCCTCGAGCCGGCTTGACGCTCGCCGAGGCCGCGGCCCAGGCTGACGCCCTCGCGCAGGCAGGGGACGAGCGGGCGGTGGCGGACCTGCGCCGGCAGTGGGAGGACGAGGTCGAGGCCGAGGCGCGCAGCGCCGACTACCGCGAGCGGGCGGTCGCCTACCGCGCGGTCGGCCAGTTCCGCTTCCGCCAGAAGATCGAGCTGCTCGCGCGCGGACTGGACGACGAGAGTCCGGCCTGCCGCGGCTCGGCGCTGATCTCGCTGGAGCTGCTCTCGCGCAACGCGCCCGGGGCGGTCAACTCGGTGCGGTCGGCGCTGCACCGGCTCGCGACCGCGGACGACAACCAGGCGGTCCGCCGCCTGGCGATCGTCTGCCTGAAGAACGGCTCGGCGCACCGGGACACGATCGTGCTGCTCGAGGGGTTGGCCGACGACGAGCGTTCCGAGCGCGACCTGGCCGAGACGGCCGCGAAGGTCGCCGCCGGCCTGAAGAAGAAGTCGCGCTAGGTCTTCGCGCGCCGCGCGTGGGGATGCGCCTCGAAGTAGGCCTCGCGGCGGCGGCGGTCGCTGACATGGGTGTAGATCTGGGTCGTCGCCAGGTCGGCGTGGCCGAGCATCTCCTGCACCGAGCGGAGGTCGGCGCCGCCCTCGAGCAGGTGCGTCGCGAACGAGTGACGGAGGAGATGGGGGTGCACCCGGTCTGCCTCGAGCCCCGCCTTCTCGGCGAGGCGGCGGAGGATGAGGAAGGCGCCGGCCCGGGTCAGCGGCCCGCCCTTCGCGTTCAGGAAGAGCTCGGGCCGGAGGCGGCGGTCGAGGTACGGGCGACCCCGGGCCAGGTAGCGCCGCAGGGCCTCCGCCGCCGAGCGGCCGATCGGGACGATTCGCTCCTTGTTTCCCTTGCCGATGCAGCGGACGAGGCGCTCGTCGAGGTCGACGCCTGCGCGCTCGAGACCCACGGCCTCGCTCACGCGCAGCCCGGCGCCGTAGAGGAGCTCGACCAGGGCCGCGTCGCGAAGCGCGCGCGGGGTCGTCCCGGCCGCCGCCTCGATCAGGCGCTCGGCCTCGCGAGGCGAGAGCGTCCGGGGCAGCTTCGGCCGGCGGCGAGGCGACTCCAGCTCGGCGGCGGGGTTGTCGGTGCGGACGCCGAGCAGCACCTGGTGGGCGAAGAAGGCGCGTGCGGCGGAGATCCGGCGCGAGATCGTCGCCGGCGCCAGGCCTTCCGCGCGCAGCTCGGCGAGGTACGTCCGCAGGTCGTCCGTGCTCGCCGAGGCGAGCGGCTTGCCGAGGCGTCCGGAGAGATGCGTGAGGTCGCGCCGGTAGGCTTCCACGGTGCGCGGCGCCCGCCGGGTCGCGAGCAGGGCGAGGAAGCCCTGGAGCTCTGGATCACGCATCTCATGCCGCTTTCGCGGCTGCAGGCGGATTGCCTCCCGAGCTACGCGACCGGTCGCAGCCGACCCGTCTCGACCTCGTAGACGAAACCGCTGACCGCGTCCGGGAGCAGGGAGGACTCGCGAACGGTCCGGACGCTGTCCCTCACGCGATCTTCGACGTTGGGGAACGCGTGCAGGGTGATGTCGGTGCCGAGCTGTGCCTGCACGTCCTCATCCCGGAACGTCAGCATCCCGCAGTCGGTGTGGCCGATCACGAGGATCTCCTCGGTACCGAGCAGGTTGTGGGAGATCACGAGCGACCGCAGGGCATCGTCGGTGACGATGCCGCCGGCGTTCCGGATCACGTGCGCGTCGCCCTCCTCGAGCCCGAGGAACTTGGCGGGATCGAGTCGGGCGTCCATGCAGGTGACGACCGCGAACTTCCGGTCGGGCGGCATGGGCAGAGCGCCCTTGTCGAAGCCGGTCGCGTAGCGCTCGTTCGCGGGGAGGATCTCGTCGGTGAGCAGGGCCGTCATTCCCCCTCCTTCATTTCGGACAGCACCGTTACTTCAGTTGCGAAAGTAACAGATCTACGATCGGGGGTGCGCCCGGTCGTAGACGCGCCGCAGGCGGCGGCCGTCGACGTGGCTGTAGATCTGCGTGGTCGAGAGCGAGCTGTGCCCGAGCAGCTCCTGGATCACCCGGAGGTCGGCACCCCCCTCGAGCAGGTGGGTGGCGAAGGCATGCCGGAGGCGGTGCGGGTTGGGCGTCAGGCGGCGGAGGGTGCTGGTGTCGAGGCGGCGGCCGCGGGCGGAGAGGAAGACCGCGTTCTCCGTGCTTGCGGCGCCGCCCCGCTCTGGCCGCGCAGCGCCGACTTTGCCGGCGCTGCTTGCAGCCTTGAGCGCGAGCTGCGGGCGTCCCTCGCGGAGGTAGTGCGCGAGCCGGTACGCCGCCTCCTCGCCGAGCGGCACCGTCCGTTCTTTCCCACCCTTGCCGCGAACGTGGACGAGCTCCTGGTCGAAGTCGACGTCCTGGAGATCGAGCCCGACCGCCTCGGCGCTGCGCAGGCCGGCGGAGTAGACGAGCTCGATGAGGGCACGGTTGCGCAGGCCGAGCGGCCCGTCGCGCTCGACGCCGTCGAGCAGCGCGTCGATCTCGCCGGCCTTCGGCGCGACCGGAAGGCGGCGCGGCCGCTTCGGCGCGAGTGACGCTTCCGGGACGCGGGCCGGGCCGAGCGCGGAGCGCAGCAGCGCACGGACGGCGGTGAGCTTCCTGCCGATCGTCGCCGGCGCGAGCTTCGGCCGCCGCCGCCCGAGGTCGGCGACGTAGTCGGACAGGACGCGGACGTCCACGTCGTCCAGGGCGAAGCGGCGATCGCGGAGCCACGCCGTGAACTGCTCGAGGTCGGTCCGGTAGGCGCGCCGCGTCGAGTCGGACAGCGCCGGGCTCGCGAGCAGGCGGTCGATCTCGTCCATGCCTGAAAGTTCGGTTCGGCGGCGGCGACCCCTACGCCCGAGCTTGTAACACTGTGTTACTTGCCCGGAGCGCGGCCTGCCGACCAGCTCCGAGCGCTTGTAACACTGTGTTACTTGTGTGGTAGCGGCGCTAAGGGCCGGTATCGGCCGCGTGGTACGGGTCGAACGGCGTTCGCGGGCACGCGCCCCACAGGCCCCGATGGGCGGCTCGTGCGGCGCGCGCCGCGGTCATCAGCTCGGCGGCGTAGCGGCCGCGGTCGTGGTCGTAGAACCAGACCGTCGCAGCGCCCTGGCGGACGAGCTCGAGGTTCAGGTTCGTCGGGCCGCGGAACAGGTAGCGGAGCAGCCGGCCGTAGCGGTCGACCTGGTCGAGCCGGGGATCGGCCTCGACGCGCACGGTCGTGCCCGGCGGGATCAGCCGTCGCAGCAACGCACGGGCCTGAACGCCGTAGCACTCGCTTCCCCGTAGCTCCGGCGTGTCGATCTGGACCAGCCGAACGTGCTCGCCGTTCGCGAGCACCACGGTGTCGCCGTCGATCACGTACTGGATCCGGAAAAACTGCGCCTGAGACGCGGACGCGGGTGCGGCTAGCGCGAGCACCAGCCCGAACAGGACGAGTCCACGCCGCACAGCCGCAGTGTAGGCTCCGCCCCTGCCGATGAGGCTCGAGCACATCTTCGACCTCGACCTACGGTACGAGGGCGAGTACGTGGTCGTGCGCCCGTACGGTGGGCTCGACGGAGTCGGCTACGCCGCCGGAACCGGTCGCGCGACCGGGCCGCGCGTCGAAGGCGACGTCAGGTTCTCGAACAATCCCCGGTACCGCGGCGACGGCGTCGTGCTCGCCGACCTCGCCGGGGCGATCGCCACCGACGACGGCGCGCGAATCGTCTTCTCGATCATGGGCCTGGGTCGCAAGAACGCGAACGGCCGGAGCTTCGACGTCGCGCTCGCAATGACTCTGGAGTCCCACGACGAACACTACGACTGGGCTAACGAGACGCTGTGCGTCGCCCGGGCAACCGTCATCGGGCGTCACGTGAAGATGCAGGTGCACCGGCTGCTGGTCGAGGGCATCTAGGATTCGGATCCGAGGAGAGCTGCAATCGCGATTACGACCGAGACTCCGCTCGACCTGCATGGGCTGAACCCCCAGGGCCGCGTTCACCGGCAGCCGACCACCGCGCTGCTCTACACCCACGCCCTGGAGCGCGGCGAGGGGCGCCTGGCCGAGGGTGGGCCGCTCTGCGTCGACACCGGACGCTTCACCGGCCGCTCGCCGAAGGACAAGTTCGTGGTCGAGGAGCCTGGATCCGAAAGCCGCATCTGGTGGGGGACGGTCAACCAACCGATCTCGGAGGAGCGCTTCGACGGGTTGCGCGAAAAGGTGGTCGCGCACCTCGAGGAGCAGGACCACCTGTACGTCGTGGACGCGTTCGCCGGCGCCGACCCGGCCCATCGCATCGCGGCGCGCGTGATCACCGACCGGCCGTACCACGCGCTGTTCGCAAAGACGATGTTCATCGATCCCACCCCGGACGAATTGGAGACGTTCGAGCCCGAGGCGCTAGTCCTGCACGCGCCCGAGGTCGAGGCCGATCCCGCCGAGGACGGCACGCGCAGCGGGACGTTCGTCGTCCTGCATCCCGGCCACACCGAGGTGCTGATCGGCGGCACGTTCTACGCCGGCGAGATCAAGAAGTCGATCTTCACGGTGATGAACGACCGGCTGCCGCTCGAGGGCGTCTTCCCCATGCACTGCTCGGCGAACGTCGACGACGACGGCCGCGTGGCGATCTTCTTCGGGCTGTCCGGGACCGGCAAGACCACGCTGTCGGCCGATCCCGACCGGTTGCTGATCGGAGACGACGAGCACGGCTGGGGCGACTTCGGCGTCTTCAACATCGAGGGCGGCTGCTACGCGAAGGTGATCCGCCTGTCGGCCGAGGCCGAGCCGGAGATCTACGAGACGACCCGCATGTTCGGGACGATCCTCGAGAACGTGGTCGTCGACGAGAACGGCGTGCTCGACCTGGACGACGCCTCGAAGACCGAGAACACGCGGGCCGCCTACAAGCTCGAGCAGGTCGGGAACGCGCTCGCGGCCAAGCGGGCCGGCCACCCGAGCGCGGTGATCATGCTCACGGCGGACGCGTTCGGGATCCTGCCGCCGATCGCCCGGCTCACCCGTGATCAGGCGATGTTCTACTTCCTGTCGGGCTACACGGCCAAGGTCGCCGGCACCGAGATCGGCGTCACCGAGCCGCAGGCGACCTTCTCGACCTGCTTCGGCTCGCCGTTCCTGCCGCAGCCCCCCGCCGTCTACGCGCGGATGCTGGGCGAGAAGCTGCGTGCGCATCCGCACGCGACCGTCTGGCTCGTGAACACCGGCTGGACGGGCGGCCCGTTCGGCGACGGCCACCGGATGCCCATCGCTGCCACGCGGGCGCTCCTTCGGGCGGCACTCGACGAGGGTCTACGGAGCGTCGAGTACCGCACCGACCCGATCTTCGGCTTCGAGGTGCCCGTCTCGGTGCCGGGCGTCGACACCGATCTGCTCGACCCGCGCTCCACCTGGAGCGATCCCGACGCCTACGATCGCAAGGCCCGCGAGCTCGCGCGGATGTTCCGCGACAACTTCGAGCAGTTCGCCGAGTCGGCAGGCGACGCTGTCGCGTCCGCGGCCCCGCGCGTTTAGATAGCGTCAGCTGTCGTGGACGCGAAGTACGACGTGGTCGTCGTGGGCGCCGGCCTGGCCGGGATGCGGGCCGCAGTCGAGGCGTTCGACGTCGGCGCGGACGTCGCCGTCATCTCGAAGATCCACCCGGTCCGCAGCCACTCCGGCGCGGCCGAAGGCGGCATCAACGCTGCGCTCGGCAACGCCTCCGAGGACAGCCCGGAGATCCATGCGTTCGATACGGTCAAGGGCTCCGACTACCTCGGCGACCAGGACGCGATCGAGATCCTCTGCGACGAGGCGCCCGACGACGTGTACCAGCTCGAGAACTGGGGCGCGGTCTTCTCGCGCACCGACGAGGGGAAGATCGCCCAGCGCCCATTCGGCGCCGCCGGCGCGCCCCGCACCGCCTACGCGGCCGACATCACGGGCCACGTCCTCGTCCAGGTGATGTACGAGCAGATGATGAAGCGCGACGTCCTCGTGCTGGAGGAGTACTTCGCCTGGAAGCTGGTCGTCGAGGACGGCCGCTGCCAGGGGGTGATCTGCTGGGATCTGCTCAACGGCGGCCTGAAGACGATCGGCGCGAAGACGGTGATCCTCTGCACCGGCGGCGCGGGGCGACTGTACGTCGGCACTACCAACGCGTATTCCTGCACCGGCGACGGGATGACACTGGCGCTGCGCGCGGGTGTGCCGCTGAAGGACATGGAGATGATGCAGTTCCACCCGACGACGCTCGCGCCGTCGGGCGTGCTGATCACCGAGGGCTGCCGCGGCGAGGGCGCCTACCTGCTCAACTCCGAGGGCGAGCGCTTCCTCAAGGACTACGCCCCGAACGCGATGGAGCTCGCGTCCCGTGACGTGATCTCGCGGGCTGAGCAGACCGAGATCGACCAGGGCCGCGGGGTCGACGGCAACGTCCTGCTCGACCTCCGCCATCTCGGCGCCGAGAAGATCGTCGAGCGGCTCCACGGCACCCGCGAGCTGTCGATGACCTTCGTCGGGATCGATCCGATCCACGACCCGATCCCCGTCCGCCCCGGGGCCCACTACCACATGGGCGGCGTCGACACCGACATCTGGGGCCGCACCGAGCTGGAGGGCCTCTACGCCGCCGGCGAGTGCGCCTGCGTCTCCGTCCACGGCGCCAACCGGCTGGGCGGCAACGCGCTGATGGAGACGATCACCTTCGGTAAGCGCTCCGGCCGCCACGCGGCGGAGTGGGCGCTCGCGAACACGACCGTCACCGTGCCGGAGGGCATCGTCTCGGACACCGAGCGCGAGCTGAAAGAGTTGCTCGACCGGGCCGAAGGGGAGCGGCCGTGGCGGATCCGCGAGGAGCTGGGCCAGACGATGCACGAGAACTTCGGCGTCTTCCGCCGCGAGGACCAGATGCTCGAGCAGCAGGAGATCGTCGCCGCGCTGCGCGAGCGCTTCGAGCACGTGGTCGTCGAGGACAAGGGCGACGTCTTCAACAGCGACCTCACCCAGGCGCTGGAGCTCGGGTTCCTGCTCGAACTTGCCGATTGCATGATCGTGTCCGGTCTTGCCCGCAAGGAGAGCAGGGGCGCGCATGCGCGGCCGTACGATTACCCCGACCGCGATGATGCGAGCTACATGAAGCACACGATCGTCCGCTGGATCGCCGATCGCCCCGTGCTCGACTGGAAGCCGGTGACCGTGACCAAGTGGCAGCCACAGGAAAGGAAGTACTAGCCATGAAGGTGACAGCAGCCGCGGCGCTCGCCGCGCTGGCGCTGGCCGCCGCCGGCTGTGGCAGCTCGAGCGTGTCCGGGATCCCGGCATCGCCGTCTGCACAGAGCGGCGCCCGCTTCCTGGCGTCGGCCGCGACGAAGTCGACGGCGACGCCGAGCATGAAGACCGACCTCACGGTGACGATGCTGTCGTCGCGGCTCCCGGGGGGCCGGATGGAGATGAGCGCCACCGGCGCGCTCGACAACCAGAACCACCGCATGAGCATGCGCCTCGACATGTCGAAGCTCGCGTCGCACCTCGGCGCAGCCGGGGCGATGGGGTCTGCGGCCGACTGGGTCGGCCAGGAGGTCGCCGACTTCTCGAACGGCCGGGCCGTGATCTACCTGAACCTGCCGGTGCTCGCCAAGGTCATGCCCGGCGGCAAGCCCTGGATCAAGGTCGACCTGAGCGCGGTCGGCAAGCAGGCCGGCATCGACCTCTCGCAGTTCACCCAGCTCGGCACCGACCCGGCGCAGATGGTGGGCTGGCTCAGAACCGTCAGCGGCGACGTGACCACCGTCGGCACCGAGCAGATCGACGGCGTCGACACGACGCACTACCGCGCGAACGTCGATCTCTCGAAATATCCCGACCTCGTGCCGGCCGACCAGCGGGAGGCGGTGCGCAAGGCGATCGACCAGCTGACGAAGACCGCGCACATCAGCTCGGTGCCGGTGCACGTCTGGGTCGACAAGGGCGGCCTGGTGCGGCAGGTCCGCGCCGTTCTGACCGAGACGATCCAGGGCCAGACGATGAACGTCGTCACGACGGAGCGCTTCCACGACTTCGGCGCCCCGGTGGATATCCAGATCCCGTCCAGCGACCAGGTGACCGACATCTCGAGCATGGCGGGAGCAGCGACCGGGTGATGGACGTCGCCCTGAAGATCTGGCGCTTCGACGCCGAGTCCGGCGAGCGGGAGCTGCGCGACTACCAGGTCGAGGCGCCCGAGTGGGCGTGCCTGCTCGACGTGCTCGACATCGTCAAGGACCAGGTCGACGGAACGCTGTCGTTCCGGAAGAGCTGCCGGATGATGATCTGCGGCTCGTGCGGGATGCGGATGGACGGCCGTGCGGTGCTGGCCTGCAAGGAGCGGATGCTGCCGATCGTCGAGGCCGGCCACGTGCCGGTGATCTCGGCGATGGGGAACCTGCCGATCGTCAAGGACCTCGTGGTCGACATGGGCCCGTTCTGGCAGAAGATGCGGGCGATGAAGCCGTGGCTCCAGCCCGGCTACCTGGAGGCGCCGGAGGACAAGGAGTTCCACGTCTCGCCGGCCGAGACCGAGGTGATCCACAAGGAGGCGCTCTGCATCAACTGCGGGTGCTGCGTCTCCGAGTGCAACTCGATGGAGTCCGACCCCGAGTTCCTCGGCCCGGCGGCGCTCGTCAAAGGGATGCGCTTCGTCGGCGACTCGCGCGACCAGGCGACCAACGAGCGGCTCGAGGCCTACAACTCCGAGCACGGGATCTGGGACTGCACCCGCTGCTACTTCTGCAACGAGCGCTGCCCGAAGGCAATCGATCCGCGCGACGCGATCGCGAAGCTCGGCGCCGAGTCGATCAAGAACGGGATCGACCGGGACATGGGCGCGAAGCACGCGAACTGGTTCGTCACCTCGGCGAAGACGACCGGCTGGCTGCGCGAGACCGAGCTCGTGCCGAAGACCCAGGGCATCGTCTCCTCGATCAAGGAGATGAAGTTCGCGATGAGCCTGGCCCGGAAGGGCAAGGTGCCGCTGCCGTTCCCGCCGCACGTCGCCGAGAACGTCAAGCAGGCGCGGGACCTCTACAACCTGGTCAAGGAGCAGGGCCGCGACGGCGCTGCCGGGATCGTCCAAGGCGAGAAGGGGATCGCATACATCGAGTTCGCGAAAGAGGCGGAGAAGAAGGAGCACGAGGAGAAGGGCTCGTGAAGGTCGCGTACTACAAGGGCTGCCTGGCCTCGCTCTCGGCGAAGGAGCTCGACACTTCGACGCAGGCACTTGCGCCCAAGCTCGGCATCGAACTCGACGAGCTCGAATCGGTGACCTGCTGCGGCGCCGGGGACATCCACGAGGCCGAGCCCGACTACTACCTGCATCTGAACGCGCGGATCCTCGCGTACGGCGAGGCGACCGGGGCGGACACGCTGATGACGATCTGCAACGTCTGCACGCTCAACCTGCGGCAGGCGAACTGGCAGCTGAAGAACGACGACTCACTGCGCGCCCGGGTGAACGAGAACCTGGAGCGGGTCGGGGTGCCGCCGTATTCCGGCGGGATCGAGGTCAAGCACTTCCTCTGGCTGATCGCCGAGGGCGAGGGCTTCGAGCTGCTCAAGCAGGTCGCCCACAAGGGGCTCAAGGGTCTGAAGGTCGCGCCGTTCTACGGCTGTCAGATCCTGCGGCCGTCGAAGATCCTCGGCTTCGAGGATCCCGACCGGCCGTGGTCGCTCGAGCGGATCATCACCGCCTGCGGGGGCGAGCCGGTCGACTACCCGGCGAAGATCAAGTGCTGCGGTTTCCCGATCATCCAGGCGCGCGAGGAGACTGCGCTCGGCGAGCTGATCCAGCCGATCGAGCAGGCGATGGAGGCCGGCGCAGACGCGATGGTCACGCCCTGCCCGCTCTGCCACCTGTCACTGGATGCATGGCAGCAGAAGCTGGAGGCCTCCACCGGCAGGACGTTCGGCTTGCCGATCATCCACCTCTCGCAGCTCGTCGGCGTCGCCGCCGGCCTGGCCGAGTCGGAGCTGAAGTTCAAGCGGCACGTCGTTCCGGTCGACCCGGTCGTCGAGCAGCTTTCGGTCTGACGCGCGAAGCCCTCAGGACGGGAGCGGCGGCGGTAGCGGGCGTCGCGACCGCCGGCATTGCCTGGGGGCTGTACGAGGCCGCCTGGGTGCGTCTGGGCGAGCTCCCGGTGCCGATCGCCGGCCTGCCGGAGGAGCTCGCGGGGCTGCGGATCGCCCACCTCGCCGACTTCCACCTCGGCGTGCCCTCCCCGGCGCGCCTGGCGATCGACCGCGCCGTCGACTGGGTGGCCGAGCGGCAGCCCGACCTCGTGCTGCTCACCGGCGACCTGCTCGCGCGGCCCGAGGGAGCGGAGCGGCTGCGAGAGCTGATCGAGCGCCTGCCGCCGGTTTACGCCGTGCTCGGCAACCACGACTTCGCCGACAGCCGCGACCCGTTTTCGAAGCCGGTCGGCGAAGTCGATCTCGGACGAGGCACGCTCCTCTCGGACGAGGCGGTGACGCTGGAGCTGCGCGGGCGCCGCGTGCAGCTGGTCGGGGTCGACCCGCGCACGTACTTGCGCTGGGACGCGCGGCCGTGGGAGCTCGCCGAACAGGACGCCGACCTGCGGATCCTGCTCTCGCACTTCCCGCGGATCGTCGACAGGCTGCCTCAGGGCGCCTTCGACCTCGTTGTCTCCGGGCATATGCACGACGGCCAGATCTGCCTGCCCTAC
>Ga0070684_100000659_pt1 | contig 23833 bp, 20 predicted proteins | sample KBSC723LmetaG_FD_65653 | JGI IMG/M metagenome (GOLD analysis project Ga0070684, IMG submission 65653) | Corn rhizosphere microbial communities from Kellogg Biological Station, Michigan, USA - KBS C7.2-3L metaG | ecosystem: Host-associated > Plants > Roots > Rhizosphere ...
GTTTTCCAATCTTTTTGAAGGAGTGGTGAAAATTTCTTCAGCTGAGGTTCGGTGGGCTGGGAAAAAAGAACGTGAGGAGCAAGAGAAATTAATAGCAGCAGTCCTGTTTTCACTTTATGTGCGCAGTTTATCGAAGGAACAGATCGCATTCTCAAATTTATTCAATTAATTCAAGCCGGTTAATTTTCGTGATCAATAAGATCTTTCGGAGTTTTCCTATTAGAAATTTTTTCTATGATTTTGATCTGAAAAAATTCATTCGATTTCTCTTTGGTAAAAAATTTTTTGTCTATATTACAAATCAACTCCACCTGGTTAAACTGTGATCGATCCAGAATTACATCTCAATTAACTAAACCAAAAAACACTAGTTTATGAAACACATGACGAAAACTATTTGCTTGCTCTTCATTAGTGGAACAGTGGCACTTTTCTCCTGTAAAAAAGAAGGCAAACCTGTAACAGAGGACGTCCCTCAATCAGTTAAAGACGAGATCTCGGCCCTTGGTTTTACAGCTGCCAATGCCCAAAAGATAGACGAAGGCTATCTTGTGGAAGGAGATATAATCATCACGCCTGAGCTATTGAATAGTTCACCGCAAACTCAATTCCTGAGAGTCGGAAATGAAGAGCAGTATCGCACAACTAATCTTGTAAAAAGTTTGCCGAGAACAATTACTGTAAGTCTTGATAGGAGAATTCCGTCAGCTTACAGCGCGGTATTGACTGAAATGGTAAATCGGTATAATGCATTAAATCTCCAGGTACATTTTCAACAAGTGTCTTCGGGTGGGCGGATCGTGTTTAAGGTTGCGCATGGCAGTTATCTCGCTTCTTCAGGTTTTCCTGATGCACAGGGAAATCCCTACCCTACCGTCAACGTAAATACGAATGCAATCGGTACGGGAACGTCTTCTACTTTCATAAATTTCGCGGCTACCATTTTTGCACATGAAGTAGGTCATTGCATCGGTTTTCGTCATACCGATTATATGAATCGTGCTTATAGTTGCGGCGGTTCGCCTGTTAACGAGGGCGCTTCAAACGTTGGTGCCCTTCTCATTCCCGGAACGCCTTCAGGTCCCGATCCCAATTCATGGATGCTTGCTTGTATAGGAGCCAATCAAAACCGGCCATTTAATTCAAACGACAGAACAGCTTTGAACTATTTGTATTGAAATAAAAATATAAAAAGTAAAACTCCGGGATATCCCGGAGTTTTTTTATGTTATTTAAGAAGTTAGATGTCCCTTAATTCATTTGCGGGTTGTAGAATTGTCGCTTTTGTTTTGGATTGAATAACCCAATCCGTATTGCATGGCCTCCATCGCATTTACTAAATAGACCATAGCAGCATTCCAGTCGATCGCAACTTCATTACTTGCATACGCGCTATCATTATCGACATAAGAAGTTTCCGGATCATTATTAGGATAACGGCAGTTGTCCCTTCTTTCATTGTTAGGACCGCCGACCAACAAACCGGGCACCGGTTCATTTACCTGGTCTGACATTGATGTATGGTGCGAGGGACGCATAGGGGATTTGGTTCCGAAGCAACCCGTAACAAAACAGTAACCTGTTGCATTCCTTCCAAGCAGGTAATCGAGATTACTGGCCGAACCTTCAATATATTTTTGATCGCCCGTAAGTAAAAAAGCATTGACCAATAAAATTCCCTGGTTGGCAGCAATCCCATTGCTTCCCCATACGAAGTCTCTTTTTGACTGGCCCATTACCGTAACAAAAGCGTTTCTTGGCATATGAAGGAGATAGTCATCGGCTATACGCAATAAACGTTGTCTCATCCGCTCGAGCATGTCGGCTGTGTACTTTGGCAGATTGTCCTGGTACCGTAACATCGTGTAGTAAGCAAGCATTCTAACATTGTTCCATGTGGGAAGGGCTACCGAATCATCAATGTTTTGCTCCATGACGTCGAAGTACATCCGGTTTTTTGAGCTTACAAACATTTCTGTTGCCGCCCACATCCATTCATCGTCAAGTTGCCCGTCTGAATAGGCGGTGGTTGTTACTGCGGGTTTAAACTGCCTGTCCATCTTTTCCTGGTCGTATTCAACATTCGGATTTTTTAAAGCCCAGAACCATGCTTTTGCAGAAGCTCTCAGGCAGCTATCGGCCAGTCCTGGAAGTTGAGATTTCATCCTTTGAAATACCCTGCCGGCCTGCGCCATCACAGCGGCAAAATCAAGTGCCGCGGCTGTACTTTTCTGAACCACGTACCGTGGCTGCTTCGCAAGAACATTCATCATCATATCGGATCCGGCATTTGTGCATTTGTGATAAATGCCACCATCAAAAGGATCCTGCATTGTAAACATCCAGCGAATATTAAATAAAGCTTCGTTTAAAATGTCTGGAACCCTGTCATCGCTTTCAGGAATGTTTATCTCAAGTGAATCATAGTACTTCGAAAAATCCTCGTAGGCCCCAAGTAGCGTATTCAGTGTGATCGCACTATTCACGATATACTTGTTACAATCACTTCCGTCGTACCAACCTCCGGGTGAAGAAATAACAGTTCCAGCCGGGCGACCATCATCACCTGCTGAAGGATGGACCAGAACAACATTATCCGGGTAAACGACTCCTCGCTCCCACTTACCTGCATACTTTCCATCAAGTGGAACGGAAGATCTCTGATAATAGAATCCTTTGAGCACAGCCTTTCCCAATTCGTGGTACACTTCATTCTTTATTTCAAACGGAAAGGATTGAGGCAGACCATTGATACGTAAAACAAAACTGCCGACTTGCTGGAAGTCGGTAAAGTCAGCGATCCTTGTAATAGCAGATGAAAAACTTGATTTTTTTTCAAGACTCAATGACCCCTCATACACGGTATCTATTCCGTCTGCGGTAACAATCGAGAAAAATGGAGATCGCACCTTTCCGGTAACAATAGCCAACTTAGTTGAATTTGGATAGTAGCCAACCTGGTTAAGCCTGATCGGATCATCCTGCGCATTTATGATAGAATAAAGACAAAGAAAAGCAGATAAGAATAAAAAAGATTTTACTCTTTTTCTAATCAGGAATCTACAACTTTGAGCAAGCAAGTTTCGATTGTTCATTATTATTCCTTATTACTAAAAAACCTTTTGTTTTTGCAACCCGGTTTTTCAAGGAATCGTGTGTACGGATCGACTGTACTTTCAAAGGAGGCTTAAAAACTTTGCAGAATCAATAGTTCTTACAAGGAATATCAAAAGCTTTTGCTCATGCAATACCGTTCTTTCAAGGGAATTAAAATTTCAGAGGTCGGATTAGGCACCTGGCAATTGGGGAATGCCGATTGGGGCCAAATCAAAGGTAATGAAGCACTTGCAATTTTGCAAGCATTTTCCTCTGCGGGTGGAAATTTTATTGACACATCTGACGTTTACGGGCTTGGCACGAGTGAAAGAACAATTGGCAACTTTTTGAAATCGTCAGGCAGGGAAATGTTTGTCGCAACCAAGCTGGGCCGAAGACAGGACGGGCAAAACGGCTGGCCTCAAAATTTTACGTATGACCTGATGCGGCAACATGTCGAAAGCTCTCTAAGAAACCTTGATGTTAGTCAATTATTTCTGGAGCAGCTTCACTGCATACCAACCGAACAGATGCGTAGCGGAAAAGTATTTGATCATTTAAGAAAATTACAGGGCGAAAAACTTATAAAGTTCTGGGGGGCAAGTGTAGAAACAAGTGAAGACGCCCTGATTTGTTTGGAACAGGAGGGACTTGCATCGCTACAGATCATCTTTAACTTGTTCAGACAACATGTAGCGGATGAAGTATTCGCCAAAGCACAGGAGAAAAATGTCGCCCTGATCATCCGCGTTCCTCTCGCAAGCGGTTTACTCGCGCACAAATTCAATACACAAACAAAATTTGCTGAGACTGATCACCGGAATTTTAATGTAAATGGCGAAGCCTTCAATGTTGGGGAAACTTTTTCGGGTATTGAATTTTCAAAAGGCTTAGACTTATCAAAAGAAATTAATTCTTTATTACCCGATGACCGTCTGTCACAGTGGGCTATTCGATGGATACTGGATCATCCTGAAGTAACTACTGTAATTCCCGGGGCAACAAAAGTTGAACAGGTTGAAAAAAATATGGGAGCATCCGATTTGCCGCCATTGGATGAATCAACTCATGTCAAATTGCGAAGTTTGTATGACGAGAAAATAAAACCAGTAATAAGAGGACATTATTGATTATTGGCGTTGCACGAGTTCCAGCAATTTTTTATCCAGCTTATAGCCGTACCAATCCTGGTATTCTACATCAGCGCGACCGGAATTCAAAATGCCAAAATCACCAATGAATTCCCAGATAGCAAAACCAATTTCATTCGCTGTGAGGATATTCAACACATCACCGAACCAGGCCAGGAAAACGTCGTGCGGAGTTTTATTCCAACAACCGCACTCCCCGCAATGAACACCAACTCCCTTATTTTTTAATTCGATCCATGGCTTGTAATAATCTTCGAGCATTTGGCGACTCAGATATTGATCACCGACCTTGCCGGGATATGTCGGAACAATCATGTGTTCAGGATCTTTATTTGCCCATGGTGCTTTGTAATGTGAAATGAGATGAGGATAATAACCGCGACAACTTTGTGCAATATCCAGGTCAGCAATTTCCCCGATCGGTTGATTGCCTACATTGTTTCCGTCAGCGATCACTAAATGATGTTTGTTTTCTTTGTGAATTGCTTCAGCAGCCGCCTTCGCCACTTTCCTGTAAAGTTCTCCCGGCACAGGACCACTCGCCGAATGTTGATCATTCATGTCTTCCCGCATGCTGGGTTCATTGAGCAGGTCAAAACTTATTTTTTCATGAGAAACGTCTTTATATTTTTTTGCCCAATAATTCCAGTGAAAATAAAAAGCTTTCTGTGCCTCATCGTCCTTCCATAAATTATACGGTTCACTGAAACCTGCATTGATACAGTATCCGGGGGCGCGGTGAAGATTTAAACAGACATGCAAATTGTGTTTTTGAGCTAATTGAACGAGTTTATCAATTTTGTCAACAGAAGCCTCATCAATTTGATAAACCTCTGCAGGAGTGATCTTTGTTGAGCGGTCAAACTTCAAATAGTACGGGTACGAAATCGGCAAACGAATAAAATCGAATCCCCAGTCGCTCATCCATTTTAAATGATCCTCTGTTGTGCTTCTCCTGTTCGTTGACGGATCAGGTGTATTAAAATCAGTAAGATTAAATCCTTTCCATTTCGGCAATTTATTCTTAGGTTTTTCATGAAATAAATTCTTTGTTCCGGAAAGAACAACAGCCGCTGTTCCCCAACTTGTATTCCTGATAAATTTTCTCCTGTTCATGATTTAAATTATTTGCTCAATTTCAACACTAAAACATCGTGCGACGCAATTGTTGCTTTCAAAGGTTTTTTAGTATCACCAAGATCTTTCTTTAACCAAAGATCGCGTAGCTTATAGGTTGTTGTCCTTGCATTCAATTCTCTCTTTGAGAGAGTATCGTTGACGGTCTCATTTTGCCAGTTGAAATCCATTTGCTTTGCCTTGCTGCTTCGATTCAAAAAACAAACTGCCCACTCATCATTCGATAAAGGTTTGAACCAAATTTGTAAACTGTCATTGTCCCTGTATTTAAGAGCTTCGATACCGAGCGCATCCTGGTTTACAGCAATTACTTCTTTATTCGTCAAAATATTTTTCGTACTCTCATCCATCTTCCGCATATCGTTGCCGGCAATCAATGGTGCCGCCAGCATACACCACATAGAAAAATGTGTCCTGTTCTCTGCCACCGTCAATCCATTTCCTACTTCCAGCATGTCAGGATCATTCCAATGACCGGGACCTGCATATTGACGTATCGTATCCTGTGAATCGACGATCCGCATGATTCCTTGTTGCTGCCAGGTGCCATGATCGAGGACGCCATCAAACAGGTTGGAAATGTCGCCGGTGGTTCTCCATAAATGACCAACAGGCGCTGCCCACCGCCAGGGTTGATTTGTTCCCCACTCGCACAAACTAAAAACAATTGGGCGGCCAGCGGTTTTCAATGCCTTGCTCATTGTGGCATACGCTTCTTTTGCATTTATTCCTTCGGTGTTGCACCAATCGAACTTCAGATAATCAACGTCCCAGGAAGCATACAATCGTGCATCCTGGTATTCATATCCTCTTGTGCCGGGATAACCTGCACACGTCTTTGTGCCTGCACAATTGTATAATCCGAATTTTAAACCTTTTGAATGCACATAGTCGGCAAGCGCTTTCATTCCATGAGGAAATTTTTTTGGGTCTGCGATAAGGTCACCTGTCTTCGGATCTCGTTCCATTGTCATCCATCCGTCGTCTAATACAATATAAGAGTAACCTGCACCCTTCATACCCGAGGAAACAATGACATCAGCAATTCCTTTGACCAGCTCTTCACTGATATTTGTTTGAAAAGTGTTCCAGCTATTCCATCCCATGGGGGGAGTAAGTGCAAGCCCGTTAAATTTTTGAGAGTAAAGTTTGCAGCTTAACAGAAGCAAAAGAAAAAAAGATAATATTTTCATCATAACAAATTTTTATTTTCAATAATCAATGGTGACTAACCCTAATACTCATGACTCACGACTCACGACGCATTAATCACGTCATTTCATTTTAATTTCCTGCTTTTTTCCTCCATACAGCACCTGTTCATCCGGTTGCTGATCCAGGTCCAGGTTTTTCATTTTATCTCTTGTGATCCATATAATATTAAAGACCCTTTTTTGTAACATCCCCGGAAATTCCCCTTTTCGATCATAAATCGTCAGGGACTTTTTATCTTCATTGTAATCTATTTGTATAGTGGCAAACATTCCTTTTTCATAATTGTAATTCGTGTCTTCGTCCTCATACAAATTAAAAGAAGCACTATTACCCGTATACACAAACAAGGTTATCGTATCTGCTGGCTTCTGCGATGTGTATTGCAATTCAGGACCCATTGGAATTATTGAGCCTTCTTTTACAAAAACAGGTATGCGATCATAAGGAGCATCTATTCGAAGGTTTTGTCCACCAGTAAAAAATTTCCCGTTGTACAGGTCATACCATCCCTGGCCGTTAGGTAAATAAACCTTTTTTATCCGTTGATGATAGTTATAAACGGGACTGATCAGCAATGAAGGGCCGAATAAATATTCATCATTAATGCCAGGAGCGTTTTTATCATTGGGAAAATCCATTATCAACCCACGCATAATGGTATAATCATCATGATACGTTCGGGCAGCGTTGGAATAAATATATGGCAGCAATCTGTATCTTAATTTATCGTAAAACAAAATGCTCTGGTAGGCTGTATCTCCAGGCTGAGAAATATTAAATATCTCGCGATATGGATATTGTCCATGGGAACGGAACAAAGGACAGAAAGCACCAAACTGGTACCAACGAGCCATTAATTCTTTCCATTCATTCAAAACTTCTCCTTTCGCTCCTTGTCCGCCGGGAGGCAGGTTCGCATACCTGCTTTCAACTGCAAAACCACCAATGTCCATTGTCCAGTAAGGAAGCCCTGACATCGAGAAATTTGCCCCTGCTGAAACCTGGTTTTTCATATCAATCCATCTTGATCCAATGTCACCGCTCCATACTGCCGCACCGTAATGTTGCAGTCCGGCATAGGCAGAGCGTGTAAGAATAAAAACCCTTTTGTTCGGGTCAGCGGAACGTTGCCCCTCATAGATCGTCTTTGCATTTACCAATGGATAAGCATTGAAATATTTTGTAGCAGAACCGAGTGCATTCGGGAACATTAAATCCTTCCGCTTGTCAATAGGGAGGTTAGAATGAATATCAGGTTCCGGTGCATCCATCCACCAGGCATCGACTCCTTTTGTATACAGGTTTTCTTTTACTAATTGCCAGAAAAATTTGCCCGCCGCAGGATTAAATGCATCATAGAATGTGGAAACATATCCTAACCAGTCTTTGCGGTTGTCCTGGATATTCTTTGTCAACAAAAAACCTTTGCTGTTCATCAGCTCATAGTTCTTTATTCCCGAATAAAACTTTGGCCACACTGAGATCATAAAATGAGCGTGATACATGTTGTGCAGTGTATCGATCATTCCCTTCGGATTGGGGAATCTTGATGGATCAAATTCCTGGCTGCCCCATTCATCGGGCTTCCAATACTGCCAGTCCATTACGATATTATCAAGCGGGATATTTTTCTCTCTGAATGTTTTGACCGTCGATAAAATTTCATTTTGCGATCTATACCGTTCACGACTCTGCCAGAAACCCAATGTCCATTTCGGCACGATGGGAGCCTTCCCTGTCAGGTAACGATAGCCGCTTATTACCTCATCCATGTTCGTTCCATAAACAAAATAATAGTCAATATTATTGCCCGCCTCGGAACTCAGTTCAAAATGAGTTTTATTATAAGTGTTGGCAGGTTTCAACCAATTGACGGACACATATGATTCGCCTCCATCCGGTATCCATTCGATCCTGACAGGATATTTCTTTTTATACTGCAGGTTCACGGGTAGAATATTTGTTGCAGGATTCCAACACTGCCTCCATGCATCTAATTGTAATTTTCCGTTGATCCACACCTTTACGTATCCTCCATACCGCACAGAGAATTTATAAATACCGCTCGCCGGAACTTCAACAAAACCTTGCCAGCTAACCTTGCCATCACCCAGCGGAAAGTTGTCGGGGAATTTTTTTAATGATGACAGGAAGTCATAAGAAATATCCGATTCGGTTCGCGTTGTAAAAATTTTGGAACTGTCGTTTTTTGAAATATACTTTGCGGTCAATGCGCCGGCATTGTGTGTTTCATCGTAAAGTTTTAATTCACTTAGCGGCTGATACTTTCTTCCATCGCCAAATTCTGTGATCGAATAATTTTCCCAAAGGACGCCGTAATTATTGCTGGAAACTAAAAAAGGAATGGCTACCTCTGTGTTGTTTTGCAACAGCTCAACCAACTCATCTTTATAGTTCATGATACCCTGTTGATGTTGCCCCAATCCGTAGAATGCTTCGTCTTTCGTTGAAAGAAATCTTTGTTTAATTTGCCACGACTGGCCTCCATCAATTGTCGTTGAGCTAAATGAACTCCCATTTTTATCTTCTTCCAATAGGGTCTGATCTTTTACATTATGAAATTTTATTCTCCCCGTCGACAAATCAACAATTACTTTCAATAACGCCGTGGACAGAGTTGTTTCGTCATTCTTCGTATCAACTGACCACTCAGTTTTTTTATGGCCTGCGATCACCATTAAACTCGTGTCTTTCCGTAAAGCTTCAACGGGACTTGTAATCACATGGATGATCCTGTCTGAAATAACCTCCAATCTTATTGCCTTCGCATTCACACCAGCCAAATGGATCAAGAGGCCGTCATCCAATTTTTCAACCTGTGCGGAAATTTTTCCACCCAGACCGAGAAGGAAAAAGAACCCTGTGAACGTTTTGATAAAAAAATGCTTCATAGATTAGAAAATAACAGTCTTTGTCATTTTGATTGTCGCTGACTGATCAGCAACTTGAATTTTGAAATCTCCTTCTTCCAAGTGTTTCTTATTGTCCGTTCCAACAAAAGCGAGATCCTTCATCGGGATCTTGAAACTTACAGTTTTTGATTCACCAGGTTTTAGATCCACTTTATCGAAACCCCTTAATCTTTTTACATCAGGCGTGAAACTTGCGAGCAGATCAGAAGTAAATAGCTGCACAACTTCTTTCCCGTCGCGATTGCCGGTGTTTTTTACCGTAACTGTTACGGTCGCTGTTTCGTCAGGGCCAAAACTGTTTTTATTGACGCTGAGATTGCTGTAAGCAAAACTTGTATACGATAATCCAAAACCAAACGGCCATTGTGGTTTGAACATCCCACCTTGCGGATTGCTGTCTCCTTCAGAAGGTTTGTGAATGTAACTAACCAATGCATTTGTGTAGCGTGGATAAGTGATCGGCAATTTTCCGGATGGATTTACATCCCCGGTTAGAATATCAGCGAGTGCATCGGCCCCGTAGTTTCCGGGTAAATAAACATCGAGAATAGCAGCAGCACCCGGTTCAATTCTGTTGATGATCCTCGGTCGTCCTTCATTCAAAACAAATATCACCGGCTTGCCAGCTTTTATCACTGCATTTGCAAGAGCCAATTGATTGTCCGATAAACTGAGGTCGACTAAATTACCGGGAGTTTCCGTGTAACTGTTTTCACCAACGCAAAGCAATACATAGTCTGCAGTCGCTGCTGCCTGCACAGCTGCATCAATTCCCGTAACTGTATCTTCATAGTATTGCCCTTTCTCTTTATAAGCAACTCCCTGCACATAGGTTACATTATCTTTTCCAAATTTGTTTGTTACTGCCTCAAGAATCGTGTTGTACTGCTGTCCGAGTTCATTTGTCATGTTACCTTGCCAGGTATATGTCCAACCACCATTTAAACCGCGCATGGAATTCGCATTGGGACCGGTCACTAAAATTTTTGCATTCTTTGACAGAGGTAAAGTATTGTTTGTGTTCTTTAGCAGAGTGATCGATTCAGCTGCTGTATTAAAAGACGCTTTTTGAAATTCTGCGCTGGCAAAATTCGGATAGTCTTTTAACAAGGTAACAGGTGTATTAAAAAGATCCAGTTCATATTTCACTCTCAAAATTCTTCTTACTGCATCATCAATTCTTGCCTGTGAAACTTTGCCTTCTTTGACCAAAGCGATCAGGTCTCCACAAAAGCCTTTGTAATCATACGGGATCATGGACATGTCAATGCCGGCATTGATGGCAAGCATGATCGCTCCTTTAATATCTTTTGTCAACTTATCGCGGCGATAGACGTTTTCAATGTCCTGCCAGTCGGAAACAATAAAGCCAGTGAAATGCAATTCACCTTTCAAAATATCCGTCAGAATATGTTTATTGACATGAGTTGGAATTCCATTGATCAGGCCTGAATTGATCATCACTGTTCTTGCGCCTGCCTTTACAGCAGCAGCATAAGGAGGTAAATGATATTCGCGCAGGTAATGCTCGGGCGCCCAGGAATCAGTTCTGTCTTGTCCTGACTTTGGATCTGAATAATCCATGAAGTGTTTCAGACTTACAACAAGCTTTTCTTTATTTCCCAAAGGATCCTGGATGCCTTTTACAAACTGAACTCCCAGTTCAGCAGACAAGTAAGGGTCTTCTCCATAATTTTCCCAAAGACGCGGCCATTGCGGATTTGTGCCGAGGTCAAGTGTCGGCGAAAATGTCCACGGCGCTCCTACTGCTCTCGCCTCATAGGCGGTAATCACTGCACCATCGTGAACAAGCTGGCGATTCCATGTTGCAGCTTGTCCTATTTCCTGCGGAAATAAAGTTGATCCTGCCGCATAGCTTACCCCATGTATGTCATCGAGTCCATAAAGAACAGGGATTTTTAACCGTGTTTGTTTAGCAGCATCCTGGATCTCTGTAATGAGCCTGTTCCAATCTTGTGGAGTTTGCAAAGGACCGGGTGAATTTAAAATGGAACCCAGTTTATAATTCACGACGGCATCCTTCATTTTTTCAGAAAAATTAAAAACTTGTCCGTTGGAAGCGCCAAGTGATTCGATGGACACCTGCGCCATTTGCCCTACTTTTTCTTCCAGTGTCATTTGTTTTAATAACCGGTCTACTTTGGATTCGATCGAAGGATTGAGTAATGAAGCATTTTGTGCTGTAACGTTGTTCATGATCAGCACCAACGAAAGCAGGTGCGCAAATGGTTTAATCAATTTCATAATGAGCGTTTTGGTTTTTATAATTACCTAAAATATTGTCACATGTTTTTGCCACAAAGGAACAAAGACGCCAAGAAAAACTTTGTGCCTTCGCGTCTGTGTGGCGTATTCAATTCCCGCACTGCTTTGTCCCTTGTCACAAAAAAACTTCTGCGTTCGCGTCTTCGTGCCAATCAATTCCTGAACCTTTTAATCCCATCTTTAATAAGCGGGACGTTAAAATTTATAAGGTACCCTAGCTTTAAGTTCGTCAATTTTAGATGGCTAATTACTTGCGCCTCCCAAACCGGATTGACCAGGTCAATTGCCTTCAATTCAGCAATTACAAGTCCGCTTACTATCTCTTCCTCCAATGGTGATAATTTTCGAAACGTCATTGGTAATTTTTTTTGCCACAAAGGAACAAAGGCACAAAGAAAAACTTTGCGGCGTTTGGCCTCTTTGTGTCTATTCGATTCCTAAATCGCTTTGTCCTGTTTCTAATAATATTTTTGCCGGTCCCAACTCGTTTTTAGTTTTATTTGTTCAGAGACATCACACCAGCCCCAAATAGAAACTTGTGAATTTTGCTGCAGGACCATATGAGAACCTATAACTGCCGGCAGGCGAATATTTGCCACGAGAGAAATGGAGACAGAAAAAAAGATACTGAGGCAAGTTACATAAGCAGCAGATCGGTTCATTTTTTTTCTTTAAAGATATTGTCAATCCGGTGAATGATCTCCATACATGCCCTGCTATTATGGTACGGACATTTCCACATGCCCAGTTTTTCCTCTTGTTTCATTGGAGACTGATCGGCATTTACACCCCAATACCATTCACCCAATTTCTTATCGAGCATGTATTCCTTTACAAACTCCCAGCTTTGCAATGATCGCTTAAGAAATTTCTCATCTTCGGTTAGTTGCCATGCATTAAAAAAACCAACCATCGCTTCTGCCTGTGGCCATGAATGTTTCTGTCTCGTCAAATGTTGTTGTGCTACGTCATATTCATACCATAAGCCTCCATCACTGTCCAGTCCTTTTGCTGCGGCCCTGGCTGTTTTCACAGACCTTGCTTTCGCTTCTTCCAACAACGAATCATCTTCAATGATCCTGGCCGATTCATGTATCAGCCACGCCGCCTCAATATCGTGGCCATAAGAAATGATATTTGATCTTGGGTTCCATACTTCATCGAAAAACAAAATGAGATGATCCGTTTTACTGTCAATAATATGATCGAAAAAGATCCGGATTATTTCGACTATTCTTTGTTTTAGGGACTTGTCTTTCCAAATCCTGTACAAATTAGTGAATGCCTCCAGCAAATGAAGATGAGTGTTCATTGATTTTTTTTCATTTGCATCTTTCGCACTTAAACGCAACTCGCTCGCCTGGTTCCAATCTCTTGTCAATGCTTCAATGTAGCCACCAAATTTTTCGTCATAACTGTGAGTAAGAATATCGTTATAAGTATAAACGGCTATCTTTTTTGCGTTCTCATTTTTTGAGGCGAGATAAAACTCACTTAGCCCATATACTGAAAATGCAAGGGCATATACCTGCTTCTTTCGATCAAGAGGTTTACCAGTAGAATCAACACTCCAATAGACACCTCCAAATTCTTTATCAATAAAGTTCTCCGCTATATAATGAAATGCTCTGTCTGCGATCTTCAAATATTCACCATTATGTGTCATGTTATAGGCGGCCGAAAACGCCCAAAGAATGCGACTGTTCAATACGGAGCCTTTCGGCGCTTCAGTGTATATCCTATTATCATGATCCATCTTTCCCACAAATCCTCCATGAGTATCATCGATGCTCATTTGCATCCACCACGAAAGGATCTCATGCAATTCACTTTCCATCTCTCTTTTATACTCGCCAAGCTTCTCTTTCATTACTCTATTTTGAAAAACGCAGGATTGCCCTGTTTAAACTTTTACTTTTTTCTTAAGTTGCGCGACATTCGCAGGCTCCTTTCCATTCTTTAGATTATTGTCAATGATATGATTTAGCGTTTCAACAGACGTTGCACTCCGAAAACGGTCTCCTGCTGTATTCATCACATAGTCCAATAGCCGGTCTGTCGTCGAAACAGCAACATGCTGCCGTGTGTCAGAGGAAGCATAATAGATAAGGACCGTTCCATCCTCTTCTGCTATCCACCCATTACTAAACAATACATTGGATACATCTCCAACTCTTTCGCTTTCCTCAGGCGCCATAAAATACCCGGCGGGTTTATAAATGATCTTTGAAGGATCGGTAAGATCGGTCATGAACATATACAACACATAGCGAAGACCAGCAGCCGTATTGCGAACACCATGTGCAAGATGAAGCCAGCCTTTTTGAGTTCGAATTGGGGAAGGCCCCAACCCATTCTTCGCTTCATAAACGGTGTGATATTGTTTTTGATCGATCACCATTTCGTCTTCAATTTTTGCGCACTCGATACTGTCACTTAATCCAAAACCGATGCCTCCGCCATTGCCGGCTTCAATAAAACCATCCTGTGGCCTGGTATAAAAAGCATACTTGCCATTTACAAATTCTGGATGTAAAACAACATTTCGTTGTTGAGGTGACGCGGTCTTGAGATCTGCGAGTCTCTCCCATGTTACAAAATCCTTTGTTCGCACAATTCCACATTGAGCAATGGCAGCTGATTGATCACCTTCAGGAGCTGTTGGATCGCGCCGTTCGGTGCAAAATATTCCATAGATCCAGCCATCCTCATGTTGCACCACACGCATGTCATAAACGTTCACGTCACGGTTCTCATTTTCAGGAATGGTGATAGGACGTTCCCAAAATCTGAAATTGTCGATTCCGTTTGGACTTTCTGCTACTGCAAAAAAAGATTTTCTGTCAGCGCCCTCCACCCTTGCAATGAGTAAATACTTCGATTGCCACTTTATAGCAGTTGAATTGAAGACAGCGTTGATCCCAAACCTTTCCATTAAAAACGGGTTGGTTTTCCTGCTAAGATCATATCTCCAGAATAGTGGAGTGTGTTCTGCGGTTAAAACCGGGTATTCAAATCGCTCATAAATGCCATTGCCATTTACTTTCTCCTTATTTTTTCTTTTCACCAGCTTCTTATGTAAGCGCTTCAATTCCTCTAACCGCTTCTCAAAATTCCTTTTCATCTCTCGTTGTTTAGTTATTCTTATGTAATAGTCGTATAGCTAGTTCTCCAGTTTATTCCACCATGTTCTCTTTAAGATCACAACGATGACTGCTAATATTATAATTGTGATCACTAATGGCAGTTTTAGCCACAGCACGAGATACATCGGCAGGATCGTTAAGCAACACTGTGCGATCATTCCCAATACTACGTTGAACATATCCAATTTGAATCTTTTATTCGCCTGGAAACCTGGATCCTCTTTGATCACCATTTGATGTACAGGTTTCCAAAATCCCCAGGGACGAACACTACTGTAAAATTTCTTTAGTACTTCTTTATCGGTTGGTGGAGCAGTATATGTTCCAACGAGGCAACCAATAATTGAGATTAAGAACAGCAATGGCCATACATATAACGGCAATGTGTGCGGGAAAACAAAAGGGAATACCAAAGCCGCAACAATACCCGCTGCCATTCCCCAGAAAAATCCACTTGCATTAAATCTCCACCAATACCATTTGAACATATTGGCAGCTATGTATCCTCCGTACAATGCTCCAACTATCCATTGCAAAATGCTATTCACGTCCTTAGCAAAAAAACCGAGTATCACGCCGATCGTCACCACCACGATGCCGGATAAATAATTCATTGAAATTATTTTGCGGTTGGAAGCAGTTGGATTGACATACTTCAGGTAAATATCATTTACGATATATGCCTGGGCTGCATTCAATGTTCCGGAGAAAGTTCCCATAAAAGCTCCCAGCAAACCGGTCAATACAATACCTAAGATTCCTGCCGGCAGAAAGTTGTTGACCGCTGCAGGAAGCACTCTTTCAAAATCGGTACCACCCGCTCCATTGGAAAGATTCATTTGATTAAAATACAACAGGCCTAATACCGTCAAACCAATGACCATTGAATAACGGATGGGAAGTAAAATGATCGATACAAAGCCTGTCATCTTTGATGCGTCCTTTGGAGAACGTGATGACAAGATCTTTTGCATGTCATAATTTGGAGCAGGTCCTGCCAGTGCAGCGAATACTCCTTTGAATAACATCATCATGAAAAAGAAGCCAAACAATCCAAAGCCATCATCACTGATCTTTTTATTACCATCGGGAATGATCCCTGACCAATCCAGGTTCAAATGCCATCCAAAAAATGGATCAAACCAACCCTGTGGTACATTCACTGAAGTTCCGTTCAAATGAAGACCGGCAATCACTGCTATTGAAACACAACCGACGGTCATGATGATATACTTGATCAGGTCACCAAGAACAATGCTATGCATCCCTCCCAGCACAGAATAAAAAACTGCAAACAGCGTGAACACTATTCCATAAAAATGAGCTACGTATTGTGGAGCGATGTCAAATGGTACATATTCCTTCACCTCACTCCACGGAATAAATATCTCAATGAATTTTCCAAGCCCTACAAAGCCATAAGCTAAAAATCCAAAGCACCCGATCAGTGCAAACGCAACCACCACTGTGTGTGATGCTTTTACCCCTCTGCCAATCAAGCCAAATCTTGTCGCCAGCCATTCAGCACCGGTATTGGCATTGGAGCGTCGCAGCCACTTCGCCAAAAACATCATATTGAACACCTGGTTAAATACAGGCCATAGCCAGGGAATCCAAATACTTTTCATACCATACACAAAACAAAGAGCTACCATCCACATCGTGCCGCTGATGTCAAACATATCCGAAGCATCACTTAATCCCAACAAATACCACGGCAACTTTTTTCCGCCCAACAAATAACTTTCCTTGTTCACTCGTGCTTTTTTCCTCAACAGCCAACCGATCATGACCATGGCAGCCAGGTAGGAAATAAGAATTGATATGTCGATAAGCTGTAGCTTCATTGGTTTGTCCTTGGTGAACGTGAATCGTGAATCGTGAATCGTGAATCGTCAGTCGTCAGTCGTCAGTCGTCGGTCGTGAGTGGTCAGTCGTGAGTCATCAATCGTGAATCGTGAGTATCGCTCGTACTCATCACTCATTACTCATTGCTCTAACTCATTACTCATACAACTTCTTACCCTCAACGTCTTTCTGAAACAACGTTTTTTCATTTTTATAAAACTCTACAAAATCATTCGCTGAGGCCTGTCCTCTATAGGGGGCATAAAACTCATACTGATCGGCATTTCTGAACCCTGCATTTCGCCACGCTAATGCATAAGAGATCTTATAGGGACCCATGGCTTTCAAGAAGGTCTTTGTCCACCATAAGCTGTCCTTTAACCCGTTATATCCAAATTCAGTAAGTGCGGGGATCTTCTTGTGCTCCGTTGCAATGGAATCCAACTTTGCCAGCATGTCACGGGAGTATTTAATAAAGTCTTCGTTGCTCGCCGTATTGTTTGCCTGGTAAATGTCAAACCCTATTACATCAACCCAATCATCACCCGGATATTTCTTTACGTATTCTTCTGTAGAATAAAATTTATCAGTGTTATAAGCATAGAGAAGATTGTGTACATTCTTTTTATCTCTTAGATACGATTCAGTGAACTGGTAAAGTTGCTTCAACTCAGCAGGCGTACAATTTTTTCCTCCCCACCAGAACCAGTCTCCATTAAGTTCATGGAACGGGCGAAAGATGATCGGGATGTATTCACCCTGCTTGCCTTTTAGGTCAAGCATGAAAGCGGCGACCTTGTCGAGCCATGTTTTGTACAGATCATTTTTTTCTCCGCCTGGCAATATCGCAGCAACTGTGCCGGCCGCTGGATCCCATGCAGTTTTTCCTGTAAGCGGATTATTGAGATGCCAGCTCAATGTGATCACTCCACCACGATCATAAGCATCACGAATAAAAGATTTCATTTTGTCAAAGGGAACGCTGTCAAGATTTACAGGCTTATCCACCTCCAATCTCCCCAATTCAAAACCATACACTGCGGGGTAATCGCCTGTCACATCTTTTATGTCGCTTCTTCCGGGTTCATATTTCCACCCAACACCGTAAGCAAGATCATCCTGGTGACCAAACATGATTCCTTCACTCAATAATTTTTTCAGGTTGCGATAAAGCGCAGTTGTCTCCCGGGTGGCTTTTTTATCAGCGGGCATTTCATTGTGGGCAACCTGGCCTGAAGAAGTGAGGCCATTTAAGAAAATAAATAGAACGTAAAAGGACTTACGAGCCTTTTGTCTCATGTTGCAGTAGTTGATGCTGTTAAATTAAGTTACTTAAACTGACTCCGATCTGTTTGTTTTAGCTGGCGCTTTCTACAGCTTCAAATTCTTATCAAATTTAATTGGGAAGATATCCTAACCCTGATACTTTTTTATCCATTCTGAATACTTGTTTCTACCCAACGAAAAAAAAATCTATCATTGTTCAAGTATAATGTTTAACGATTCACATAACTTCATACTGATAGTTTATTATCTTATTTCGTACTTTCCGTTTCAATAAACTAAACGCCTTTTAATGAGCGCCAACCTGCTGAGAGAGATAACGCCCCTTACCCAGGGGGATTGCTTTACATTATTTTCCAGGATAAAATATGAGTTTGATTTTCCCTTACATTGCCATGAGGAGTTTGAATTGAATTTTATACAAAATGCGAAAGGGGCAAAAAGAGTCATTGGCGATCACCTCGAAGTAATTGATGAATTGGAATTGGTCCTTGTAGGACCCAATCTCCCGCATGCATGGTTCACGAACAAATTAAAAGGAAAGGAGGTAAAAGAAATTACCATTCAATTCCACAGGGATCTGTTCGATGAAAAATTTCTTCATCGCAACCAAATGAGTTTTATCCGCAGCATGCTGGAGCATTCAAAAAGAGGAATCCTTTTCTCAAAGCAAACAACCCAGGCCACTATGGCCCGGCTAATGCGGCTGGCTCAAAAGCGTGGTTTTGATTCAGTACTGGAACTGATGTCCATTTTACATGACCTCTCAACTTCTCGGGACATGCGCATACTTTCGGACGCTTCCTTTAGTAAGTCAGAAACTTTTTCTTATAACAGCAGGCGCATTGAAAATGTGATGAGATACCTGAACAGTAATTTTGAAAAAACTGTCTCTTTAACTGAAGCAGCAAAAATAGCTGCCATGACAGAAGTCTCTTTAAGCCGGTTTTTCAAGTTCAGAACGGGGAAAACATTTGTCGATGCGTTGTGCGAGATACGCCTGGGCCACGCCTCACGCATGCTCATTGAAACGACACAAAGCATTAACGAAATTGCTTTCAAGTGCGGATTCAATAACATGTCGAATTTCAACCGCATCTTTAAAAAGAAAAAGGCCTGCACACCCAAAGAGTTCAGAGACACTTATACCTCTTCCGGCGTGAGAACATTTATTTAGCGCATAGGTCAAATTTTTCTCATAGAGAGTTTTCTTCTGACCCGGCTTAATGTTTCAAGCGTAATTCCAAGAAAGGAAGCTATGTAAGTGAGTGGAATTCTATTAGAGAAATGACTGTAGCGCGTCAAAAATTGTTTATACTTCGTTTCGGCATTGGTAAGTCTGGCAATAAACGCGCGTCTTTCAGCATCACTGTAATATCGTTGCAACAATTTTCTGCTTACAATATTAAACTCCGGAAATTGCTCATACAGGATCTCAAGATCAGCGAGTGTGAGGGCAAGCAATTCACAATCTTCAATTGCCTGCATATTTTCTATAGCAGGTCCCTTTCCCTCAAAAGTTAGGATCGAAGAGACCATTTCCCCTTCCGCAGTTATCCAGGTGGTAATATCTTTTTTTCCTTCCCTGATAAAGCCACGTACTACTCCTTTTTTTATGAAATAAATGTGTTCGCATACACGGCCTTCTTCAAGCAAAAGCTCGCCTTTGTTAAAAGAAACAATAAAGGCATGCTCTTTTAAAAAATTCACAGCCCCCTCGCTCAGTGGATGGAAATAATTTAGAATGGTGATCACAGACGAAACATCTGGAGAACCTCCAGCCTCTGGATACATTTTTGGTTGTAAGGCGGGTTTTCGCAACATTATATTACCGGAAGCTACAATCAGTTTTCGAATATACAATTCGCAGCGTCAAATAAAAACAAAAAACCGGGGTATTCAATTAGGTTTGCAAAGAATATATTTATTTTTAATTTGATTGCGGAAAGAGAGGGATTCGAACCCTCGGTACAGTTGCCCGTACAACGGTTTTCGAGACCGTCCCATTCGACCGCTCTGGCATCTTTCCATTTTTCTTACTAACTGGGGCAAAATTCGTGATTTTCATCTTTAGAAAAATCAGAGAAACCCCTCGAAGGAAAGTAACAAACTCCCATATCAGTGGACTTCAGTGTTTCTGAGATTCTGTGGCAATGTAATTTAGAATGACAATGAAATTCACCTGGTCGGGCAGCTATTTCTTCTTTTGATGAAGTACCAGTTTACCTTCCAATACAATTTTATTGTCCACTTGCTGAACTGAATCTTTTGATTCAATAAGATCCAAAAGGATTTTAGTTGCCTTTTCCGCCTGCTGGTGAGGGAACTGCTCGACGGACGCAATAGGAGGATCATCCAGATAATTGGTGACCGGAAGATTGGCATAGCTGGCAAAATAAATATCCCTGTTGATCTTGTAACCCTGGCTCTTTGTGTACTTCATTGCATCGAGGGCCACATAGTCATTGAAAGTGATGACTGCTGAAGCCACCTCTTTCAATGCAAGCAATTTTTTTATGGCTGCTTCATTCTGTTCCCTGGTAAGATCAGTCTCCACGATCAGATTCTTATCCACTTTGATATTATTTTTTGCCAAACCCTGGATATATCCCTGGAGGCGTTCATCCGACGAGGACATGCTCCCCGGACCTTTTATAAATCCAATTCGTTTATGGCCTTCATTGATCAACCAGTTGGTCATGTCAATGGAGGTTTGCTTGAGGGTGCATGACACTTTATAAAACTCAGCCGAATCCGGCACACGATCGAAAAAAACAACAGGGATCTTGTAATTCTTCAGATCTTCAAAATGCTCGAAGTTGGCAGTATTCTTTGAAATAGAGATCAGGATGCCATCTACTCTGTGCTTGCGCATGGTTTCAACTATCTTTTTTTCTCTTTCCGTATCGTCATGAGACTGGCCGATCAAGACCGTGTAGTTATTTTTTGATGCCATGTCCTCAATACTGTCGATAGCCATTGAAAAAAATTCTTCGCCGAGATTTGGAAGAATGACACCCAGGGTAAATGTTTTGCCTTTTTTAAACGAGATCGCGGCCTGGTTAGGCTCGTAATGCAGTTCTGCGGCCAGCTTCCTGACCTGCAATTTTGTGCGTAGACCGATACTCGGATGGTTATGCAGGGCCCTTGATACCGTTGAGACCGATACTTCTAATCGCCTGGCGATCTCCTTGATAGTTGCAGGTTTCTGATCCATGAACAGGTGTACAAGATAACGATAAAAAATGTTTTTGCCAGTGCTTTATCTTTTCTTAAATTAACAACGAAACAAATTGCTTTGCCATGAATCATGTCTCCGATATTATCGCCCGAAAGGGCCTATCAGCGATCGCTGTACCTCCTGATACTCCCGTCATTGATGCCTTAGAAATAATGGCTGAAAAAAATATCGGCTCCGTACTGATCATGCACGGTGGCGAATATCTGGGTATCATGACCGAAAGAGATTATTCACGAAAAGTGATACTGAGAGGAAAAAACTCACATGACACCAGGGTGGCCGAGATCATGAGCACCGACTTGCCGGTATTGAAACCATCGGACACGATCGAGCACTGTATGCAGTTAATGACAGATAAAAACATCCGGTATTTACCCGTTTTTGATACTGACAGGCTTGTAGGGATCATTTCAATAAGTGACGTTGTTAAACAAACGATCCTTTTGCAGCAGGAAACGATCAATCACCTCAATGACTATATTCACTATAACAGGTAATTGAATTTCAGTTTGAACATTTACACGTACTAAATTTCAAATCGAATCTTCCTTCAATAATTTTTTACGGAATCTGTAGCAGATTGGAAATTGGGGAATGCTTACCTGGATTACTATTGAACTATGATCATTTGAAATACCCAGCCGAATTTTCTCTTTTTCTTCCGGTGTTTTTCTCATTGCTTTGGTTCTTTTACGGTTAGATATTTGTGCTGAGATCCGGATTTTATTTTACCAACAGTCTGTGAGATATCGGGGAATGAATGGATGCTCAGCGAAAACAAAAAATATCTCTCGTTTTTAAATACTTATCCCGGAAATATTGACATCCCGCCATTTGTTTGATCGTTTCGTTTACTCATTAGCAAATTTCACACCGTCAAATCAGAGGCTTGATCATTAGCAATATTTCAAATATTCCATTTATATGCTGAAATCATTCGGCAAATCTAGTTCTATTGCAATCTTCAAAAACAAAAGCAGTCGAGTAACGTGACTGCTTTTGTTTCTTTTTTCACAAATTACTGCTTCACTATTTGTTTTGTTGCGTATTCAATTCCATTATAAGCCTGGATGGTGTAAACACCAGCAACCAAACTACTAATATCGATATTGATGTTTGTAACGCCGCCTGAATAATTATAAACTCCTTTTATGTTACCCGATTGGTCAAATATCTTAATCTGGTAAAGTTTACTTTGATTAATGTCGGCTGTTGTTGCAGCGCCTTGCGGCTGTGCAGCTGATATATTTACATTCCCATCACTCGGATTCGGAGTAGCAACAATTGCGAAACCACAATTGTTAATCTGCAAGAATTTTACCGTCGCACTGCCGCCGGCATCACATGCATTGGCAACTCGAAGGGTAACTGTACCAGTACCCGGTGTCGTCCCTGTTCGCAAAGTAAGGGAAGGTGTATTCTGGCCTGACGAATACGTCATATTGTTTGACCAGGTCCATTGATAGTTTGTAGCACCGGGAAGTGTATTTGTTGTAAAAGTGACGAACTGGTTTTTGCATGCAGACGATGGGCCGTTTATTGGGTAGTCGGAACTGCTGAAGCCTCCTGCGTGCATTCCAAATCTAATCACCCTTTGCGGCCCGCACGCATTTGTTAAGGTAACTCTTACAAAATCGTTTCCGGCAGAGATCCTCGTTGCAGTTATTTGCGGTGTGCCCTGCCCTGCTGTAACCGTGAAATATCCATTCTCGCTTTCCCACAGAATGTTCAAGCCGGTAGGAGAAGGTCCTGTTAATTGGTAAATTCCAGTAGTGCAATGATCTGGCTGCTGTATGGATCAAGCGCATCATTCGAAATATCTTTATTCCATGGATTGTCTGCTGGAAAGATCTCTGTATTCTCTACACCAGCTTTTGTTGCCGTACAAGAAGTTGCCTGTTGATTGGAATTTGAAATCTCTTTTTTCTTACACGAGAGAAAAAAAAGTGAAACATAAATGACGGCGATCGCGAGTATGACATATACTGCAGTGGTCATAGTATTTTTCATAGATCGGGATTTGCCAAATTAAAAACAATAACTATACCACCGCCACGCCTAGGAGTCCTTTTCCTTTTCTTTTACAACAATAAGGTCCTTTACATCCACCTGCATAGGTAACAATCCTATTTGTACCACTGCCCTTTTACCTCGTAATTCCATCACCTTGCCCACCTGGTGATTTCTTTTCATCATGACCCTGTCGCCTTCCCTCACTTCTCCGCCAACCTGCTCAAATTTCGATTCTATTTTTTTCTGCATCTTGTTCACCACTCTTTGCTCGTCTTTTCTGAACAGTAGCGCCTGCATTTGCCTGATCACTTTATTTTTATCTTCTTCTTTTCTCCATTCAATTAATATCTGTTTTAATTTTCGCTCCATATCCTTCAGGTAAGTGATCCTTTCTTCCGTGATCCTGTTTTGCTGCTTCAGCACTTCAACTTGCTGTTGGTGTTTTTCTTTATCCAACACCTGCTGCATTTCTGTTTTGAGCTT
>Ga0070684_100000660_pt1 | contig 23801 bp, 14 predicted proteins | sample KBSC723LmetaG_FD_65653 | JGI IMG/M metagenome (GOLD analysis project Ga0070684, IMG submission 65653) | Corn rhizosphere microbial communities from Kellogg Biological Station, Michigan, USA - KBS C7.2-3L metaG | ecosystem: Host-associated > Plants > Roots > Rhizosphere ...
CCCGATATGCGGCGCTGGTTCGGACGACGGCGCGCACCACTCCCGTTCTGCTGCTCGACGGGGGCGGGCTGTCGTTTCCCGAGAGCAGCACGCCGAAGGAGAAGCAAGCGAACGCCGCGCGCGCGACGTTCCTGGGTGAGGCGCTGGCCCGCATCGGACCGCCGTTCGCCGCCGGCCTCGCGGAGACCGATATCATGCCGGGCGCGGGCGTGTTCACGCCGGACCGCATCGCGAGCAACATCAAGGGCGCGAAGAACGTGACGGCGTCGCGGCTGGAGACCGTCGGCGGCGTGCGCGTGGGCATCATCGGCGTCGCCGATCCGTCGCTGGCCGGCGGCATCGGGGGCACGGCCGAGGATCCCGTCGCCGCCGCGAAGCGCGAGGCGGCGGCGCTGCGCTCGAAAGGCGCCGAGCTGGTCATCGCGCTGGCGCCGGTCGAGAAGCCGCTGGCGCGGCGGGTGGCGCGCGACGCCGCCGTCGATCTCGTCGTGCTCGGGCGCCAGGTCGGGCACGGGATGGATCGCGCCGAGAAGGTCGGCAATGCGTTCCTGGTCGCGTCCGCCGATGAGCTGCAGCGGGTGGGCCGCGTCGACATCGTCTGGCGTGGCAAGGGCCCGCTCGTCGACGCGGGCGGCCCCGAGGCGGCGGCGCTGCGGCGCGTGGAGATAGACCGATCGGTCGGACGCATCGATGACGATCTGAAGGCGTGGACGGCCGCCAGCGGCGGCGATCAGAAATTCATCGCGAACAAGCGGGCCGAGCGCGAGGCGCTGGTCGCGGAGCGCGCGCAGCTGGACACGCCCTGGAAGGCGCCGGAGGGCACGTACTTCACGAACCGGTTGATCCCGCTGCGCCGCAGCCTCCCGCGCGATGAGAAGGTCGCCGCGCAGATGCGCAAGCTGGACGGGACGATCGCGGCGATCAACCTCAAGAGCGCGAAGCCGCCGCCGCCGCCCGAGCCGGGCCGTCCGTACTTCGTGGGCGACGCGAAGTGCACCTCCTGCCACAAGAGCGCGGCCGCGTTCTGGAAGAAGACGGTGCACGCGTCGGCGTGGAAGACGCTGGTCGATGGCGGCAAGCAGAACGACTACAAGTGCGTCAGCTGCCACGTCACCGGCTACGGCGAGGTCGGCGGCAGCAGCCTGGGGCACACCGACCGCCTGCGCGACGTGCAGTGCGAGGTCTGCCACGGTCCCGGGTCGAAGCACGTCGCCGAGGAGGGCACGGAAGATCCGCCTTCGGTTCATCGGGAGACGCCCGCGAGCACGTGCACGGCCTGCCACACCGAGCAGCACTCGGACACGTTCCAGTACGAGGCCTACCTGCGCGACATCCTGGGCGCGGGGCACGGCGCGGCCGCGCGCAAGAAGCTGGGCGACGGCCCCACGGGCCACACGCTGCGCACCGCCGCGCTCGCGCGCGCGAAGAGCGCCGGCGAGAAGCAGAAGAAGGTCGACTGACGTCAGCTGCTGACGGCGGCGCCTGTGAGCAGCTGGTCGAACAGGTCGGGCTCGATGTTGCCGCCGCTGATGACGACGACGGTGCGGCGGCCGCGGATCGCGCTCGCGTCGTCGAGCAGCGCAGCGATGGCCGGCGCGGCCGACGCCTCGCACATGATTCCGAGCGTCCGGTAGGCGTAGACGATCGCCTCGCGGATCTGCAGCTCGCTGACCAGCGCGATGTCGGGGAAGTAGTCGCGCGCCATCGCGAAGGTGCGCTCGCTGACCGCGCCTTCCAGGCCTTCGGCGAGCGTCGGCCCGCCTTCGTACGTCGTGTAGGCGCGGCCCTCGTCCAGCGATCGGCGCATCGCGCAGTTGGCCTCGGGTGACGCGCCCAGAACCTTGATACCGCGTGGGACGACCTCGACGCCGATGCCGCCCGCCAACCCGCCGCCGCCGACGGGGACGACGATCGCTTGCACGTCGGGGAGCTGCGCGAGGACCTCGCGCGCGAGGAGGCCGCCGTTGCCCGCGATCACGTGGTCGTCGTCGAACGCCGACACGAACACCAGGCCCGGGTCGGCCGCGGCCCGCTCGCGCGCGGCCGCCTCTGCCTCGTCGTATGTCGCGCCCGCGACCTCGACGCGCGCGCCCAGCGCCGCGATGCCGGCGCGCTTGACCTCGGGCGTCTGCGCCGACACGAGCACGGTCGCCTCGATGCCGAACGCACGGCCCGCCAGCGCCACGCCCAGGCCGTGATTACCCGCGGACGCAGCGACGACGCGGGGCTTGGAGTCCCCGGCGCGCAGCGCCAGCGCCGCGATGCGGGCCGCGGCGCCGCGCAGCTTGAACGATCCCGTCCGCTGCAGGTTTTCCAGCTTCAGCCAGACGTCGGCGCCCGTGCGCCGCCCCAGCGCGGGCGCTGGAATCAAGGGCGTCACGCGCGTCAGCTTGCGGACGCGCTCCGCGACCTCACCGCCGGTGACGTCGCGCCAGATCTCCGGATCGAACATTCGAGACATTCGTTGACCTGCCCGCGAACGTACCATCGGGGTGGTAGAAATGTGCATGTCGTTCGTGTCACTCGACCGGCTCGTCAAGGGAGGCCAGGTCCAGGAGGCCGACGCCCCGCGCGTCGAAGAGCTGTGGGGGGAGATTCGCCGGCTCAAGCGCGAGAAGAAGGCCTTCGTCCCGGCCCACAACTACCAGGTGCCCGAGGTCCAGGCGATCGCCGACACCGTCGGTGACAGCTTCGAGCTGGCGGTGCGCGCCCGCGACATCGACGCGAACCTTGTCGTGTTCTGCGGCGTGCGCTTCATGGCCGAGGGGTGCCACACGCTCGCGCCCGACCGGCCCGTCTACCTGCCCAACATGCGGGCGCTGTGCTCGCTGGCCGAGGTCGACGCCGACGACGTGGCCGAGCGCCAGGACTTCCTGCGCGCGGCGGGACGCCGCTTCGCGACGATGACGTACGTGAACACGTACGCCGACGTGAAGGCGCTGTCGGACACGTGCTGCACCAGCTCGAACGCGGCGCGCATCGCGACCAAGCTGGGCGTGCCGGACCTGCTGTTCGTGCCCGACCAGAACCTCGCCTACCAGGTCGCGCTGAACACGAAGCGCATGTATTTGCCGCCGCCCGAGCCGCACAAGTTCCACCCGCGCGAGTACGCCGAGATGGTCGAGCCGCTGATCCGCCAGGGCGAGAAGCAGGGGCTGGTCGGCAACGTCTTCGCGTGGGAGGGCGCCTGCCACGTCCACCACCAGATGACCGTCGACGACATCGCGCGCATCCGCCGCGACGATCCGCAGGCGACGGTGATCGTGCACGGCGAGGTCCGGCCCGAGTTGCAGCGCGCCGCCGACGCGGTCCTGTCGACCTCGCAGATGGCGAAGTTCGTCGAGGCGCACCCCGAGCGATCGCGCTACGCGATCCTGACCGAGTGCGGCCTGGTCGTGCGCCTGGAGCTGGAGCACCCCGAGAAGCAGTTCTACAAGCCGTGCCGCCTCTGCCAGTTCATGAAGGCGACCGACCTCGAGAGCGTCTACCGCACCCTGCGCGACGAGCCCGCCGAGCAACGCATCACCGTGCCGCCCGACGTCCGCGAAGGCGCCGCCCGCGCCATGCTGCGCATGATCGAGCTGGCGGCGTAGCTCGGACGCGCGGACCCCTCTCCCTAACCCTCTCCCACACTGCCGCTTCGCGGGGCGAGGGGACCAGATCGGATCTTTCTCCCTCTCCCGCTTGCGGGAGAGGGTCGGGGTGAGGGCAATCCGCTCTGGATCGACTACGAATTCCCGGTGACCCGCGGTCTCGGGATCCCGTAGGCCTTGAGGCGGGCGCAGAAGGTGCGGCGGGACATGCCCAGGAGCTTCGCGGCGCGGGTCTGGTTGCCGCTGCACAAAGACAGGCTCTCGACGATGCGCTCGTAGTCGACGCGGCTCTCGTCGTCCAGCAGCGGCACCGCGAACGACTGCGCGGACCTCGACGTGGGCGCCGGCTCTGACACGCGCTCCATCGACATGGGCGTCCCCCGCATCTTCTCCAGCGGCAGATCCTCGGGCGTGATCGCGTCGCCCGTCGACAGCAGCAGCGCGCGCTCGATGGTGTTGCGCAGCTCGCGGATGTTTCCCGGCCACGGGTACGCCACCAGCAGCTTGATCGCGGCCGGCGAAAGCTTGGGGACTGGCCGCTCCGAAAGCTTGGCGAAGTTCTCCACGAACGACCGCGCGAGCGGCTCGATCTCGTCGGCGCGCGCGCGCAGCGGCGGGATCAGCAGCGAGATGCCGTTCAGCCGGTAATAGAGATCCTGCCGGAACGCGCCCCGCGCGACCTCGTCCTCGAGCACGCGGTTGGTCGCCGCGAGGAAGCGGACATCCACGGTGCGCGGCTTCACCGCGCCGACGCGCATCACCTCGTGCGTCTCGATCACACGCAGCAACTTGGCCTGCAAGGGCAGCGGCAGCTCGCCGATCTCGTCGAGCAGCACCGTCCCGCCCTCTGCCGTCTCCAGCAGCCCCGGCTTCGCCTCGCGCGCGTCCGTGAAGGCGGCGCGCTCGTGACCGAAAAGCTCAGCCTCGAACAGCGTCGGCGTCAGCGTCGCGCAGTTGATGCGCACCAGCGGCTGCCGCGCGCGCGGTGACAGGCCGTGGATGATCTCGGCCAGCACCTCCTTGCCGACGCCGGTCTCACCGACGATCAGCACGTTGATGTTCGACACCGCGGCGCGCTTGGCGAGCAGGTGGACCCGGCGCATCTCGGGGCCGCAGCGGACGTCGTCGGACGACGGCGTCGCCGAGATGTGGCGGCCCTGGACGCGCTCGCACGCCCGCGCGATCAGCCCGTCCGCCGTTCGCGCGTCGGCCGGGAAGAACGCGACGCCGGTGCGGGCCGATACGTTGCGCGCGGCGAGCAGCCCGACGATGCGGGCGCTGAAGTCGTCGACGCGCTTCGCATCGTGCTCGAACAGAATCAGCTCGTACTCGTCGGGACCATACGAGGCGAGCACGTCAGCGGCCCGCACCCAGGGCGTGACCAGCTCGCTGAGCGCTTCGGCAGACGTCCCCGGCGCGACGTGCAGGCGCATCACGGCGAAGACGCGGCCCGACGACGAGGCCTTGTCGCACTCCTCCTCCAGCCGTCCCTCGAAGTAGGCGTGCGTCGGCAGGCGGCGCACGCGCACCGTCGGGCGGCGGCGCTGGATCATCAGCGTCGCCCACCCGATCGAGATCGCCTCGCCGGGCAAGACCTGGGCGCGCTGCCCCTGCTGCAGCAGGTTGCCGCGCAGGCGCGTGCCGTTCGTGCTGCCGGTGTCCTCGATCTCCAGCACCGCGCCGACGTGCAAGCGGGCGTGGTGCCGCGAGGCGTTCGGCTCGTCGATGCGCACGTCGTCGTCCTCGTCGCGCCCGATCGACACGCTGCCCGATTCGGGCAGCGGGTGCATCGAGAAGAGGTTCGCCCCCATCACGATCAGGTGGAGAACGCCGTCCTCGACGGGGCGCTCGTCCACCTCGCGGACGGTCCGCGCCCCGGACGCCGTTGCCGTCGATGAATCGCTGACCGCGCCCATCGCCTCAGAATAGCTTGGTCATCGTGATGCGCTGGGTGTGGATCTCGCCGTCGCCGAGATCCACGCGAAGCTGCCACGGCCCCAGGCTGAGCGGCCGCGTGTCCAGCAGCATCGCGTACTGATTGATGATCGGGATGAAGTAGAAGAGGTTGCCCGCACCCGGCGGCAGGCCGGCCGCGGGGCGTTCGGCGCCGGGCTTCCCGGCGGCGTCCAGCGGCGCGAGGAACAGCTTCGCGTCCAGGTCGCAGATGTTCGCGCTCGCGCCCGTCAGGATGAAGCGCAGCGCGATCGGCAGCCCGAGCGGGAACCGCGCGCTGCCGTCCGAGTTCACCGGCGCCAGGAAGCCGCCCCACCCGACGATGACCTTCACGACGAAGGTGCCCGTGCTCTTGTTGCCGGTGACGTCGGTCGCCGTGCAGGTGACCGTGGTCGGACCCAACGGGAACAGCGCCCCCGACGGCGGCGTGCACTTCACCGTCGGTTTCGGATCGACGTTGTCGGTCGCCGTGACGGTGTAGTTGACGCGCGCGCCGGCCTTGCTGGTCGCGATCGCCGTGATGGTGCCCGGCAGCTTGAGTACCGGCGGCGTCGTGTCGCCGACCTCGACGGCGAACGTCGTCGTCGCCGAACGGTTGCCGTGCTTGTCCGTGGCCGCGCAGGTGACCAGCGTCTTGCCCAGCGGGAACAGCGAGCCCGACGGCCGATCGCAGGTCATCGGAATCGATCCGTCGACGATGTCGCTCGCGTTGCAGACGTCGTACTTGACGATCGCGCCCGAGCCGGAGTTGGTCCCGACCTTCAGGTCCTTCATCTTGCACGGGTCGGGCGGCGTCGTGTCCACCACGCGCACGGTGAACTCGGCGCTCGCCGACTGGTTCGAATTGTCGGTGACGGTGCACGCGACCGGCATCGTCTGGTCGAGCAAGAAGAGGTGCGGCACGGACGGCACGCATTCGAGATCCGGCGTGGGATCGACCGCGTCGAACACGGTGACGTTGCTGTACGCCGTCAGCGTCGTGCCGGCCGGGCCGGTCGCCTCGAGCGTGAGGTTCCCCGCCTTGATCGACGGCGGACCGTCGATGACGGTGATCGCGAACTCGCCCAGGCCGACCGCCCCGGTGGTGGGATCGGTCGCGGTGCACAGCACCTCGTTCCGGCCGGCCCGGAAGAACGAGCCGGACGGGGGCACGCATTCGACGGGCACGCTGGCGCCGTCGGTCGCGCGCACGGCCGTGACGTTCGGATAGAAGACCTGGGCACCCTTCGGGCCGGTCGCGTCGACGGTGATGTCGGGCGGCACGGTCACGATCGGCGCGCCCGGCGACTGCACGCCGAGGCCGATGTCGTTGGACAGGCAGCTCTCGCTCCAGGCGCCGCCGACGCGCGAGTCGGAGACCTGCGCCAGCGTCACGTGGTTCCAGCCGACCGGCAGCGCGATCGACAGCGCCCACTTGCCTTCGTCGTCGGCGCGCTGGGTGTAGAGACGCCCGTTCACGCGGACGTTGACGTCGGCGTTGGGCAGCGCGCACAGGATGCTCGCCGGCGGCGTCGCGTTGACGCCGCAGTTGGTGGCGCCGAGCACCAGCGGTCCCTGACCGGGCGGCGGCAGGTTGGTGAACACACCGCCGGTGCCGCGGCCACCGAAGAGACCAGCGATGCCCTGCGGGATCGGGAAGCGCGGCGGCTTCCGATCGATGACGATGCGGCTGGTCGGCGTGTCGGCGAGGCGCGCGTAGGCACGGAAGTGCTCGTCGATCTGATCCTGCGTCGCGTTCGGCGGCGGATCGGGCGCCTGGAAGAAGTAGACGAGGTGCCGGCCCGGCCCCGGGTTGAAGCGCGTCAGGAACACGGTCGGCTGACCGGGCTGCGGCTGCCCGATCGTCGTCTCGGCGCCGACGAAGGCGAGCGGCACCCGCCCCGTCTCCTCCATCACGCGCAGCCGCCCGAACACATCTTGCGGGTAGGGCAACGTCCCGATCGCGATCTGCTCGCCCTGCTGATCCGGCTGATCGCAGTTGATCTCCGCGCCGTTGCGCGGAAACACGACCGTCGGTGGGTCGATGCCGACGCTGACGAACACCGGGTGGCTGGCGGCGCCGCCCTGGTCGAAGACCAGCTTGTGCCAGCCCTTGTTCGGATTGCCGGCATCACCCGGATCCAGCGTGATCTGGCCGGAGAACTTGCCGTTCGCGTCGGGAACGATGTCCGCGAACACGTTCGGCACCGACCCCTGGTCGACGACGTGCACCGGCGCCGTCGTTCCCGTTCCCACGACGTTGAGCACCAGCGGCGCGTGCGCCGGACTGTGCGTGGGATCGGTCGGCGACAGGATCACCGGCGCCTTGGGCGACGCGGTGGCCAGCGTGACGGTGATGGGCAGCTCGAAGGGATAGCTCTCGGCGCAAAGCGCCGGCGCCACGCACGGGCTGGCGGCGAACGTCTGCTGGATCAGCTTGAGCGTTTGCGCGCCCAGCGCGACACGCACGGGCGCGTCGAAGTGCCCACTTAGATCGACAGCGACGACGACGTCCCCCGCGGTGCCGCCGATGACGCGCACCCAGGCCGCGCCCACGGCGCCGATGCCGGTGATGTGCGTGACCATCGAACCATCGACGAAGACCTCCTCGCCGTAGTGCGGCCGCACGACCGCGGGAGGCGAGGGCTTGCCGGACGCGGCGTCGACGGAGTCCAGCACGGCGGCGAACGCAGGCAGACCGCCGGTGCCGACCGCGGGCGTCAGCGACAGGTCGGCCACGGAGCCGGCCGCGATCGCCGGCGCGCTGAGGTCGGTCTTGACGACATTGTTCGCCGTCGTCGTCGCGAAGTACGCCACGTTCAGCCCCGAGCCGGCCCCCGTCGCGAAAGCGTTCCGCGGAGAGAACGCGAACTGCGGGATCGGGAGCTTGGCTTGCCGCGCGCTCTCCCAGAGCAGGCGGATTGTCTTGTCGGCGGTCGGGTTGTCGTATTCCAGCCGGACGGAGTAGTGAACGCCGGCCAGCAATGGCACGACGGCCGACCTCTTTTGCGGCGAGACACCGATCGGCGCGGGCGGCGGCGCGCAGGTCGATCCGGGGCAGTACTGCACGACCTCGGCGATACAGCGCGCGTCCCACACGGGTTCGGTGGAGTAGTACGAGAGGTAACCGCCGTCGCAGCAGTAAGGATCCTTCTCGCAGACGTCGTGGACGCAGCTGTTGCAGCCTTCGTCCAGCTTGTCGCCCAGCGTGCAGAGGTCATGCGCGCAGCCGCCTGGCGCGCTCGAGGCCACCGGCGCAGGGAACGTCACCGCTGCGCCGTTGATGAACAGCTTGGCCGTGCCGCTGCCGACGACGACGAAGTTGTAGCCCTCGGTGAACGACGGGATCAGATCGGCCTCCCAGATCGCGGAGAACGACGGCCCGTAGCCCGCAGGAAGATCGATCGTCGTGGTCCCGGGCGGCGCGACGTCCTTGTTGAGGTCGACGACCGCATCCGCGCGCTTGACGGACGCGCCGCCGAAGCCCGGGCTCATGAAGTACTGCGCCGCGAGGCCGGTGCCATTGGCGGGCGCGATCGCGTACAGGTTCCCCGACGGGATCGCCGACTGGCCGACCGTCCCCGGGACCTGCCAGGTGAGCCCCGGCCCCGGCGTCCCCGACGGTGGCTCGGCCTGCAGCCGATCCCAGCGCAGGTGGTACCGCTGGCCGGCGGCCAGCGTGATCGACCCGCTGGTGGTTCCGGGCGAAGTCTGGAACCAGTCGAGCACGGTGGTGCCGTTGATGAACAGGCGGCTCGGCTGCAGGGATGACTCGAAGACGTACGAACCGGTGGCGGGCGCCTCGATCCACCCGGTGGTCACGGCGGCGAACGAACGGCCGTTGAACGCCGCCGAGCTGTCGGCGGGCGCACAAGCATCCGCCGCGGCCGCGCACTCGTCCGTCCACGCGGTCGTACAACACGAATCGTGCATCCCGTCGCCGCACACGCCCGCGGCGCAGGTGCTGCAGGTCGACGACAGCGCCTCGCCCGCCACGTGCTCGCTGTGGGCGCAGCGGGGCACGTGCCCGATGCCGTTGCGAATCAGCGTGGGCGGCGCCGCCGGTCCGTCGGCCGTCGCTTCGTCGATCGCGTACACGAAGACGTTGCCGGCTTGATTCGGCGGCAGAGTGAACGAAAAGCCGTGTCGTGCGTAGTCACGACCGGGCCCGTCGCAGGCGGCGCTCACCTCCCGCGACAGCGGCGAGGCGAGCGCTTGATCGGCGCGCACCTCGCCCAGCAGCACGCTGCCCACCTGTTCCCGCGGCGCGCCTCCATAGATCCGCACCGAGACGGCGGCGCCGGGCCACTCAGGATCGCAGGCCCAGCCGGAGACGCTGGCCGATGAAGCCGAGCCGCTCACGCCGTCGATCCCGGTGACGGCGCCCGCCGGACCGAGGAGGAACTTCGGGAGGACGCCGGACGTGTCGGCGGGGAGATCCTTCGGCCACACCTTGCCGAGGGGCCATCGCACGCCGCCCGTCGCGCAGACCGCCGCCGCCTGCGCGGTGCACGCGGCGGTCCAGCCCGGCGTCGGGCCGGCGCCGCAGCAGCCCGGCATCGTCTTGCAGACCTGCGTCGTGCACGGGCTGCAGTCCCAGGGCAGCGGATCACCGGCGTGGTCTTCGTCGTGCGTGCAGTACGTCGGAGAGAACACCTCGATGCGCGGCGTGTTGGTCGCCGGGCTCGCCCACCGGCCATCCTCGATGTGATCGTGCTCGAGACGGTCGATGAACGGGATGTTCGAACACTCGGCGATCGGCGACAGCTCCCGGTAACGCGTGCGCTGAAGCGCCGAATCCTGCAGCGACGACAGCAGCGGGCTCGGCCCCGTGGAGATGAAATACTCCTGCGCCATCATCCACTGCGAGTCTGGATTGCTCGCGCTGAACGGGTTTTCGATTGCGTTCGGCCAGATGATCTGGCGCGTGTCGAACAGATCGACCAGCGTTCCATTCTTCGTGTAGCTCTTGTCGTCCTGGCAGTAACCGGCGCGGGCCGCGTCGGTGCAGATGTCGTAGTACGGCTTGAGATCGAACGTCTGCTCGACCCACCCGCCCGCGCCGCCGTTCGCCGTCGCGTCGAAGACCCACGCGGTCGTCTTGGCCCACGGGCGGTAGCCCCAGTTCCGCGCGCACTTCGAGGCGACGCCCGTCGCGGTGCACGCGAAGATGAACTTGTTGGGATTCGACGGATCCTCGGGGATCGCCATCGCCGACGCGCTGCTGGTCAGCGCGTTGTACGGACAGAGCGACATCCATTCGCCGCTCCACTTGTGGAAGAAGTAAACGACGTAGAGCTCGTCCTGGTTGTCCTGCTCGTCGAAGCGATGAAAGAGATTGGGGACCGGGTCCTTCTGCTCGCCGGCGATGTAGAGGTCGACGTCCTCGGCGGGATGACCCTGTACGTCGACGAGGTGCGCGACGGCGTAATGACCTTCGGCGGAACCGCCGCCCACGGAGATGTAGTTCCCGGCCCCGGCGCTCATGCCGGGAACGTTCGTGAGGACGTGAGGCTGGATGTCGCTCGTCGACGCGGTTCCGCGCATCTCGACCGACGAGATCTGGACGCCGTTCAGCTCGGCGCCGATCAGGTCGGTGCCCATCAGGGCGACGCCCTGCGCGGTCATGCCCTGCGCGGTCATCCCCTGCGCCGTCATCCCTTGCGCCGTCATGCCCTGCGCCGTCATGCCCTGCGCCGTCATCCCCTGCGCCGTCATCCCCTGCGCCGTCATCCCTTGCGCCGTCATGCCTTGCGCCGTCATCCCTTGCGCGGTCATGCCCTGCGCCGTCATGCCCTGCGCGGTCATCCCTTGCGCCGTCATCCCCTGCGCGGTCATGCCGGCGAGCGCATCAGCGGGCGCCAGGAACAAGAAAACCGCCAGCCAGGCGAGACCCTTCGAATTCTTCGACATTAGTGCCCCTCGTTCAGTGAAGCGCAGACGCGCAGTCCAGTGGTGACGTCGCGGTACGTCGCGAAGACCGCTTCGTGATTCGTCATGCGAGCGTTGATCGCCTGAAAGAAGTAGGCGCCGCCCTGAATGACCAGCTCATTGGGCTTCAGCACCGACGTCGCCAGCTCGAAGACGTTGCCGACCATGTCGTGAACGCCGAACGGGCTCACCGACGCCGGATGCGATCCGACCTCGTCGGGTCCGTACGCGGTGTCGACCCGCCCGTACGTCACGTCGATGTTTGCGTCGTCGGGCGCCAGCTCGTCGCCGTTCGGGAAGACGCGATCGTCGCCGCCGCGCGCCGCTCGCTGCCATTCCGCCTCGGTGCACAGCCGGGCGCCCGGCACCTTGCCGCTATCGCGGAGCCATCTGAAGTAGTTCGCGGCCTCGGCGGGGGAGATGCCGGCGACCGGAAACTGCATCCAGTTCTGCCGGGTCCGGCGCGACCGCCCGACGTACGTAACGGACTCGCCCGAGGAGGCGACGTAGCGCATCGTGCTCGGCTGAAACGCGAGCTGCCACCCGCCGTCGACCTCCTTGAGCCGGAGCGAGCCGAAGCGTGCGGACGAAACGTCCGGGAGATTCCGGCGCCGCTCGGCCGCCGGCTGCGCTTCAAGGAAGGCGATCCACTCGCGATACGTCGTTTCGTGCGCGGCGATCGCGTAGGCGCCCGTGTTGCGCCGGTGAAGCGGAACGGTCCCGAGGAACTGCGATCGAAGCAGCTCGTCGGAGTCGCCGAAGTAAAACGCGCCTTCGGGAACGTACACGAAGCCATCGGGTATCGACGACGCGCGGGGCAGAACCACGTCGATCTCCGTGCGCTCTCCCCGGCGAACCTCGAACGGATAGAACACGCGGGCGAGGTCGCGTCCCTCGAACGTCAGCCGGTAGCTGCCGGACGGAAGGCTGACCGGAGCCGAGAGATCGACCTGCGCGGTCGGTTTCGCGATTCGCCGCCCGGTCGCCGGCTCGCGCTCGTAACGTTCGAGCAGCGTGTGGGCGGCGGCCGGCCGCGTGCGCACCACGACTGACCCCGGCGCGGCGAGCTCCTTCCGCTTGCTGCCGTCGACGTCGACGGCGCGCAGGCGTTCCATCAGCACCTGCGCCTTCGCGTCCAGCCGGAAGTCCTGGGCGAACAGCAGGTGTTCGAACCGAGTCGTCGCGAGCCGGCGTCCCAGCTCGGCGCGCGCCGGGTCGAGCATGAACGCGGTCTCGATCGCCTGTTCCGCGTCGTCGTAGGCGCCGTCGATCGCGGGCAGCAACGCACGCGTCTGCAGCCACAGCGCCTCCCCCGCTTCCTTGTCCATGGCGTCGTACGCCGAGAACGCCTGCGCGCGATGCTCGCGAGCCGTCCGCGCGTCGCCTTGCGCCCGCGCGACGTTCGTCTCCGCGGTCGCGATGGAGCGCGCGATCTCGCGCTCCGTCTCGGCGCGCCGCCGCGAGACCACCTGCCACGCGCCCACGAGCGCCGTCACCACGACCGCGGCGATCCCGCCTGCGATCAACCGGTTGCGAAGCTTCGCCACCGGATCCGTCGACAGCGCTGCGATCAACGCGGGCATCCCGTCCCAGCGCTCGGACGGCGTCGCGCGCAGCCCGCGCATGATCACCCGCCGCACCCAGGTTGGAATCCCGCGATCCTTGGGCAGCGGCCGCAGCTGCTCGGTCGTCACGTTCACCGAGATGCTGAGCATGTCGTCGCCCGCGAACGGTCGTTCGCCGTAAAGCGCCTCGTACAGGGCGACGCAGAAGCTGAACTGATCGCTCTTCTCGTCGCCGCGTTCACCGAGGAATTGCTCGGGCGCCATGTACGCGGGCGTGCCGACCCAGGTGCCGGTCTTCGTCAGCGTCGCGAGCGCGTGCTTGCCGCTGGAATCGCGCAGCGTCTCGGTGCCGTCCTGCGAGATCACATCGCCGGTCTCGCCGGCGAGCTCGTCGTCGCCGGCACCCGCCTGGCGCGCGATGCCGAAATCGACGACGCGCGGGCGGTGCTCCTTGTCGAGGAGGACGTTGTCCGGCTTGAAGTCGCGATGAACCAGCCCGGCGGCGTGCGCAGCGACCAGCCCCCGCCCCGCCGCGATGAACACGCCGAGGATCTCGCGCCACGTGCGCGGCTTCTCGGCGAGCCAGCTCTTGATCGTCCCGCCGGCGACGAACTCCATCGCCAGGAACACCTGGTCCTCGAAGACGCCGACGTCGTGGACGGCGACGACGTTCGGGTGCTGGAGACGCGCGATCGCCTTCGCCTCACGCAGCAGGCGCGCGCGCGCCGTGTCCTTGCCCTGCCCGGGCTTGATCAGCTTGAGGGCGACCTTGCGATCGAGCTCCGGATCATACGCGCCGTAGACGACTCCCATCGCGCCGGTGCCGACGCGCTCGATGATCACGTAACGCCCGATCCGCGCGCCTGTGTCGAGATCTCCGGCTGTCACGCTTGCTGGTCGTGCGCTGGCGCGACCGTCCTGCACTTGTTCCCCCGTTGAAGAGCCGGGGCGTTAGGCGCCCCACCTGGCACTGCAAACGGAACATCGTTTCGATATTCCGTTTTCTCTCCCTCCTGGCGCCCCATTTTCCACTGCTACAACGAAGCGGGACCGTCGCATTTCCGGAACGATCAAACAACAACATTAAAAAAACGTCTCTGCCCTTACGATCGACGATGACGCGCGCAGGCAGCACGCGCGTTTGATCGCCGGGAGCGGCGCGCGGCGCTAGCCCTTGCGCTTGCGGCTGAAGAAGCCGCCGAAGCGACCCGTGGGCGCATCATCGGCGGGCCCGGTGGGGGCGGCGCCGGTGAGGGCGGCTTCCACCTCGGCGGCGGTCTGATAACGCTTGGCGGGGGCGCGTTCGAGCAGCTTCATGATCACGGCTTCCCAGCGCGGATCCAGATCGGGGACGACCTCGCGCGGAGAGAGGGGGCGTTCCTTCAACCGCTTCAGCGCCATCACGGTCGTCGAGTTGCCCTTGAAGGGCATGTCGTCGGTGATCAGCTCGTACATCACGATGCCGAGCGCGTAGAGATCGGTCGCCGGCGTGATCGGTTCGATGCCGGAGTGCACCTGCTCGGGCGCCATGTAAAGCGGCGTCCCCAGCGATTCGCCGGTGCTCGTGATGGTCTCCTCGCCCAGTCCGTGCCGCCGCGCCAGACCGAAGTCGCTGATGACGAGCCGCTGCGGATCGTCCGGCCCCGCGCCCGCCTCGGGGACCAGCACCAGGTTCCCCGGCTTGAAGTCGCGATGGATGACGCCCGCGCTGTGCGCCGCCTCCAATCCGGCGGTCATCTGAAGGACGAACGGCAGCGCCTCCTCCGTCGTGAGCCGCCCGCGCCCGCGCATGTAGCGGTCCAGGCTGATCCCGCGCAGCAGTTCCATGGTCAGGAACGTGACGACGTTGCCGTCGGGCATCTCGTGGCGGCCCAGGTCGTACGTGCGGCAGACGTTGCGGTGGGTGACCTTGCGGGCCAGCTGGATCTCGCGCCGGAACCGCTCAACGGTCACGGCCTGGGACGCGACCTGCGCGCGCAAGGTCTTCACCGCCAGCGGCTCGGCGAGGGCTTCGTCGAAGGCCTCGTACACCTCGCCGATCGCCCCTTCCCCGATCAGATGGACGATGCGGTACCGGCCCGCGAGCTTGTCACCCGGATTGAACCGATGATCCAGGCTCGCGGTCGGGGGCACGTCGTCAGCTCTCGTCATCGCCAGGGAAGGCCCATTGGAACGATGCGCTCTTTGGGCCCGGCCTGTCAAACGGAGCAAACGGCAATTTACCGTGCGTGCAGCGTGACCTCGACGGTCCCGGTCGCCGCGCCGTGCGCGATCGTCGCCGACGACAGGCCGACCAGCCCGCCGCGGAGGCAGCTCTCGGCGCGGCGATCGCCCGCGATCAGCTCGACCCGCACGACCCGCCCTTTCGCGTCGACGGTCAGGCGGATCCGGATCGACCTCCCGGCGCTGGACGCCGCCAGGCACGACGCCCGCCCGGACGCGAGGGCCGCGCGGATCGCCTCGACCAGCGGCGCGGGGCCGCCGACGCCGCGCGCGTTGGCGGCCGTCACCGTCCAGACCACGGCCGTCTTCGCGCGGGTCGCGTCGGTCTTGGTTTGCAGCTCCTCGTCGCGGTCATCCCGGTCCGCCTTCTTTTCGTCCTTGGCCTTCGCAGCCTTGTCGGCGAACCGGCGGGACGCCGCTTCAGCCGGCGGCGCCGGCGCGACCGGCACCGGCATGCCCAAGTTGCCGGCGCCGTTGCCCTGGCCGCCCAGCGCGCCGTAAGCGCCCGCGGGCGCGCGCATCGCCTTCATCGGCATCGGCCCACCGAGGCTGGCGCTCGACTCCGCGACCGCGTGGTTCGACACGCCTTCGGGCAGCGGCAGCGGCTGACGCACGTTCATGCCCTGGCCACCGGCGTTCACGACCTGCGAATCGATCGCGACGAACGAGGTGAACGCGGTGAGCAGATGGTAGTCGAGGCCCAGCGTCGTGATGCCGTCCTCGGCCGGCTGGCCGGCGCCCAGCGCGCGCTCGTCGTCCAGCAACTCGACCCAGCGGCGCGCCCACAGCCAGCGCAGCGCCGCGTTCTCGGCGCGCACGTCGCCGGGCCGCACCTCGACGACCTGGCGCAGCGGCCCGCCGCCGCTGGTGCCGCGCACCTCGATGCGCCCGCCGGCGTTGCCGCGGTACTTGCCGAACAGCACGAGCGGCCGGCGCGCCATCAGGTCGGGCAAGTGTTGCGGCGCGACCTCGTAGGCGTCGAAGCCGGAGAACGCGACGTTGATGCCCGACAGCACCGGCTGCTCGATGTACGCGCGCAGCTTCTCCGCCTCGGCGGCGGCCTTGTCGGGCCGCAGCACCACGAACGGCTCACCCTGCCCCGCCCGCGCCATGCCTTCGATCAGGCCGCGATTCACGCTGGTCCCGATGCCGAACGAGAACAGGTTCGCGGCGGACAGCCGCTCGCGGATGAAGCGGAACACCTGCGCCTCGACGCCGACGTAGCCATCGGTGACCACGACGACCGAGCGCGACAGCTGGTTGTTCAGCTTCGGGATCTTGTAGGCCAGCTCCAGCCCGCCCATCAGCTCGGTGCCGCCGCCCGCGTGCACGCGTTCGATGTCGGCGATGGCGGCGGCGATCTCGTCCTTGCGCGCCGGGATCGACCCCTGGGGGCTGCGCACGTGCGCCGCGCCCGAGAACAGCACGATGTTGAAGTAGTCGTTCGGGCGCAGCTTGCCCAGCAGGTTGCGCATCAGCGTCTTCGCCGTGTCCAGCGGGAAGCCGTGCATCGACCCCGACACGTCGAGCAGGAAGATGTACTCGCGGCCCGGGATCTGCGCCGACGTCGGACGGCGCGGCGGCTCCATCATCAACGCGAAGAAGTTCTCGCGCCGACCGCCACCGCCCTCGCCCTCCCACAGGAGGAGGCCGCTCTCGATCTTGTCGCCCGAAAGCCGGTAGCGAAGGACGAAGTCGCGGTTTCCGCCGCCCGGCACGCCCAGGCGCACGTCGGCGCGCGCCGGGCCGGCGTAGGTCGCGGCGATCTGGTGCGACGGCGACGACAGCTCCTTGATCGGGATGCCCGTCTCCAGGTGGACCTTGACGTCGAACTTGTACGGCTCGGGCGTGCCCTCCGGCAGGTGCGGGTTCGCCATCCATTGTGTCGTCGACGTTGCGGCGGGATCGGCGCCGCCCGTGTAGCGCGGACCGACGACGGTCGGGTAGATGAACTCGTAGACCGCCTCGTCGGGGATCAGCATCTCCGAGTAGTCCATCTCCACCGCGATGCGATCGCCCGGCATGATGTTGGCGACGTTCATCGTGAAGACGTTCGGCCGCTCCTGCTCGAGCAGCGACGCGCGCTTACCCTCGCGACGCGCGGCCTCGTAGCTCTCGCGCGCGGCCGCCTTCTTGTCGATCTTCGCCTCGATCACGCGCTGGCCGATCTTCATGCGCACGCCGTGGACCGCGGCCCGCGTTGACGCCGGGAACACGTACACCGCCTCGATCGGAACGCGCCCGGTGTTCTCGAACAGCTGGTGGACCTGTACGCGCGCGATGACGCCGGCGATCGACACGTCGGCGGTCGTCTCCTTCAGCGGGACGCGCTCGGTGCCCTGGGGCCCTCCCTCACCCAGGACCGTCAGGTACGGCGCGAGGCTGCGATCGTTCGCGGGCGCCTCGCCCTGCTGGCCGTACGTCGCGTACGAGACGTATCCCTTGCGCTCGCCGATCTTCGAGAGCACGCCGCTCGGGCTGAACGGCGCCGCGAGCCCCTTCGCGGGAGGCGGCGCGGCAGCGGGCGCGTTCCCCGCCCACCCGACGACCGAAGCCAAAGCCAAAACGAAAGTTTTCTGCCGAGCGCGCGCCATCGAATCCTCCTCGCCGGGCTAAGGGCCCAAGCGTGAAGGGAGTCGACGCGCGACCTTTTAAAAAGGATCTGCGCGTCAGGAACGCGACACTTTGATCGTCACGTTCCCGACGTCGCGGGTCGTCGATTCGATCAAGGTGTAAAGGTCGATGCCCTGGCCGCGGTCGTCCATCCAGCTCTGACGCGCTTCGTCCCAATCGAAGTGCCAGGCACGGTCGCGGAAGGCGACCCAAAGCTGTCGGGGCGACGGCTGCGGCGTCAGCATCAACCGCTGCTTCTCGAAGAAGGTGATGGTCAGCGTGCCCTGCGAGATCGACACCTCGGCGATGTCGGGATCGACGTCCTCGAAGGCGCGATCCACGCGCGCGTAGGCTTCGTCCAGCAGATGTCGGTAGCGCTTCTCGTCGAGGACCATGGCGTCTCCGGTACCGCTATCTCCGGGAAAATGCCATCCAGAAATCGAAGCCGGTGCGCCGCACCAGCATGGGCAGCATGTCGCCCGGCTTGTAGCCGTTCAGCGCGGTCGTCACGTCCGTCTGCGTGCGCACCGACGCCTTGCCGATCCGCAGGACGATGTCGCCCACCTTCAGGCCCGCCTGATCGGCGGCCCCATGATCGGTGACGCGCGTGACCGAGACGCCGCGGCCGCCCGGCAGACCGCCCGCGCGCGCCGGCGGGATCTCCTGCACGTCGAAGTCCTCGACGGCCGCCATCGCCGGCTCGCGCGTCTGGGCGCAGCTGGCCGGGTGCGGCGGCGTCACCCCTTTGATCTGCGCGGCGCGCAGGACGACGTCGCGCTCGATCCGCTTGCCGTCGCGCACGAGCGCCAGCTTCGCGTGCGATCCGGGGATGGCGAGCTGCGCGTTGATCTTCAGATCCTCGCTGGTCACGACCGCGGAGGTGTTCCAGGTGAGCACGACGTCGCCCGGCTCCAGGCCCGCCGCCTCGGCGGGCGAGCCCTTCTCGACGCTGGCGATCAGCGCGCCGCGCCCCGACGTCAGCCGCAGCGCCGCCTCCAGCGCCGCGTCGACCGGCTGCGCGTCGACCCCCAGGAACGACCGGCGCGCGCTGCCGTCTCGCGCCAGCCGGGGCAACAGCGCCTTCGCCATGTTGATCGGGATCGCGAAGCCGATGCCCTGCGCGGGCTGCAGCGGGTGGCCGGCCCAGAACGCCGCGCTGACGCCGATGACCGCGCCGCCCGCGTCGATCAGCGGCCCGCCCGAGTTGCCCAGGTTGATGGAGGCGTCCGTCTGGATGAAGAAGGAATACATGTCCTGCTGGTGCGGCTCGCGCAGCGTCGACCGATCGACGACGCGTTCCTTCGCGGACACGATGCCGGCCGTGACGCTGTGGTTGAACCCAAACGGGTTGCCGATCGCGATCACCGGCTCGCCGACGCGCACGGCGTCCGAGTCCCCGAGCGGCAGCACGGGCAGCGTCCCCTTCGGCTTGATCTTGATCAGCGCGATGTCCGTCGCCGGATCGGCGCCCGCGACGCAGGCCACGAATTCACGCCCGTCGTAGAGGCGAATGCGCAGGTCGGCGACCCCCCGGATGACGTGCTCGTTCGTGACCACGTAGCCTTCGCGGTTGATGATGAAGCCGGTGCCGATCGACGTCCGGCTGGTCTCGGTGTCCGCGTCGGAGACGGCGCCCTCGGTGACCTCGCCGCGCACGTGAACGACGGCGGCACGGGCGCGTTCCGCCAGGTCGGCGAACGCGGACGCCGAGATCACCGGCTTGTGCCTGGGCGCGCTGGTCCACAGCGTCGGCTCCCGATCCGCCGCGTCGGCGGACGCCGCGATCCCAGCAGCGAGTACGGCGACAGCGACCATCCGGTCGATCCTCCGGCGCATCTTCGAAGCTTACGCCATCGAATCGCGCCCCGGTCCTACTGGGCCGCTTTATCCAGCAGGTACTTAAGCTGACGCCGCTCGGAGGAGGACAGGCGCTCGAGCGGGGCGCCCGCGTCCCGCGACACCGGCGGCGGCGTCCCGGGCGCTCCCAGTTCCTTGGTCCCGGCGTGCCGGACCGCCTCGCGCGTCCCGTCGACCAGCTCCTGCGATTCCTTGCTTTGTCCGATCGCGTGCAGGTGCTCGAACAGCGTGTGCGAACCGAGCTTGCACGTCATGCCAAACCACGCAAATGCGAGCAGGGCGACGATGGAGACGCCGAGCTTCAGCAAAGTGAACATGCGCCCTCAGCGCAGGGTCTGGTTTGCTGACTTGAGGACAATCTGACCCCAGGAAGGGACCTCGTCGCGCGTGCGCAGCCGTCGTTCCAAACCAACGACAAGCCCGCGACGCGACAGCGTCGTCTTCTTCTGCAGTCCTCGGTCGACTTTTGAGAATTCGCCCAGCATGGAGGATTCCCATCTTGGGCAGCTCGTCAACGCCGTCAAATTTTTAGATCGACGGCGGACGGACAGCGGGCGCGTCAGCCCGACGGAACCAGGTCGGCGCCGGTCTCTTTGGCCAGCGCGGCCAGCTTCTTGCGGCGCGCCCGCTCGATCAGCCAGACGACCACGATCGACACCTGAAACAGGCCGAACAGCGGTCCCGCCATCAAGAGCTGCGAAAGCACGTCGGGCCCCGGCGTCAGTATCCCGCCGACGATGGTCGACAGAATCAGCGCGTACTTGTTGAACTTCCAGAGGCCGCGCGCCGTCACCAGCCCCAGCCACCCCAGCACCGCCAGCACGACGGGCAGCTCGAACGCGACGCCCGTGCCCAGCAGCATCGCGATCATGAAGCCGACCACCTCCTCCATCTTCACCATCGGCTCGATGGAGAAGGGCAGCGTGCCCGTGAAGGTCTCCGACAGGCCGAAGAGGAACGTCAGGGCTGGCTTGCTGATCAGGACGTAGCCGAACACCGCGCCGCCGATGAAGCAGCCGGCGGTCGCGATCGTCACCGTCAGCGCCATCCGCTTCTCTTTCTTGTAGAGGCCGGGCGCGATGAACTTCCAAAGTTCCCAGATGATGAACGGGCTCGCGACGAGGATCGCGACGTACATCGAGAGCTTCGTGTAGACCCAGAACGGTTCGGTCGGGTTCGTGAAGACGAACTTCGGCTCGCGCTTCAGCGCCGCGATCCAGGCCATCCGCGCGGGGCGGGTCAGCAGCTCGAAGTAGTTCTGAGCGAAGAAGAACGACCCGATCGTGACGACGATGAAGATGAGCGCGGCGTTGCGCAGGCGCTTGCGCAGGTCGTAGAGGTGCTCCACGAACGTCATGCGCGCGTCCTCGACCGACTTGTGGTCGGGCTCGTGCGGCTCGGCGGGCGTTTCAGCCGTCGACGCGGCCATCAGCTCTTCTTCGCTCCGGGGAGCGGAGGGGGGACGCCCGGCAGAGGCGGCGGAAGCGGTGGTGGCGCGCCCTTGTTCACAGGCTTCAGATCCTCCTCGGAGAGGACCTGGGTGATGTTGGCGCGGTCGCTCGACGGGAACGAGATCGGCGGCGTCACGCGCTGCCCGATGCCCAGCCGACCGGGCGGCAACGGCGCCGGCGTCGGGGACCGCGGGAACGTGCCCACGGGCGGGGCGTTCGGCGGCACCGGGACCGGCGGCGGCGCATGGGGGGCGGCCATCGGGGGCGGCCACGGCTCCGCGCTCTCGGTGGCGGCCGCGACCGGCTCCGAGCTGACCGCCGGCGCCAGGCCACCCGCAGGCGCGGTCTCGGGCGGCGGGGTCTTGCTGCCGTCATCCATCGTGGTGGCGGCCCGCGCCAGCTCTTCAGCCTGGCGCCGCACCGACTCGAGCGATTCCCTGATCTGGTCGCGCCGCTTGAGCTCATCCGGCGACAGCGTCACCGCGTCGCGCAACTCTTCGAACGGCTTGCGGAAGCTGTCGTCCAACACGATCTCGTTCTTCACATCCGATGTCGCCTTGCGGACCTGTCGGATCAACTTCCCCAGGCCCGACGCCAGCTCGGGAAGCTTGGACGGACCGACGAAGAGCAGGAGGAGCACCAAAATTACGGTGATCTCGCCCATGCCGAGGTTGAACATCGGACCCGAAATCTAACACACACCTTTGCGCGGGAGGGTCCTCAAACCCGGACAAAACCCCGACGGCGGAACCCGAGGCTCAGGCGGCGAACAGTTCGATCTGGCGGGGCGGTCCGAGGGTGTAAGCGTCGATCCCGCGCGCGCGCAGAACCGCGGCCAGCTCATCGTCAGGCGCGTTCACCAGCGCGACCTCGGCGGCGCCGCTCGCGTCGATGTAGCGCACGAGGCCGGGGTAGTCCGCGGCGGTCGGGAACACGACGCGCGCCGCTTCGGCGTCCGCGGCGGCGCCGCGACCGGCATCGGCCGACACCAGGACGATCCCCGGCTCGCGCGCGCCGGCCCGTCGCGGCGGCACGCGGGCCGACGCCGGCCACAGCAGCGCCTCGCCGGGGCCGACCTTGCCCGAGAACCGCTGCAGCGTCGGCGCCGACAGCCCCGCGCGGCGATACGCCATCGCCGCCTGGACGATCGCACGGTGGGCGGCGAGGCCGATGCGGTCGCCCGCCAGCGCCGCGCCGATCTCGACGGCGATCGCGACCGGATCCACGAGGACGACGGGAGCATAGCCGCGCCCGAGCACCTCGCGCACCGCGCGTCCGACGTCCGCCAGCGCCTGTTCCCGGGCGGGAAACACGGTCGACGGGGTGGCGAAGGTCGCGTCGATGCAGAGGGCGTCCGCCGCGCGCACGTCGGCCTCCGCGGCGCCGATTGGCCCGGCGTAGACGAGGCGGCGCCCGGCCTGCTCGCACAGCAGGGACGCCGCGCCCGGCATGAATCCCGACGGGAACATCTCCAGGCGCAGGTCGCCGAGGCTGAAGGGACGGCCGTAGCCGGCGGGCAGCACGTGCGTCTTCAGGCGATCGCCCGCCGGGCCCAGCAGCGCGAGGGTCAGCTCGGTCGTCAGCAGCTGGCGGCGGGCGCCGCCCAGATGGGGCAGCGCGCGGCGCGCGTGAACGCCGAGCGCCGGCGCGTGCGACAGGAAGACCAGGTCCGTGCCCGAGGCCGCGTCGCACGTGACGACGGTGCCCCCGATGCGGACGCCGCCGCCGCGATGAACGAACGCGCGCGCGCGTGTCTTCCGGCCTTCCATTTCACGGGTCACTATATGTTGCTCGGAGGCGAATCGGGCCTGTAAGCTCGTGCCCACGGATGGACGACGCCAGCCCGCGATTCCGCAAGGATCTGGAAGCATCGGCCACGGAAGCCGACGGCGTTGCCTGCGTCGACGTGCGCGATCCGAACACCGGCGCGAATTTCCGTTTCTACGACTTCGAGTACCAGCTGGCGCTGCAGTTCAACGGCCAGCCGATCAATGACGTCACCGCCTGGGCGTCGGCGGCGTACGGCGTCGATCTGACCGCCGAAGGGATCAACGAGTTTGCCGGCCGGCTATCGGAGCTGGGGTTTCTTGACGAAGGCGACGGCGCGGTCGCGCCGGCCGCCGCCGACACGACGCCGGCGGTGGGGATGAAAATCACCGACCTCGACAACCCGGAAGCCGAGTGGATGTCGGCCGAGGGGGCGAAGACGGCGACGTTCATTCCCGACGCCGCCATGCTCGATTCGCCGGCTGACCTCACGCCCGTCGCGCCCGCGCTGCCGCTGCCGGACGAGGAAGGGGCCGCGGGCGTCGACGTGACGACGGGCGAAGCGGCGGCCGACGAAGCGACGCCGCCGCCGGACAGGGCGAAGACGGCTGAAGCGCCCGCGCCGCGGCTGTTCGACATCCTGGCCCCGCCCGCGCAGGCGCCCGCGTCGCGCAACGACAGCCCGACCGCGTCGTCCGCGAAGCCGCCCGCCCACGCCGCGAAGCCGAGCGCGGGCTGGGCCGTGGACCTCGAGGGCACGCTGCAATCGCCCGGGGAGCCACCGACCCTCCCCGCACGGGCGTCCGCGGCGCAGGACAGCGGCGCCGACGGAAAAACACCGCCGCCGCTCGTGAAGGCGCCCGTCGCCG